>TARA_R110002049_G_scaffold30316_7_pt1 | contig 375680 bp, 360 predicted proteins | sample TARA_R110002049 | Tara Oceans TARA_R110002049 (sample SAMEA4396941) | marine metagenome | biome: Polar Biome; feature: [SRF] surface water layer (ENVO:00010504); material: water (ENVO:00002006), including particulate matter (ENVO:01000060) such as... | depth 5 m
ATCGCACACGAATGATATCGATGGGCATCAAGGTTTGCTGGAGAAACCATGTTTGATTTATACGGCCGCGGCTGGCAAATGCTTGAAGGGGGATTTGTCACGATTCAGCTTTGCCTATCTGTGTTGCCTTTTATGATCATTATCGGGTTGCTGGGGGCATCGGCGAAATTGTCGTCGTTCCGCCTGCTGCGTATTATAGGTGAAAGTTACACTGTCATTATCCGTGGAATTCCCGAACTTCTTGTTATTTTGTTGATTTATTTTGGTGGTACCATTGCCATTCAGAATCTTGCTGAGTGGCTGTCGGGCGAAGAAACCCGCGTTGATATTCCAGCATTCTGGTCAGGGGTCGCGGCCTTGGCATTGGTTCAGGGCGCGTTTGCGTCTGAAGTCTTCCGCGCAGCCATACAATCCATCCCGGTCGGTCAGATTGAAGCAGCAACCGCATGTGGCATGACACCCCGCCAAATATTCCTGCGTATCAAGCTTCCACAACTATGGCGGTTTGCCCTGCCCGGTTTGAATAATCTGTTTCAGGTTTTGATCAAGGATACGGCCCTTATTTCTGTGGTCGGTGTTGAGGAAATCATGCGCAAGGCCGCAATCGGCGCCGGAACCGAAAAAGCACCCTTTACCTTCTATCTTGTTGCGATGTTGATGTTCCTGGCCTTTACGACGATTTCTCTTTTCGTTTTCAACCGACTTGAAAAGCGGGCTGCCCGCGGGATCGCGAGGGCCTGATAGATGTTTGAAGATTTTATTTATGTTCTGACAAAATATGATGTCTGGTTGTGGCGCGGATTCTTGCTGACAGCGCAGCTTTTGGTGATTTCTGTTGCCTTTGGCACCGTTCTGGCCATTCCGCTTGCGGTGGCCCGGGTGTCCAAGAAAGTCTGGATACAGGCCGTTCCCTTTGCGTTCATCTATATGTTCCGCGGCACCCCCCTGATCGGGCAGTTGTTCATGATGTATTACGGGGTCGGTCAGCTGGTTGCCAACATTGATGGCATTCAGGACCATTGGACGTGGACATATCTGCGCGATCCATACTGGTACTGTCTTCTGACATTTGTTCTCAATACCGCGGCCTACGTCGCCGAAATCATGCGCGGTGGCATTCAAAACGTTCCGAGCGGTGAAATCGAAGCAGCACGCGCATGCGGGATGACTCCGTTCACCACCTACCGCCGCATTATTTTCCCGCGTATGTGGCAGATGATCTGGCCTGCCTATACCAATGACGTCATTTTCACCCTTAAAGCCACATCGCTGGCATCGACGGTGACCTTGATTGAATTAACCGGTGCCGCCCGCAAGATTGTTGCCCGCACCGCCCTGCCCTATGAGGCGTTTATTTCCGCTGGTCTGATTTATCTGATCATTGTGTATGTCCTGACACTTGGCTTTAAGATGATCGAGCGGTACTTACGGCGAAGCGAAAAACGTAAGGATAAACTGCCCGGTAAAATCAAACCCATGGGGGTCTGATTTGAATGTTTTTGGTCAACATGTGCTGTCGACAACGCAGTATTGATATCAAAAAATTGTATAGTTTCATCACGTCATATCGTTGCCAACGCAGGACCAGAAAATGCAAGAAGACCGCATTAACCTTGTGCGTCCGCAGATGGGGACATCCAGAGCACTGACCGTGCGCCGCTATGGCAAGGTCGGCAGTGGGCCGAAAGCCTATTTTCAGGCTGCCTTGCATGCCGATGAACTTCCCGGTGTCATTACCCTTCATCACCTTGAAGCCTTGCTTAAAGAAGCCGACGCCAAAGCTGAAATCACCGGCGAAATCGTTATTGTTCCGTTCGCCAACCCAATCGGCTTTACCCAGTATGTCGATATGAAACCACTTGGCCGGTTTGAAATGCGCAGTGGTCAAAACTTTAACCGGCATTATCCGGATTTAAGCCCGGCCCTGATTGAGGCGGCAGCATCCAAGCTGACGCAGGATGCCGATCAGAATGTTGCAATTATTCGTAGCGAATTGCGACGCCTGATTGCCCTGCACCGCAAAGACAGTGCACCGCTAACCGATCTTGTTGATTTGCGTCTGACCCTTGCGGAACTGGCGATTGATGCAGATTATGTGATGGATTTGCATTGTGACTGGGAAGCCCCGATGCATCTTTACATCAGCGATCACAACTGGCCAGATGCGGCTGACCTCTCAGCCCAGATTGGCTCGGAATGCAGTTTGATTGCCGAAATCAGCGGCGACAATCCGTTTGACGAGGCTTTCAGCCGTCCATGGGTCGAGTTGCGCCGGGTCTATGGCGATAAATTCCCCATTCCAATGGCGACCCTTGCCACAACGATTGAGCTTCGCGGCGACCGCGATGTCTATGATGACTATGCCATCAAGGATGCCGACAATCTGTTTAAGTTCCTGCAGCGTCGCGGCCTGATCAAAGGCGATCCGGGAGCGCTTCCTGATGCGAAATGTGATGCCACGCCTCTTTCGGGTGTTGACCGTGTGATGGCACCGCATGGCGGCATGGTGGTTTTTGGCATTGATGCAGGAGCAATCGTCAAGGCGGGTCAAGAACTTGGATATGTTCTTGATTGCGAAACCGGTCAGAGAACCACATTTTCAAGCCGGACCAACGGCGTTCTTTATTCGCGCATTGGCATTCGCCTGATCGTTCCGGGTGGGTATTTGTGTTCTGTCGCTGGCGCAGAACCATTACCGGGCCGCGAAGGGCAACTTTTACTGTCAAAATAATCCATCAGACGGGTCATTGGCAGGTTCTGATTGAAACTGTGTTTTGGGACGGATTGATTGATTGCTTGGCCAAGGTTGGATACCTTTGTCGCCGGTATTCAGTCTCGATTAGACCGTGATTGAAACCGTCTTTCGTCATCATCGTTAAATGGTGATGCACACCAGAATAATTTGCGTTCTACGCGTTGCAAGGATGACCTGATGTTCGACCCGAAAACCGTTCCCGACGTTATTAAAATGGCCGCGAAAAAGGCCGTTTCTGACGCCGAAACCGCGCGTCGCGCCATTTCCGTTCTGGATCTGACCAGCTTGAATGATGACGATACGCCCGAGGTAATTGAGGCCCTGTGCAAACGCGCGCAAACGCCTGCGGGCAATACAGCTGCGGTTTGTGTGTTCTCACCGTTCGTTGAAACGTCATGGCGGGCACTGGGCCAAAGCGGGGTTAAAACCGCGACAGTGGTTAACTTCCCCGAAGGCGGCACCAATGCCCAGCGCGTTGGCGATGAAACAGCCGACTGCGTTGCCAAGGGTGCCGATGAAGTTGATCTGGTTCTTCCCTATAAGGCGTTTCTGTCGGGTGACTTGGCAAGTGTGGTTGATGTTCTTGACGCAACACGCACGGCCTGCGGCCCCATGACCACCATGAAAGTCATCCTTGAAACTGGTGAATTTGATGACTTGTCAAAGATTTATGACGCCGCACGCCTTGCGATCAAACATGGTGCGAATTTTGTCAAAACCTCAACCGGGAAAGTTCCGGTTGGTGCCACACCGGAATCAGCTGTTGCCATGCTGACAGCCATCCGTGATGCGCGCGATGAAGATGGTGCTATTGCTGGTTTCAAGGCATCTGGCGGGGTGAAAACCACCGATGACGCGGTCCTTTATCTTGCAATTGCTGATGAGATCATGGGCGACGGCTGGGCAACACCGCAAACCTTCCGGTTTGGGGCAAGTGGCGTTTTAACCCCCCTGCTGGAAACCTGCGGCCTTGATCAGAACAATGCACCTGCGGCGACTGGCAACTACTAGAAAAAATTACTATCTGCCAGACAGAATAAGACGGCAGAACATGGTTAAAGGACAACATTAATGGCACGTGCCATCATCATCGTGGCAGACAGCTTTGGCATTGGCAGCGCACCGGATGCGGCCAAATTCGGTGATCAGGGTTCTGATACTCTTGGTCATATTGCCGAACATTGTGCACAGGGCCTTGCTGATAACGATCAACGCAGTGGGCCATTGCATATTCCAAACATGGTCGCACTTGGTCTGGGCGAAGCCGCAAAGGACGCCACTGGTCGCGTTCCACCGGGATTGGATCATGGCGGTGCGATCCTTGGGGCGTTTGGCCATGCCAAGGAACTGTCACGCGGCAAAGACACCCCAAGTGGTCATTGGGAAATTGCCGGTGTGCCCGTCGATTTCGATTGGGGCTATTTCCCGCAAACGGTTCCGACGTTTCCAACGGAATTGACCGATGCCTTTATCAAACAGGCAAAGCTGCCCGGGATTCTTGGTAATTGCCATGCATCTGGCACAAACATCATTGCCGATCTTGGTCAGGAACATATCAAAACCGGCATGCCGATTTGCTATACATCGGCCGATAGCGTGTTTCAGATTGCCGCACACGAAGAACATTTCGGTCTTGATCGGCTTTATGACATCTGCGAAATCGCCTTCAAACTGGTCGAGCCGTATAACATTGGCCGTGTGATTGCCCGCCCGTTCATAGGCGAAAGCCCGGCGGATTTCAAACGTACTGCAAACCGTCGTGATTTGGCCATCCCGCCGCACAAACCCACTTTGCTTGATCTGTTCAGCGATGCGGGCGGTACGGTTATTTCGGTTGGCAAAATCGCTGATATCTATGCCCACCGTGGGATTGCGAAAAAGGTCAAGGCATCGGGCAATATGGCCCTGTTTGACGCCATGATGAGTGAAATCGCCGAAGCACCTGATAACAGCATTGTGTTTACCAACCTTGTCGACTTTGACATGGAATTCGGCCATCGTCGCGATGTGCCGGGCTATGCCAATGCACTTGAAGAGTTTGATGTCCGTATCCCGGAATTGCGCAACGCCCTGAAACCGGGTGATCTAGTGATTGTGACGGCAGATCATGGGTGTGATCCGACCTGGCGTGGGAATGATCACACGCGTGAGTTTGTGCCGGTACTGGCCTTTGGTCCTGCAATTGCGCCCGGCCCGTTTGGAATGCGCGAAACCTTTGCGGATATTGGCCAAACGGTCGCCGATCATTTAGGGATTGCGCCGCTTGCAACAGGCACGTCTTTTTTAAACGGATAACGCAATGAATTGGCATGCTGGACAAAACGAAACATCATTGATGCCGATCCGTATCGAGGCAATCGTCGATACGATTTGTCCATGGTGCTACATCGGTAAAAAGCGCCTTGAAAAGGCATTGTCGCGCGAACAGCTTGATAACCTGATTATCAACTGGCGGCCTTTCCTGCTTAACCCGGACATGCCAAATGGCGGCATTGACCGGAAACTTTATCTGTCGGCCAAGTTTGGCGGGGCTGAAAGTGCCACGCGCGTTTATAAGGCCATCGAAACGGCCGGGGCAGCCGTTGGCATTGATTTTAAGTTCGACGACATCAAAATCACACCGGATTCAAGAGACTCACATCGCCTGATTTTCAAGGTGTGCTCAGAACGCCCTGCCGTTGGCAATGCCTTGGTCGAGGACCTGTTTGTGGCCTATTTCCTTGAAGGTCAAAACATTGGCGACCTTGATATTCTGGCGGAAATTGCCGTAACACACGGCGAAGACCGAAATGAAATCCTGGATTACCTTGCCGGCGATATGGACCGTGATTTCGTTGGACAGGAAAACCGGGTTGCACATCAGATGGGTGTGACCGGTGTTCCGTGCTTTGTCTTTAACGGTCGTCATGCACTGTCGGGCGCACAGGAACCTGAAATTCTTCAGCGCATGGTGCGGCTTGCCCGACAAGAAGAAACACCCGCATTATAAAGGTGGATCGATAAAGAAAAAAGGCGGAATAACAATTTTTTACCCGCCTTTTCTTTATGTTTTTTCTGCGATATCCGAAAGCCGTTTCATTAAGCGTTTCAGACCTTCCAACCGATCGGTCGGTCCATCCCAACCCGCGGCATAGACGATCTTATGGTCGGGACGCAATCGGGCAACACCGACCTGTTGCTGAATAAAGCCGACCAGTCCGCCCGGATTTGGGAATTCATTGTTACGCAGGGTAATCAATGCCCCTTTTGGCCCGGCATCAAGCTTTTCAATATTGGCAACACGACACCATTGTTTGATGGTCACAACATCCAGAAGGTTCTCCACCTCTTTGGGGAGTTTGCCGAACCGGTCAATCATTTCTGCTGCAAACTGATCGACTTCTTCCCGTGATCGCAATTCAGAAATCCGCCGATACAGCCCCAGACGCACGCCCAAATCAGGCACATAGCGATCCGGGATCAGAACCGGCATACCGATATTGATCTGTGGAATGAAGCTTGCCTCGTCAGAGGCCTCGATCTCACCCTTGGCTTCGGCCACAGCTTCTTCGATCATTTGCTGATAAAGTTCGATCCCGACTTCCTTGATATGGCCGGATTGTTCTTCGCCCAAAAGGTTCCCGGCCCCACGAATATCAAGATCGTGGCTGGCAAGGTTAAAGCCAGCACCCAAGCTATCAAGGGTCTGCATGACCTCAAGCCGCTTAAGCGCTGTTGCGGTCAGTTTCTTGCCATTCGGCAGTGTCAGATAGGCATACGCACGTTGTTTTGACCGCCCAATCCGACCGCGCAGCTGATAAAGCTGAGCCAGACCAAACATATCCGCACGGTGAATGATCATGGTGTTGGCGTTGGGCACATCAATGCCCGATTCAATAATGTTGGTCGCCAGCAACAAATCAAACTTGCGATCGGTAAAGTCGGTCATCACCTGTTCAAGGTCACGTGCACCCATTCGACCATGGGCAACATCAAACTTGATTTCCGGAACAAGCGCTTCGAGTTCCTTGGCAACACGCGAAAGCTCATTGACCCGTGGGCAAACATAAAACACCTGCCCGCCACGATGGCGCTCGCGCAAAATTGCCTCACGGACAACCACCGGATCGTACGGTGTGATGTATGTCCGCACGGCAAGACGGTCTACCGGCGGTGTCGCAATGATCGACAGTTCCTTAACCCCGGTCAGAGCGAGTTGCAGGGTGCGCGGGATAGGTGTAGCCGTCAGGGTCAGAACATGGACGTCAGATTTAAGTTCTTTCAGACGCTCTTTATGTTTAACGCCAAAGTGCTGTTCTTCATCGACGATCAAAAGACCAAGGTCTTTGAAATGAACACCATTGCCAAGCAAAGCATGCGTGCCGCAGACGATATCAACATGTCCGCTTTCAAGGTTGTCCTTGACCAGCTTGGCGTTTTTACCGGTCACAAGACGCGACAGTTGCTCAACACGCACAGGGAGCCCGTCAAAGCGTTCCTTGAAGTTCAGGTAATGTTGACGACACAACAGTGTTGTCGGGGCGACGATGGCAACTTGTTTGCCTGACATCACGGCTGTAAAGGCGGCCCGCATGGCGACCTCGGTCTTGCCAAAGCCGACATCGCCACAGACAAGACGATCCATCGGCTTTCCTGCCGCAAGGTCGTCGAGCGTATCGACAATTGCACGTGCCTGGTCTTCGGTTTCGGCAAAAGGGAACCCGGCACAGAATTCGTCATAGCTGCCTTCAGGCGCGCTGAGTACGGCACTTTTGCGCAAATGACGTTCAGCCGCGACCTTGATCAGTTTGGCCGCCATATCGCGAATACGTTCGCGCAGCTTGGCCTTACGCGCCTGCCAGGCAACGCCGCCCAGCTTATCAAGGATTGAAAGCCCCTCGTCCGAGCCATAGCGCGACAGGACTTCGATATTTTCCACCGGAACGAACAGCTTGTCACCGCCGTCATATTCCAGCTCTAGACAGTCGTGCGGTGCACCACCAGCCGTAACGGTCTTTAGGCCAAGATACCGTCCGATCCCATGTTCAAGATGAACCACAAGATCGCCTTCGGAAATCTCGGAGGCCTCACGCAGGAAATTATCAGCCTTGCGACGGCGCCCACCCGGGCGGCTCATCCGGTCGCCAAGGATATCCTGCTCGGTGACGAACCAAAAACCTTCTCGGCGAAAACCGCGTTCCATATCAAGGATAACAACCGCAACCTGCTCAAATGTCAGATCATCGGTAATGTCTTCCCAGCATTCTGCGGTAACGACTTTACCAACACCATGTTCACGCAAAAGCGAAACCATACGATCACGCGATCCATCAGAATAGGCCGCAATGGCGATCTGGTTTTCTTTGCCACGTTGTTCGGTAATGAAGTCCCGCAACGCTTCGTAAAGGTTGGTATCGGCCCGTGCGCGCACATCACCAAAATCACGCCCTGCACGCGCGCCAATGTCGTAAATCCCGCGTTCGGGATCTTCGGCCTCGTAATAAGGGGAAAATTCAAGGACAACCCGGTCCGACAGCATACGGTCAAATTCGGCCTGATCCAGATACAGCCGTTCGGTTGGTACCGGTTTATAGACGTTGTCGCCCGAAAGTCCACCACCCTTGATGTTCAAGCGCGCCTGATAGTAGTCATCGATCATCTCAAGACGGTTTTCAAGGACTTCGCCGTATTGGTAATCAAGGCTAATGACAGTACCGGGCAGATAGGCGAAAATCGTATCAAGCCCATCATGAAACAGCGGCAACCAATGTTCCATGCCGCCATATTTCAGGCCGTTACTGATCGATTCATACAGCGGATCAGTTTGCGAAACCGCGCCAAACAATTCGCGATAATTGCTGCGAAACCGTGAAATGCTTTCGGGGTCGAGAAACACTTCACCAACCGGCATAAGAGCGATTTCCTTGACCTTGCCAATCGTGCGTTGGCTTTCAACGTCAAAACGCCGGATGCTTTCGATCTCATCGCCAAAGAAATCAAGCCGCACTGGTTCATTCATGCCCGGTGCGAAAATATCGACGATATCACCACGCACGGCATAGTCGCCCGGCTCCATCACCTGTTCCGACCGGTTGTAGCCCATCCGCTCGAAATAAGCGGTCAGTTCCGCGCGGTCATATTCCGCCCCTGCCTTAAAGGCCAGTTTTCCGGCACGCATAACATCAACGCGCGGTACGCGCTGCAGGATCGCAGCCGCCGTTGTCAGGACAATTCGCCCGTGTCCGGCTTTGGGGGCGTCCCCTTCGGCCAAAATGGTCAGTGTTTCCACGCGACGTGCGGTGACTTCCGAAATCGGCGAGACACGGTCATACGGCAGGCAATCCCACGCAGGCAGTGTCAGGACTTCCACCTCACCAGCGAAAAAGCGTAATGCTTCTGCCAGCTGCGCCATGCGTTTGTCATCGCTTACAACATGCAAGATCGTGCTGTTCGATGCCTTGGCATCAAGCAGTTCACGCAAAACAAGTGCGTCCGCACCTTCGGGGACACCACCAACGCGTTTTCGGCCTTTGGATGATAAGATTTCTTTGATTTTTTTCAATGTTTTATCAGGCGTTGCTCAAATCCTGAATCATATGCAGCACATCGGTATCATACTCCGCCGGTGCTGCTTCCTTACGCGTCGCCCATTTGAAAAAATCAGCATCGGGAACGTCCACAATCAGGGCTTCAAATGTATCAAGCTGTTCTGCGGTCAACGTCGCAAGATGCTCGTCCATAAAGCGACCGATCAGGATATCGTTTTCCTTGGTACCACGATGACCACCACGGAACAGCAGCTTCTTGCGCCGCATTTCAAGTTCCGAAATGTTATCTGTCATAATCGATCTCCTGACTTAATTCTGCACAGCAGCCTTTTGCACGGCGCTATATGATATTCTGTGGCATGGTTTGTACGGTAAAATACGCTTTTGGTCCATGCCGTGATCAGGTGATTTTGCATCAAAGGGTGACTTGATGGTTGTTGCGCGATAATTTTGTTGTATACCCGTCCGGTAAACCTATTTGTTCTATTAACGTTCTCGTCGAAAGTTGCAACGAAAACCGACATGCGCCCGGAAATTTTATTCCCGCTTTTTGCCGAAATCGAAACCCTGCCCGGTATCGGGCCGCGGTTAAAGCCACTGGTCGTGCGCTTGATCGGTGGTGAACATGTTGCCGATTTACTCTGGCACCTGCCATCGGGGATCATTGACCGTCGTTTTTCGCCACCACTTGATGAAACAATCGATGGTTCGGTTGTGACCATGGATGTCTGGGTCGAACGCCACGAGCCATCCCCAAACCGGCGCCGGCCCTATCGCGTGATTTGCAAAACGCTCAGCGGTACTCTGGTCCTGTCATTTTTTAATGCGCGGGCCAAATACCTCAATGATGTGCTTCCCGTCGGGGAAAAGCGCATCGTGTCGGGCAAGGTCGATCATTATCGTAACGAATATCAGATCACCCACCCCGATCGGATTGGCACAGAAGCCGAGCGCGCGGAAATTCAAACCGTCGAGCCGGTCTATCCGATGTCTGCCGGTGTGACGGGCAAAACCCTGACCAAGGCAATGCGTGCCGCCCTTCAATTGGTTCCAGAACTTCCGGAATGGCACGACCCGGCATTGGTTGCGCGTCATAAATGGCCTGATCTCGCCAGTGCGCTTCGCACAATTCATAACCCCGAAGACGCCGCTGATCTATCGCCTGATCATCCGGCCCGCCAACGGCTTGCCTATGACGAATTGCTCGCCAATCAACTGGCCTTGTCGCTGATCCGGGCAAAAATGCGCAAGCTTGGTGGGCGCGTGACCAATGGTGCGGGTGATTTGCGACAAAAGCTTGCCGCGAACCTGCCCTTTGCCATGACAGGCGCACAACAACGTGCACTGGCCGATATCTATGACGATATGGCCAGTGAAGGCCGGATGTTGCGCCTTTTGCAAGGCGATGTTGGTTCGGGCAAGACCGTTGTTGCGCTGATGGCCATGCTCAATGCTGTGGAATGCGGCCGCCAAGCAGCCATAATGGCACCGACCGAAATCCTGGCCCGTCAGCACTTTGAAACGATAGGTCCATTACTCGAACAAATCGGGATTAAATGTGCGATCCTAACCGGGCGTGACAAGGGTAAAGCCCGCAAGGCAACTCTTGAAGGGTTTGCCAATGGTGATGTGCAGATTGCCGTCGGTACCCACGCGCTATTTCAGGATGATGTTGTTTTTTCTGACCTTGCATTTGCCGTTGTAGATGAACAGCACCGATTTGGCGTTCATCAACGTTTGATGCTGGCTGGCAAAGGCCAAGCTGTCGATGTTCTGGTCATGACCGCGACCCCGATCCCACGCACCCTGACCTTGACCGCATTTGGCGATATGGAAGTATCGCGGCTTGATGAAAAGCCACCGGGACGAAAACCGGTAGATACCCGCGTTTTGCCGATTGATAAGGTCGATGACGTCATTTCGGGCATAGGGCGCGCTATGCGCACAGGCACCAAAATCTATTGGGTCTGCCCGTTGGTCGAAGATTCAGAAATTCTCGACCTTCAGGCTGCCGAGGAACGCTATCGCATCTTGGTTGAGTTGTTCGGTGACGCCCGCGTCGGGCTTGTGCATGGCAAAATGAAGGCTAAGGAAAAAGATGAAGTCATGGAGCGCTTTGCCCATGGCGATACATCGGTCCTTGTTGCGACCACCGTTATTGAAGTCGGCGTCAATGTACCTGATGCCACCATCATGGTGATTGAGCACTCCGAACGATTTGGCCTGGCCCAGCTTCATCAGTTGCGCGGGCGTATTGGTCGTGGGGATGCGGCGTCCACCTGCCTGCTGCTTTATGGCAGCCCGTTGGGACAGGTTTCCAAGGCGCGCCTTAAGATCATGCGCGAAACAGAGGACGGCTTTATCATCGCCGAAGAAGACTTGAAACTTCGCGGTGCGGGCGAAGTTCTTGGTACGCGTCAAAGCGGACTTCAGGAATATCGCTTGGCCAATCTGGAGTTACACGGCGATTTATTGGCAATTGCCCGCGATGATGCCCGTCTGATTGTGGATCGTGATCCAGATTTACAAAAAACACGTGGCGAAGCGTTACGTTTGTTGCTGTATCTGTTCGAACGCGATGAGGCCGTGCGATACTTCCGGTCCGGATAAAAAGACGCCGCGAGTAAGAACCGTATAGACAGACACAACAAAGGACGCAGCCAGCTTGGCATGCGCCCTTGTTTTAACTGTTAGTCACCGGCAACGGCCAAGTGATCACGCGTCTTCGCGATGTTTGTCATCTTCGCCCTGCCCGGCCTTCCCGGTATCTTCGGTACTATCGGACTTTTGACGGGGGGCAATGTCACGCGAAACCAAAATGGGGCTGTTTTCTTTTTCGCGCAGCACATCAAGGTCTTCGTAGGTTTTCGACGAAACCCGCGGCTGTTTCTGTTCTTCGGGCGAACGGCGATCCGGTGGGGTTACAATACCGCCAGACATCACCATCTTGATGGCCTCTTCGACCGACATATCAAGAATGACGACATCCTGACGCGGCACAAACAACAGGAAACCCGATGTCGGATTTGGCGTTGTCGGCAAAAAGATGTTGATGACCGTATCTTCGGTAAGGTGTTGAACCTCGCCCTTGGTTTCACCAGTAATGAACCCAATCGCCCACATGCCGCGGCGTGGATACTCAAGCAACACCGCCTGGCGGAATGCATTGGACTGATTGGCCAGAACCGTTTCAAGAATTTGTTTGATCGCACCATAGATGCTGCGCACTGCCGGAATACGGCCCAGAATGCGCTCATACAGCTTAATCAAAGCACGACCGGCAAAGTTGGTGGTAAACCAGCCAACCATGGTGATGAACACCAGCATAACCAGAAGACCAAATCCCGGAATACCGTATTCCTGGTAGCCGTCAGGAAGATATGCTTCGGGATTGTAATGTGCCGGGATCAGCGGCATCACCTTGCTGTCGACAAACTCAATAAACCACCAAGCCAGTCCAAAGGTAATCGCAAGTGGTGTACTGATCAGAACACCGGTCAGGAAATAGGCGCGCACACGCGCAAAGAAACCCGGGCTCGGCAGTGCGGAGCCGTGCTTGTCCGCGTCATGTTTATCGTCGCGCTTGGCGTTCATTGGTCACCTGTGCTGATAAGCCGCATTAGAATACCCAAACCGTAAGAATAGCTTTTGGCATTCACCATTTATCAGTATGAATATGGTACTACTGCGACATTGGATCAGGGATAACTCCCTATTTTTAAGTGATACCAGCATTCAAGATTGCGGTGCAACCAAACAAACAGCAAATCATCAAATAGCAGCCCGATGGAGTTATTTTGAAGGTCTGGATTGTCGAATACATATACGACGACAATGGGTCAGTCGGCATCAAAACATCCAAAGTACGCGCACCTGACTATGAAACAGCGCGTCAATTTGCGGTTGGAGATGCCCCGGCGGTTGATTTTGTCATGTCGTTGCGTCCTGAATCAGAAGAACAGTTTTTGGGCACCCCAACCATTCGCGCCCGCGAAATGACCGGGAAAATCGTTCACGAGGTCCCCGACCCCGATGATGATCTTGAAGACGATGAAGACGATGAAGACGATGAAGACGATGTCTGACCCCGATGTTCGTACATTCCTGCCGCGCCCCATCATCGGTGTCGGGGCTGTGGTCTGGCATGACGATCATGTCTTGCTGATCAAACGGGGCAAAGAACCCAACATTGGTAGCTGGAGCCTTCCTGGCGGGGCTCAGGAACTTGGCGAAACGCTTGAACAAGCGGTCAGGCGTGAAATTCTTGAAGAAACTGGCATCGAAATATCCCCCCCGGTTCTTGTCGACACGGTGGACCTGATTTCACCCGCACCGGATGGCATCATCCAGTATCATTATACCCTGATTGATTTTACTGCCGAGGCCGTTGGTGCGGATTTATGTGCCGGCGGAGATGCCGCCGACGCGCAATGGGCCGATGCAACAAGACTTGCCCCGTATAAGCTTTGGAACAAGACGATTGAAATGATCGAAAAGGCAAGACGTGTTCGCGGTAATGCGCAGCCGCGCTAAAGGCTCACGTCATGAGACCATAATGCGCCCGACCAAAGCGACCTGTGCTGATACCAGCAATGCCCCTATTCCTCATACAAAAAGGCGACACCCATTGGATGTCGCCTGATTTTGTCGGATGATTGAACTGATCACGCTGCGGCGTGTTGGCTCAGAACGCTTTCCTGAATTTTCTTAAAGGCACGGGCCTCAAGCTGGCGGACACGTTCACGGCTAACACCGAAACGTTCGCCGAGTTTCTCAAGCGTAATCGGATCGTCGCTGAGGAAACGGGCTTTGATGATTTCCTGTTCACGTTCCGGGAGTTCACCCATCGCGTTTTTCAGCATACCATTATTAAGCACGCGTTCTTCTTCGTTTCCGACCAAGGCTTCCGGGCTTGGCGCATCCGATGACAGGGTATCGAGATACTCCATGCCTTCGTCTTTGGGCATCGGCGTATTGAGCGAGAAATCACGCGCCGCAAGACGGCGGTTCATATCAAGCGCTTCACGATCCGTAACGCCAAGGCGTTCGGCAACCTGAGATGCCTGTTCTGGCGACAATTCACCATTGTCATAGATGTTAAGCTGACGTTTGGCTTTGCGCAGGCTGAAGAACAGCTTTTTCTGTGCAGCCATCGTGCCAAGCTTAACCATCGACCAGCTTTGCAGGACGTATTCAGTTACGGCAGCACGGATCCACCACATCGCATAAGTCGACAGGCGGAAACCACGTTCCGGGTCAAATTTCTGAACCGCACGCATCAGGCCGGTATTGCCCTCTGCCACAAGATCAGCCATCGGCAGGCCATAGCCGCGATACCCGAATGCGATTTTGGCAACAAGGCGTAAGTGACTGGTGACAAGCTTGTGCGCAGCAGCAGTATCGTCATGATCCTGATAACGGTGCGCAAGCATGTATTCTTCGTCCACGGTCAGCATTGGAAACTTCCAAACTTCGCGGAGATATCCCGAGAAACCATCTTCCTGGGAAACAGCTGGTAATTTAATGGCGCTCATTTTCTGTCCTCCTGAGAGGTTAACGCGTCGACACCTGTATATGCATACGGAGCCAGTCAGAATTTAGATGACGCGCAAACACTGTCGTTTGTGAACTTATTCACGTGGATGACCGGATTAAGACCAAGAAGGCCAAAGTCGTCCGGTCGCATTTTCATCCCATTGAAAGGTCTATGGGAGAGGACAGCTGATGCGAAAAGAGTCTGTATTCATGGTGTCTCATCCTTACTTGAAGCAAATCGACAATTTCATTGTCCGCCAATAGGCCGGACTTCGATCCGGCGGTGCCTTTGGGCCCCCACCCGCACAATTAATATATCTAAACCCGACCAAATCCGTCAAGAACTTCTGACCAGCGTTTCAGTTATATTAATCACTCGATATCAGCGTTTTAATTTCTATACCCGACTTTTCCTGTCGGGAATGAAAAGCGCCAATAACTCACGGTATAAACGATATAAGGCGAAACAAAGGCAAACGACCCAAATTGCGCAGCAGAGTTGACCATCAGTCACGTACTAGGGTTTCCAACGATCCTGACACAGAAAATGTTCCCCCCGAGCTGGAAATCACTACGATGGCGCGATACCATTATGTTCGCCCGCAAACGATCAAGACCGGAAGCCAAACCATGCCCGATTCCTCAGAAACAGACCTTTGCCCGTGCGGCAGCTCACGCAGATTTGATCACTGCTGCGGTCGGTTTCTATCCGGCGCAGATTATCCGAGCACAGCGGAAGAATTGATGCGATCCCGCTATTGTGCCTTTGTTCTGCGCAATGGCGCCTATTTGTCCGATACCATCGCCGCTGAAAAGCGCGGTGCGTTCGATGCAAAAAGCATTGAACACGATCAAACTGATTGGATCGGGCTTGAGATCATTGACCGCAAAGCAGGTGGATTGCTCGATCAGACGGGACAGGTCGAATTCATTGCCCGATTTAATGAAAACGGGCAGCACCATCACCTCCATGAACGGTCAAACTTTGAACGCCGTGCCGGTAAATGGGTGTATGTCGATGGTGATTTCCCAAATGCGAATGGTATCAAACCGAGCGCAGCGCCCCATCGGGCCGGACGTAATGATCCCTGCCCGTGTGGATCTGGCAAGAAATTTAAAAAATGCTGTGGATAAATATACACTGGCTGAGAAACTGAGGGTTCGTCAGCTTTTCCCGACGACTTCGAGTGCCCATTGGTGAAATAGCCTTATAAGCTGGCTGTGCGCGTCGTGATAGGACAGCCAAATCAGTTCATGATCATCTTCAAGTGGCGGCCCAATACGTTCGACCATTTCACATTGAAAAAACGTCGCGCGCTTTAGTCGGTAACGGCCCTTGCCGGGATTATTAATATACTGGGATGCAAAGCCAATCCGGGACAGGATCCGAACCCGATAGCCAGATTCTTCATAGGCTTCACGGTGAAGGGCATCACGTTCGCTTTCGCCCGGCTCAACCCCGCCACCAATCAGGACCACACCCTTTGGCGTTTTGGCCACGGCAACCCTGCCCTGATCATCCTTGATGACCGCATAGGCACAATCCTGGACTGTGTAACTTTGCCCCATGCGCGGGGTTCCAAATATCGGAGCGACCAAAATGGGCAACCTTGCCTTCGACCTGTGGGTGCGAACCCTGCTGCGCAGGATCGTATAATTGTTTTATATCGCAATAGCGCGATCAAGCATTCCTTGGCAACGAGTGACATCAAACCGCAATGACGTTTCTCGTGCATTATCGAAATACGAATGTAATTCCGCGTCGCTTGCCGGGGTTACACACGCCCCACATTCAGCGACAAGTTTTTCATGGTATGGCGTCGGTAGCTCAAGCGCCTTGCGTTTGTTCCTGAACAGGAATTTCTCGGATAATGCAAAATCATACTGCATGTTGCGGTACAAAATTGTCTGGTAGTTCGCATGCAGGCCGATATTCCCGTCTGGCGTAATCAGGAATAACGGAAACATCACGGCAAGATCCGGAAACACGCGATTTGGGTAAACCTGCCCTTTCCAGTATTTCTCAGCCAAATCCGTGTAGCCATCATAATCGTTAATCGGAAACACTCTGGCTTTGGAAAGTGGCAATATTTCCACTTTATCCTTGCGGATGTCGACCGTGTCATTTGAGACATCGACATATAGACTGCCAAACTGAAAAGCGTTCTGAAAATACTGATTTCGCAGATTACCCCAGACACGTTTTGCCAAGCCACCGTTGCGTACAAAGTCACGTATTGCAACTAGTCCGGGACTTGTTGCAGAATCAACCTTTTGCTCAAGAAGGCTTTTAACCCCAAGGGTGATTTCCTGACAAAACCCTTCCGGGTACGATTTGCCGCCCTTGTTGAGCGACACATCAAAACTTTGGTCATACTGCTGGCGCAGCAAAAGCATATCGTTATGCAATTCCTTGATCCGCGGCAGAAGGTATTTCTTGGTTAATTTGACCTGCTTGAAATTGACGGGTGATATCTGTTCGTCTTCTGCCCGTGCGGTGATGTCTTCAAGCGTAAGCTTTTGAGGTGTCGTCATTATGTGATCTTCTTATTCCAACGTTGGATCGCATTAAAATGGCATTGGATCGGCATAAAGAAAACACCCCAAAACACAGATCGCGTTTTGGGGTGCCTGAAAAATAACTTTGGAGTCTGACTTAGAACGGAATTTCGTCATCAAGGTCCGGGGCGCCAGTCGGGGCAGAACCGCCACCAGAGGACGAACCACCGTTGCCCCAACCTGCGTCAGAACCGCCGCCACCGAAGTTGCCGCCGTTGTCCTGTCCGCCGCCGCCATAGCCGCCGCCAGACGACGATCCACTACCCATTCCGCCACCTTCACCGCCACGACTATCAAGCATGGTCAGGTTGGAGTTGAAGCCTTCCAGGACAATTTCAGTGGTGTAATTGTCTTTGCCGTCCTGCCCCTGCCATTTGCGGGTCCGAAGAACGCCTTCGATGTAAAGCTTGCTGCCTTTTTTAACAAAGCGCTCCACGACATCTGCAAGACCTTCGTTGAACACAACAATACGGTGCCATTCGGTACGCTCGCGACGCTCACCAGACTGACGATCTCGCCACTGTTCGGAGGTCGCAATACTGAAATTGGCGATTTTCTTGCCAGCCTGGGTGAACCGAATTTCAGGGTCGCGGCCGAGGTTTCCGACGAGAATGACTTTATTGACACTGCCAGCCATGGGTTATCTTCCAAAGTTTGTGTTTGTCCGTGGCCCTGTATGCACAGGACTTGTGAGTTATCATTGCGCAAAAATGCGCTGCATTAAAGTTTCAAGTTCGACGCGGTCTATTTCATCAAATGAATTGAGTTCGACACTATCGACGTCGAGCACAGCAATCAACTGCCCATCCGCATTAACAACCGGCACGACGATTTCCGAATTGGACCGACTGTCGCACGCGATGTGTCCCGGAAAGGCATGCACATCGGCAACCAATTGCGTTTCGAGCGTTGACGCGGCTGTCCCACAGACACCACGCCCAATCGGGATGCGTAAACAGCCAAGCGTGCCTTGATACGGCCCGACAACCAGTTCATTTTGTTTATTGGGATCAACAACATAAAATCCCGTCCAAAAGTAATAGTCGAACTTTTCGGACAAGATGCAAGACACTGTTGCCATCAACGCAGTGACGTTTGTTTCGCCTTCGGTGATGCTAACCAGTTCTTTTGTCGCCTCTTCATAAAGCGCCTTTTTCTGATCTGCCTGCATGATGGTCTCCTGAATTCTGAGAGACTACGAACTACCCGCTCGTCAGGCTTGAGACAAGGTTAAATTGATCCATATCCCAAAACAAAAGCACCCCCGACGACAGATCATCGCCGGGGGTTCATCAGGCACAAATTAGATATGTTCAAATACGCTTGCCGGTTTCGGAGTCAAACAGATGGATCATGTCTGGGGTAATGGACAACGTAAGCACCGTGCCCTTGGCGAACTGATGCGTTCCCTGAACACGCAATGTCACGTTTTCATTCCCGATGCCAAAATCAAGATACACAAGCGTTTCCGCACCAAGCGATTCGACCATCCGCACAGAGGCGCTTACCGGCCCGGCATCATCGCCACACAGGCGGAAATGCTCGGGACGAATGCCAACCGTCACATTGCGTCCGGCCTCGACATCGTGATCAAGGTCAAGTTTGACCTTATCACCGACAACAACATGCGTGCGATCATCTGATACTTTGCCGGGCAGGAAATTCATCGCAGGTGACCCGATGAAGCCCGCAACAAACAGGGTTTCGGGCTTTTCGTAAATATCGATCGGGCTTCCGATCTGTTCGGCAACACCCCCATTCATGACGATCAGGCGATCCGCCAGTGTCATGGCCTCGACCTGATCGTGGGTTACGTAAACCGATGTAATCCCAAGGCGTTGCTGAAGATTTTTGATTTCAAGGCGCATATCAACGCGCAGTTTGGCATCAAGGTTGGACAATGGTTCGTCAAACAGGAAAACCTTTGGTTGCCGGACAATGGCACGCCCCATAGCCACACGCTGGCGCTGGCCACCCGAAAGCTGGCTTGGTTTACGCTCAAGATGGTCTTCAAGTTGCAGGATGCGCGCAGCTTCACGCACTTTGCTGTCGATTTCCGACTTGCTATGGCCCCGGTTGCGAAGACCATAGGCCATGTTGTTGTAATTGCTCATGTGTGGATAGAGCGCATAGTTCTGGAAAACCATCGCGATATCGCGATCGGCTGGCGCAACCTTGTTGACGACCTTGTCATCAATGCTGATCTCGCCGTCCGAAATGCTTTCAAGACCGGCAATCATGCGCAGCAAGGTGGACTTGCCACATCCTGACGGCCCGACAAGTACAGTAAATTCACCGTGCTGAATCTCAAGATTAATCCCATGGATCGCCTTGTAGCCATTCGCGTAAGTTTTTTCGGCCTGATTAAGTGTAACAGTTGCCATCGTAGTATCCTGTATGCGGACAAGTTATTTTCAATTCTGAGGATCAAGGGAGACAGAGCTTATTTTTCTGTCTCGACCAGACCTTTGACGAACATGCGTTGAAAGACCACCACCACCAGAACCGGCGGAATGGTTGCCATGATTGTCAGTGCGAATGCCTTGGGGAATTGCGGAATCTGCCCGCCTTCATAAAGCGAGTTATAGACCTGCTTGATCCCGATCACGATGGTGTAAAGCTGATCATCGGTGGTCATCAAAAGCGGCCAGAGATACTGGTTCCACCCAACAACGAACATGATGATAAAGATCGCCGCAATCATCGTGACCGATAACGGCACAAGAATATCGATGAAAAATCGAATGGGCCCTGCTCCATCCAAACGGGCTGCTTCAAGCAACTCATCTGGCACCGAACGGTAAAATTGCCGGAAGAAAAATGTCCCGGTTGCTGACGCAATCAACGGCAATATCAATCCCGTATAGGTGTTCAGCAAACCAAGGCTTGCGACGACTTCATATGACGGTACGATACGCACTTCGAGCGGCAATAAAAGGGTTGAGAAAACCACCCAAAACAGCGGAACAGCGAGCTTAAAGCGGAAGTAAACAATGGCATAAGCCGCCATCATCGAGATGATGACCTTGCCAATGGCAAAGCCAAGGCCAAGCACCATGCTGTTAAACAGCATCTCAAGGGCGGTCACCCTGCCCTTTGTTGCTGAGGGATCAAACAGGATTGCACCATAGTTTTCAAAAAAGTGCTCCCCCGGCCAAAACTGTAATCCGTTTTGAAAAACAAATTCACGGGTGTGGGTGGAAGACGCAAACGCAATCCAGACGGGCATGATCATAAAGAGCGCGCCGAGGATCAAAATTGCGTGGTTGGTAAATATACGCCATTTCGACTGATACATGACGGCCCCCCCTAGTAATGAACTTTGCGTTCGATGAAGCGGAACTGGAACACGGTCAAAACACTGACCATGATCATCAGCAAGACCGACTGGGCCGAACTGCCGCCCAAGTCCGCACCAAGGAACCCGTCGACATAGACCTTGTAGACAAGCGTTGCGGTCGCCCCGCCGGGCGATCCTTTGGTCGATACGTCAATGATGCCGAACGTTTCAAAGAAGGCGTACGTCAGATTGATCACCAGCAAGAAGAAGGTGGTTGGCGCCAGTAATGGGAACGTAATTGTCCAGAACCGGCGTTCCGGGCTTTTGCAATCAAGTGTGGCTGCTTCCTGCACGGATTTGGGAATGCCCTGAAGCCCGGACAGGAAAAAGATGAAGTTCACGCTGACCTGTTTCCAGACGGCAATCAGAATGACGACAAATGCTGCGTCATTGGCATTCTCGATATGATTGAACTCAAAGCCAAAGCTGTTGAACGCCATATAAAGGTCCCCCATCAGGGGATTAAACAGCATGTTACCCAGCAAGCCGGCCACCGGTGGTGCAATCGCATAGCCCCACATCAAAAGGGTTTTGTATGATTTGGCACCGCGCACAACTTCGTCGGCGCGTACCGCCAAAAACAAGGAAATTGCGATTGATAAGACCGAGACAAGAACGGAAAAGACGACCGTAAAAATGGCCGACCGCGTCCATGAGCTGCTCGACAGGACGTCTTCAAAATTTCTGAACCAGACAAACTGCGAAGACATGCCAAACGCGTCTTCAAGCAGGAATGACTGATACACAGCCTGGGCCGCAGGCCACAGGAAGAATATGGAAATAATCAGAATTTGGGGTGCAACAAAAAGATAGGGCACCGCGCTATGTTCAAATTGTACGCGCTTCATCGCCTACGCCACCTTCAAGCAAGTCCGGAAAATGCAAAACAGGGCGACCAACAAGGGCCGCCCCGCATTTGCGAAAAGTAGATTAGTTCGAATAGGTGTCGTTGAAACGCTTCAGAAGACCGTTTGCTTCTTCTTCAATCGTTGCAAAGGCTGCATCGATGGTTTCTTCACCGTTCATCATCTTGTCGACTTCGCGGTAAATAACTTCACGGATCTGAACATAGAAACCAAGGCGATAGCCTTTGGTCCACTCACCACCTTCTTCCGAAAGCTGCTGAATGCCAACTTCTGCATCCGGGCTTTCCGTGTAGTAGCCGTCTTTTTTCGCCAACTCATAAGCAGCGTTGGTGATCGGAACGTAACCGGTTTCTTTGTGCCAGTAGTACTGGGTTTCCGGTTTGGTCAGGAATTTAAAGAACTCAGCAACGCCGGCATCCTGTTCGGCACTATGACCGGCAAAGGCAAACAGTGCTGCACCACCGATAAAGGTGGATTTCGGCGCGTCGCCGACACCTTTCCAGTATGGAAGGGTCGAAGTACCAAAATCAAACTGTGCGGATTTGCGCAAACCACCGAATGAGCCGGAAGAACCGATCCACATTGCGACCTGCTGCTGAACGAACGCATCCTGGTTCGCACCCCATGCACGACCGTAGTAGCCGTAGTAGCCAGCATCTTTCCAATCCTTGACGTGCTGCCAGTGATCTTTGAGCGCGTCATTATTGTAAAGGACTTTGGCATCGGTGCTGTCGTAACCGTTGTTGGCGGTTGCCATCTGCAGGTTATGACGCGACATGAAGTTCTCAAAGAAAATCCATGGGCTGTGCGACTGCGCAAGGGCGGTATAACCGGCTTCTTTGAGCTTCGGTGCAGCCGCTTCGAATTCCTGCCAGGTTTTCGGAACATCTACGCCCGCTTTGGCCAACGCATCTTTGTTGTAATACAGAAGCGGGGTCGAGCTGTTGAACGGCATGCCGATCATTTTGCCGTCTGAATCGGCAAAGAAGTAACGCACACCCGGGATGTAGTCGTTGATGTCGAATTTGACATTGTTGGCTTCAAGCAGATCCTGAACTGGCTTAACCGCGCCCTTTGCATTGATGATGGTAGCGGCACCGGCATCAAAGATCTGGATGATGTTTGGCTGGTTTTTCGCGCGGAACGCTGCGATGCCAGCCGTCATGGTGTCTTCGTAACCGCCCTTGTTGACAGCCACGAGATGGTATTCATCCTGGCTTGCGTTGAAGTCTGCGGTGATCTGATCAACCACGCCACCAAGTGCCCCATCCATTGCGTGCCACCAGGTGATCTCGGTTGCGGCCTGTGCGGTGTTGCCAAGGGCAAACACTGCGGCAGCTGCCATTAGAGTTTTGCGAAACATGATTTGTTAGCTCCCAAATAAAAATACGTCTGCGTCAAACCGCCTGTTGTTCGGTTGAGCGCAACACGTCTTTTTTCTGTCGAGAACCGCATTTCCTCAAGTGACAGTTTTCGGAAATTTACTTTTTGAACTTATAAATACGCAATAATGACTATTTAACAGGGGTATTCTGCACGATATCCATAAACTAAAATGTTCAAGTGAACAGACATCAGAGCCATTTAGGTGTCCTTGATCACGAATACTTTGCCTTGAAACCAATACGGGTGAAGATATTTTATCGTTTTATATTTGATGCTTATGTTAAAAAACTATGACTCTGCAACATTGTAGAAACATACGCAGTGACGGCAAACAACAACTTGAACGTAAAGAAGGGCGGCAAATCTGCCGCCCTTCCAATAGTTTCATTTGTGAACATTAAGTGCGTTAAATGATCATGACGTCTTGTCGCGCTGCACAAACACCGACAGCAACGCAAGCCCGCCAGACACCACCATCAGCAACAACGACAATGCATTCAACACCGGCGTCGACCCTTGTTTTAACCGGTCAAACATCGCGATTGTCAGAGGGGCATCCGACCCCACCAGCATCAAGGTCGTGTTGAAATTCTCAAACGACATTAAGAACGCAACGATACCTGCCCCCACCAAGGCGGGTTTCAGGAACGGAATGGTCACTGTCCAAAGGGCTGCACGCCGGGACGCGCCAAGATTTAAGGCCGCCTCTTCGAGGCTGACGTCAAATTTGCGCAGGCGGGCTGAGATCACCAAGGTCGTGATCGTTGTGATAAAGGCAAACTGGCCAATAATCACAAGGAACAGCCCCGGACGCAGGAATTCAAGATCCCATCCAATAGCCTCCTCTACGCCATTGGCAATGGCATTGGAAAAGACAAGTATCGAGATGCCGAGAATAACCCCGGGAATGACCAGCGGTGACAGCGAAACAATATACAGCAGGTTCTTGCCCGGAAACTGGCTGCGTTCAAACAGGAACGCATTACATGTACCAACCGTGACCGACAGAACAGTCACCCAAAAGGCCACAAAGGCAGAGACACCAATACTTTCAAGCAACTTACTGTCGTTGAAAATCCCGATATACGGCCCTTCGGTTCCAAAGAACCATGCAAGTGTGGCTCCTTCCCATGGCATAGATGGGAACAGGCTATCATTAAACGCAAAAACACCAACAACAATCAGCGGTGCACTGAGATAGATGAAAAATAGGGTGATATAGCCCGAATAAAGACCCTTATAGAATTTGGGCTGCGGAATACTTGGAATCATGATGCGCCCCTAGCCCACGGTTTCTGAAAGTGTCTGTTTGCTGAGCTTCAACCCGACCCAGACAATCAATGAGGAAAGCACCAGCAACAAGAAGCCAAAGGCAGAACCCGATTCCCAGTTAAAGCGCGTGATGAACTGGGTGTAAATTTGCTCGGTGAACCACAGACTGTCTTTCCCGCCCAAAAGGTTCGGTGTCAGGTAATTGCCCAACGTCAACATAAAGACAACGATACAGCCCGATGCAATACCGGGCATTGCATGTGGGATGACGATGTCGCGGGTGACCGTAAAGCCATTGCCGCCAAGGTCATATCCCGCCTCGATCAGGCTATCATCGAGACTGTCGAGGACCGACACCAGCGGCACGATCATAAACAGCATGGATGTGTAAACCAGACCGACCATAATCGTCGCATCATTATACAGCATTTCAACCGGCCCATCGGCAATTCCGGACCACTGCAAGAAGTTGCTGACCACACCGCTTTCACGCAGCAGGATCATCCAACCGAATGTCCGGACAAGTTCTGACACCCAGAACGGAATCAAACACAGCAGGAACAAGACGTTCTTGCCTTTTCCCCGCATGAATTTTGCAATGTAGTAGGATACTGGAAAGCCGATTACCAACGTCAAAAAGGTCGCAAAGATCGACATGACGGCGGTGCGAACGTAGGTATTCCAATACAGCGGCTCTGAGAAGAACTCGATATAATTGATCAGGCTGAACTCGTATTTTCCATACGAAATGCGTTCGCGCATCGACACCAGAAACAAGTCGATGTGCGGCAGAACCACCAGCAGGAACAACCATAACAGCAACGGGAATGCTAATAATAGCAACCCAAAGCGAAATGTGCCGCCTCCTTTCACAGAAGTGCCATTGCTCATGCCGTTGCTCCACCATCTGACGCGGCAAAGCATCTGGTCTGCTCAAAGCTCCAGGACAGATTGATGTTATCGCCAGCCTTGACCGATGCGAACGCACCGGTTTGCGGCAATGCGACGGTCATCTCGTGACCTGTGGTGGTTTCGCGGACCTGAAGACTGCTGGCAGCACCATTAAACAGCACGTTCTCAACCTTGGCCGACAGAGTGTTATCAACCGCCCCTTCGCCGTCAATGGCGATGGCCTCAGGGCGGACAAAGACGTCAACCGCCTGCCCGTCTTTCAGGGCCGCATTCGCGTCGCGCTTGGCGACAACCTTGCCTCCAGCCGCCAGATTGATTTCGACTTGATGGTCATTCCCGCCACCGACAACACCGTGCCATCGGTTGCTTTCCCCAACAAATCCGGCAACAAACGCCGTTTGCGGATTGTAATAAAGATCTTGTGGCACACCGACCTGCTCAAACCGGCCCGCATTCATCACGGCAACCTGATCAGACATCACAAGTGCTTCGGACTGATCATGGGTGATGTAGACAAAGGTGGTGCCTATTTCGTGCTGCAATTGCTTGAGCTCAACCTTCATATGTTCACGAAGCTTTAAATCAAGTGCGCCAAGCGGTTCATCAAGCAACAGCACCGCAGGATCAAGCACAAGACAGCGCGCAATCGCAATACGCTGTTTCTGCCCCCCTGAAAGCTGGCTGATCTGTTTTGGACCGGAATCGGGCAACCCTACGCGTGCCAGTGTCTCATTGACCTTTTGCGCGATGGTGGCCTTGTTTACGCCGCGACGCTTTAAACCGTACGCCACGTTTTCCGCCACATTCATCATCGGAAACAGAGCCAGATGCTGGAAAACCATATTCACCGGGCGACGGTTTGGTGGAACGCCCAAAACCGATGCCCCCTTAATCAGAATATCGCCCGATGTCGGTGCCTGAAAACCGGCAAGCATTCGAAGCAACGTGGTTTTCCCACAGCCACTTGGTCCAAGAATGGAAAAGAACGACCCCTTGGGAATGGCAAGCGAGATGTCATCCACAGCAGTAAAGTCGTCAAATTTTTTGACCACATTGCGGCATTCAAGGTCAAACTGATCAGCCATGGGAGCCCTGTTCTCGTTATATTTTTTAATGAAATAACCATGACGGCAATTGCCATCGTAAAAAGCAGAATGTCCCCGGCATAAACCCATGCCGGGGACCAGAATATTGGCGTCGTCTCGGGTCTTAGTTCGACTGTGCGGCTTTCACACGATCAAGCGTCTTGCCTTCAAGCACTTCCAGACCCGCCGGAACGGTCGGATACCACTTGATGTTATCAAGGTCTTTTGCCGGGAAGCTGCCCTGGAACTGAGCTTTGAGCTTGTCATCAGCAAACTCGTCAGCTCCTTTGGACGCGGTGAAGTTGCCGACATCCGCCGTAATCATTGCGGCAATTTCTGGCTGCATCACAAAGTTGATCCACTTGTAAGCGGCATCTTCGTTCTTGGTTTTGCTCGGCAGAACAAAGGTATCGATCCAGCCAAGGGCACCCGATTTCGGGGCGACAAAGGTGATATCGGCATTGTCGTTGTTCAATTTCCACCCACCGGTATCCCAGGCCATGGCGGCAACAACTTCACCAGAACGCACAAGGTTCAGCAGCGCATCGTTGCCTTCCCAATAGGTTTTGACGTTTGATTTGCAATCGATCAGTTTGGCTTCAACCGCATCAAGGATTTCCTGATACTTTGCTTCGTCGCCGTAGGCCGCAAACGGATCAAGACCCATCGCGTAGGCGAACCCGATCAAGGTTGGACGTTTCAGGCGATAGGAAACCTTGCCCGCAAGATCATCCGCACAAAGATCGGTGTAATCGGCAACGTTTGCAGCCTTGGCTTTATCAACAATCAAACCGCTGGTGCCCCAAACGTGAGGCACGCCGTAGACTTCCCCATCAACCGTTGTGTTGGTCTTGGTCGCAGCAAGCATGGACGGAATGAATTTCGCGCTGTCGACTTTCGACAGGTCTATTGGTTTATAGATGCCGTATTCAAGTTGCGCGCCAGCAATACGATCCTGTGAAGGCTGCGCAAGGTCAAAGCCCCCGCCACCGGTGGCGCGAAGTTTGGAAATCATGTCTTCGTTGTTTGACAACGTCACTTCAACATCGATGCCAGTTTCTTTTTCAAATGCCTCGATGACGTCATCGGGGGCATAGCCACCCCAAGTCAGAAGACGAAGTTCATCAGCCTGTGCAGCCGAAACAAGAGAAACCATTCCTGCAATTGCCGTAAGGCCGAGCAAGGAACCACGCAATGCGCCGTGTTTTTTAGACATTTTGAACCCTCTAAATGAACGTGATGGCATTTCCCTGAACCCGGAGCACACCCTTTTTAGGCTTGGCGACATCCAGGCGGGGGCATTATCGCAAACTCATTTGTTGATACGAAAGGAAAAATGAACTTTTTTCTTTCCTTTGAACACCTCGAATTCATTTTTGCGCCATGCGTCCATCAAGGGCAAGTTAAAGTTCTGCAACAGTTTTTCCGCCGCAACGCAACATTTCAGCCCACTCTAAGGCCCTTCCAAAAGCAAAGGGGTGCCGCATGCGACACCCCTTCTTGCTCTTACCACCAGAACGCGGTCGGTTATTCGTCCGCGCTATATTCCGCCGGGCAATCGACCTTGGCAAAGGCCTTGCCGTTACCATTAAACAGATGCGCAGCCCCTGCCGATGCGGATGCTGTGACGGTTTCACCGATCTTGACCCGGCTGTGGCCCGGTGCGCGTACCGTGACACGATCGCCATTGGCAAGTTTCAGATAAAGATAGGTCGAATCGCCCAGTTTTTCGACAACATCGACCTCGCCGTGGACTGTCAACTCACCCGTGTTGCCAAGAGAAAGATGTTCGGGACGAATGCCAAGCTCGACCTGATTACCAACCTCGTTCTGGTCAACATCAAACGGCAGAACGGACGGTGTGCCGCCCGGGATTGAAACGGTTACCTTGCCGGGTTCAACCTTGTCGATCCTGACATTGGTAAAGTTCATCGCCGGCGATCCAATGAAGCCTGCGACAAAGCGGGTCTGAGGATGATGATAAAGCTGCATCGGGGAGCCAACTTGCTCGACGTTACCACCATTCATCACAACGATCTTGTCAGCCAAGGTCATGGCTTCGACCTGATCGTGTGTGACATAGACAATGGTTGATTTCAGTTCCTGATGCAGCTTGGCGATTTCAAGGCGCGTCTGAACACGCAGGGCTGCATCAAGGTTTGAAAGCGGCTCGTCAAACAGGAACACCTTTGGCTGGCGCACAATGGCGCGGCCAATGGCAACGCGCTGACGCTGCCCACCCGAGAGTTCCGACGGACGACGGTCAAGCAACTGATCAAGTTGCAGGATACGGGCGGCTTCGCGCACGCGCGCATCAATTGCGGCCTTGTCCTGTTTGTCGAGTTTCAGGCCAAAGGCCATGTTCTTATACACCGTCATATGCGGATAGAGCGCATAGGACTGGAACACCATGGCAATGCCACGATCCCGCGGGCTTTTGGTATTTACCAGATCGCCGTCGATCATAAGATCGCCACTGGTGATATCTTCAAGCCCGGCAATGATGCGCAGCAAGGTTGATTTGCCGCAGCCGGACGGTCCGACAAAGACAACGAATTCACCATCTTTTACGTCCAGATCAATGCCGTGAAGCACATCAACAGCGCCATAGCTTTTGTGGATCTGGTCAAGTTTCAAGTCAGCCATTTATTCAAAGCTCCTGTCAGCCAACACTTATTTCACCGCGCCAGACGTAAGGCCGCGAATGAGTTGTCGGGAGAAAATCAGATAAAGGATCAGGATCGGAATGATCGCGAGGCTAAGTGACGCCAGAACTGCGTTCCAGTCCGTCACGTACTGCCCGATGAATTGCTGCACACCCAGCGTAATGGTCTGTTTGCCATCACCCGGTGCTAAGATCAGCGGGAACCAAAGATCGTTCCAGATCGGGATCATCGTAAACACAGCCACCGTCGCCACAGCCGGACGGATCAGCGGCAGGATAACCGCGAAGAAAATCTTGAATTCCCCGACCCCGTCACAGCGCGCGGCTTCTTTCAAATCCTTCGGAATTTGATGCATGAACTCAGTCAGGATAAAGATCGCCAAGGGCAATCCTTGGGCGACATACACCAGCACAAGTGCTGTCAGCGTATTTATCAATCCCAAATCAACAATCAGATTAAGGATCGATACCGAACCAAGGCGGATGGGCACCATGATCCCGATGGCAAGATACAGCGCAAGCACCGTATTGCCGGGAAACTTGTATTCCGACAACGCCCAGGCTGCCATCGCAGCAAGCAACAGGACAATCGCGATGGTGATAACCGTGACGGTGAAGCTGTTGTAGAAAAACACCTCGAAATTCGACTTGGCCAAAACCTTGGTAAAGCCTTCAAGGCTGAAGGTTTCCGCATTCGGAAATCCCATCGGATCGCGAAAAATGGCTTTGCGCGTTTTAAAAGCGTTAATCACCACCAGGAAAATCGGATACAGCGCGACCAGCGTGTAGGTCAGTAGAATACCATGCACGATGACAGCGCGGCTTGCGTCTTCTCTGCGTATGTTTTTGAAACTCATCATCGCCCCCGATTACAACTGATAGCGCGAAAGACGGCGCTGCACGGCGAACAAATAGAACAAAACACCCGCCAGAATGATCAGGAACATCAGTGATGCAACCGTCGCCCCAAGATGCGGATTGCCCAGCTGCAGCTGATAACCAAAGAACGTGCGATAGAACAACGTCCCCATGATATCGGTTGCAAAGTTTGGCCCCGCCAGCGCACCCTTTACGGCATAAATCAGGTCGAAAGCATTGAAATTACCAACAAATGTCAGGATCGAAACCATGGCAACCGTTGGGAAAACAAGCGGCAACTTGATGTGCCAGAACACTTCAAAATGGGTCGCGCCATCGACAACGGCGGCATCAACCAAATCATCGGGAATGGCAAGCAAGGCGGCATAAATCAGCATCAAGGGAATACCGACCCACTGCCAGACTGAAATGAATGACAGGGTAATCAGCGCACTTCCTTCTTTGCCAAGCCATGGGCCAAACAGCGATTTCAACCCGATGATATCAAGCAGGTCCGCACCCACCCCCCAAACGGGGCTTAGGATCAACTGCCAGATAAAACCGACAATCACCACGGACAACATTGTTGGCATGATCATCATCGTCCGATAGCTGTTGCGAAAACGCAGGCGCGGCAAACTTAAAATACCGGCAAGCGCAATCCCGATCGGGTTTTGGATCAACATGTGAACAGCAAAGAACTTCATATTGTTCCAGAAACTGTTCCAAAAGGTCGCCGCCCAGTCCGGGTCAGCCAGAACGGTGCGATAATTGTCTAGGCCGACAAAAGCCGCCTCGCCGCCACTTGGCGTCGCATAGAAGCTAAGACGGATGGAATCAAGTAGCGGATAGATCATAAACAATGTGTAGATGATCGTTGCTGGAGCCAGAAAGGCAATCACAGGCAATTTTGCCTTGCGCCAATCGGTCATGGGGCCGGAATGCGCCATACCCTGTCCTGTATTTCCAAGATTAAAAGGTTGAAGGCATTTTGCCTTCCAAATGTGCTGACCGCGCAATCATGCCCGGCGGTCAAAACAGTCTGGTCTAAGTGCGACCATGACTGAACGGGCAATAAAGCAAGGATGGCAGAAACCAGACGTTCCCGCCATCCTCTGAAGTCTTATTGATGCGGAGCGTACCACTTCGCCAGACCAGCTTCGGCTGCGCCAGCAGCTTCTTCTGGTGTAAGGGTGCCGTTGATCACCTGTGCAGAAAGGTTCCACAGATCATTTTCAAGATTCGGCGTGCCGCGCGACAGGATCTGATACGAGTTACGAATGGTCGACTCGCATTCTTGACGCCAGCTGACAAACTCGTTTGCAACCGGATCGGTAATTTCGACCTTGTGGTTGGACAACGAGAAGAAGCCCGGCAGTGCGTTAGAATAAAGTTCCGCGAACTCTGAGCCTGTCATCCACTCAAGGAAGATTTTGGCTTCTTCGGCATTTTTGGAATCCGCATTCAGACCCAGTGCAATGTCGGTATGGTCACTGATGTAACAGGTATCCTGACCCGCAGGTGCAGGCGGCGGGAATGCGCCGAATGCGAAATCAGCCTGATTGTTAAACAGCGAGATATCCCACGAACCTGCCGGATAAACGGCCGCACGACCCAGCGTGAAGAGGTTCTGCGCATCCGGATATGAAATGGCTTCATAGCCATCCGGAAGATAGTTCTTCCAGGTCGCAAGCTCGGTAAAGGTATCGACATATGGCTTGTCGGTGAATTTCGCGCTGCCGTCGATCAGGGCTTTACGGCCCGCTTCACCTTTCCAGTGGTTCGGACCAATGTTTTGGAAGCCCATGGTTGCAGCTTCCCACTGGTCGGCCGTTCCCATTGCCATTGGAATGTAGCTGCCCTCTTCCTTGATTTTATCAAGGGCGGCATAGAATTCTTCGCTGGTTTGCGGAACTTCAACGCCAACTTCTTCAAAGGCTTCTTTGTTATAGATAAAGCCATGAATAACCGATGCCATCGGCAAGCAGAAGGTCGCTGATCCGTCATCCGTCTGCCATGCCGATTTGGCAACGTCAGAGAAGTTGTCGATTCCCTTAAGGTCGTCAAGAGCAGTAAGGTTACCCTGCTTGTAAAGCTCAAGCGACGCATCAAATGGACGGCAGGTAATCAGATCACCCGCAGTACCACCGGCCAACTTGGCATTGACCGAAGCGTTGTATTCAGTCGGCGGGGTCGGTGTGAAGGACACTTTAATGTCCGGGTGTTGCTCATTGAATGCCGGAATGATCTTGTCGTTCCAGATATCAATATCATCGTTACGCCAGCTTTCGATAACAAGCTCGCCGGCCGATGCCACCATCGGAACCAGGGCGACACTTGCCGCCAGGGCCCCGGCCAGGCCTTTTGCTAAGACTTTATTCGACATTTATGCCTCCTCTGATCAATGTCGGCGGACCAGCACCCAAAAGATGTTAGTCCCGATACTCAAGTGCTGCCCGGAGATTTCCATTAGACAGTCCAAGAATTTCTTTTGCCCGTGCGATACTATGGCCCTTGGCCACCAGAACGGCGGTGCGAATATCAAAACCTGATTGTGTCAGCGCGTCTTTGGCGCGCGCACCATCACAAGATGCGATGTGCGCAACAATGCGGATGGCGCGCTCATGCAGTTTGATGTTTTCTGCGCGCATGCCAACCATCAGGTTATCAAACAATCGACCAAGCTTGTTCATGACAAGGGTCGAAAGGATATTAAGCGCGGCCTTTTGTGCCGTCCCTGCCCCCATGCGGGTTGAACCGGCAACAACTTCAGGCGCACTATCAAGGAAAATGCCACTGTCGGCGATGTCGATCAATTTGCCATCCGGATTATTGCAAATGGCAACGGTGAAGGCGCCGCGTTCACGCGCCAGCTCAACCGCACGCACGGTATAGGGCGTCGATCCACTGGCTGCGATGGCGATCACGGCATCGTTTTCGCCGATCTCATGTTGATGGATTTCGCGCGCAGCAAGATCAACGTCGTCTTCCGCACCGTTAAATTCATTCGGCGCGCTTTGCAACCCGCCTGCCAGCATGACAATGGTATGCTCTTCGGGCCAACCGAAGGTTCCGCCAAGTTCCTTGGCGTCCTGCCATGCAACAGTACCAGATGTGCCTGCCCCGACATAAACGAGACGCCCGCCGCCCCCCAGGCGACGCGCTATCCCGTTTGCGGCTGTCGCCAAATCCGTAAGGACTGGACCAACCGAGGCCACAGCACGCATCTGGCCTTCCCACAAGGCCATAAGGAAATCGGCGTCGGACCATTGATCCAACCCGGCAAATCGCAAATCAAATTCTTCGGTGCGTGATGCCATTTTTCCGTCTCCCTCTCCAAATTAAATACCATTGTGATACCAGCGACGCAAGATACTTCGTAAATATTTTATGCGACGACACTGCATAGAGGCATATATTTAATATAATTCAATTTTTTATGAGGATTTTTAAATCTCTCGCTACATATTCTACGTGTATCTACGGATTCCAAAGACAGACCATTCACATCTACAGTGGCGTTATATTGGTATTGATTTTTAAGATACCACTCTGGTATGGTTCGGACAGCAACAAGAAGACGGTTACACAAACAATGCAAAACGAACGGCTTTATCTTGGTATTGATGGCGGCGGCACCCGCTGTCGCGCGCGCATTGTAAATGCGTCCGGCGATATACTGGGAGAAGCTGTTTCTGGTGGAGCCAATACCCGACTTGGCATGGACCACGTCTTTGGTGAAATTGTCGCGGCCGCCTCCCTTGCGCTTGAAAAAGCAGGCATGGATGACTCTAGACTGGGCGATCTTCATGCTGGGTTAGGACTGGCCGGGCTTCCACTTGAACGTGAACGTAAACTTGCCCATGCCTATCCTCATCCTTTCGCCAGCATATGTTTTGCCACTGATGCCTATACGGCCTGCCTTGGCGCCCATGATGGTGCAGATGGCGCAATCCTGATTGTCGGAACAGGTACCTGTGGTCAGGCAATCGTCGGCAACCGGGAGCTGTCGGTCGCGGGCTGGGGGTTCGAGGTTTCCGATATCGGAAGTGGCGCACGCATTGGCCGTGCCGCGATCGAAACAGCCCTACTCGCCCATGATGGATTGACCAGTCAAACCGATCTGACAAAACAGGTTATGGGGAAATTTAACCACAACCCCGAAGATATCGTCGCCTTTGCCGAAACGGCACGTCCGGCCGACTATGGCAGTTTCTGTCCACTGGTGTTTGACGCCGAAGCAAAGGGTGACGCTGCGGCTGGCGCGATCATTGATATCGCGGTTCAGGCGAATTTGCAGATTTTGCGCAAACTGACGGCGTTTGGCGCTTCGCAGATCACTCTTATGGGCGGACTGGCCGATCAAATGGCCAGCCGCATGCCCCGCGACATTGCGGATCAACTGGTTTCGGCCAAGCACGATGCAATGCATGGCGCAATTCTGATGGCCAAACAACGTGAAAGAACGGCGGCATGATCACAACCCCGGACATTATTGAGAACCTGCGCACGCGCGACATCGAAAACACTGGAAATGGGCCGCTTTATCGCCGCCTTCAATCCGCACTTAAGGCCGTGATTGATGATGGGGTTTTGCAAGTTGATGATGCGCTGCCAAGCGAGCGTGACCTTGCCAACGAACTGGGCATTTCGCGTGTCACGGTACGTAACGCCATGCGTTCATTGGTCGATGAAGGCGTTCTGGTTCAGCGCCATGGCGCGGGCACGTTCGTAGCCCCGCGTGTTGAACAGGCGCTTTCACGTCTGACATCCTTTACCGAAGACATGATCACACGTGGCATGGATCCGGGGGCGATTTGGCTTGAAAAAACAATTGGTCACGCATCCCCGGAAGAAGCCATGGCTCTGAATTTGTCCCCTGGCACCGAAGTCACGCGCTTGCGCCGTCTGCGTACCGCCAACGACAAGCCAATGGCACTGGAATATGCGGTCATTCCGCGCGCATTTTTGCCAAGTCCTGATGAAGTGGACAAATCACTTTATGACGCGCTGGCAAAATACAACAAGAAACCCGAACGCGCCCTGCAGCGCCTTCGGGCTGAACTTTTTGATGGTGAAACCGCAAAAATTCTGGGTGTGCCGGACGGCAGTGCAGCACTTTATATCGAACGCCGCTCGTTCCTTGCCAATGGGACACCAGTCGAATTCACACGGTCCTACTACCGTGGTGATAGTTATGACTTTATCGCAGAAATGCAGGTAGATGCCCGCTGATCAAAAGATCGGGCACCTTGCAGAAAATGAGGGAACACTGGATATGACAACAAGCTGGCGCCCGAAAACCCAGATGGGCCGCGAATTGGCAGAATCCCCGGATGTTGTTGCCAAACAACTCGTCCACAACAAGGCAGCAATCGACACGCTTGCAACGGAACTTCGCGCCAATCCGCCGAAATTCGTTGTCACATGCGGTCGTGGTAGTTCAGATCACGCCACCCTTTACGCGAAATACCTGATTGAAAGCCAGCTTGGCATTCCGGTTGTTTCTGCGGCCCCGTCGATTGTGTCGATCTATAACCGTACCGTTGCCAGCAAGGACGCACTTTTCATTGCGGTCTCGCAATCTGGCAAGAGCCCGGATCTTGTCAAAAACGCCCAAGCTGCGCGGGATGCCGGTGCGCGGACTGTCGCCTTGGTAAATGTTGTCGATTCCCCACTGGCCGATACGGTTGATCACGTTATTCCGCTGCTTGCCGGACCGGAAACAAGTGTTGCCGCCACCAAGTCCTATATTGCGACCCTGTCGGCGATTGCTCAGATTGTTGGCGCATGGACCCAAGACACCAGCTTTAACGACGGTCTAAGCAAACTTCCGAACCTGCTAACGTCCGCACTTGATCAAGATTGGCTCGGTGCGTCTGATACCATTGCCAAGTCTGATGGTCTGTATGTCATCGGGCGTGGCCCGGCCTTTGCCATTGCGCAGGAGGCTGCCCTGAAATTCAAGGAAACCAGTAGCTTGCACGCCGAAGCGTTCAGCGCAGCTGAGGTAAAACATGGCCCAATGGCGCTGGTTACCAAAACGTTCCCGATGCTAGTGTTTTCACAGCAGGACGCATCGCGTGACAGTGTCGAAGATTTCCTGACTGAAATGCGCGGAAAAACAGATAACCTGTTTGCAGCCGAAACCGGCTATGCCGATATCAAGGGACACCTTCCGGTGGTCGAGGATATCCACCCGCTTCTCGCCCCGATTGCCATGATCCAGACGTTCTATACCCTGGCTGAAAACGTGGCACTCGCGCGCGGCTGCAATCCCGATGCGCCGCCGCATCTTTCGAAAGTAACGGAGACCCACTGATGTCTGCATTTGCCATTACCAATGCCCGTATCTTTGACGGCACAGATTTTCTGAACGGCAAGTCGGTCATCGTGCGCGATGGCAATATCGATACGATTGTCGACGCGGCCGCCCTGCCCGCTGACCTCACCGTTATTGACGGTAACGGACAGATGCTTGCGCCCGGTCTGATTGATGTTCAGGTCAATGGTGGTGGCGGCGTGTTGCTTAACGATCAGCCCACGGTCGATGGCGTGCGCGCCATCATGCAAGCGCATCGCAAATATGGCACAACCGCCATGCTGCCAACCTTGATCACCGACCATCGAGGCAAGATGGAAATCGCCATTGCTGCGGTAACAGATGCGATTTATGCAGGTGTTCCGGGCATTGTCGGTATTCACCTTGAAGGACCGTATCTCAATCCTGAACGTAAAGGTGTTCACAGTGCAGATATCATCCGGCCGATGGAAGATGACGCGATTGAGCTTCTAACCCGGCTGCCAAACGGTCGCATTCTGGTCACAATGGCCCCGGAAAAGGCCGCCAAAGGCACCATCAAGGCCCTTGCGGACAAAGGTGTTCTGGTCTGTGCCGGGCATACGGCCGGAAATTACGCTCATATTCAAAGTGCCATTGACGAAGGCCTGCGCGGTTTCACCCACCTGTTTAACGCCATGAGCCCGATGACCCACCGGGAACCGGGTGTTGCCGGGGCGGCAATGGCCGATGACACAACCTGGTGCGGCCTGATCGCAGACGGATATCATGTTCACCCCGCCGTGCTTAAGGTTGCCATTCACGCCAAGGCCACGGGCAAGATCATGCTGGTGACCGACGCCATGCCAACCGTGGGGGCCGATGACAAACGCTTTATCCTTGGCGGTGAAGAAATCATTGCAGCTGATGGTCGCTGTGCGTTGGCCGATGGAACATTGGCCGGGTCGGACCTTGATATGATCAGTGCCGTGAAAAACTGCGTTGAAATGGTCGGGCTTGATCTGGGCGAAGCGCTGCGTATGGCGTCCCTTTATCCGGCAGAATTTTTGAAACTCGATGACAAAATGGGCCGGATTGCACCGGGATATCAGGCCGATATGATCCTGTTTGATGACGCATTCAATGTGTCGCGCAGCTGGATTAACGGCGCAGAATAATCATAACAATCAATATATTATCAGGTTTTAAGGAGGCACAAAATGAAGCCCGTTCGTATTCTGGTTATCGGTCTTGGCAATATGGGCCTGTCGCACGCAAAGGCCTATCATGCGCTTGATGGATACGAAATTGTTGGCATTTGTGCCCGGTCAAACATTCCTGCGGAAAAACTCCCCGATGGGTTTGCTGATTACCCGCAGTTTACCGATTTTTATACCGCATTGGCGCAAACCAAACCCGATGCCGTGTCGATCAACACCTATACCGAAACCCATGCTAACTTTGCCGTTGCCGCCTTTGAGGCTGGTGCGCATGTGTTTATCGAAAAGCCACTTGCCGCCACAGTGGAGGACGCTGAACGGGTTGTTGCCGCAGCCAAGAAGCATGATCGCAAACTGGTAATTGGCTATATCCTGCGCCATCACCCGTCCTGGGAAAAGTTTGTTGAAATCGCCAAAACGCTGGGCAAACCACTTGTTATGCGCATGAACCTCAATCAGCAAAGCAGCGGTGCCTTTTGGGAGACCCATAAACGCCTGCTCAACAGCGTGTCACCGATTGTCGACTGTGGGGTGCATTACCTTGATATGATGTGCCTGATGACGGCGGCCAAACCGGTGTCGGTCAATGCCATGGGCGTGCGACTTTCCGAAGACGTCGCACCAGATATGTATAACTATGGCCAACTTCAGGTCCGCTTTGATGATGGGTCCATCGGCTGGTACGAAGCCGGATGGGGCCCGATGATCAGCGAAACCGCCTTTTTTGTGAAAGACGTCATCGGACCAAAGGGCAGCGTTTCCATCACCGATGTCGAAGAAAAAGGCGCTGGTTCAGCCGATATTGATACCCACACCAAGACAAATGCACTCAAACTTCACCATGCTGCCACAAACAGTGCCGGAGAATTTACACAATTGGACGAGATCATCAAAACTGATGACGAGCCCGATCATGACGGCCTGTGTCTGCGTGAACAGCAATTTTTCCTAAAGTCTATAACGGAAAATCTTGACCTTACGCAGCATATGGAAGATGCATTGGGCTCTTTGCGGATTGCCCTTGCTGCGGACCAGTCGGTTCGGACGGGGGCACCTGTTTTACTCTGACCCCCAGGAGGAGTACCCACATGCCTTCCGTTAAACCCGGTGTTGTTACCGGTGCTGCCTATCGTGACCTTGTCGCTGCTTGTAAGCAGGACGGTTACGCCTTACCCGCTGTCAATATCACATCGTCAAGCACGATGAATGCCGCCCTTGAGGCCGCTGCAAATGCCGGTTCTGACATTATCATTCAGCTTTCGAATGGCGGTGCACAGTTCTTTGCCGGCAAGGGCATCAAGGACGCCGCGGCTGCCCGCGTTGTGGGCGCCGTTTCAGCCGCACGCCATGCACAGCTTCTGGCTGAGTATTATGGTGTTGCAGTTGTCCTGCATACCGATCACGCGAACCGCAAGTTCGTGCCATGGGTCGATGAAATGCTGAAATGGAGCGAAAAGGCCTATGCCGAAGAAGGCAAAGCGCTTTACAGCTCGCACATGCTTGATCTTTCCGAAGAACCACTCGAAGACAATCTGTCGACCTGTGAAACCTTCCTCAAGCGTATGTCCGCCATCGAAATGAGCCTGGAAATCGAACTGGGTGTCACAGGTGGCGAAGAAGACGGGATCGGCCATGAACTCGATACCTCGATCGAGGAAATTGATCCGCGTCTTTACACCCGTCCCGAAGAAGTCGAAGAAGCCTATCGTCGCCTGTCACCGCTCGGCCATTTCTCGGTCGCAGCAGCGTTCGGTAACGTGCACGGCGTTTACAAGCCGGGCAACGTCAAACTGCGCCCTGAAATCCTTCTCGAAAGCCAGAAATTCGTCGCCGAGAAGCATGGTCTTGGCGACAGCCCGTTGGACTTCGTGTTCCACGGTGGTTCGGGTTCGGAAAAAGCGAAAATTGAAGAAGCTGTCGGCTATGGTGTTTTCAAAATGAACATCGATACCGACACCCAATTCGCCTATGCCCGCCCTGTTGGCGAATATGTCGAAGCAAACGACCGTGCCTTTAAGTATCAGGTCGATCCGGAAACCGACAAACCGTATAAAAAACAATATGATCCGCGTGTCTGGATCCGCGAAGCTGAACTTTCGATGGCCGCCCGCCTCGAAGAAGCCTTCAAGGATCTTGGTGCGACCGGTCGTTCGGTGACCAAAGGCTAATCCGCCTGAAACGGTCAAAAGATTTGTGAAGCCCGCCGGACTTGTTCGGCGGGCTTTTTCATGCATCCATGTGGACCTTGGTTGCGAAAAAGATCTCTCCTGACAAATACTGACAGGAACTGTCAGGGGCATGCTTGCGTATACAGGTTGCCTCCTCTATACACTTTCGAACAATTCAGGAACAAAAGGCCCGACATGCTGACGAAAATTTCGGTTCGCGGTGCGAAAGAACACAATCTGCAGAACATTGACGTTGAACTGCCCCGTGACGCCTTAGTTGTGATTACCGGCCTGTCAGGATCGGGTAAAAGTTCACTGGCATTCGATACAATCTATGCCGAAGGCCAGCGTCGCTATGTCGAAAGCCTGTCGGCCTATGCGCGGCAGTTTCTTGAATTGATGCAAAAGCCCGATGTCGAATACATCGATGGCCTGTCGCCTGCGATTTCGATTGAGCAGAAAACAACGTCGCGCAATCCGCGCTCGACCGTTGGTACTGTCACCGAGATTTATGACTATATGCGTCTTCTCTGGGCGCGTGTTGGCATCCCCTATTCACCGGCCACCGGATTGCCGATTGTCAGTCAGACCGTATCGCAGATGGTCGACCGCGTGCTGGAGATGGAAGAAGGCACACGCCTGTATCTTCTGGCCCCCATCGTGCGTGGCCGCAAAGGTGAATATAAAAAGGAACTACGTGATTTGCGGTCGCGCGGTTTCCAGCGCGTCAAGATCGATGGTGAAATGTATGACATCGACGATGCCCCTGACCTCAACAAGAAACTCAAACACGATATTTCGGTTGTTGTTGATCGCCTGATCGTCAAGGACAGCATCGGAACGCGCCTTGCGGATAGTTTTGAAACCGCCCTTGAACTGACCGACGGCATTGTTTTGGCCGAAGATGCCAAAACCGGCGAGACCACCGTATTTTCCGCCAAGTTCGCCTGCCCGGTTTCTGGCTTTACGATTGAAGAAATTGAACCACGTCTGTTCTCGTTTAATAACCCGTTTGGCGCCTGCCCGGCCTGTGATGGTCTTGGTACCCAGATGGAATTTGATCCGATGCTGGTTGTGCCTGACGAAAGCAAAACGCTTGACGATGGCGCGGTTGCCCCGTGGGCCAGCACAACATCGAAATATTATCTGCAAACCCTGAAATCTGTCGCCAAGCATTTTGGCTTTAAAACCAACGTTGCGTGGGAAAAACTGCCCAAAACCGCACAGGACACCATCCTGTTTGGCTCTGGCGACGAAGACGTCACCGTGACCTATGACGATGGATCGCGCAGTTATAAGGTTTCACGTCCGTTTGAAGGCGTTATTCCCAACATGTCGCGTCGTTGGCGCGAAACCGACAGCCAGTGGGCCCGTGACGAACTTTCCAAATACCAGATGGTGTCAAACTGCCCAACCTGTAACGGTCAGCGCCTCAAACCCGAAGCCTTGGCCGTTAAGGTCGATGGGGCTGAAATATCGCGTATTACCGACCTTTCAATCGCCAAGGCGGCCGATTGGTTCTTGGCCCTTGAAGACAAACTCAACCCCAAGGAAACCGAAATTGCGCGTCGAATATTGCGTGAAATCAATGATCGCCTGCGTTTCCTGCGTGATGTTGGTCTGGATTATCTGTCGATGTCGCGGACATCGGGCACCCTTTCGGGCGGTGAAAGCCAGCGTATCCGACTGGCATCGCAAATTGGTTCGGGGCTGACCGGAGTTCTTTACGTCCTTGATGAGCCTTCTATTGGGTTGCATCAACGCGACAATGACCGTTTGCTTGAGACGCTTAAACGCCTGCGGGACCTTGGCAATACGGTTCTGGTCGTCGAACATGACGAAGACGCCATTCGTGCCGCGGACTATGTGGTCGACATGGGTCCGGGCGCGGGTATTCACGGCGGACGCATCGTTGCCGAAGGTACGCCTGAGCAAATTCAACAGAACCCCGACAGCCTGACGGGCAAATACCTTGTCGGAACCGAACAGATTGCCGTGCCAAAGGAACGCCGCCAAGGCAATGGCAAATCGATTGCGATCAAAGGCGCCACAGCCAACAATCTGCAAGGTGTTGATGCTGAATTCCCACTGGGCAAATTCATCTGTGTTACCGGTGTTTCAGGTGGTGGCAAATCAAGCCTTGTGATCGAAACGCTCTATAAGGCGCTGGCAAAGCGGATGCACAATGCACGCAACCATCCCGGCGCCCATGACAGCATCACCGGTGTTGAGCATATCGATAAAATCATCGATATCGACCAAAGCCCGATTGGCCGAACACCGCGATCCAACCCGGTGACCTATACTGGCGCCTTCACACCGATCCGTGAATGGTTTGCCCAACTGCCCGAAGCCAAAACGCGCGGTTACAAACCGGGACGTTTTTCGTTTAACGTCAAAGGTGGTCGCTGTGAAGCCTGTCAGGGCGATGGTGTTATTAAGATTGAAATGCACTTCCTGCCCGACGTTTATGTCGAATGTGATCAGTGCAAAGGCAAACGATATAATCGTGAAACGCTCGATATATCGTTTAAAGGCAAGTCGATATCTGACGTTCTTGATATGACCGTTGAAGAAGGTGCGGATTTCTTTAAGGCCGTACCATCGATCCGCGACAAGATGGAAACCTTAAAACAGGTTGGTCTTTCCTATATCCATCTGGGTCAACAGGCCACCACCCTGTCGGGCGGTGAAGCACAGCGTGTCAAACTGGCCAAGGAACTGTCAAAGCGTGCGACGGGTCGTACGATTTACATTCTTGATGAACCCACAACCGGGCTTCATTTCCATGATATTCGCAAGCTTCTTGAAGTGCTCCATACCATTGTCGATCAAGGCAACACAGTTGTCGTGATTGAACACAATCTTGATGTCATCAAGACGGCCGACTGGATCATTGATATTGGGCCTGAGGGTGGTGACGGTGGCGGGAAGCTTGTCGGATGCGGGACGCCCGAAGACATCATGGCCAATAAGAAAAGCTATACCGGACATTACCTTAAGCGTCATCTGGGGCTTAAATAGAACCAAAATGGGGCAGAATATCACTGCCCCGTTTTGCTGTGATCAATCTGTACGGGCAACCCTGTCTTCAACGCGCTTGACCAGTGCTGTGCTGAGCCGTTCGCTGAATCCTGACAGGAATGCAAACACCAAAACAATCGAGATTTGCTGCCCTGCGGCGGCTGAATTACCAATCTGGTCAAGATCATCAAGATTGTGCAACTGATCAAGCGGGATTGGCAGGATTCCTGCGCGCAGTGCTAGCAGAACCAGAAGCGCAAAGCAGAACCCCATGCAGGGCCGGAACAGGAAATTAAAGAACACCGAGGCCGGTTCCATCTCGTTCCATTTCACATCCTTGCCAAGCCGCATCATCATGCTGGTCAAAGCCCCAATCGCGCCAAAACTGCCAACAAAGAACAACAGGTCATAACTAAAGCCAAATATCTTGCCCGAACTGCCGCTGATCAGGGTATCGACCTGAACAAACAGCAAAACGGCGAACACAAGAAAAATCGGCGACAGCGCCAATGCGATGGCGGCAATCCGAAGGCTGCGATAAAAAGCTGCTTCGACCGGATTAGGTTGCGATTTCGGTACGGGGCGACGGCTATCCCCCTGCAGGTCATGCAAATACCCTTGCACAAACCCTTCCCGTCCCTGATTAAGGGCCAGCAACATGATCATGGCGTCAGACAGTTTTCGTTCTTCGGGAATATCGGAAACCGCGTCATTTGCCCGCCACCAACGCAGGAACGACCGCATCACCAGCGACGCGCGCCATCCCTGACGGGTGGTGATGATATATTCAATCATGGCGTCGATATCTGCTGTTGCAAACACACCATCGCCGGAACTGGCAAAGGGAAATCCGATATGATGGCCGATGACCAATGGCTTGGGGCTGGCATCAGGTGACGTGCCCTTATCTGGGACGTCAGGACAGTCGAGGTCACGACGCCAACGGCGACTGGGCACCAGACCGATGACCGGACAATGGGTCGGTTCATATCCATAGGGATGATGCGGGTAGCTCATATGTCTGCCATTTTCGCCTGTTTCGGGATAGAACGGCTCTGTCCTGAATGACGCGCCTGATGTGGCATTGTGAAAAATTCATATCCACATGCATGAAACCGGCACCACAGTTACGTAATTGACTTGAAATCTGCCCCTTTGCACAGCTATGTGTGTGCCAGGTTTTAAAACACATTCTTCGCGAGGAGTTCGCACACGTGAGTACGGTCAAACCTGTTCATATTATTGGTGCCGGTCTGGCCGGTAGTGAAGCCGCCTGGCAACTGGCCGAGACTGGCCTGCCCGTCATCCTTCATGAAATGCGCCCGGTGCGACCAACCGATGCCCACCATACCGACAAATGCGCCGAACTGGTCTGTTCGAACTCGTTTCGGTCCGATGACAAGGAATACAATGCGGTTGGCCTGATCCATGATGAAATGCGCCGTGCTGGTTCCATCATCATGCGCTGTGCCGATGAACACAAGGTTCCCGCCGGTGGTGCGCTTGCCGTTGACCGTGAGGGTTTTTCTGCTGCTGTAACAACCGCACTGGAAAATCATCCTCTGATCACGATGGAACGTGGCGAGATTGATGGCCTACCGCCCGTGGAATGGGAACACACCATCATTGCTACCGGCCCGCTGACCTCTGGCCCGCTTGCAGAAGCCATTCGGACCGAAACCGGCGAAGAAAGCCTCGCCTTCTTTGATGCGATTGCGCCGATTGTCTATAAGGAAAGTATTGATTTCGACAAGGCATGGTTCCAGTCGCGCTATGACAAGGGCGACGGTAAGGATTACATCAACTGCCCGATGAATGAGGCCGAATATAACACCTTCATCGATGCCCTGATCGAAGGTGATAAAACCGAGTTTAAAGAATGGGAAAAAGACACACCCTATTTTGATGGCTGCCTTCCGATCGAGGTTATGGCTGAACGTGGCCGCGAAACCCTGCGTCATGGCCCGATGAAGCCGGTTGGCCTGACCAACCCGCATGATCCAACCAACAAGCCACGCGCTATTGTTCAACTGCGTCAGGATAATGCCCTTGGTACGCTTTACAATATGGTCGGCTTCCAAACCAAACTGAAATACGGGGCACAGGCCGATGTCCTGCGCACCATTCCGGGGCTGGAAAAGGCTGAATTTGCCCGTCTTGGCGGCATTCATCGCAATACGTTCCTGAATTCACCACGTCTTCTGGACGGCAACCTGCGCCTTAAATCACGTCCTGATGTGCGGTTTGCCGGTCAAATCACCGGCTGCGAAGGCTACGTTGAAAGTGCGGCTGTCGGGTTGATGGTTGGTCGCTTCACCGCCGCAGAAAAAAGCGGAAAAACACTTCCCACCCCGCCGCTTGCAACCGCGATGGGTGCATTGCTCAACCACATCACAGGCGGTGCGGATGAAAGTACGTTCCAGCCCATGAATGTCAATTTCGGCCTGTTCCCTGACCTTGAACTGACCAAGCGCGTTAAGGGCCGGGATCGTAAAAAGCTTTATTCAGATCGCGCAATCCCGCTGTTTGACGCATGGTTATCGGAAATCGCCGCTGCCTGATAAAACGACAAAAGCCGCTTCATCCGAAGCGGCTTTTTGATTGGGCAGCAGCCCTTTGATCAATAGCCCTTTTTTTCCTGACGCAGGAGCTTTCCGGTAACATCGCGGATCGGCTCCCCATTGCGGAACCGCTTGAAGATCAATTCCATATTGCCTTCATCATCGAGCTTGCGTTCATAGACCTGCATCTCATACCCACCGTCATCGGTGATATAAAGTGCATGGATCGTCAGTGTGCGATCAACAATCCGCGCCCAAAAGAACGGTTCCCCCTTAAGCGGATCATTGGGAACCCGTTTACCAAACAAACCGGACCGCATGGCGCTTCCGTAGATGTCTGGTCGATCCGTGCCATAGAATTCGATGTTCAGTGAAGCGGTCTTTTCGCGACCGTCAGATTTGTGAATTACTGTGGTCCAATCGACGATAAAACCGCGGTCTGCTTTGACGATTTTGACATCAAGATCACGGGCCTGCAATTCCCCTTCGGCGTGTTCAATGGTTTCACCATGATACTCACCCAAAAACGGTTCAATGCTTGCGGCCTGCGCCGAAATTGGCAAAAAAAGCCAGCTCAGCATCAACAAACTAACAAACCACTGATATCTTTTGCCGATGTTCTTATGTGCCATTCGGGTCCTCGCCTAATAAGATCAAGCCGCCTTTGCGCCCTGTTATCAAAGCGTTTTTAACGCTAGCACGGCCAGATCAGAACTGCCTTATTCTTTTGCTTAATTTAGATGACATTTTCGCAATATCCAGCAACACCGCGAAATTAATTCAGTATCTCTTGAACATCCCGTTCAATGTCAGGCGCAAACTTGCCGGACGGGCAAGCCCGAACTCTGCAGAAAATGGATCATAACCAGCCTTTGCCAACTTGCGAAGATACCCATCGGCCAGCACAACCGGCAGTCCTACGGCCAGGGCACTTTTGGGCAATGCTTTGCGGGCAGAACGGGCATCTTTGATCCGTTGACGTGCAAGCTCAGCCAGCGCACGGACAAAGGTTTTGACCTCATCTTTTTTGCGGAACTCAAAAATATCACCTTGGGCAACGTTATGGAGTTCCATCTGATCTTTGGGCAGATACAAGCGTTTTGCACGACCGTGAAAAACAATTGCGCGCATGATACCGACAAGACCATATGCATTTCCGGCCAGCCGGGCGGCATATTCAGCATCCTCACCCTTAGCACCGAGCAAACGGGCAGCAAGCACAGAAAGATGACCAGATGTCTGATCGATATAGCAATCAAGCTCGACCTGATTTTCCGGCTGACGATCTTCAAGATCAAATTCGCGTGCTGTCACCAGTGCGCCAAAGTCCTCAACAGACAGATCACCAGATTTGACCAGCTCCGCCAGTGGTTCGATCACCTCATGCTTGCGTACTGTGCCGTCTGCCAGATCAGACAAGGCATCATGCCACCATTGCACACGAATGTGCCCCAGCATCACTTCACTGACCATTTCGCGGGTTTTCGACACTTCCTGATTAAACGCATACAGGGTGAAAAGGTCGTCACGCTTGTCGGGACTTGCGAAAAGCGCACACAAGAAACGATCGCGGTCGTGGCGCCGAACATAGTCAGCGCAATAAGGCAATTTTGGCGTATCAGTCATCGTCATTGTCTTCATCCGATCTTACGCGTTTCGCGCTGATCGTCGCTGCTGCTTGAAGGATTTTCTGGCATGGTTTCGACATACAGCGACTGCGACGGGAATGCAAATCCGGCCCCCGCTTCTTCGACAATCCGCTTGAATGCAATGATATGACGGTTGCGAATTTCACGCCACGTCACCCAATCGGTCGTGGTGGTGAAATAGTACAGATCAATATTTATCGAACTTGCCCCAAAATCAGACAAATGCACCATCTGTGCGACTGCCGTTTGTGCAACGTCTTCATCATTTTTCAGAAAATCACGCAACTGGTCAACAATGGCTTCCATCTGCTTTGCAGTGGTCCGGTACTCTAGGCCAATCGACATTTTGATACGGCGATGCGTCATGCGTGACCAGTTAATCACCGGTGAATCGACGATTTGCGCATTTGGCATGGTGACAAGTGCCTTGGCAAAGGTCCGGACCTTTGTGGCACGTAGACCGACGACTTCGATGGTGCCTTCAAAATGCGGCGTTTCGACCCAGTCACCCCGTTTGTAAAGGTTATCGGCGAAAATCGTCAGGCCACCGAAAACGTTGGCAACAGAATCCTTTGCCGCCAATGCAACAGCCATCCCCGCAAGGCCAAGACCACCGAGGAACGCCGAAACATCGATGCCCCACCCTTCGAGCAAAATGACAATCCCGATTACGGCAATCAGGGTTTTAATGCCACGGATAAAGAACTGCCTTAAATCATCACCCAACCCCGCACCGAACCGGCCAATCAGGCGATTAAACGACAGTCCAAGCGGCTCGACCGCGCGAAACATCGCCCAGAACACGCTAAAGCCTGCCGCAAGGCTGGTGGCATCAAACAACACCGTTTCGATGTTCAGGGAAAGGTCAAGCAGCTCAATGGCAAAATAAATGCCGACAATCATCACGAGAGCCTGGAGCGGCAACGCAAAAGCATCAAGTACATTCGCAACCGTGCTTTGCTTGTTCTGATGCGCCAATCGGCGCATGCCCCCCAGAATAGCGGCGGCCAAAACCCGTTTGAGGATGAAAAACACAATCAGGACAACAAGCGCACCAATCCATCTTCCGATGTCACCACCACCAATCATATCGACCCAGTTATTCAGTTGGCCAATGACTTCGGTGTTCAGGCTGTCGAGTTCTGTCGAAATTTCATCCATGACTTCTAAAGCGTTCTACTGTTAATGTTTATTGACGATAGGCCTTGCGCGCAAAAGCAGCGACCTGCACCTAGAAGGCCTTTGTATAACAATTAAAATGGCACAGGCATATGGCATCATTGACATCTGGCCGACTACACGTGATTGGCGGCGGCTTAGCCGGTTCCGCCCTTGCAACACTGATGGCAGAAGATGGTGTCGACGTTACCCTTTACGATCAGGCAGAACCATTTGAAAGCCGTTGGACGCGCGGCATGCAAACATCTCCTGAAAGCCACAAGGTTTCTGAACCGGAAATATTTTACGATCCCGAAGGGCTCGTCGCAGATTTCTTTGCCCGCTTCCCTGAAATTCCGGGAAAACTTGTCAGACCGGCACATGGTGTCCTTGGCCTGAAACGCGGTCGACGCAAACCAGCTATCGTTACCCTTGACGAGGGCCTGGCACATGCCTTGGTCAACCGGCGCAGCGGCCCACTAATGCGTGCTATCACGGCTTTTGGTCTTTGGCAAAAGCGTTACGCCAGTGAAGACAGTCGCGTTGAATTACCCAAAGGCATGGGCAATGCTGGCATAGATCCCGACGATGACCGCCCGAACCCCGGCACTTACCACCGGGACGGCTTGGCGGTTTTGGCCGAAGTTCTGTTTTCAATGCCTGCACACCGGTGTTCGAACGCCCTGCTTGGCCGGGTTATGTTGCCACGGATAAAATCCCTGCTTTCCAAAAATCATAAACCGGTTTTTTCAGCCATTGACCCGATCATCTTAAATGACATTGCGCTACCAACCCTGCGCGACCGGTTTATCTGTGCAGGTGGTAGTGTCGCGGCGTGGGCGCCACTTGGCGACATCGACAGTACATCGGAATACGCAACGGATTTGCTGTTTGGCGAAGATACTCAGATCGTTCTCAAACCTGATGATGCGGTCGTGCTTGCGCTTCATCCAAAGCAACTATGTGACACGGTTCCCGACATCGGCTTTGCCCCGGCCCCGGCCCGTCGCCAGACAATGGCATTTGAAATGCGTCGGCCATTTGCCGAACCACGCTGCCTGTTTACGTCTGACGATCTTGTTCGGGCGATTTACTGCAACCGTCGCCATATTCAGGTCAGCCTAAGCAGCAATGTTCATCTGCCATCTGATGGCACGGCGGATCAATTTGCCCACCGTATTTGGCAAAAGTGCATCTGGCTTAGTGATCAGTACTTGAACCTTGACCTTAGTGCGCGGTCGGAAAACACCAATAATCAGGGCTGTCCTAAGTTCAGTTTTGTAGACGCGGAAGCCCCGTTTCCCGAACTCACACCCGGCTTGGCGGCTCTGCGTTTTCGGCTACAGCCCCCTTGGAAGAACCTGTTTCTATGTGGGGATTCGTTTCCCGCAGAATACGCACCCGGCCCCGCCGCCGTTTTTGCCAGCGTCAAACAAGTCCGAAGCCAGTTACAGACATTTTTCGCCGTTTAAACGGCGATAATTGCCGCAGCAACCCTACGTCCTTCAGACAGAAGAACATTATAGGTCCGGCACGCAGCACCGGTATCCATTGGTTCAATGACGATGCCATGTTCTTTAAGAGCGCGGCGCCATTCCATTGGAACGCGGGTTAAGCGGTTCCCCATGCCCAGCAGAAGGATTTCAACAGTATCGGCGGCATCAATAACGCGGGCAAACGAGTCTACCGTAATGTCATCAACGGATGTCACATTCCAAGAGTAGACCGCTTCAGGAAACATCAGGATTGATCCGGCAACAGAATCTTCGCCAAAACGAAACAGACCGTCACCATAACTGGTAACCATTTTACTGCCTTCGGCGACCATCGGATTTAGTTCAGTAGCCATACGGGCCCTCTTTTCGTCGTTCGCTAAATTTTCTCTGGATTTAGGTACATATCAGCGCGGGGCAACCGGTTGCGCCGTAACTTTTCCGCGCCACAGAATGAACAATCCCGATAGAACGACGATACCACATCCGATCATCATCATCATGTCGGGTTCTTCCCCAAACAGGGTCATCCCCAAAGCAATACCAAACAAAAGCCGCGTATATCTAAACGGCGTAACTGCGGACACATCGCCGCTGCGCATTGCCTTCATTAAGGCGCTATAGGCAAATGCCCCCATGAGCACCGCGCCCAGGAAGAAGAAAACACTTTTCCCATCAAACCAGGTGAACGCTTTCCCATCCCAAATCGAAAACAACACACCGGCCAGAATGATGGCAACGAATCCATAAAACCCTAAAAGCGATGTGCTGAGTGATACTGGCGCAGCACGGCTTGCCAGATCCCGTCCGGCAAAACCGATTGTTCCAATCACCGCCAGTAACGACAAAGCCGAAAAGCTGTCGGTGGTCGGACGCAGAATAATTAAAACACCGATCAAACCAATCAGGATTGCGCCCCATCTCCGCCAGCCAACCTTTTCGCCAAACAGAATAGCTGCACCAAGAACTACGATAATAGGTGTCGCCTGAAGAATGGCCGTGGTCGAGGAAAGCGGGGTCAGTGCCAATGCGAGCACGTAAAACAACCGGCCAATAACTTCAAACACGACCCGTATCCCCATGGCGCGGGACAGAACATCAGGGTTCAGCAGACTTTTCTTCTGGATCCGCGCGATAACCGCAAACAGAAGCGTTCCGCCAAGACCAAAGACAATAAGAACCTGCCCAACCGGATGCGTTTCCGAGACCGCTTTAACAAACGCATCTTCAAAGGAAAACGCCACCATGGCCGCCATCATCCAAAGGCTACCGATCAAATTGGCGCGATGAACGTTGCGCGCATCTGCGTGGGGCGTCATGTGCAGCAGCCTGTTTTTGAAGGATTTTTACCGAGCTTTAGAAGACACTCGTTAGGAACGGACCAAAAGGAAGGCCGGGTTTGTTGTCGCACAAACCCGGCCTTTCTGTAAACGTCTATCGATCAACTGTGGTTGATCAGGCGTTGGCTTCCTGCCCTTCTTCGCCTTCTGGAATTTTACGCTTAAGGCGCAAAACAACCAGCAATGGCGACGCGACGCAAATCGATGAATATGTGCCGACAACGATGCCAAAGATCAGCGCCATGGTGAAGCCACGTATCGCTTCCCCGCCAAATGCAAACAACGCAATCAAGGCCAGCAATGTGGTAAATGACGTCATTGTCGTACGCGACAGGGTCGAATTGATCGACAGATCCAAAAGATCCGTGAGTTCCATTTTGCGGAACTTGCGCAGATATTCACGAATGCGGTCAAACACAACAACCGTATCGTTAATCGAATACCCGGCGACCGTTAGAATGGCGGCCAAGGTCGCAAGGTCAAACTGAACACCGGTAATGACAAAGAAGCCAATGGTGATCAGAACGTCGTGCAAAAGTGCGACGACGGATGCCACTGCAAACTGCCATTCGAAACGGAACCAGATATAGACCATGATCAGCAAAAGAGAGATCACGACCGAATAAATCCCGGCTTCCTTAAGCTCGTCACCGACCTTCGGGCCGACAAGTTCGCTTCGGCGAATGGTGACACTGTCGCCAAGGGCGTCAGTCACCTGGGCCAAGGCGGTCATCTGGGCTTTTTCGTCCCCATCCTGACGCTGCAACTGAATCAGGACGTCATCGGGTTCGCCGAATTCCTGAATAGACACATCACCAAGACCAAGACTGCCAAGATTATCACGCAATGCGCCGATATTTGCCGGGCCGTCCGTTTTGATTTCCACAAGAATACCGCCGCGGAAATCAATGCCGAAGTTAAGCCCCTTGGTGAAGAACAGGCCAACAGAGACCAGCACCATCACCAAGGACACGATGTAAAAGATCTTCCGGAATTTGAGGAACGGGACGTTCACGTCATCCGGGATAAGATGCAAAGGTTTCATATCTTCCCTGTTCCCTTCCTCAAAGTACCAACTCGTTCGGACGACGACGCTTGATCCAGACTGCAATCAGCAGTCGAGTCAGCCAAATCGCCGAGAACATGGATGTGATGATGCCAATTGCCAGCGTCACGGCAAAGCCCTTGATCGGGCCAGAGCCAAAGCTAAACAACACCAATGCCGCAATCAGCGTGGTGATATTGGCATCCAAAATGGTCGACATCGCGCTGCGATACCCGGCATCAATCGCATTAATGATCGTCCGCCCGTTACGCCGTTCTTCACGGATACGCTCAAAAATCAGCACATTGGCGTCAACCGCCATACCAACCGTCAAGACGATCCCGGCAATCCCGGGCAACGTCAACGTCGCCTGAAGCACAGACATCACCGCCAGCACAAGGATCAGGTTCATCATAAGCGCGATATCGGCATAAATACCAAACCGGCCATAGCTGATGACCATAAACGCGATAACAAACACCAGACCGAGAACTGCAGCGATTTCACCTGCCTCAACAGAGTCCTGACCAAGCCCCGGACCAACCGAGCGTTCTTCAAGGATTTGCATCGGTGCAGGCAGTGCACCAGCGCGCAGCAGCAGTGCCAGATCATTTGCTTCCTGCACACTGAACTGGCCGGTAATGATGCCGCTGCCACCAAGGATCGGTTCATTGATCCGCGGGGCTGAAATCACTTCACCATCAAGCACAATCGCAAGGCTGCGTCCGGCACTTTTGCTGGTGACGTCACCAAACCGTGCGCCGCCTGCCGCATCAAAGCGGAACGAAACCACTGGGCGGCCGTCGCTAAAGGTTGGTTGGGAATCAACAAGGTTGTCCCCCGACACAACAATACGGCGATCAATCAGATATTCCCGAATGCCTGCGGCCTTGTCCCCTTCGTCCGCAGACGGAAGGATCATGGTCCCGGGCGGTAAGCCGCTGGACCGCGCATCAGCAGCCGTTTTCTGGCCATTGACCAGATGGAAGTTCATCTTTGCCGTACGACCAAGAATCGCACGCAAACGCGATGGGTCATCAAGGCCCGGAACCTGCACCACGATGCGGTTTGTACCCTGACGCTGAATGGACGGCTCGGTTGTGCCAAGTTCGTCGACACGACGGCGTACCACCTCAACCGATTGGCTAAGCGCCCGATCGATCAATTCCTTCATCGCAACTTCGTTATAGGAAACAATGATATTGTTCTCCTCGCCGCTCATGACGGTATTGGGTTCGATATTACGCACCAGCTCGCGGGCCTTCTCGGCATCCTCGGCTTTGAGAACGGTAACTTCCGCACCCTGCAAAGTCGCTTCACGCGGACGGTTACGGATCTGTGCCTGACGCAATTCTGATCGAATAGAATCTGCCAATGCATCATAGCGTTCACGCACAACGCTGTCGGTATCAACCTCCAGCAACATGTGCGACCCGCCGCGCAGATCGAGGCCAAGATTGACCTGTTTGCTCGGCAGAAGGCTCGATTCTGTCGGAAGAACGTCCTTAGGCAAGAAGTTCGGTGCGGCGTAAACCACACCCAAAGCACACACCAAAAGAACCAGTGCTGCTTTCCATTTTGTAAAATAAAGCATGTGTTCTTTGACCGGATTTGTCTGGATCAACCTTGGTCTGGTTCCAAGGTCCTTGGAACAACGGGTATTTTGTACCACTCAGGCCACCGGTAAAATGCAAGAAGGCGGAGCCAGATGCTCCGCCTTGCTTTGCTCGAAGAGATTAGTCTTTTTTGGTCTCTTCTTCGTCTTTTTCTTCTTTTTCTTCTTTGGCGTCGCCCTTGGCCGGTTCAGTTTTTGACAAAACCGTTGAAACCATGCCGCGTGCGACTTTGACTTTTACACCATCGGCAATCTCAACCGACAGCTCGTCGTCACCAATAACTTTTGCAACGGAGCCAATAAGACCACCTGCGGTAACGATTTTATCGCCACGGCGGATCGCCCCAAGCATTGCTTTATGTTCTTTCTGCTTTTTCTGCTGCGGACGAATAAGCAGGAAATAGAAAACAACAAAAATAAGGATCAGCGGTGCAAATTGCATAAGTGCGCCAGCACCATCAGAACCACCTGCGGTCTGCGCAAAAGCAGTCGAAATAAACATTAGTAACTCCTAATCCCTCAGGACAAAATATATCAACTGCCGGAATATAACGGTGTCAAACGTCAAAGCAAGGAAGAACCGGATTTTTCCGGGTTAAATCACCATTTATGTGGTCTTGTTCACCAGCTTTCTCGCCTTTCTGGCGTCAACATCCTATTCCTTTACGCCACGGGTATGCTAGCTTTCGCGCCATAAACCACCGTCACCAAGAACAAGAAACATCCAAGAGGCCTCAATGACCACAGATTTTGACAAATTATTGCCGACCCTCGAACGAATTGCGTCCGCACTTGAACGCATGGCCCCACCTGCACGCACGCAAAATGACTTAAGTGCCGCAGATGCCTTCGTCTGGCAGGCCGAAAACAGCTATCTTCAGCCGGTTCGCAACGTCAACCGCATTGATATCGATCTATTGCAAGGCATCGGCCAACAAAAAGAGATTCTTTATAATAACACCAAACGCTTTACCGATGGCCTGCCCGCCAACAACGCTCTTTTATGGGGCGCACGTGGAACCGGTAAAAGCTCCATCGTCAAAGCCATGCATGCAAAGATCAACGCTGAAACACCTGCTGCACTGGCACTGGTGGAAATTCACCGCGAAGACATCCCCAGCCTGCCCGACTTGCTGCATATCCTTCAGGAAAGCGGCCGAAAAACCGTGCTGTTCTGCGACGATCTGTCGTTTGACTTGCATGATGAAAGCTATAAATCGCTCAAGGCCGTACTTGAAGGCGGTGTTGAAGGGCGGCCAAAGAACGTCATCTTTTACGCGACATCAAACCGTCGCCATTTAATGGCCCGCGACATGATCGAAAATGAACGATCAACCGCAATCAACCCGTCAGAAGCCGTCGAAGAAAAGGTCTCCCTGTCCGACCGGTTTGGTCTGTGGCTTGGCTTCCACAATATTTCCCAGGATATCTATTTCGAAATCATCGAAGGATACGCCAAGGAATTCAACCTCGACATTACCACCGAAGAACTCCATGCCCGCGCAAAGGAATGGACCGTCACGCGCGGCAGCCGGTCGGGTCGTGTCGCATGGCAGTTCATTCAGGAAATTGCAGGCGAACTTGGAAAATCAATCGACTGATTTCAAACACTTATCAAATCATCATACAAAAACACCCGGTTTCGCACCGGGTGTTTTTTATCGTGATACCATAACGCTTGGTAGAAACTTCATCGGGTCCGATGATTCCCGTCCTCGCCGTATTTCAAAGTGTAATTGCGGGAAGGTCACAGCCCCGGTTGACCCGACACTTGAAATGTGTTGGCCACGGGTCACAACATCACCACGTGCCACCATGGGGTTTTCCGTATGGGCATAGGCCGTCACATAGTTATCGGCGTGCTTGATCAGGATCAGGTTACCAAACCCGCGCAACTCATTACCTACATAGGTCACAACACCGTTTTCCGCTGCTGTAATTGGTGTCCCGCGGTTGGCTTGAATATTGATGCCGTCGTTAAACAAGCCGCCATTGCCCGCACCGTATTTCAAAACAACCTTGCCCTGAACCGGCCAGATGAAGCCTTTTCGGCCTGTTGGTTCGGCCAGAACAACATCTTTGCGAACATTACTGCCCTGCCCGGCTTCGGGAGTCGACTGGCGATCTGATTGCCAACTGCGCGTTGTGGCGAATTCCTGCTCGGCGGCTGCGGCATAGTCCCGTGGCTTGATGCCGGGTGTGGGAATACTTCCACCCCCTGTTGGCGCAACACGTGCAACAACGGTTTCTGGCCGTGAAGGCGTACTTGAAGGCGGCGTACTTTTGGTCGGAACATTAACCACCTGTCGCTTACCACCAATGGTTACCGTTTTGGTTGGCGCACTGGGTGTGGACGACGCAACAGCGGTCGGCGGCATGCTGTTATAGTCCGATTGCCACGGCGGCAACACCAAGCGCTGCCCCGGGTAGATCACATAGGGCTCACGCAAATCATTGCGCGATGTAAACCGACGAAAGTCTGTGCTGTAACGTGCCGCGATCTGCGAAACCGTGTCACCGGGTTCAACGGTAACGACGCGTTCGCCGTTTTTGAGTTTCGGCATGCTATACGGGCTATAGCTTGCGCCATCGCCATACACGACCGGCACAGGAACAGAGTTCAGCAAACAGCCGCTCAGGGCCGCAGTTGTCATACAGACAAGCAGCAGACTTTTCCCACGTTGGACAGCCTGTGTGACACAATTTTCCATCATGGGGCCTAGTGTCCATGATCAGCGGTTAACAATCAGTAAGCACCGACCGCATTTGGAAAATTTTACTGTAAATTCGGGGTGCGTTTTGACAGAAAGCCTAGAATTCTTCCGTACCAGGCAACATCGGCACAAAACGGACTGGCATCAGTTCAGTAACCTCAACACCGCTTGGCGTCCTTAACACACGCAACAGCAACTGCGTATGCGATACCTCGCCAACCGGAACAACCATAATCCCGCCAACCGCAAGCTGATCAACCAGAACCGGCGGCACATCCTGCGCTGCTGCGGTCACAATGATCCGGTCAAACGGCGCTTGTGCTTTCCAGCCCAGCCCGCCATCGCCATGCAAAGTCGAAATCGTATGCAGGCCAAGCTCACGGAATTTTTCCTCCGCCTCGCGCAAAAGCGGCTTGTGCCGTTCAAGAGTGTAAACCCGGCGTGCAAGTTTGGCCAAAATCGCCGCCTGATACCCAGACCCTGTACCGACCTCAAGAACCTTCATCCGATCATTAAGCTCAAGTGCCTGCGTCATGAGTGCGACGATATAGGGCTGGGAAATGGTTTGCCCCTTACTGATGGGCAAGGCGACATTTTCCCACGCACGCTCAACAAAGGGGTCCGCAACAAATGTCTCGCGCGGGACATCGGCCAATGCCTGCAAGACAGTCTCGTCATGAATGCCATCATGACGAAGCGCCTCTAGCAGATTGGCTATTTCTGTTTCACGGGTAATGACCGGCTCGTTCACGGAAATGCTTTCGTCAATTTTTCGTGCGTTTCGTAGTGGGTAAAATCAAGACTGATCGGTGTTACCGAGATATCGCCTTGTTCGATCACCCGCAAGTCTGCATTTGGATCTTCGGGAAGTTCCGACAGGATTGCGCCAATCCAGTAATAAGGCTCCCCGCGCGGATCATGGCGTTCGGCAATGTGATCGCCGATTTTACGCTGCCCCTGCTTGGAAATCCGCACACGCGCGCCACCGTCCGCCTCGTGCTCGGGGAAGTTCACATTGATCAAAACACCCTTTGGCCAGGTTGTCTTCACCAATGTTTTTGTCACGTCATAAAGGTATTTTTCGGCAATTGTCCAATTGATCATGTCACCGGAAAAATACTGTGAAAACGCAATTGCTGGCACATTAAGAAGCGTTGCCTCCATCGCAGCAGCAACCGTCCCGGAATAGGTCACATCCTCGCCAAGGTTTCCACCCCGGTTAATGCCCGACAGAATAATGTCCGGCGGTGTATCGCGCATGATCTGCTGCAGCCCCAAAAGGATGCAGTCCGTTGGGGTGCCATCAACCGCGTAGTGGCGTTCATCACGCTTATGAATGCGAAGCGGGCGGCGCAGGGTCAATGAATGCCCTGCACCACTTTGTTCCGTCGACGGTGCAATAACCCACACATCATCGGAAAATTCACGCGCCAAGCGTTCAAGCAGCTTGATCCCCGGCGCGTCAATGCCGTCATCATTGCTGATCAGGATACGTGCGTTCGATAGATCAATCATACCGTGATGCCTTAACCGCGCGGTGAGATAACCTCAAGTCCGCCCATATAGGGTTTCAGCGCATCCGGAACACGGATGGAGCCATCTGCCTGCTGATAGTTTTCCATGACCGCGATCAGGCAGCGGCCAACAGCAAGTCCCGACCCGTTCAGGGTATGAACGAAATTGGTCTTTTTGTCGCCAGCCGCGCGATACCGCGCATTCATGCGACGGGCCTGGAAATCACGGGTGTTAGAACAAGACGAAATCTCACGGTATTTACCCTGGCCTGGCAACCAGACTTCAATGTCATAGGTCTTGCAGGCCGAGAACCCGATATCACCCGTGCACAGGATAACCGTACGATACGGCAGACCAAGACGTTCAAGAACCGTCTCGGCACAACGTGTTTTACGGGTAAGTTCCTCGTCGGACTTTTCCGCCTCAACCACCGACACCATTTCCACTTTGGAAAACTGGTGTTGCCGGATCATGCCACGGGTATCGCGCCCGGCCGAACCGGCTTCTGACCGGAAACACTGCGTCAATGCGGTAAAGCGCAACGGAAGCTTTGCCTGCTCAATGATGTCGCCAGCAACCTGATTGGTCAGGGTGACCTCGGACGTCGGGATCAGCCAGTAATCATTGGTGGTCTTAAACGAATCCTCGGCAAACTTCGGCAATTGCCCTGTGCCAAACATGGCATCATCACGCACTAGCATCGGGGTGATGGTTTCTTCATATCCATGTTCGGTGGTGTGCAGGTCAATCATGAACTGCGACAGCGCACGTTCAAGCTTGGCCAACCCGCCGCGCAGGATGACAAATCGCGAACCCGACAGCTTGGCTGCGGTTTCAAAGTCCATCATGCCAAGCTTTTCGCCGATTTCGAAATGTTCGATTGGCGTGAAATCGAACGTCGCAGGTTCCCCCCAACGGTTGACCTCGACATTATCGTCCTCGTCGTCACCGACTGGCACTTCAGGGTCAAGAATGTTAGCAAACGATGACAGCAGAAGATCAAGCTGCTCGTTCAGGCTGGCCTGACCGTCTTCCGCATCCTTGATCTTGTCCTTGAGCGTGCCCATTTCGGCCATCAACTCGTCAGCATCTTCGCCATTTTTACGAAGCTTGCCGATTTCACCGGAAATCGTTTTGCGGCGTGCCAGCATTTCCTGATGTTCTGTCATCAGTTTGCGACGCTCAACGTCGATATCCATCAGACGTTTCGCAGTAATTTCCTGCTTGCGCACGGCCATCGCCGCGTCGAAAGCCTCGGGGTTGTCCCGAATCCATTTAATGTCGTGCATCGAACAGCACCCTGTCAGTCAATTATTTGTGGCTTTATACGATGGGGTGGACACAAGGTCCACCCCATCAAATCAGACGTTTGAAGGCCGATGATTTCAATTAACGTGCGTTATTGAAATCGTCTTCCCCGTCATCATCGCGAGACGGTCCCGACAAGCGCGGAGAACCATCTTCAGAAGAAGATGAACGGGTCAGAGATGTCTGGCCATCATCATAGGATGCACCTGCCGCAGCCGCCCCTTGTTGATCAACCGTATCATCGGTTTTGGCAACAGAACTACCGCCAGAAGGATCATCTTCCGGATCATCACCATCTTCTTCGTCTTCTGCCTCGGCTTCCGCAGCACGCTTGGCGCGCTTGCGTTCAGACATCCGGGCCATGATGATGGAAATCTCATAGAGAATAATGATTGGAATCCCCAACCCAACCTGCGAAATCAGGTCGGGTGGCGTCAAAACGGCGGCAAAAACAAAGGCAATAACAACAGCATATCGGCGTTTCTTCGCCAAGCTATCGGCCGTCACGATCCCTGCGCGTGCCATCAGCGTAAGCAAAACCGGCAACTGGAAACAAAGACCAAACGCAAAGATAAGCTTCATTACCAAAGACAGATATTCATCGACTTTGGCTTCAAGCTGAATTGCTAGGTTGGATGCGTCACCGACCTGCTCAAAACTCAGGAAAAACTTCCACGCCAGCGGCATGATGAAGTAATAAACCAAAGCCCCGCCTGCCAAAAACAGAACAGGTGTTGCAAACAGGAACGGCATGAAGGCCGATCGTTCGTTTTTATACAGACCCGGAGCAACAAATGCCCAAAACTGCGACAAAAATACCGGGGTTGAAACGAAACAAGCAGCAAAGAACGATACTTTGACATAGGTGAAGAATACTTCGGTCAAAGCCGTATAGATCATGCGCCGATCCGGCCCCATGATTTCTGCCAGCGGTCGCACGAGGAAACCATAGATATCCTCGACGAAATAATAGCAGAGCCCAAAGGTCAGAAACAGCGCCAAGACAGCCCATGTCAGGCGATTTCTTAGCTCTATCAGATGCTCCATAATCGGCATCTGCTCGTCATGCGATTGCATGTTCACGCCTGGCTCTCCGGGTGGTCTTTCTTTTTGCTATTAGCAGCTGACGATTTGGTATTTGACGACTTGCTTTCGGCGGCAGCCGGTTTTTCGTCCGAGCCACCAGTGTCCGCCGACTTTGCCTCAGATGCCTTCGCATCTGTTGCTTTACCGTCGGCTTTGGGTGCGCCAATCGTCTTTTCCATAAAATCGGTGGGGTTGGTACTGGCACTGCTCACCTGCTTGCGCAGATCATCAAGTTCCGCTTCGCGGATGATGTCATCAATGCCACTTTGGAATTCGCGCGCCATTCCGCGCACTTTTTTCCAGTACCCCGCCAACTTGTACAGAAGATGCGGAAGCTCCTTGGGGCCGACGACAAATAATGCCACGACGGCCACAAGAGCCAATTCGGTCCAGCCGATATCAAACATATGACACGCCTATCTGAAGGAAACCCGACAGACGATCAGGATTTCACTGAATCCTTGTCTTTGCTCTCGGTCGAAACCGATGCAGAGGTCGTGTTTTCGATGGTCTTGGCCGAAGCGCCAGCATCGTCATCTTGTTCTTTTTCGTTAATGCCCGCTTTGAAGCTCTTGATGCCCTTACCCATGTCGCCCATCACTTTCGGCAGTTTACCTGCGCCAAAGATGATCAGGACAATCGCCAGAATAAGAACAATTTGCCAAACGCCAATACCCATAACTTCTTTCTCCAAAGATCCGTTCTGCCTTCCGGCGTTATGCACGGATAATGGCAGAAAGCCCCCCACTGTGCAATGCGACGGATGGGTTAATACCCGTGATTGCAATCCAATTGTAATTTAGCATTCTGTCCCGGTTAGATTTCAAGGGACAGTTGGCCGTATCAGGACATAGGAAACACGAAGGTCATCTCAGGATCAAGCGTAATAGCGACCGAATTCTGATTTAATGTTGAAAAGCGCCGTGGCACGCGTGCATGAATGTGCCCGCCCTTTTCCAGCGTCAAATGCATCAGGTTGACTTCACCCAATGCCCGCACGGCATCAACATTGGCCATGATATCGTGACCATTCACGGAATCACCGACATGAAGTCCTTCGGGACGCACCAATACGTCAACCTCGGTTCCATCGGCAAATTCATCGGTGGTGATCTGACCGACCGGTGTTTCAATAATGCCATTGCGCACGGTTGAGGAAAATTGGTTCACTTCGCCAAAGAATGACGCAACAAAACGGTTTTCCGGCTGAAAATAAAGCGATTCCGGCGTCCCGTCCTGCATGACCTGCCCTTCGTTCATCACGATAATACGGTCGCCCATATACATCGCTTCCTGAGGATCATGGGTCACCATGATGGTTGCAATACCGGCATTTTTCAAAACATGAAGGGTCGTATCGCGCAAATCTGCGCGCCGTGCGACATCCAGTCCGGAAAACGGTTCATCAAGCAACATGATTTGCGGGGTTGGTGCCAATGCGCGGGCCAATGCAATCCGTTGCTGCTGACCACCTGAAAGTTCGTGCGGATAGGCATCAAGGTATTCTGACATGCCAACCTGTGTCAGCGCACGTTCAACCGCCTCACGGCGCTGGGCGTCGCTAAAATGCTTCAGGCCAAAGCCAATATTCTTGGCAACCGTTAAATGCGGAAACAGTGCATAGTCCTGAAAAACCATACCAACGCCGCGTTTTTCCGGTTCAACATAGTCACCCGGGTGGGCCACGATCTGATCATCAATGGCAATTTGCCCGAACTGAAGTTTTTCAAGCCCCGCCGCCAGCCGCAGCGCAGTTGTTTTTCCGCAACCAGACGGGCCAAGCAAACAGACAATTTCTCCTGGGGCGACATCGAAACTAATGTCGTTCAGAACCCGGTTGGAACCGAATTCGTGACTGACATTCGACATCCTCAAACCGTCGGGCATCAACAAACTCTTTATCTGGACGTGGTCAACGCACGAAAGGTGCAAATGATTAGCGAAATCTTTCACAGAACTTAAGCGCCCGCCGCCCTTCTTGCAAGGCGCAGAATAACTTCGGTTACCGGGCCCTAAACGATCAGGTGTCCGATACCTCTTTTTCATCAAGAAGATTGGGATTGTCGGAATAAATCGTCTCGTCGAGTTCTTCGAGATTGCGCGTCGTCAGGGCTTCTTCGACAACAGAATCGGTCACTTCACCGTCGTCAACAAGGTCAGGCAATGCTTCGTCATCAGAATTCGCCCCATACCGGCCCATTCCCGGACGGCTATCAAGCAGGCCCGCGGCCTTAAGGTCCGCAAGACCAGGCAAATCATCACGGTCTTCAAGACCAAAGTGGTCAAGAAATTCATCCGTTGTCGCCCAAAGAACCGGTCGCCCCGGCACACGTTTACGCCCACGAGGCCGGATCCATTTGGCCTCCAGCAGAATATCAAGCGTGCCCTTGGACAGCGCCACACCACGGATTTCTTCAACCTCGGAACGGGTGACCGGCTCGTGATAAGCAATGATCGCAAGCGTCTCGAGCGTGGCACGCGTCATTTTCTTGGCTTTTTCGACCTCGATATGCAGATCACCGGCAAGATCAACAGCGGTACGAAACGCCCATTTATCGCCAACCCGGTTCAGATTAACGCCGCGTGATGCGTATGTGTCCTGCAAAACCGTCAGTACGTCTGAAATATTGGTTCCTTCGGGCAAACGTGCGGCAATGACACGTTCGCTGATCGGGTCTGCGGATGCAAACAACACAGCCTCGACAATGCGGACATGCTGAAAATCGACTTGCGGGCCGGTTTCGACCCCATCGATTTTAAGCTGCGCGTCACCGGTTACATCATTTGGCATTCACTTACCCCTGCCCCTTATTCTTCGATCAAATTATCATAGGGTCGATCATTGCGGGGCAAATCGCCCTCGCGCGGTTTTTGGGGCGACCGCAACATGATCGGACCAAACGTTTCTTCCTGCGAGATTTCCAGTTCCCCATCCCGACACATCTCAAGGCTGGCGACGAAATGGGCCGCCAAGGCCGACCGGGCTTTTAAAGGGGACCCAAGGCCATGGGGCATAAACTCAAGTAATTTGGTCCAGGTTGGTACAACACGCCGCCCAAACAGATCGCGTAACCGCCGGATTGCATCATCCATCGCATAAAGGTCAAACGCCTCAATCTCAAGCGTCTTGGCTTCTGACGTCAACATGATCTGGGCATAGGATTTCAAAAGATCATAAAGCGACGCATCATAGACCGATGCCGTTGTCACGCGGATGTCCTCAGGTGCGCCCCGGGCAAAGAAATCACGCCCCAGATTGGGCTGTGCCAGCAACTTTTCACCGGCCGCCTTCATCGCCTCAAGACGTTTTAGCTGGAAGGCCAGTAGCTCAGCCATTTCTTCGGCGCTGAGCTCGTCCTCGTCGTTGTCTTGCTTGGGCAACAGCAATCTGGATTTCAGATAGGCCAGCCACGCTGCCATCACCAGATAATCCGCCGCCAGTTCAAGCCGAAGCCCCTGCGCGTTATTGATAAATTCAAGATATTGTTCGGCAAGATCAAGGATCGAAATCTTGATGATATCGACCTTTTGGTCGCGTGCCAGTTCAAGCAGAACATCAAGCGGGCCTTCAAACCCGTCCAGATCAAGTATCAGGCGTTCGGCAAGGCTCGGTTCATCATCGTCGACCGGTTTCTTGTCGAACACCTCATCTGGAATTTCCAACTCGAACTGGTCTGCCATCTATCCCCCTGCCCAAACCCGCGCATTACGCCGAGCGTCAGGCAAATATCGCTGCCAGAAAATGGACCAACGCATTGGCCGGTTCAATCACCAACCACTGAAAGATCGGAAGGTAGATGCCAAGCTTTGATGTCACATATGGCAACAAGAATACCAGACCGATTAAAATGATCATGCCGGTTTTTTCCATACGCGCCAAGACCCGTGCAATCGGAAGCGGTGAAATCGCCGTAAGGACCCGCCCGCCATCAAGTGGCGGGATCGGCAGCATGTTAAACACCGCAAGAATACAGTTCAGCCAGATCGACTGGTTGAGCATCGTACCAAGCCAGTCATTGACCGCCGGGGAAAAGCTTGGCAACCACACCAAAAGCAGGATCGATACAATCGCCAACAAAACATTGGTCAACGGCCCGGCAACAGCAACGCCAATAACCCCAAGGCGTTGGGGATGCAGACGATGAAACGCCACGGGCACCGGCTTGGCATAGCCAAACAAAAACGGTGCCGCGGTGATCAACAACAACGCCGGGATCAAAACCGTACCAACCGGATCGATATGGCGAATAGGGTTCAGGCTTAACCGGCCAAGCCGCTGGGCGGTATCATCGCCAAACAATTTCGCGGCAAACCCGTGGGCTGCTTCATGCAATGTCACAGCAAACAGCACCGGCACAACCCACGTTGATGCCGAGATAATAAATTCAATCGCGTTACTCACGTGCCGGTATCCTCAGCCTGCCAAACAGGCGCAAGAAGATCGGCAAGACGCATCCGCCAATCTGTCAGTTGGCTTGATGATGGTTTATCGATTTTGAAACTGGAAATCTGATTGGTAAAGTTTTGTGATCGCAGAAGTGCCGCTCCGCTCAACAACGGCGTCATGGAAACAACTTCTTCCATCTCGGTGCGTTTGCCATTGCAATGAAGCGCAATGTCACAGCCCGCACTCAGGCATTCATGGGTGCGGCTTGCAATCGAACCACCCAGTGCCTCCATCGACAGATCATCACTGATCAAAAGGTTCTCAAAGCCGATATCACCCCGAATGACATCATTGATGATCGTCGCGGACACCGTGCCCGGCCGTTGATCATCAATCGCGGTAAACAGCAAATGGGCCGACATCGCCGCCATAACGTCTTTCATCTGACGAAACGGTGCGAAGTCAAACTCGGACAACTCAGCCCGCGTGGCACCAACAATCGGCAGGTCCTTGTGACTGTCGACCGCAGCACGGCCATGTCCGGGGATATGTTTAATGATCGGCGCAATCCCGCCGTCGAGCAACCCGGCGGCAACCGCACTGGCCAGAACCACAACGCGGGCCACATCCGCCCCATAAGAACGATCACCGACAACATCGCTCATGCCCGGAAAACGTAGATCAAGAACCGGCGCGCAGGTGGTGTTAAACCCGGCTTCGCGCAAATCCATCGCCATCAAACGGGCATTGATATAGGCCGCTTCACGGGCGTCTTCGGGGGATTTATCAACCAACTCGCCAAACACACCGGCCGCCGGGATTTTACGCCAATGGGGTGGCTTAAGCCGCATCACACGGCCACCTTCCTGATCGACAAGGATCGGGACGTTGTTTTTGCCAACAACATCGCGCAGCTGATCGGTCAGGGTGCGTATCTGATTGTGGTCTTCGACATTGCGCGCAAACAGGATAAAGCCATAAGGATCGGCTTCGCGAAAGAAGCCCTTTTCCCAATTACTCAGTTCCGTTCCGCCAATCCCGAGGATACAGGCGCGCGGCTTTTTAACTTCAAGGCCGGACAATCAGGCACCCCACTTTGCGTTGTTTCAAATCACCACACAGCTTTTCTGCCGCCGAGGCATCGGCAACCGGGCCTGCCTGCAGGCGATAGTAAACCCCCTTGCCTTCAATCTCGGTACGCTGCACGAACATCTGAAGGTTACCCAACAAGTCTTTGTTTTTCGACGATAATCTTTTCCATTCCGCCGATGCTTTGTCTTCCTCACGAAGTGACGCCAGTTGAATGCGAAAATCGCCGGTTGCCGTGGTTTTCGCTTGCGGCTTTTCCGGGGACGTTGCTTGCGGTGTTTCTTTGGCCCGCGCATCAACCGCGGCAATCGCCTTTTCGGCATCACTCAGCGTATCAGGCGCCTTAATTTCCGGCGCGGCCATGCCCGAAGACGTATCCGCCGCATCCGCTACATCAGCAGCTGGGTTTTCGGCTGCAGGGTCGACTTTCACGTCATCCGCATCGGCACCGCCATCATTCGATGCCACCGTATCGGAAGATTTCGGTGCTGTTGGCATCACATCCGGCGTGCGCGGCATATCTGGCAGTTCCTGAAGCACGACATCCGAGTCCGGATCAACATCGCTTAGCTGGTCATAGACCGTCGTATTTCGGTGTGGCACTTCCATACCGCCCGGATCTTCGGGCCGTAGCTTGATCGGCGCTGGATCAGGCAGAAGGATGGGTAATTTCCCATCATCCTGAATGGGTTGCCCCTGATTGTAAAACCAGTAACCTGCCCCGGCAAGGCCGCCGATCACAACAGCCGCCCCGAAGAACACGGTCATAATTCCCTTCAACTTGCTTTTGCCAGCACCCGGCTCGGCTGCATAGTGTGCTTCGCGCTCGGCATGAAGGTTGTTACCGTGTTCTTCGTTCATATTTTACATCTCCTCGACAGGCGTGACACCAATCACATCAAGACCCGATGCAATGACAGTGGCCACAGCACGGATCATCGCAAGACGCGCCAATGTCGTCGCCAAATCATCGGCGATGATAAAGCGAAGTTCGGTATTGTCGCGTCCCTTGTTCCACAATGCATGGAATTCAGCTGCAATTTCTGTCAGGAAAAAGGCAATGCGATGGGGCTCATGCGCGGTTGCGGCCTGCTCGACAATACGCGGCCATTCTGCCATCCGGCGCACAAGAAGCTTTTCCTCGTCTGAAGACAACAACGACAGGTCTGCCGTCTCAAGCGTTGCCACCGAAAAATCCTGCCCCGGGAAGGCTTCTTTGGCCTGACGGAACACAGAACTTACCCGCGCATGCGCGTACTGAACATAAAATACCGGGTTGTCTTTGGACTGTTCGGTCACTTTGGCAAAATCAAATTCAAGCGACGCATCGTTTTTGCGAGTCAGCATGATGAAACGGACAACGTCCTTACCAACACGTTCGACAACATCGCGCAGCGTGACAAACGTCCCGGCCCGCTTGGACATCTTAACCGGCTCGCCCTTATCAAACAGGCTGACAAGCTGACAAAGCTTTACGTCCAGATCGCCTTCGCCACCGGTAATCGCCTTAGTTGCCGCCTTCATGCGTTTGACGTAGCCACCGTGATCGGCGCCAAACACGTCGATCATCAGGTTAAATCCGCGCTCATACTTATCAAAGTGATACGCGATGTCGGATGCAAAATAGGTCCAGCTGCCGTCGGACTTCTTCAACGGCCGGTCAACATCGTCACCAAAATCGGTTGCCCGGAACAGGGTTTGCGGGCGCGGCTCCCAATCTTCGGGCGTTTTGCCCTTTGGCGGCTCAAGGACGCCGACATAGATATCGCCCTTTTTCTCAAGGTGCTCAAAGGCCGATTGAACCTTGCCCGCCTTGACCAGCCCGTCTTCGGACGTAAAGACATCATGTGCGACGCCCAGAAGACGCAAATCTTCCTTGATCAGCAACATCATCTCGACAATGGCAAAGGTCCGGAACTGCTCAAGCCACTCGGCTTCGGCGGCGTTGCCCCATTTATCACCTTCGCGCTCGGCCAGCTTTTTGCCCGGCGCCACCAGATAATCGCCCGGATAGAGGCCTTGTGGAATTTCGCCAATGTCTTCACCAAGTGCTTCGCGGTACCGCATATGAAGCGACCGTGCGAGAACATCAACCTGCGCGCCGGCATCGTTGGTGTAATATTCCTTGGTAACGGCATAGCCCGCCTTAGCCAGAAGATTGGCCAAAACGTCCCCGACCACAGCCCCCCGGCAATGACCAACATGCATCGGCCCCGTCGGGTTGGCTGAAACATACTCGACGTTGATTTTTTCGCCCTTGCCCAGATCGCTGCTGCCATATCCGGTGCCAACTTTTAGCACTTCGGACACCTGTGACAGCCAGAACTGATCGGCCATGCGCAGATTGATAAAGCCCGGACCGGCGATTTCGACCGTGTCGATGTGATCAAGCAATCGAAGTTTTTCAGCCAGTTTTTCGGCAAGGTCGCGTGGCTTCATGCCCGCAGCCTTTGACAGAAGCATGGCGGCATTGGTCGCGGCATCCCCATGAGACGCATCGCGCGGCGGCTCTACCGTCACGCGCGCGGTGTCACTTCCCCTCGGAAGAACACCATCATTCTCAAGGGCGAGAAGCTGTTTCTCGATGTCGCTTTTCAACAGGCTGAAAACATTCATAACTTTGGTCTTTGCATATTTTTGTTTGTGGTCAATCGGACCATGTGACTGCGGCTGTTTTGGGACATTTCCGACCAAAAGGCAAGCAACGGGTCTTTTGAATGCCTACAGGTTTTGACATTTCAGCCATGCACGCTAAATAGTGACTTAAATACTATGATCTGACCGTGCTATGATGTCGCCAAGGATCGTAACGACCCCCGCCATAAATCTGGCGGGTTGAAGATCAAGGAGTGTTGAATGACCGAAGCTTCACAGCAAGTCCAGATGACCGAAAGTGCTGCAAATCGTATTCAGGAACTGATCGTAAGCGAAGGTGCATCAAACACGATGCTCCGCTTGCAGGTTTCCGGCGGCGGTTGCAGCGGTTTTCAGTACGAATTTTCACTGGATGCTGACACCACTGACGAAGATTGCGTTTTCGAAAATCACGGTGCGAAAATGGTGATTGACGAAGTCTCGCTCGATCTTCTGGGCGGTGCAGAAATTGATTACGTCCGCGAGTTGGTTGGGTCCGCATTTCGTGTGAACAATCCAAACGCCACGTCATCATGTGGTTGCGGATCGAGTTTCTCGATTTGATCCGTACCGACAAAACGATTTATAAAACGGGGTTCGTTATTGCGAACCCCGTTTTGTTTGACCAAACTCATCTGATCCCATTGGAATCGAGGCCTGAATGAAAATCGCTACCTGGAACGTCAATTCAATCAAGGCCCGCCTGCCCAATGTTATTGAATGGCTGCAAGAAGCCAAACCCGATGTTGTCCTGTTACAGGAAACCAAGACGGTTGATGACGGTTTTCCGGCAATGGAAATCGAGGATCTTGGCTACAACATCGCGATTCACGGCCAAAAAACCTATAACGGGGTCGCCATCCTGTCGAAATATCCGATCGAGGATGTTGAGCGCGGCCTGCCTGGCAATGACGACGACGAACAAGCCCGCTACATCGAAGCGACGATCAGTTCCCCCCATCCGGTGCGGGTCGCGTCCATCTATGTCCCGATGGGAACGGCTGTTGGCGATGAAAAGTTCCACTACAAACTGAACTTCCTTGATCGCCTGATCACGCGGTTTGAAAAAATTCGCGCAGAAGGCGAAGCTGCGGTCATGGGGGGCGATTACAATATCGCGCCGGACGATTCGGATGTTTATGATCCGGCAAAACTGCATGAAGCGGTCTTATGTTCGACAACCGAGCGCAAACGTCTGCGCACCATGATGAACATGGGCTACACCGACGCGTTCAGAACCTTCAACCCAAAAGGCCATCAATACAGCTGGTGGGATTACCGCGCGGGTGCGTGGAACAAGGACAATGGTTTGCGCATTGATCACCTGCTTCTGACCCCGGCTGCCGCAGATCGCCTGAGTGCGTCGGACATTGACCGTGACCCACGTGGCAAGGAAAAGGCATCCGATCACACCCCGGTCTGGTGCATGATCGACGATTAACGTCTTTGGCTGGCACCATACCGCGCCAAAACCACTGTTAAACATCATAAAGGGCAGCACCGAAACCGGGCTGCCCTTTGTGTTTTGTCTTTATCTTCGCCAATCGCCAGACTGGCGTGCAGGTTCTATTCCGCTGCCTTTTGCATGGCGGTGCGATAGGCAACGATATCTTCGATGCTGATCACAACCATATCATGCTGTTTGGCGTAGGAAATCAGCTCCGGCAGGCGCGCCATCGTTCCGTCAGGGTTTGTGACCTCACACAACACGCCAGACGGCTTAAGCCCGGCCAAACGCATCAGGTCAACCGTACCTTCGGTGTGGCCACGACGTTCCAAAACACCACCTGCCCGCGCACGCAGCGGAAACACATGGCCCGGACGCGCAAGATCGGATGACTTTGCACCATCGGCAATTGCTGTTTTGACCGTGGTCACACGATCCGCCGCCGACACCCCGGTCGTCACACCGACCTTGGCCTCAATCGTGACGGTAAAGCCCGTCCCCATACTTGATGTGTTATCCGCAACCATCGGCGGCAAATCAAGTGCCGTGGCCTTTTCGTCTGTCAGACACAGGCACACAATGCCGCTGCAATCGCGGATCAGCATCGCCATCTGTTCGTTTGTCAGATTTTCTGCGGAAAAAATAAGATCGCCTTCGTTTTCGCGATCTTCGTCATCGACAACCAGAACACCTTTGCCTTGACGGATGTCAGCAAGTGCGCGTTCTAAACGCTCTTGCGGATCGCCAAAGGTCGAAAGACCTGATTCCTGATGAACACTCTGATTCATAACCGTCCTCCTCGGATGGCGGCTTACGAATCAGGGCACAAAAGAAAGGCCCGGCATATTGGCACACTGCACCAGATACCGGTCGTAGACAAAAAGCAATTAACACCCAACCGGGTGATCTTGCCTGTCACGCTTTATCCTCTCCCATCCGGACTATTACCGTCGGCTCCGGATTTACACCGGATCTGCTGACCCTGCTGACCCAGATGGATCAACAGGCGCTCGCGGGCTTTTCAGTTTCCTGAATTTACCGCCGGTAGGGACTTGCACCCTGCCCTGAGAATAAGCGCCGTGTTTCAACGACAAACCTGATCAAAATTGATCAGGTACGCGCGCACTTTAGAAAAGCTCTGCGCGCTTGTCAAACCTGTTAAAACACGACCAAACGCATGCTAAACGCACGGTTTAGATTTCTGAGAGAACCTTCCCCAGCCGGAAATGGAAATCGCATCCGTTTTTACGGGCCTCACGCGGTGCCCATTGGCAAACCGCGCAGCGTTTGTCTGATGATCGTTTTGGGGTTTTGCATTCCTGCTTAAGATACGGGCCAAGCACCGCATCGATGTAGGTTCCCTGAAACGCTTCAACGCCAAGACTGCGCCCCATACGAAGGGCCGTGCGGCTATCACACCGCGTCAGGATAAGACTCTGATCAACAAACAGATTGGCAAACTCCCGAAGCCGTTCGGTAACTTCTGTGCGGCGTGACCCGATAATGTTCTGATCCCAGATCACCTTGACGAAATCGACATTCATTTTTCTGGGCGACAAAAATTCAAGTGCCGGAAGTGTAATGCGATCTAGGCCAACACGAATCCCAACCGATTGAAGAAACGCACAGGCATCTTCAAATTCCCACCAATTGGCAATCGCATTTTCCATCGAAAACTCAATCGCCAAATTCTCAATCAGCTTGCCATTCCCCGACCCGATAAAATCACTGAATGTTTCACTCAAAACAGTTTGCACCTGCATATTCAAATGCAGCCGGTCGGGGAAAATCGATGACGCGATGGACTGCGTCACATCCATGACCTTTTCATCGAGAACTCGCGACAGGATTTCAAGCTCTCCGGGACCTTCAAGCAGAAAACTTGCAAGGTGATGCTGACGCAAATAATCAAGCGAACAATAAAGTTCATGGCCGAGAATTTCGCGACTGTTGTCGTGGACGCCAACGATGGCTTGGCGACGGCAGGAATCGAAAACCGCATCTACCGTCACGGCACCACGCAACATTTCTGCCATATCAAATCGTTGGGATGGCTCGTTTGAAAAATGCCCTACGGCAGGCAATCCCAGTAGTTCCAAGACCTGTTTCTCGTCAATTGGCCACTGGAACCGGTTCCAAAGCGTGTCGGGTATATGGCCAAGACCTTGCCGTTCAATGACATCGGAAAGAGTTTCACGAACATGGTCGACAAAGTTATCGTCACCTTCCGCCCATTTCCCGCCACGCACAAAGGCAACCATCCCGTTTTCAAGACGATGGACCTGCGTGTTTTCTGGCAGATGGTGAAATGCATCACGGGTAATCGCCCGATAATCTTCTGTGTCCAAGCGCAAATCCATCGGGATATTAAGAATCCCGAGATGCGGCTTTTTTCCATTTGCGGCATGCTTGCGCAGGCTATCGACAAAACGGCTTAGGGGGACGGCGGGTTTGGCAGCTTGGGCGGTCATCGGCAATCCTGATCTTAAGGCAAGGACGCGATACTGACAGCCGTTTATTAACTTACTCTAAACTCTTATACCATTGCATAGATTACCCTCCACCATTCGTGTCAGCATGGTAAAGATATCTTGGGGCTGTTTGGCATTCCCGATCGGTGCCCTATCCAGGGCCATGACCGGCCTCATTCCCTGCAACGCATTGGCCGTAAACAGCATATCCATCTCGGACAGCTCAAGTGGTGTTCTCGGGTCAAAACGGGTTTCAATACCGTTTGCCTTGGCACAATTGATCACAAAACTACGTGCCAGCCCGCACAGAATGCCAGTAGTACCGTCCGGGGTCCAAAGCGCCCCATCCTTGATCCCAAACAGGTTTGCAATCGTGGTTTCGGCCACAGAACCGTCCACCGACATGATCAATGCGTCATCTGCCCCGGCCTGTTGGGCCTCCTGTTTGGCAACGATGTTATCAAGATAATTCAGGCTCTTGATTGTTCCGGCAACCGACCACGGATTACGGCGGATTTTTTGCGCCGTTATCAACGTCAATCCGTCAGATGACGGGGCTGGCGTAAAGGGTGCTGTTGTTACCATGATGGTTGGCGTTGGGTTTTCCGGCGGCAACAGGCCGCGTTGACCACTTCCGCGCGACAAAGACAGGCGAACAACCGCACTTTGCAATCCATTGCCCTGACACAGCGTGGCAATAATTTCGGCAATATCATCACCAGATGGCAACATCTGTGACGACAGCCCGATCACAGCGGCATGTGCCGCCAGCCGCTCCATGTGCGCATGAAGCCAGGCAACCGTGCCACGATGGGCACGCATGGTTTCAAAAAAGCCATCCCCCAAGAGAAACCCGCGATCCGTTGCAGGAATAACCGCATCTTGCGCGTTTAAATATGTGCCGTTCAACCAGACTTGCATATGGCACTCCGCTTTGTGGCTCTGTGATCTGCCGCAAGTTTAAGGAAATTGGCCAGCAAGTCATGCCCCTGTTCGGTCAGGACCGCCTCTGGATGGAACTGAACACCATAAATTGGCAACGCCCTATGGGCAAACGCCATCACCTCACCGTCCGGCCCTGTCGCCGTTTGCGCCAGACTGCCATCAACAGGCAAATCGACAATCAGGGAATGATAGCGCGTTACGCGCAACGGCTGCTTTAAGCCGTTAAAAATGCCATCACCATCATGGTCAACATCCGATGTCATGCCATGTATTGGTCTTTTGGCGCGCGTGACCTTTCCACCAAAGGCCTGTGCAATCGACTGGTGCCCCAAACACACGCCCAGCATGGCAAACTCCCCGGCCAGATCCCGGATCAGCGCAAGGCTGTTACCAGCCTCATCTGGCCCACAAGGACCGGGCGAAAACACCAGCGCATCCGGACAGCGTTCGCGTACCATATCGGTGGTGATTTCATCGTTGCGGACGACCTCAACCTCCTGATCCAGCTCGCGCAGGTACCGGGCGAGATTGAAAACAAACGAGTCATAATTGTCGATCAAAAGGATCATCGGACGATCCCCAGCGCTTCGAACATTTTGGCGGCTTTGACCATGGTTTCGGCATATTCATGGTCCGGTTGGCTGTCCGCAACAATGCCGCCACCAACGTTAAATGCCATTCTGCCCTTGTTCATGCAAATGGTTCGAATGGCGATGTTGGTATCCATGCTGCCATCAAACCCGATATAGCCAATCGCCCCGCAGTATGCACCGCGTGTGGTTTGTTCAAGCTCTGTGATGATTTCCATCGCACGTATTTTCGGCGCACCAGTGATGGAGCCACCGGGAAAACAGGCAGCCAAAAGATCGATTGCTGTTGCATCATCAAGTTCGCCAGTCACTGTCGATACCAGATGATGCACATTGGCATAGCTTTCAAGCGCGCAAATCGTCGGCGTCTTGACCGAATGCGGCTTACAGACCTTGGAAATATCATTCCTTAAAAGATCAACAATCATAACGTTCTCTGCGCGATCTTTGGCAGATAACATTAATTCCTGTGCCAGTTCAGCATCTAAAATGGGGGTATCCCCGCGCGCGCGGGTTCCCTTGATCGGGCGTGTTTCAACAACGCCGCCCGTCACCTTTAAAAACCGTTCTGGCGAGTTCGACAGAACCGCAACATCACCAAAATTCAGGAAGGCCCCAAACGGTGCGGAACTAACAGTCGATAGCCTGCGATACAGTCCGAACCGTTCCGGAATGGAACCTTGGGCATATTCCGCCCGAAAACTTTGCGACAGATTTGCCTGAAAAATGTCCCCGGCAAAGATGTACTCAATCACTTTACCCACAGCATGCAGATATGCATCCTGATCAAAGTTGGACGCCCATGTAGTGATATCTGGTTGATGCGGCACATCTGGCACATCAAAAAGCGGGCGGGCCAACCGCAAATACTTGCGCAACATGGTCATGCGTTCAGCTGCACGTTGGTCTCGGGCTTGGTTTTCTTGTGCAGGCATCCCCGTTGAAATCAACCACATGCGGCGCTGGTGCAGATCAAATGAAATCACAAGATCATAAATACCAACGGCCATATCGGGCATTTCCAACCAATCGTCATCGGCAACGGGAAGCGTTTCGGTCTGATGGGCCAGTTCATAGCCAAAGTACCCAACCACGCCGCCCTGAAACGGTGGCAGGTCTTCCTGCTTTTCGTGGCGATACCGTGCAAGGAGATCGCCCAAAACATCAAACGGGTTGCCCGGCACAGCAAAACCATCAAGGGTCACCTGCCCGTTCTTGGCTGTCAGTTTATGAAACGGTGATACCGCGATATAGGCATAGCGGTCCCTGTCCCCGGAATCGAGAAAATGGCTATCGGCAAAGGGCGCAAAAGCCCCATAGGCATCAACCGGTTCAATAAAGGGACATTCTTCAATCAGCATGGCACGCGGCAGTCTTGCGGGAGTGATGGAACAACGATCCGCACCCAAAGCCAAAAATCAGCCAAGCCGCGGGACCGTTTGCATAACGTTGGCGACAATCTATGCGATTCGTCACCGCACAGGGGAAGATTTTTATCACAGCGCGCAAGGTGCCTATTCAAGCCAAGAAAAAAGGGCCAACCCCACGCGGCTGACCCTTTTTTCATCGCGTTATTTATGCCGCATTACATTGCTGCAATACGATCATATGCCTCGTTCAGCTTGGCAAGCGTGTCTTTTGCTTCTTCAAGCTTGGCTTTCTCTGTTGCCACAATATGATCCGGCGCGCGGCTGACGAAGTTTTCATTCGACAGTTTGCCTTCCTGACCCTTGATGTATCTGGCCTTGCCCTGGATTTCTTTTTCCAGACGGGACTTTTCAGCCGCCACATCAATGAAATCAGCAACCGAAACAAACACGGTCACACCGTCAACTACGGTCTGGATGGCCCCCTTGGCGATAGCTTCGATATCGCCCTGCCCCTTGAAGCCGATTTCGGCAACACGCGCCAGACGCTTAACCTGTGCTTCTTGCGCGCTCACCGCGGCCTTCATCGCATCGGTGGCATCAACCAGATAGATTGGCACCTCCGCCCCCGGGGGGACATTCATTTCAGAACGCACACCACGGATGTCACCGATCAGACGGATCGACAGATCAACTTCGGCCTCTGCCGCACGATCAATCAGGGTCTCGTCAAACTTCGGATAGCTTGCCGACATCAGCATGCTGCTGCGGTTATCAGAAATCTTGTCCCACAGTTCTTCGGTGATATAGGGCATGACCGGATGCAAAATCAGAAGGATCTGATCAAGAACCCATGCGGTGACCGCACGGATTTCGGCCTTGGCCTCTTCGTCATCGCCCATCAGAACCGGCTTGGCCAGTTCCAGATACCAGTCACAGAAAGAACCCCAGACGAACTGATAGGCACTGCTTGCCGCCTCGTTAAAGCGGTAGGCTTCAATACCCGCACCAACCGATTTGGATGCTTCAACCGTTTTACCAACGATCCAGCGACCAAGGGTCGATTTCACGTTCGCCGGATCAAAACCATCCACCGGTTTGCATTCATTCATCTCGGCAAAGCGTGCGGCATTCCAAAGCTTGGTCGCAAAGTTGCGGTATCCCTCAACCCGCGATGCCGCAAGCTTGATGTCACGCCCCTGTGCGGCCAAAGCCGTCAGGGTAAAGCGCAGCGCATCACAGCCATATTCGTCAATGAGTTCCAACGGGTCGATAACATTGCCCTTGGATTTGGACATCTTCTGGCCGTTTTCGTCGCGCACCAGCGCGTGGATATAAATATCCTTGAACGGGATTTTCCCATCCATGAAATGCATGCCCATCATGATCATCCGGGCAACCCAGAAAAAGATGATGTCAAACCCAGTCACCAGAACGTCACCCGGATAATATTTATCAAGCTCCGGGGTTTTGTCTGGCCAGCCAAGGGTCGAATATGGCCACAAGGCGGATGAGAACCACGTATCAAGAACGTCGGTTTCTTGTGTCAGTTCAACGTCTTTTCCGTAATGGGCCTTGGCTGCGGCAATCGCTTCTTCTTCGGTTTCTTCAACAAAGAATTCGCCGTCCGGGCCAAACCATGCCGGGATACGATGCCCCCACCACAATTGGCGTGAAATGCACCATGGCTGGATGTTGCGCATCCATTCGAAATAGGTGTTTTCCCAGTTTTTCGGTACAAACCGAATGCGCCCGTCTTCAACCGCCTCAGTCGCCGGCTTGGCCAGAACTTCGGCATTCACAAACCACTGGTCGGTCAGATATGGCTCAATGACAACGTTCGAACGGTCGCCATAGGGCACCATGTGAACGGTGTCTTCGATTTTCTCAAGCAGGCCCAGCTCATCCATCTTCGCGACAAGAAGCTTGCGCGCCTCGAAACGGTCAAGACCGCGATATTCCTCGGGTGCTTCGTCGTTGATGCGCGCATGGTCATCAAGGATGTTGATCTTTTCCAGACCACAGCGTTTACCAACTTCAAAGTCATTGAAATCGTGCGCCGGGGTGATTTTCACCGCACCGGATCCTTTTTCAGGGTCGGCATATTCGTCGGCAACGATTTTAATCCGGCGGCCAACGATTGGCAGAATGCAATACTGACCAATCAGGTCCTGATAACGTTCATCATCGGGATGAACCGCAACACCGGTATCGCCGAGCATGGTTTCCGGACGCGTGGTGGCAACAGTGATAAACTCACCGTCACGGCCTTCGATCGGGTATTTGAAGTGCCAGTAATGGCCTTTGACCTCTTTCTGTACGACTTCAAGATCGGAAATCGCCGTCAGAAGCTTCGGGTCCCAGTTCACCAGACGCTTGTCACGGTAAATCAGGTCCTGTTTGTGCAAAGTCACGAACACTTTGCGCACAGCCGCCGAAAGGCCCTCGTCCATGGTGAAACGTTCACGCTGCCAATCAGGCGACGCGCCAAGGCGGCGCAGCTGATTGGTGATGGTGCCACCCGACTGTTCTTTCCATTCCCAGACTTTTTCGATGAACTTTTCGCGACCAAGGTCATGGCGCGTCACGTTCTGTTCGCCAAGCTGGCGTTCAACAACCATCTGGGTTGCGATGCCCGCATGGTCGGTGCCGGGCTGCCACAGGGTGTCCTTACCGTTCATACGGTTATAACGCACAAGAATGTCCTGAAGCGTAAAGGTCAGCGCATGCCCCATATGGAGGCTGCCGGTCACGTTGGGCGGCGGCATCATGATGACATAGGGATCGGCTTTTGACGCCGAATCGCTGGCAAATGCCCCCGATTTTTCCCATTTATCGTAAAGTCTGCCTTCAACGTCGGCCGGGCTGTAGGTCTTCTCCAACATGGTCTTTTGTCCGCTGCGGGTTTTCATCAATCTTACAAAGAAAAAGCGGCGCACCTTGGGCGCGCCGCTTAAATTCGAATATCGGCTCGCCTACAAGTCTTCGGCGCGGTTCACAATCCGCTCGATTTCTTTTTTCACAAGGCGTTCGATCATATAGGGCAGGTTTTCGTCAAGCCATTCCTTAAGAAGCGGGCGCAGCATATCGCGCACCAAATCTTCAAGAGTGATGTGACCTGCGTTAAGTCCAAGAGCAACTGCGCGTTTCTTTGCAACAGCTTGCGCCAGTTCCGAAATGGTCCCGGTGGCCGTTGATTCCGTCAAATTGGAAATAAGCGGCTCGTCATCGTCTTCGTCATCATAGACAGCCGGGATCGATGGTTCTGGCTCTGGTTCTTCAAACTCGTCTTCGAAGGGATCAGGCTCCGGCTCGTCATCAAGCGGAGTCTCATCGAAATCAAGCATATCATCAAGTTCAAGCTCTTCTTCGGGCTCGTCAAGCTCAAGTTCTTCGGGTTCTTCGTCAAACTCAAGCTCTTCGGGCTCTTCATCAAGAACGAGCTCGTCAATTTCTTCTTCCGGCTCAGGTTCTGGCGCGGGTTCGGGCTCCGGTTCTGGTTCCGGCTCTGGCGTTGGTTCGGGTTCAGGAGCGGCTTCCTGTTTTTCTTCATCCCCCTCATCGGCAAGAATTTTGCGGATGGACTGGAGGATGTCCTCCATTGAAGGTTCTTGTTGCCCGTCACTCATAATTAAACTTCCGCACTAGTGTCATTACCCAGACCGATCCGTCCCCTGGTGCGGACGGGATACAGAAGAATCCCGTCCTGGCGCCCTAACAGGTCAGTCTGTTCCCCACCACTGGTCCTTGACTTTATTATAGTTGGACTCAGTGTCATAAACATCCACAGGCAGGCCAAGCACCTGCGCATTCAATGCGCCCATGGCAGCCTTAACCTGGAATTCGGCAACGGCTGCATCACGGCGCGATCCAACAAGATCAACACGTGCCTGCAAAAGTTCCTGTTCCTGATCAAGGACATCAAGAACCGTACGCGACCCGACAGAGGCTTCGCGCTGAACACCATCAAGAGCAACTTCAGCCGAAGAAACCTGCGCCTGCTGAGACTCGATCCGTGCACGCGCAGTTACAAGCGTTTCCCACGCACTGGTAGCATTTTCAATCACAGCCCGGCGGGCTTCGTCCACCTGCACACGCGCCTGACCAGCGGTCTGCTTGGCGGCACGTACAGAAGAATAAACAGCACCCTGCTGATACAGCGGAACCGAAACCGATGCGATGATGTCCGCACTGTCGACCGTCATATCCTCGTTAGATGCTTCATATGCACGTTCAACACCGGCCGAAAGACTGACTTCCGGATACAGCGAACCTTCGCTCAGACTGATATCTGATTTTGCCGCTTCTTCGGTATAAATGGCCTGCAACACATCAGGATGCTGATCCTGTGCGATTGCCAAAACATCGGCAACACTGGTCGGCAAGCCCGCAAGCGAGTTTGGAATTTCAAGATTGGACGGTGGATTACCCACCAGGCGCTCATACTGCGCGCGCGTATTTGCCAATGCACCCTGTGCCGAAATCAGATCGGCTTTGGACCCGGCAAGACGTGCCTCGGCCTGCGATACGTCCGTACGTGTCACTTCACCAACTTCAAAACGATCACGGGTCGCCTCAAGCTGACGATCAAGAACGCGCGTATTGTTCTGGTTCAGTTCAACAACAGCAGTATCTCGCAGCACATTGAAATATGCTGTTGAGACCTGCAACATCACATCCTGCTCGGTCGAGCGAAGCGAAGCACGTTGCGCTTGAATACGCGATTCTGCACGGTCTGTTTCAGCAGTCGTCCGCCCACCACGATACAGTGGCTGCGTCACATTCAGACCAACGGTATAAGGTGTGAGACTGTTATCCGTCTCCGTCCCGTTGACTTCCGTTTCGTTTTCACGAAGACCGGCATCACCATTCAGCGACACGCTGGGACGCCAGTTCGACAGCGCCTGCGAAATTTCTTCATCGGTCGAGCGCAATGCAGCACGACCGGATTCAAGTGTCGGGTTGCTCTGGTATGCCTTAATAAGAGCGTCCTCGAGGCTTTCTGCAGAAGCGCCATGCGCAACCAGTCCCCCGGTTGCTAAAATACTGCAGGTCAGCAAGAACCGTTTTATCATTTATCTACCCTTGTAAAATCCAACACCAAGTCCCGACCCCGGCGCAGTTTCACGTATGGTAACGACGGAACGAAAAATTTCCAACAAAAGAGGCGCTTGTACCCAAAAAAAGTATTGTGCCTCTTTTTCCGTCGTCACGACCATCAATCGTAGCGTGTCATATCCGGCTCTACTTCAAGCGCCCAGATATCTATACCGCCACTAACATTAAAAACATCTTTAAATCCGCATTCTTCAAGGAGCATCCCCGCATGGCGACTGCGAACGCCATGATGACAAATCACCGCCAGTGGCTTTTCTGGCGACAACTCCCCGACCCTGACCTGCAACTCCGATAACGGAATATGCCGGGCACGATCAATCATGCAAATTTCAACTTCCCAGTCTTCACGTACGTCCAACACGTCCAAAGGCTGTTCACCCGAAAGGCTGGCAGCAAGTTCACGACAACTTATGTCTCGGACCATTTAGGACAACCTGTTGTACATACTCAAAAAGAGATGCCCGACCAAAGCCGGGCATTCCGAACATCAAATTAGAACACAAAACTCTCGGTCGGCTCAAATCCCGGAAGATACGGGATGTTTGCATCAAACAGATCGCGATGACCAATAACACCGTTCTCGCGCTCATAAAGACGCGCAATCCCGACTTTTCCTTCGGCGCGCACAACTGCCAGAAGACGACCGCCTTCTGAAACCTGCTCAAGAACGCCTGCCGGAACTTCCGTTACCGCACCGTCAAACACGATCACGTTATAAGGTGCCTGCTTGGGATACCCTGCAGCCAAATCGCCTTCGACAACAATGACATTGTCATAGTTGGCACTCTGGAAGGTCGCCTCGGCCGAAGCGGTCATATCCTTGTCGCTTTCAACGGCAACAACCGTTTCTGCGACACGCGACAAAAGTGCCGCGCCATACCCGTAACCCGCACCAATAATAAGGGCGACGTCCGTCTCGGCAATTTCGGCACACTGCATCAGGCGCGCGATAACCATCGGCTCCATTGCATAGCGACCGCCGCCAACGGCAATATCTTCGTCGACATAGGCAACGCCGCGTTTTGCTTCGGGCAGGAACAGTTCGCGTGGAACTTCCTCCATCGCAGCAATGACCAAGGGATCGGTGACCTTGTTGGTCCGAACCTGATTTTCCACCATATTATGGCGCGCGATTTGGTAATCCATGTTTATCTGACCTGAAAATTCTCGCGAGAAAAACACCGCAACCGTCTTTATCGTCCCCAAAGCCGCTTGCGATCATTGCCCTGTTTATAGTCAGCACATAAGCACCTGACAACATCCGATCAATGGCAAAGCAGAGATTGGGCAATAAAAACCACAATATAAGCACGTCACGGCGCGCCTGACGCGCATTCAACCCCATCAAATTTCGAAAATTCAGCCGATGCTGAAATTTCGTACTTTTGGCAGCCTACATCCAACTTCAATCACTTCGATCTTGCTGCAAAATATAGGAATGTCAGACTTGTAAAGCGTTTTACGTGCAACAACATGACAAAGTGCAACTGATCTTATTCTTGATGAATTAACCATTAGTATAATATTCCTATACCAACAGCCGTGCCAATAAGGTTTGGTGACAGCAGCTAAACGACGACACAATCACGTTTCATGGGATGTGCCGTTGGGACGCTTGATGATTTTTGTAGGGGGCATCCACACCATGCGTGACAATGGTCAGGTGACGAACCGCGAAGTCCTGATGAAAGACAAGGATATCCTTGTTTCGGGAACAGATACTGGCGGTCGTATCCAATTCACGAATAAAACTTTTGTTGATATTAGCGGCTTTGCCGAAGATGAACTTGTTGGCGCCCCACATAACATTATCCGCCATCGTGACATGCCCAAAGAGGCATTCGCCAATCTGTGGGAAACCATCAAATCAGGACTTCCCTGGCAGGGTCTTGTCAAAAACCGGTCGAAAAACGGTGACCATTACTGGGTCCGCGCCAACGTTACCCCGGTGATCGAAAATGGTGCTGTCTCGGGCTACCTTTCCATCCGAACCAAACCATCCGAAGCCGACAAAAAGCGTGCTGAACAAGTCTATGCTGACTTGCGCAACGGCAAAGCCCAGAACATCGGCCTTGAACAAGGTGAAATTGTTCAAACCGGCCCAGCCGCGCGGTTTAAGACATTCTTTGCGGGCATCAAAGGAAGTCTGACCTTGGCGTTCGGCACCATGGTTTTACTCATTGCAGTGATTGGCGGATATGGCATCTGGGGTGAGTATAAAACTGAACAGTCACTGGAAAGCTTATACAGTGATCGTATTCGTCCGCTGAACATGCTCAAACAGATATCGGATGACTATGCTGTTTTTGTCGTCGATGCCTCTCATAAGGTTCGAAACGGAAACTTCACGTGGCAAGAAGGCATTGAAAGTCTTGATCTGGCTGAAGACCGTATCAAGGAAAACTTAGATAAATACCTTGCCCACGATCTTGGCCCTGCCGAAGCCCCGATCGTTAACGACATCAAACAGATGCTCCCCGTCGCAGATGAATTGATTGCCCGTCTGCGCGATATTTTTGAAGATAAGGACACAGCAGCTCTTGATGCGCTGGTGAAGGACGAACTCTATCAAAAAATTGATCCGCTAACGGAACTGATCGGTAACCTGTCAATTCTGCAAAACGATATTGCCTCAACCAACGTTGACGATGCTGGAGAACAGTTCGTCTTTACTGTGGTTCTGCAACTCGTATTGGTTTGTTTGGCAATTGCGCTGGCTTGCATCTATGGCGCTTGGTTAATCAGGAAGCTTCGCAAACCGCTCGAAGCGATGGAAGTACATTTCGATGCCATTGCGCGGACCGATACCTCTCATCTGATTGATCTTCCGACTGTGACCGATTTTAAACCTGTCACACAGCAGCTGCGCACGCTGCACGCCAAACTTTGCTATGCAAAACTTGAACGTGAAGAAAATGAAAGCAAAGCAGCCACCCAGCGGGTTGGCGCCTTGCGTGGCCTTGCTGAAACAGTTGAGAAAGAACTGCAAAAAGTCGTACAGGCCATTATCGACCAAACCCAGCGCCTGAATGAATCCGCAGGTCAGATGGCCGGATCGTCAGAAAAAGTATCGGCAAACTCTGAAAGTGTTGCCGCAGCAGCCCACGAAGCACTGGCAAACGCGGAAACTGTATCAGGCGCGTCCGAAGAACTCGCCGCATCCATCCGCGAAATTACCCGCCAGATCGAAGAGGCAACATCCCTTACCGCTGAGGCCAACGCGGCAGGTGAAAGTGCAGAGAAAACAGTAAGCTCACTCAAAGACAGTGTTGACCGCATTGGTGAGGTTGCCGAGCTTATCGGTGATATCGCGGCACAAACTAACCTGCTTGCGCTGAACGCAACGATCGAAGCGGCCCGCGCCGGTGACGCAGGCAAGGGATTTGCCGTGGTGGCCCAGGAGGTCAAAAACCTTGCCAATCAAACAGCTAAGTCAACCGATGAAATCACCCGTCAGCTGGGTGAAATTCAGAATGTCACCGGATCTGTTGTCTCAACAGTTCAGCAAATGACGGCAAGCATCCGCCGGGTTGATGAGGTTGCCTCAAGCGTCGCGATTAATGTGCGTCAGCAAGATGATGCAACCCAGGAAATTGCGCGCAACGTGGTCCAGACAGCCGAAGCCTCCAACGAGGTAACAGAAAAGATTGGTCATGTTGCAAGTGAAGCCCAGGAGAACCTCAAACGTGCGGCACAAATGAGCAAGATTGCCGAGGAAGTCGATGACAGCATTGCCGAACTTCGCGCAACGCTTGTTCGCATCGTACGTACGGCAACACCGGAAGTTAACCGTCGCCAAGATCCGCGGTTTGATGTTCAGCTTGCTGTGACAGTGACCATTGGTGGTAAATCCATTAAGGGTCAGACGATTGACCTTTCCAAGGGCGGGACAAAAGTCAGTCTGGCTGAAACTATCCCGCAAGGCGCGAAAGGTCAGATCAAAATCGACGGGCCTAACGTCACCCTTCCGTTCGAGGCTGAAAACGTTCTTGATACGATTGCCAACCTTGATTTCGCGCCAAACAAAGACCGCGAAGACAAACTTGCCCCATGGCTAAAGCAGCGTTTTGGCAGCAGCACGGAAAAATAAAAAAGTAATCGCCAACAACGATGGCAATGTCATTCAAGGCGCCCGGGATTGCTTTCCGGGCGCTTTTTTCTGTTTTGGGCATGAAATCAACACGCTGGTCGAAAAATCTGGAATTGGGTGCTTGACGGGTCGTATTCGATGGGGCTATACACCGGCCAGCCAACGCTAAGGCGCGATGGCGGAGTGGTTACGCAGAGGACTGCAAATCCTTGCACGCCGGTTCGATTCCGGCTCGCGCCTCCACTGATCCGGCATAGCTCAGTTGGTAGAGCAAATGACTGTTAATCATTGGGTCGCAGGTTCGAGTCCTGCTGCCGGAGCCAAAAAACCCTGGAACTTTGTTCCGGGGTTTTTTGCATTCTGGATCAAACCATCGCTTTGCTGTTACAAAAGACGCCCTACCCGACTTTGTTCGTGCGCATGTGTGTTGCATATCCCGTGAATTATACATTCAGGTTTGATCAAATTTAACTGCAATGGGCCGATGCCCGGCCTTTGGCACCGCATTCATAGGGTACTCGCTTAGCCGTACTTCCTTCAGACAAAAACAGCCTTACGTGCCATCGGCAATGTGTTGTCGCGCCATCGCCTCCTTAATTGGTTTCAACCATATTTCGACATATAAACGCCAACGGATTAACCCCGGCGCGCCATAGGGGTAAAAATTCGCAAAAAGACAAAGAATTGGCCCTTTTTTCGTAAAAAAGGTCTTGCGGGGTTTGGGTCGTTTGATTATACACCTGCCACGCGCTTCAAACGGGGTGCGCACCTGATCCGGCATAGCTCAGTTGGTAGAGCAAATGACTGTTAATCATTGGGTCGCAGGTTCGAGTCCTGCTGCCGGAGCCAATTTAAAAGGGACCGAACATTTTGTTCGGTCCCTTTTGCTTTTAGCTGTCCAGATCGTCAAAGGCCCGCCACCATGAAAACAACGAAAATTGAATTGCGTGAAGTCAAACTCGGCACGCTGTCTGGTGCCAGTCAGGGCTGGCTGATTGTGGGTCAGGATGAGGTCATTCACGGCATGGCGCACCCGATTGATGGCGAGCTCTTTACCATTTCGTCAACCACCGACCCGCGCATTCAGGCCTTTGGCTGGTGCCCGATGTTTGACAGCCTCGCCCACGTCCAGAACGACCTTGAAATCGCGCTGGCCATGCAAAGTGCGGCTGAAGTCGAAGAATGGATTGAACAATCCGAACGCTATGACGACGACAGCCACCAAGGCCACCTGCACTGATAAACAAGTGCAACGCATTGCCTGCTCCGACAGATATGTGACACTTGCATAAAAACTTTGTCGTCTCAGTGCTTTATTGATGCACAGCAACTCAATATAATTTGGCCTGACATATGATCTCGCAGCTGCAAGAATGGTATCAGGCGATGTCACGTAGATGATTGTTCACGTGACACCGCCTGATGCACTGAACCGGCCCCAGACATAACGCGGGAACACGGCCATGAGCACGATCAATCTCGACCATCTGTTTAAACCCAAATCCGTCGCCGTCATTGGCGCTTCAAACCGCCCGCATTCTGTTGGGCAGGTCATGATGAGAAACCTTCTGGCTGGTGGGTTTAAAGGGCCGATCATGCCGGTCAATCCGCACAGCCAGTCGATTGGCGGCGTTTTGGCCTACCCTGATGTCAACAGTCTTCCGGTCACGCCGGAGCTTGCGGTTATTTGCGTACCGCCAAAGGCCGTTGTGCCAACAATGGAATGCCTTGCCGACAAAGGGTGTCTTGCGGCAATTGTCCTGACTGCCGGGCTTGGCGCGGAACCCTTTGATGAGACGCGCAGCATCAAACAGGCAATGCTCGACATTGCCGCAAGCTGCAAAATGCGTCTTCTTGGCCCGAACTGTCTTGGCCTTATGGTTCCGGGCATTGGTCTAAACGCCAGTTTCAGCCATCAAAGCATTGAAAATGGTAAAATCGCCTTTGTGTCACAGTCCGGTGCGCTGTGTACCGCTGTGCTTGACTGGGCGGCCGCGCGCGGCATTGGCTTTTCGCATTTCATATCTTTGGGTGAATGCGACGATGTCGATTTTGGTGACGTAATTGATTATCTCGGGTCTGATCCACAAACCCGTGCGATCATGCTTTATATCGAATCCATTCATGAACGCCGAAGCTTTATCTCGGCTGCCCGTGCCGCATCCCGCAACAAGCCGATCCTGTGTATCAAGTCTGGCCGCTTTGCCGAAGGTGCGGCGGCTGCCGCGTCTCATACGGGCGCTCTGGCCGGGGCGGATGATGTGTTTGATGCTGCGATCAAGCGTGCGGGAGTCTTGCGTGTTTACACCGTCAGCGAAATGTTCTCAGCCGCCGAGACTCTGTCGCGCATGCGTCCGTTCCGGGGCGATAAACTGGGCATAGTCACCAATGGTGGCGGCATCGGGGTTTTGGCCGTCGATGCCCTGATTGAACGCCATGGCCATCTGGCACAGTTGAGTGACGACACCATCACCGCACTTGATGGTGTTTTGCCCAGCACATGGTCGCACGCCAACCCGGTCGATATCATTGGCGATGCGCCGGGCGAACGTTATGCCAAAACAATTGAGTGCGTTTTGAAAGACAGCAATATCGACAGCCTTTTGGTCATGCATGCCCCAACCGCGATCACCGACCCGGTCGAGGTTGCACAGGGTGTGATTGACGTCATCAAGACCAGCAAGAAAAATATCCTGACCAATTGGGTCGGCGAAGCCACCGTCGCCGAAGCCCGCAACATGTTCTACGCGGCGGGTATTCCGACCTACCGCACGCCGGAAAATGCCGTCGCGGCGTTCCAGCACATGGTCAATTACCGCAAACTGCAAGACCTTCTGATGGAAACGCCGCCCTCGATGCCGCACGACTTTACCCCGCAGATCGACAAGGCGCGACAAATCATTCATGCCGCCATTCACGCCGGGCGCGACATGCTGACCGAACCCGAAGCCAAGGCTGTCTTGGAGTGCTACGGCATCCCAACGGTTAAAACACTCGCGGCTACCTCTGTCGAAGATGCTGTCAAAACGGCCGACGACATTGGCTATCCGGTTGCCCTCAAAATCCTGTCAGATGACATCAGCCATAAATCAGATATCGGGGGCGTGGCGCTGAACCTTGACAGCAGTGACGAGGTTAAAAACGCTGCGACCAAAATGCTACGTACCGTTGAAAAGGCCTTCCCGACCGCGCGGGTTCGCGGCTTTACCGTACAGGAAATGGTCAAGCGATCCGGTGCACGCGAATTGATTGTTGGCATGACGACCGATCCGATTTTTGGCCCGGTGATCCTGTTTGGTCATGGTGGGATTGAGGTCGAAGTTGTCCGCGACCGCGCGATGGCCTTGCCACCGTTAAACATGAAGCTCGCCCGCGAACTTGTTGAAGGTACACGTATTTATAACCTTCTGAAAGGTTACCGCGACGTCCCGGCGGTCAACCTTGAAGACCTTTATATGACGCTGGTCAAGCTGTCGCAGCTTGTGGTGCATCTTGGCGAAGTTCTCGAACTTGATATGAATCCGCTGCTTGCCGATAAGGACGGAGTCATAGCCCTTGATGCGCGGATCAAGGTCACGCCAAAAGTCATCAGCGATGATAAGCGTCTGGCCATTCATCCCTATCCACGGCACCTGAAAAAGGAACTGGTGCTTGATGACGGCACAACCTATTTGCTGCGTCCGATCAAACCCGAAGACGAACCAGCGCACTATGAGTTCATGTCAAAACTCACCCCCGAAGACATTCATTTCCGCTTCTTCGGGTCGGTGCGTGAATTGCCCCATTCCGAAATGGCGCGCCAGACACAGCTTGATTACGACCGTGACATGGCGTTTCTGGCCATTGTGCCCGATGGCCCGGAACAAGGCCAAATCCACGGCATGGTGCAGGTTGTCATTGATCCGAACAATGAACATGCCGAATACGCCGTCATGGTTCGGTCCGACATCAAGGGGCGCGGTCTTGGCCGGGTACTGATGGAACAAATGATCGAATTTTGCCGCCGCAAGGGGACGGAAACCTTCATTGGTCAGGTCCTGCCCAACAACCGGCGCATGCTGACACTGTGTGAAAAACTCGGCTTTAGCCGCAAGTATCTCGCCGACGAAGAAGTCTTTGAAGTCACCCTGCCCTTACAGCGTGACCCGCAATAGAAAAACTGTCGTCCAAACATAAAAGCCCGGCTCAAATGCCGGGCTTTTTACGTATCGGACAGATCGCTAAATGCGTTTGTCTTGGATATGTTTATGCGGTTTCCATCGCCAATTTAGATCGGATATCCAAAAGCGCCTTTTCCGGATCAATGCCCTTCTGCGTCAGTGCATCTGCGGCCTCACGCTCAATCTTGCGCAATTCACCCAGCGTTGTTTGAACGTCATCAAGTTGCTGTTCAAGCTCGGAAATACGGCGACGCCCGACCAGCATCAAATGCGCAAGTTGCTCTGTCCCGCTCCGCTCGGCATCATAAAGATCGATGTATTCCTTGATGTCCTCAAGCGAAAAGCCAAGCCGTTTGCCGCGCAAAACCAGCATCAAGCGTGCCCGGTCACGGTAGTTGTAAACACGCGTGGCCCCTGCACGCTGCGGGGCAAGCAGGTTTTTGGTTTCGTAAAAACGGATTGCGCGCGGCGTGATGTCAAACTCTTCGGCCAGCTCGGTAATACTATAAAGCTTATCGTTCATGATTTTTCTTGTTTGTTAAAGACCATACGACACCATCGCAACATTAAGACATGCCAGTCAACCTATTTACGCTTACGTCACCATGACACGTCCGATGACGGCCCTAACGACAACGTCGTGGTTCTGGCCCTCTATGGCGCTGTGTTAATCCCGCGTGTTCAAAAGCTCGCGAACATATTCAAGGTTGACGGCAACAAATTGCGGTCCCTCGTAGCGTTTCCCATCTGTAATCGCGCCGGGCCACTGATCCTGATGACCTGTCCAAACGTTGCCATCGGGCATCGGGATCGCAAGGTTGCTGTCATATGGCATTTGATATGCGCAACGCAGATCAAACCGCCCGGTCAAACCATCCTCAAAAAGCGGCGTTTGCGCACTTCTTGGATCGCCAAGCACCCCCGGATATCTGTCAAAAACGGCTGGGTAGGTCACATGGTTTGCCAGATCGCCGGAAAATATCACCGGCAAAGGCCCAGATGCAGACAGTTGAAGGCCATCGGCATCGCCAAAAAACGGCTGATCGGCGGGCATAAAGTCGGGGGGCAAGGCAGATGGATCGGCATGTTCAATCGCGTTGCGCGCATTGATCAAACCGCGTGTTGTGCCCTTTTTGATGTATTTCTGACGCAGGAAAAAGCTGTTGTGAAAACAGGCTGATATGAAGTCAGGCTGCGGCACTGAACCGCCTTTGCCCAGCTTAAACACCGCCCCGCCGTTATATTCATCGCCTTCGGGTCCCGGGCGGCTATCGAACCAGCAGATATTGCCAAAATAGTACCAGAATCCGCCGCGCACACCGTCCTGTGAAAACAGTTTGTGGCAGTTGTAAAACCGGTTGCGCCCAATCCACCAGCCAACGGCGGTGGCTTCGGGTTCGACCGGATTGTCACGTATATAACTGAAATTATTATCAAAAATGCGAACGTCGCGGTTAAAGCTGCCGATGGGGGCCGCAAGGTTTTCGGCGGACACATCCATCCGGACGCCATTGTAACAATCGCGAATGTCATTGCGCGCGATCAGGACGTTGCCTGTGATGTCATCGGCCCCGAAAAACGCGCCATTGAGATAGCGAAACGGGGCTTTTCCATCGGGATGAATGTCACCGTCATGGATGTCATCCCAACGAATGCTGCGCCAGATGGTTTCATCCTGTGTCCAGCGACATTGCGTAATTTCAATGGCTTGCGTTGTGGCACCGTTGGCATACACCGCATAGGTGCCCGCCGTGATATCAAGCCTGGTGAAACACAGATCATGGCTGTTTTCGATATAGACCGCACTTGGCCAGGAGCGGATGATCGACAGGTTCTCGATCCGGATATGGGCGACATCAATCAGCTTAAATGCCGCGAACCGGTCGCGGCCGGGATTATTCGCTGAAACTGAATAATCCGGCTGATTATTCACTTTTAGTTGCGATCCGGTATCCCCGCGCAGGATGATCGGAGCACCTTCGTGACCGCTTCGTGGGAAAACCAATGGCTCGGAAAGCGGGTAATCCCCTGCAACAAGCCGTATCAGGTCGCCCGGCATGCTGTCCTTGACCGCCATATCAAGGGATTTGGTCAGTCGCCATGCGGCATCAACCCAGCATTCCTGCGCGTTTGGCGACACATATACAATCCTCATACAATTCCCTTTCGCAGCACATCCTGTGATTTTGCAAGCACGATACCGTAAAACCACCAAATGCAAAGTGTGATTGATGCAGGGCACTGACGGTGACGTCGCAAAATATCAATTCATACCTTTTGCGTTTTTGTATGATTTACTTTATTTCAAAGGGCATAGAACGATCTGAAATTGTTCGCGTAAAAGACTTCATAACAAAGGATTGCACAATGTCCCTGCCCTGCGGCTTTTTACCCAAACTTGCCCTTACTCTGGTCTTTAGCACTGCGGTCGTAGGCACGGCACAGGCGCATTTCCAGAAAATGATTCCGTCGGCCAATGTGGTCGATCAGGACAGCGGGACACAGGTGACATTTGATCTGACCTTTACCCATCCAATGACCAATGGCCCGGCGATGGAAATGGTCACACCGTTGCAGTTTGGTGTGCAGCACAATGGGGAAAAAAACCGACCTTATGTCGTCGCTGACCGCCAAGACGGTGGATGGCAAGGGCGCGTTTGACGCCAAGACGACCATCAAGGCGCCGGGGGGATATGCCTTTTACCTTGAGCCGGTTCCTTACTTTGAGCCCGCAGAAGGCAAATACATCATTCAATATACCAAAACCGTTATTGATGCCTTTGATGCCGGGGAAGACTGGGACCAGATGGTCGGTTTTCCGGTTGAGATCGAACCATTGACCCGCCCGTATGGCATCTGGACCGGCAATGTCTTTTCCGGAATGGTGCGCCACAATGGCGATCCGGTCCCGTTTGCCGAAGTCGAAGTTGAATATGCCAATGATGGCAGTGTCACCTTGCCCAACGCGACATTCGCCACCCAGGTGATTAAGGCCGATGCCAACGGCATTTTCCATTACGCCATGCCAAAGGATGGCTGGTGGGTGTTTGCCGCATTGATCGAAGACGGCACGATGGCCGCCCCCAACAGCGAAGAACAAGTTCCTGTCGAGCGTGGTGGTGTGATCTGGGTGAAAACCGACGCAATGAACTGATTGGCGTGAAATGCGGGCAGGTTCCTGCCCGCTATTTTCCGTTGCGACATCCATAAAACAGGCAATCTCGATGACCTCACCCTATCGCAAATTCTTAAGTCTCCTGACCTTTCTGCTTGTTCTGCCGGTTGGAATGGCACAGGCGCATAACTTAAATGTCTTTGCGATCAGCGACGGCGAAGTGATTGAGGGATATGTCTATTTCACCGGGGGCACACGGGCGCGCAATGCGACTGTCACGTTGAAAGACGGTACTGACACCGCCCTTTTGACAACCACGGCCGACAGCGATGGCAGTTTTGCCCTGCGCGTCAGCCACCGGGCCGATTATGCCGTTTTCGCCGATACAGGGGATGGGCATATTGCAAATTTTGCACTGCCCAAAACCGAGTTTTTAGAAACCCTGCCCGAGGCAACAGATGGCGACGCCATCACGGTTAGCGCCCTTCATGACGCAGCACCCTTGGCCGATACCGCCCCCACGATTGCGCCGACCAGCACAGATGAAGACAGCGATGCCGTTTCGGGTAACGTTGCGGGTAACAATATCGGTATCAAGGGGCTGTCAGAAGGTGATTTGACGGCCTTGATCAATCGGGCGGTTGCGCGTCAGGTCGGGCCGCTGCGTGCCGAGGTCAATGCCTATCGCAATGATGTCCGCATGTCCGACATTCTGGGCGGGATCGGCATTATCATCGGGATTTTCGGTGTCGGCGCCTGGGTCCTTGCGCGCCGTCAGAGCAAGGCATAAGCGTTACTAGACCTGTTCGCCACTTTCGACCGGCCAGCGGCTGTGATGGCTGTCGATCACAAAGCGATGCTTGTGCGTGACCGGCGGGTGGAAATGTTCGTGGCGATGGCGTTCATCATCGTCAGAATGCGCATGAGCATGATCATTGGCATCCGCCGCATGGGTTTGGGTTCCCGGGTGTGCATGCGTATGGTGCGGATCATGATGGTCATGGGGATGGTCATGCCAAAAGCCCGGATGGCTGTGATGAATTTCCAGCGGATCCTTGCGCGGCCAGACTGAAACGGCCAACCCGACCCCCAGCAACGCCATGCTGCCCGACGCCAGAAAGGCAACGGATAAATCAACCAAGCCGCCCAGCCAGCCGACCATGGCATAGGCCACCAACCAACCACCATGTGACAGCGCAAAGTTTGCCGCAAAGAACGCCGATTTATCGCCGACTGCAGCCGAACGTTGCACCAGCCTGCCGCCCGGTGTTTGAGCAAATGTTGTCCCTGCCCCGGCAATGGCCCAAAGAATGGCATAGAAAACCGCGTTATCAAACCCGAGCATCATGTTGATGCCCCCAATCAGCATCGCCCCGGCGGCAAACACGATCCCTGACAACATCAATCTGCGTTCGCCAAGCAGGTCAATCACCTTGGGGATTAGGAAGGCGGCACACATCGACCCCGCCCCGGCACATGCCAGAAACACCGTCGTCATGATTTCGCTGCCGCCCAGTACCGACCGGGTCAAAACAACGGTGTTAACGATGATCATTGCACCGACACATGACACCGCAAAATAGACCGCAAGCAATCCCCGCAGGCGCGGTGTTTTAAGATAGGCCACCAAGCCAAATAGCGTGTTTTCATAAAACCCGTCGACCCGGTCTGTCTGAGCCGCAGCGGGGATGTTAGCGCTAACAATCAGGATGGCGGAGATAACAAAGGTCAGGCAATTGACGATAAACAGGCTGTCAAATTGCCAGACAAACAGTAAGGCCGCGGCGACAGCCGGACTGGCAAGGTTTTCAAGGTCATAGGCAAACCGGGCATAGGACAGCCCCTTGGTATAGGTTTTTTCATCATCAAGTATTTCGGGAATGATGGCCTGAAACACCGGCGTAAACCCGGCCGATGCCGCATTGATGACAAACACCAGAACAAAAATCTGCCAGATTTGATCAACGAACGGCAGACAGAGAACGATTGCGGCGCGCAGCACATCCAAACCGACCAGCCACGCCCGGCGCGGTACCCGATGGGCAATACCGCCCGCGACCGGCGCAATCAAAAGATACGCCACCATTTTAAGCGCCAGAACAGAGCCCAGAACAAGCCCGGCGTCCTCCCCGGCAAGATCAAATGCCAGAAGCGATAGTGCAACCGTGGTCAGGCCCGTCCCCACAAGGGACGTGATCTGTGCGCCAAACAAGTGGCGAAAGGCAGAAACAGAAAAAGGCGACATGGATGAAACCATTCATCAAAACTTACAGAGCGGCAGATGCGTTGGCGTTGGCTTTGACTGTGTCCTGTCCACGATCAGCGGCACTGCATTTTGGGGCGGAACGATCTGATAGCTTACCGCCGCGAAGTTCGAGTGTCCGGGTGGCGAGTTTGCGGCGGAAATGCGGGTCGTGTGAAATCAGGATCATGGCCTGCGGTAGACCGCGCAGGATTTCTTCAAGCCGTTCGAGGTTTTCTTCGTCCAGCGCATTGGTTGGCTCGTCGAGCAGCAGCACATCGGGGCGCATCGCCAAAACAGCCGCCACCGACACCAGCCGTTTTTCACCGCCAGATAGTTCATGGGTGATGCGTTCGCGCAAATGGCGCAGATGCAGTTGATCAAGAACGTCATCAACAATTGCCAGTGCCTCATCGCGGCTGGCGCCAAGGTTGAGCGGGCCAAAGGCGATGTCTTCGACCACAGTCGGACAAAACAGCTGATCATCAGGGTCCTGCACAATGAACCCAACCCGACAGCGCAGATCATGAAAATCGGCTTCTTGAACACGTGGCAGATCAAATGCCGATATCCGACCATGATGCGGTTTGATCAGGCCAACCAGAATGCGCAAAAGCGTGCTTTTCCCTGCCCCGTTCGGACCGGTGATAAAAAGCCGTTCCCCGGCATCAAGGGTCAGACTGACACGATCAAGCACCTTTTGCCCGGACCGATAGCCGTACGAAATATCGTTGAGTTCAATAAGCGAAGACATACATTCGATCCAACAGGACAAGTGCGCCAATCATGACGCCAAAACCAACGGCCAGTATGACGTCGCGGACCTTGAATTCCAAATGATCAATCATCGGGAAATGGCCACTAAAGCCACGGCATTTCATGGCCTCAAGCACGCGTTCCGCCCGTTCAAGGGAGCGGACAAGCAGCATACCGAAAAGATAGCCTATCGAGCGATAGGTATGGAATGTGTTACGCGCCCGAAACCCGCGCAGCTTCATCGCCATGCGCAGCCGGTGATATTCGTCATGCAGCACAGAAATATAACGCACCGTAAACATCATCAGATGCACCAGTGCCGCCGGACATTTCAAGCGATACAGGGTATGGCCCAAAGCCACCGGCGACAGGCCAGACAGCAAGCTTAGCATCATCAGGACAACCGCATTGGCCCGCACACCAATCAAAACCGCATGCATCAGGCCTTCTTTGCTGGCATCCGCCCCCAAAAGCGAAAACATCGGTGTGCCGGGTGTTGTAAAGGGCAACATCACCAGCATCACGATGATAAAGCCGTCCATCGCCGCCATGCGCTTTAAGGTCAAGCGCAGGGGAAGATCGGTCAGAAACACAGTCCCGAGGGCCACCAGAAATGCGCCAAAGGCAAATTCAACCTGATGCAAAGCCACCACCATCACAGCAAACAGGCCTGCCGCCACCACGCGCACACGCGGATCAAATGATCCGACAAACGACGGCGCAGTGCCGCCGCTTGCCTGTACGCCCAATGGCTGGTCATGCCCGAAAAGATGGCTCATGCTTGTTTATCTTTGGCTCTCAGACGGCGTGCTGCGATGTAATAGGCAATTCCGAAGAACCCGAATATATAGCCAATCCCGCCAAGAATCGATTGAAAGTCATTCTTTTCCTTATAGGCGGTAATTTCGCGGCGTAGCGGACGCAACTCATCGCGCACGATGGCCGCAATCAAGATTTCCTGTTGCTGGGTGATTGCAACATCTCCGGGAGCCGTATTGGGGCCATCACCGGTCCCTTTGGCCGGTTCACCCGTGTTTTGCGCAAGCTCATCGCCCGCGAGAACCGATGACATTTCAGAAATATCAAAGACAGTCTTGGCAATATGGCCCGCACCAAGATCGGCGCGAAAGACATGGTTGACCTGACTTGTCGGCGTATAGGTGAAAAAGCCGTCACTGTCGGTTTTGGTCTGACCAAGCTTGTTGCCCTGCGTGTCGAACACCTCAACCACTGTGTCGGCGGCCATGTCGCCATTGGAAAAGCCGATTTCGCCTTCGATATCGGTGCCACTGGCAAAAACAGATGCAATGACCTTATGGGCCTGAGCCTGTCCGGTTGCGGCAGCCAGAAGGAGTACCGTAACGGCCAGCACGGATAGAGATTTAGCCATTATTGGCCTCGCTCGTCGCCGGTGTCACTTGTGCGGCTTGCCCGGTGGCGATTGGGTACGGCGCATCATCATAGACCCGGTCATGAGCAGAGTCAGAGGCCCGCATCAGTTCCGGCTTCACCTTGCAAATCAGGTAAATGGCGGCGGCTGAAATCAGACCTTCGATGATCATGATCGGGATATGGGCAAAGAACACAAGCTTGGCGGCTGGTACGAAACCCTCGCCACTAAGCCCCAATGAGATCGCCACAAAGACGGTCGTTACCGCGATCGAAGACGCCCCGGCAATCCCGCCCCAAATGGCGGCGGTTGTCGGTGAACTTCGTGTGACCAAACCACGAAACGTCAACCCGATCAGCACCGCAGGCAGTGCAATATTGACGGTATTGACGCCGAGAACCGTCAAGCCGCCAAAGCCAAAGAAGACCGCCTGCAACAACAAGCCAACAAACAAGGCGGGAAACGCGGTCCAACCCAGCACAAGCCCGGCCAGACCGCTCATGATCAAATGCACACTGCTTGGACCAACCGGCACATGAATAAGGGATGCGACAAAGAAGGTTGCCGACAGCACGCCAGTTGCCGGAATTTTATCAATCGGCAGTTTTCGCAGGCCAAGACCGAGGCCCGCAACGGCAAGAACACCCCCGCCAATCAAAACTTCAGGAGCCAGTGCCCCGTCAACGATATGCATCTAATTTTTCCCTACACCTATTTCACATCATAGGCGCGAACCCACAGGACTGCATCCTGTGAAAGTTCTTTATCCTGATATTTCTTATCAGGACCACTGCCCAGCGCGGCAAATCCCCAAAAACCGGCCTTGGGAACGCCGAACGTGAAATACCCATTGTCATCGGAAATGGCGACAATCGCACCGCCCGGCATCGGAGATGCGGTTGGTTCTTGCGGTTGGTTATTGGCCATATCGGGTTCGGCCGCCATATATTCGATTTCAATTTCGGCCCCGGCAACCGGTTCACCTTCGGACAGGACACGACCGGTGAAGGTGGAGCCCGCAACAATATTGGTTGGACGGTTAAGCGGGACAATTTCGGTTTTCAGGCCTTGCGCATCCATCCAATCGGTCGGGATTTCATTGCGGTTGACGTAGGATTTGGTGATCTGCTGGATATAGATATCCTCGCTTTCCTCATAGTATGGCTCGGGCACCACCACCATGACGTAGTCACCACTACGTTTAAGCGTCAATGTGCCGTCATATGCCGCAGCACTATTTTCAGATCCCTTGAAGATGATTGGGGAAAGCGTTGATTTTAAATCAATATTTTCACCGCGATGCACCGCATAAAATTCAAGAGGTTCGCCCATATCCATGACATGGCCGTTCTCAAACGGGTGCCAGAAAATCAGTTTGACGGCGTGATCACCAGCTTTGGTGACATTGACTTCAGGTGTGTAGACCAACTGGAAATGCGCCTGCGCAGAGCCAGAGGCCAGTAAAGTACAGACTGCTGCGACAGCAAGCCTTAAAGGCGTTTTCAACATAGTATCGTCTCTTCCAAAAACGATGTGCGCATGGCAACGGCCCAACGCACAGGGTTAGGACAAGAACGATAGGATGGCTGGAAGCAGATGTCCGGATCGATAAAGAAACCGCATTTTCCCTGCAACCTGACGCTCACCCCGGCGTCCAACAGTTTCACATCAACCAATGTGTGGCTGATGGTCGAAGGCAGGTCTCCTGGCTCGCGGTTTTAAGAACATTGCGCCTTCCCGGTCATCACCAGTGGCATGTGCAACGTTCAAGACCGCTTACAGTTGCGGGGGCAGCCGTGGCATTGCTTAAGGGACTTTCCCACAACGCACCACGTTCCCTTTTAAGTCGATCTGATAAGGATCGACACCCAAGACAGCGTCATATTCCATCGGCGGTGATGGGGTGTCAACCATTACAATTCATACTTTTCAATATTTCGTCATACATCCGCAGAAAACTCGACGTTACGTCTTTGCCCTACTAAGATCAGCCAAACTTCAACACCCACAATCTCAAGAATAAGGGGCGGATGCGTTATGACACCTGAAACAGTTCTGGTTTTCTGGTTTAAGGAACTTGAGCAGAAGCAGTGGTTCGAGAAGGATCTGGCACTTGACCGTCACATCACCGAACGGTTTGCCGATTTCCATGCGGCGGCCAGTGCGGGGGAATTTTATCGCTGGCGCAAAACCGCCCATGGGCGTCTGGCGGAAATCATTGTTCTTGATCAGTTTTCACGCAACATGTTTCGCGACAGTCCTGCATCCTTTGCCACCGATACACTTGCCCTTGTTCTGGCACAGGAAGCGATTGCCGCAGGGGCAGACAAGAAGATTGTAAAACCCGAGGAACGGGCATTTTTGTATATGCCCTATATGCACTCGGAATCCGAGGCAATGCATGACATTGCGATGGAACTGTTTGATCAGCCCGGTCTTGAAAACAACCTGAAATTTGAAATCAAGCACAAGCAGATCATCGACCGTTTTGGTCGCTACCCGCACCGCAATGACATTCTGGGCCGGACGTCGACAGATGACGAACTGGCGTTTCTTAAAGAACCGAATTCTTCGTTCTGAGCATGAAAAAAGGGACGGTTGCCGTCCCTTTTTTGATTTCTTTCTGGTGCCGTGCGTGACGACATAAGGGTCAGATCAAAACGCCCTACCCGACATTTTTGTCGCGCACATCCCACCAGCCATCGATCAGCGCTTCGGCCTCGTCGATATAATCGGCCTTACCGGCAAGGAACGCGCCCATGGCGGCACTGCCCTTGATGCGCGCAATCGCAGGCGCATCATCGACATCGCCCCGCCAGACATCGAAAAAATGCTTCAAGGTTACCGGGCTTTGTTCTTCGATGTCTTTTTCGGTCCGGGGCAGCAAGGCAGGCCAGCGCACATCCCCGAGTTCACCATTATCGAGCATACGCAAATCGACATGTTTGAACGGGGTGCGTTCGGCCTCCCCGCCACCGCCCTTGATCACGCCAATACGCGGCAAATCAAGCAGTTTCCCGGTTTCACGATGGACATCAAGAAAGGCCGGGTGAAACACGCCAAGGAATGCGGCGCGTGCCTGCAGCGGGTTTAACAGACGCAACAAGGTGTTGACCGGGCTGCGCAACCCCAACAGCGGCCGCAGACCAATCAGTTCCTGTAACTTCGGATGCATGTGGCGCAGCGGAAGATAGGCAAACCCTTGTGACGCAATGTCAGACCGGGCTTCTTCGGCGGACATCGCCACCGGCAATTTAAGTGCCTTGACCGCTGTTTCAGTGCCGACACCATTCACAAGATGCGAATTATAGCCATGCATCAGGACCGGCACGCCGTTTTTCGACAAAAGAAGTGCGGAAAGAACAAACCACGGCAAGCCACGCGACCGACCCGCCGCATAGGACGGCCAATCCAGCATGGGACGGCCTTCTGCCTCGGCTTCGGGGCCATCATCGGTATCAAGGCGGGCGGCCTTGCGCACGGCCTCGATCATCCCGGCCAGCTCGTCGGGGGTTTCGGCCCGATAGCGCAGCATCAGCAAAAACGCGCCAAGCTGGATCGGTTCGACCTCATCGCGCAGGATCATTGAAAAGGCGTCAAACGCCTCTTCGCGGGTCAGGCTGCGTGAGCGGCCCGGCCCGCGGAAGAAAGTCCGCAAATAGCCAGAGAACGGATGTGCCTCGGGCAAGTGGTTTTCTTCCTCGAGCTGTTCAAGATGCTCGTCGGTCATTTCTGTCACCGAATTTGTTGCCAGTCTTGTTTGTTATCAGTCATGAACGCGGGTAAAGACCCACTCGGTTTCTGTCGAAAGATCATCCTGATAGCCATAGCCATCTACCGCGAATTTCTTAAGACCTTCGGGGGTCTCAAGGCGATTATCGATCATAAAGCGCGCCATCATACCGCGTGCACGCTTGGCCGAAAACCCAATAACCTTGGCAACCCCGGCTTTGACCTCTTTGAAGACCGGGGTAATGACCGGCCCTTCAAGGGTTTTGGTCTTGACCGACTTGAAATATTCGTTCGATGCCAGATTGATCAGACTGCGGTCTTTGTGGCCATCGGTCAGGCTGTTAATTTCGCGGGCAATTTTATCGCCCCAGAAGGCATACAGGTCTTTGCCGCGTGCATTGGCGAGCTTTGTACCCATTTCAAGCCGGTAGGGCTGCATCAGATCACGGGGCTTAAGCAAGCCATACAGTCCAGAGAGCATCCGAAAATGATCTTCGGCCCAGTCGATATCCTTGGCCTTCATCGTGTCGGCATCAAGCCCGACATAGGTGTCGCCGCGAAAAGCGAACATTGCCGGTTTGGCGTTGGTGCGATCAAAAGGCCGTGAGAAATGCGCAAAGCGCTGATAGTTAATATCCGCCAGATTTTCACTTATCCCCATCAGCTTCATCAAATCGCGACGGCTTTTTTTGCGAGCAACTTCAATAAGCTCCTCGGTGTCATCGAGAAACACAGGTTGGGAAACAGCCATTTCTGGCGCATCTGTTTCGAAATCCAGTTTCTTGGCCGGGGACACAACAGCAAGCATCTATCTGCCTCTTCTCTTTCATCTCTGATCATTTTGTCGTAACAAGCCACAAGGCATGGTCAATGTCTAGGGTTCAAGCCCATGTACAGGCGTATACGGCTGTACATGAATTTGGACCCTGGGCCTTATCCATAATTTCTAATCTTGCATAAAACCCGCCAAACGCAAGCCATTGGCGGATGAAAGGACCCATTATGAGTGAACAAGTTCGCGCGTCGCACATTCTTCTGATGTATGCCGGTTCGGCACGCTCGACCGCCACCCGTACCAAAGAAGAAGCCCTGACTGAAATCAACGGTCTTAAAGATCAGGTTGCCAACGGTGGTGATTTCGCAGAGCTGGCCAAAGCCAATTCCGATTGCCCGTCCGGTCAGCAGGGTGGCGATCTTGGCTTCTTTGGCCGTGGTATGATGGTTCCGGAATTTGATGCGGCTGCTTTCACCATGGACGTTGGTGCGACTTCTGATGTGGTTGAGACCGATTTCGGTTACCACCTGTTGCAGCGCACCGCCTAAGGCGACGCCCTTACAGAGACGCATTTATAAAGGTCGGCACAATGTTGCCGGCCTTTTATTTTAACCGATAGCGGCCCTTAAAAATCGACAATTGGTGCATCAAGTTCATATTCGCCTTTGTGGTCTTCGACCTCCAGCACCCAGACATCGCGGTCAAAGGCGACCTGTTTGCGCCAGTATTCGTCACAGTTAAATTCGGTTTCGCGGCCCCCGTCGGGGCCGCCGGCGACCTGCATCCAGCCCATATCGCCATCAAGGGTGGTTACGCGCGAATAAACAAAGCAGCCCGCAGCAAAGCGGTTGAGCTTGACCAGTACAGCCCCGGCGTCTTCGTTGCCCATATGGGCGATCATGGCGATGATGGATGATGACTGGCAAATCGCGATTTGACCACGCACCCAAAGGCCTGCTTTTAAACGGGGTTGCATTTACACCCCTTCCCGGCTGGCGGTGACATTTTCGGGCATCTGCAACATCAGGTTCGGGTTCGGGCAGATGTTTGCCCAGATATCCCACTCGGACGGTTTGGCAGCCCCAAAGAAATCGCCTTCGCGGTCGAGCATGTCAAAGATGATCTGAAAATGCAGATGCGGAATCCAGTCACCATTGATCGGGAAATTGCCAAACTGGCAGACAAGATCGCCCTTTTTGAAGGCTTTGCCCTTGTGTAATCCGTCAAGCGATTCAGCGCTTAGATGACCATAAAGGGTATAGAACCGAATGCCGGGTTCGGGGGTATGTTCGAGAATGATGGTCGGGCCGTAATCAAGATGCAGGTTGTTGTCGGCAAAGCTGTGCACCACACCATCCAGCGGGGCAAAGACAGGTGTCCCCGCCGGGGCGAACAGGTCAATGCCCAGATGCTGGCTGCGCGCTTCGCCGTCGGTCTTGAATTGATCGGACTGATAACACACGCGGTCTTCGCGGTAGCGCCCGATGCCGACCGGCGCATGGGCGTTTGCCAGTTGCTGCCACATGATGTCGGTCTGGTGGGCCGGGTCACTGGTGTTGCCGATCACGACATCGCCCTCACTCGAAAAATCATAGACGATTTTCGGGCAGGTTTTCAGATCACATTCCATCACCGCACCAAAATCATCGGCGTGATCGACAATCCATTGGCGCAAGCGTTCTGCATCAGGCATGGCTTCCTGGCCGCTTGCATGGCGATCAAGATAGGATTGAAACCGTTTGGTCGCATCTATTGGCATCTGAGGGGGCGGCATCTGGGCGGTCACACGCGTGGCTCCAAAACAGAAAAAGGCGGGGTGTTACAGCCCCGCCTTTTGCCTACATATATTTCGCCGTAACGGCAAGCCATTGGTTACCAGTTGGTGACTTCATATTCGCACGACACATCATCATCGTCGGTGTCGGTCAGCGCGACCGTCAAACGGCGCATCTGCGGGTTGAAGCGTTTGATGAAGTTCAGCAACAGCAGGGCTTCTTCGGACAGCTCGCCAGCGTCTTCATCATCTGCGTCAAGTTCGCACAGCTCAACCAGTTCAAGGAACAGCGCACCAAGGGCGCGTTTGACATCTTCGCCGCCCTTAAGCCCACCGGTCAGCTCGCCCAGTGGGGACAGGTCGAGTTCAAGTTTGCGCAGATCGCGGCTCATCTGGTTGATGGCGTCTTCGTCGAGCACCATTTCAGCGGCAATCATGTGGGTGCCGACTTCGTTGATGTTCATAAAGCCGACAAACTCGAACAGATCGTCCTTGGTGCGTCCGTCTTTCAGCAGTTTTTCGGTATGAGATTCGAAATCATCGAAATCAATGTCTTCGCCAAGATCGTTCTCGAGTTCGCTCATGTCACTCTCCAATGAAAATTTGCGCTGCTGATACTCTGAATTGCGGCAAAACTCAACCCGAAGCGGCAATATGACCATCAGCTATGCACATGGAACATCCCGACGATATGGCCCTCAGACCAAGCATTGCCAAAGAAGATTGCGAAGAATGCCTACATGTCAGTAGGATATAGGCCAATACGCGCCAAACATCCTTTTGCATGGATCAAATATGCCCGAATTTACCGTTCTTGATGTTGTTGCGATTTGCTGGGCGTTTGCCTGGTGGATTGGCTATACGATCTTTGCCGATGCGGGCCCGCGCAGGCGCAATTCCATTTCGGCCCATATGGCGCGCAATCGTCATCGCTGGATGGAGCAAATGCTCCAACGCGACATTCGCATGGTCGATACATCAATTGCCGGCAACCTGATTACGGGCATCAGCTTTTTCTCATCGACGACCATTCTGGTTCTGATCGGTCTGGTCGCCTTGCTTGGCTATACGCAAAAGGCGATTGAGACTGTCGCCACCCTGCCCTTTGCCGCGGTCACCACGGCGGGGGTTTGGGAATGCAAGGTGGTGCTGCTGGTGGTGATCTTTATCTATGCGTTCTTTAAGTTCACATGGGCGTTTCGGCTGTCGAATTATTGTTCGATCCTGATTGGGGCGGCACCGGACCCAAGCGATCCGGATGCAGCGCGCGCCGCCGCCCGGGCAGCACGCATGAGCATGATGTCGGCCCATAATTTCAATCGCGGCATTCGCGCCTATTTCTTCGCACTGTCCGCCCTAGCATGGTTTTACCATCCGGTGGCGTTTATCGTCTGTGCGGCATGGGTGACACTTGTGCTGTATAACCGTGAGTTCCGGTCCCATGCGCTTGAGATTCTGACCGGGCATCATTGATCGGGCGTATCGGCCTTCTGAACGCACAAAGGGCCGCTGATGCGGCCCTTTGTCGTTTAATTGTGCTTTTAGAGTTTAAGCCATCTGTCTGGGGCGGCGCAGCGCATAGACCGACACCACAAGCAAAACCAGACCAACCGGCAAGGCCGCACTATAGAGCAAGGTGATCCAGCCAGACGCGGCATAGATCGTGCCTGCCGACAACGACCCGATGGCAACCGTGCCAAATACGACAAATTCGTTGATTGCCTGCACCCGGGCCTGTTCGGACGGACGATAGTTTTCGGTCAGGAATGTCGTTGCCCCGACAAACATGAAGTTCCACGCGATACCAAGGATCACCAATGACACCCAGAAGTTGGCAAGCAGATCCTCACCGGACAAAGCAACCGCCAGACAGACGAAATTCAAGATCGCCCCGGTCTGAATGACTTTAAGCGCGCCAAAGCGTTTGATCAGATTGCCGGTAAAGAAGCCCGGCGCATACATGCCGACCACATGCCACTGAATGATAAAGGCGGCATCACCAAACACATAATCACAATCAAGGATCGCAAGTGGTGTGGCGGTCATAACAAAGCTCATTACGGCATAGCCCAAGGCACCGGCAAAAATGGCGATGATGATTGCGGGCTGGCCAAGAACGGTTTTAAGCGCACGTGCCGGTTCGACATGTTTGACACCGCGCGCATCAGGAAGACGCAATTGGCCAATGGCAATGATCAATAAGACCTGCAATCCGATCAGCGCGACAAAGGTGCCAAGGAACGGTACGGTTTCAAACCAGTCACGGGCAAAGCTGGCCAGATTGGGGCCGATAAAGGCGGATGCCAACCCACCGAGCATGGTGTAAGAAATGGCGCGTGCACGAAATTCCGGCGGGGCTGCCTCAGCCGCAGCAAACCGGTACTGCATGGCAATGGCGTTGCCAGCGCCGATGCAGGCGCAAGCCACACACAAAAGCCAGAAGTTGCTGTAATACACTGCCCCCATGCCAGACAGCGCGCCCAGCATGGCAATGCCTGAGCCCATCCAGAACCCGAAACGACGGCCAAATTTGGCCATCACCATGGCCGAAGGTGCGGTCATGGCCATCATTGCAATCATCATGAAGGCAATCGGCAGGGTCGAAAGCGACTTATCGGTGGCAAGTGAATAGCCGATAACCGCGGCGACCGTAAAAATCAGGGACATCGCACTGGCAGACAGTGCGACGCATAAGCTCAAGAACATAATGTTCCGGCGAACTTCCGGGCTGGACATTTGGGGCTCCCTTCTGGCGGTGGTGACGCGCCGTTATTTGGTTTTGTAACACAGACATGAACATTCGGGTAAAGGCCATAACTGGCAATGACTTGTCATCGACATTGCAGGTCGCAGGCTATGGTACCTTCTATGTTGCCGTGTGCGTTTCACCTGTTATATTGGCTGATCACGAAACGGGAAAGCATCAATGAACGGCCATGCCGACAAAAAGTTGATCTTTAAGGTAACTCCTGCGCGCTGCAATGGTGTCGCGGCGTTTTGTGCTGCCCCGAATGTCGCTTTTTTCAAAGAGCGAACTTGACCTCATCCTGAAATTCCTTTTCTTGTGCGTTGCGCCCGCGTAAACATGCGGGTTCGAAATGTGCATTTCACTTGTGTGCCCGCAGATAAAACAGAGTTGAGCCAACCATGATTGCCCTGACCCTTCCCGATGGCGCCGTACGCGAATTCGACGGTCCCGTTTCGGGTTTCGATGTCGCAAAAAGCATCAGTTCTTCACTGGCAAAGAAATCCTTTGCCATCATCGTCAACGGCGAAGTGCGCGACCTTGCGCGTGAGATTGACACCAATGCGACCATCGAAATCGTGACCAAAGGGCATAAAGAGGTTCTGCCCCTGATCCGTCACGATTGCGCGCATGTGATGGCCGAAGCCGTTCAGGAGCTTTATCCCGACACGCAGGTCACCATTGGCCCGTCGATTGAAAACGGCTTTTATTACGATTTCGCCCGCGAAACCCCGTTCACGCCCGACGATCTGGTCAAGATCGAAAAGCAGATGCACAAGATCGTTGAACGCAACGAGCCGATCGTGCGTGAAGTCTGGGACCGCAATGAGGCGATCAAGTTCTTCCTTGAGAAAGGCGAGGACTATAAAGCCGAAATCATCCGCGATCTGCCGGAAACCGAGACCATTACCTGTTACCGCCAAGGTGATTTCATCGATCTGTGCCGCGGCCCGCATGCGCCGTCCACGGGCAAAATCGGCAAGTCCTTCAAGCTGATGAAGGTGGCCGGTGCCTATTGGCGTGGCAATTCAGATAACGCGATGCTCCAGCGCATCTATGGGACGTGTTGGGAAAGCAAAGAAGACCTTGATGCGTATCTGCACATGCTCGAAGAAGCTGAGAAGCGCGATCACCGCCGCCTTGGCCGCGAGATGGACCTGTTCCATATGCAGGAAGAGGCCCAAGGGTCTGTCTTCTGGCATGACAAGGGGTTGAAGCTTTATCGTAAGGTCGAAACCTATATCCGCGATCGTCTTGATGATGCCGGGTATCAGGAAGTTCGTACACCGCAGCTTGTGGATCGCGTTTTATGGGAAAAATCGGGTCACTGGGAAAAGTTCCGCGAGAACATGTTCACCACCACCCCGGATGAAGATGATCCTGAAAAGGTTCTGGCGCTTAAGCCAATGAACTGCCCGTGCCATGTTCAGATTTTCCGTCTGGGCAGCAAATCCTATCGCGATTTGCCGCTGCGTATGGCGGAATTTGGCTGCTGTCACCGGAATGAGCCGTCCGGCGGCCTGCATGGCATCATGCGTGTGCGTCAGTTCATTCAGGATGATGCGCATATCTTCTGCACCGAAGACCAGATTGTCTCGGAAACCAAGATTTTCTGTGACCTCCTGAAATCAGTTTACAAGGATTTCGGTTTTACCGACATTCTTGTCAAATTCTCGGACCGTCCAGAAGTACGTGCAGGGTCCGACGAGATTTGGGACAAGGCGGAAACCGCCCTTCGTGAAGCGGCAGAAGAAGCTGGTCTTGCGCTTGAGATTAATCCGGGTGAAGGCGCGTTTTACGGGCCGAAGCTTGAATTTGTTCTGCGCGATGCGATTGGTCGTGACTGGCAGTGTGGCACGCTTCAGGCGGACTTTGTTCTGCCTGAACGTCTTGATGCATCCTATATGGGTGAAGACGGTGAAAAACACCGTCCGGTCATGCTTCACCGTGCGATCCTTGGATCACTTGAGCGTTTCATCGGTATTCTGATTGAAAACTATGCCGGTCGCCTGCCCTTGTGGCTGTCGCCGGTTCATGCGGTGATCTGCACGATTACCAATGAAGCAGATGACTACGCACATGAAGTCAAAGCCGCCCTTGCGGCCAAGGGTCTGAATGTCGAAGTCGACACCCGCAACGAAAAGATCAACTACAAGGTCCGCGAACATAGCCACGCAAAGATCCCGATGATCCTTGCCCTTGGTAAACGCGAAGCCGAAGAAAAAACCGCATCCGTGCGCCGCATCGGGTTCAAGCATCAGAAAACCTTTGGCATTGATGAGATTGCCGAGGCGATGGCTGCTGAAATTCGTGACCGCGTCATCGAAGCGGATTTCTGATCCCTTAAAGTTGATCAGATAAAAACCCAAAAACCCAAAAACCCCGCAGGCCAATTGCTTGCGGGGTTTTTCTTTGTCTATTCTATTAAGTATCGACCCGGATCATGTGCCAGTCACTTTGGATCATTCGGTGGTAATTGGGCATTGTGGCCCGCCCCTGACAGATCAATTTGTCCCGTCTGGTTCATGGTTGGTGCGGATTGATGTGCGCGTGCCTGACTGTAGGCTTCCGACGGATGACGGGCATTGCCAAAAACATCGCCGATAAAGCGCCAGATTTTTGGCACCAGCCAAATCAGCAACAAGACAAACACCGCAAACAATACAAAGAACACAACCGGATGGAACGCAACTGTATAGAGCGCGCCAAACACGGCGACGTCTTCTGTTACCGATGCAATGGTGTTTGTCACAGGTTCGGGCGATGTGTTGATCGCAGCGCGGCTGCCGGCCTTGGTAAAGTGGCTTCCGGCCGCAACGGTGCCGCCAATCAGTAACGCAATCACCGTTTGGACGTCCTCGCCCATACCAGCGTCAAGGCCACTCATTGCACCAGCGGCCAGAAGTGCACCGGCCGGGATGCGGATGAAGGTGTGGATTGCATCCCAGAGACTATCAACAAACGGGATTTTGTCGGCGACAAACTCTATCAGGTAGAACAAAACGGCAAAGGACAAGACCCACCATGACGTCAGGATTTGAAGATCCGGCGGCAGGGTTATGAGGCCGAAATTATCCATCATGCCCAGCACGACAACAGTGCCGTAAAGATTGATTCCACTGGCCCAGGCACCGCCCATTCCCAGTGCAAGTGTCTCGATTACCCCCAAAGAAATTGCCCTTTTAATGTCATGATTTTCACCAACAAGTGACTATGCAAAACTTCCCGTTGTGATAAATCACAAACTCTGTTCCGTCCCATCGAACGTATTCACAAACGATAATGACCAATGAAAGGTACGACGATGACCCTTAGTGGTAAAACCCCAAAAATAATCATGACTGTTGCGTGCGCGATGATGTTTGCAAGCCCGATGGCGGCAACCAACGCCTTGGCAATGGGCAATTCGACTTCATGGGGTTCAGGAGACACCGATCTTTCCGCCGTTACCGAACTGGTCGATGGTGGCATGTATGACAAGGCTATTGATACCATCAAGGAAATGTTGAAAGACGATCCTGAGAACGCCGACCTGTTCAACTACCTTGCCTACAGCCAGCGTAAACAGGGCGACTTTGACAGTGCCGCCCAAAATTATGAGCGGGCTTTGATGATCGATCCGGAACATGTTGGGGCGCTTGAATATCAGGGTGAGCTTTTCCTTAAGACCGGAAAGCCTGACATGGCACGCGAAAACCTTGCGCGACTTGAACAGGTTTGTGGCATGTCTTGTGATGAATACAAGGAACTGTCGGCGAAAATCGCCAACTGACACTTGAAGCAGAACCTGATCGCGAAGATGTGACACCCTATTCGTTAGGATAGCTTTTCATTTTCCTCTGAAAGCGCCATGTAAAGGCCGTTTACGGGACTCTGGAGAACGATCAAGTTATGTCTGATACCATCATGCGCAAAAGCTATACGGTCGTGTGCGTGCGCACGACCGGACAGCCGATGGAGCTTCAAACGGTCTCAGATTACGCAGCGGCGGTGAATTCCGCCAAAGAAGCCCTGACCAACAGCAAAAACACTGAAGTCCGCGTGGTGGAGAACAAATACGATTCTGCGACCCGTAAGGACAAAAAGCAGATCGTCAAAATCCTGACCCCTGAATCAAACGGGTCTGGCGGATCTGGCGGATCATCCGCCCGTAGAAATACCAAAGGTTCGCCGAGCGTATCACGCGAAGTTGCCAATCAGGCAACCAAAGGCATCGTCTACATCGTGATTGCCGTCACTGTGCTGATACTGCTGGGCGGTATCCTCGTTCCGATTGCGATGCGCTGATTAAAAAAAACCGGCTTTATCCCACCATCACCTGATGCCGCTCGGCCAATTTCCCTTCATTTTCCGCCTGATTGTTTATCCCACTGAAATTGCGGGATGCTTGACAGTATCTGAAGCGCTTGCGACAGTTGTATTTCCCTGCAAAGGGCAATAAACAGTGCGCATATGCAATTACAGTGATCATCAGGTGAAGTGTGAAAATCAGGTCTGCGACAACCACCTCTAAAGCATCACGAAAACGGGTTTGGTTTACTGCCGCAGCACTTCTGCCGCTTCTGGCGGCTTGCAGCTCATCGGATATGTCGGGATTCTGGTTTGAAAGCGATCAGCAAGCCAGATCAACGTCGGCTGACATGCCGATGGAAACGCCGCCTGGAGAACGCGCAGCCCTTGATCGAGCCACCTGTGGGCTGTTCTTTGATCAGGATCATGTGCGTGATCAAGCTACAAAAACCGCACCTTCAACCGACATGCAACCAATCTCGCTGGATGCCAGTCCGCAGGACAATCTCCTGCAAGCGATATCCTATGATCTTGATGGTCATTACGACAATGCGCGCAAGCTTTATGTCTGGCTTACCGCGTCGTCACCGGATTTGAAGATTGATCTTGATTGCGGTCAGGGTATCCGCCTTTCGGGCAGTATCAACAGTCTGGCACAGCGTCGCCTTGTTGCCCTTGATCGCAGCAAACCGCAATTTGCCCGTTCGGCTGAAATCGATACTGTGGTCGCCGCCGCCACCATTGCCCCCGGCCCTGACCTTCCCAATCCACCACAGGTCGAACGGAACCGTGACTTTTATAAAACGGGCGGCGTCGTAACCGCCGAGCCGGAAGACCGCGCATCCCCCACACCACCGATGGAAATGAATGTCAGCGAAAACACGGCACGCCTGACATCCGTTGAGCGCAAAACCCCCGCAGCCGCACCGGCCCCAGCAATAAGCACATCGTCGGCAACGATCAATGCTGCCGCACCGCCGAAGGCGTCATCAAAGGCACCTGTTGCTGTTGTTGCCCCCGTGCCTGTCTTGAAAGAAACGGCAGAACCTGCCCCGAAACCGGCAAGCTCCATGGCCGTTGAGACAACGTCGACCCCGACCATTGCCGGGGATCAACAGGAAACAACCCATACCGGTGCCGTGGTTGCAACGAACGCACGCCCCGTTGAACAGGGTGAACTTGAAATCACTGACAGTGCGCCCGCAACCTCGATGATCGAAGTGCCGATGGCATCCAAGGCGCCAGCGACGGCTAAAGCCACGCCGACGCCAAAACCGATGCCGGTAGCGACCAAGCAGCCGACAACACAAAACGAGCCCATAGTTGCGCCATCGGGGGTTGCGCCATCGGGTCCCTATTACGCGGTGCAGCTTGCGGCGTATCGCACACGTGAGCGCGCGGAATCTTCATGGTCGGTTTTTCAATCACGATCAAATGGTGTTTTGACCAATGCCGCACATGACGTTTCCACCATCGCAATTGAGGGTCAGGGATTGTTTTTCCGTCTGATCACCGGGCAGTACGCAACCAACGATCAGGCCGCTCAGGCGTGTACGGCACTTAAAAATCAGGGTGTAGATTGCCTTGTCCGGCGGATAACGCCTTAGTTTTTCGTCCGGGTGAAACTGCCGAACATGCGATGTGTTGGTGGCATACGGATCAAGAACAACCCAAAATCACTACCGACAAAGTCACATAAAGAACAGCGCCATACCTAACCTTGCTTTGCGTTGTTTTTGCCGCGCAGCCGTACCAACACATCCGGGCGCGTACGGTGACCATGTTTTCGCAAGAAAGATGGCAGTCGCGACACCAGATATTCGACCTTTTGGTTATGGCGATAATGGCGCCATCGCATCAACTGGATAAAGCGTCTGGTGCGTTTTGACCCGGCGGCCAGCATCGGAATCCCGGCAGCTATAAAAACCATACCGAAGAATGGTGGCGGCAAGGGCAAAAAGGCAATCCCGATGAGAAGACAGACGACACCGCCGATCATCAAAATCGTTGATTTTAAATGCTTTAGGCGCTGAACCATACTATTCCCTGATGACCAGCCCGATGACGGGCGACAGGTTTACAGCGCAGTATCAGCGCAGGGTTCGTCCTTGCCAAAAGAACGTTCAAAGACATTTTACCAACAGGGGAATTGCTATTGCCGTGCTCTGGGTTACATTGCACTACAGAAAGCCAAATTTGATCAGGTGACGAAGATGTTTTCCAGCCTTATGTCTGAAAAAGCCAAAATGCCAACAGCCGATACGGCCCTGCCCGGGCGCGACGAGGAAGTTCCTGTTGCAGACCGGCATGTTGTGACCGGAAACCCCATGACAGGCCCGTTTCCTGATGGTCTTGAAACGGCCGTGTTTGGCATGGGGTGCTTCTGGGGGGCCGAACGGCTTTTCTGGAAGGTTCCCGGCGTTTACACAACAGCGGCGGGATATGCCGGTGGCTATACCAAAAATCCGACATACCGCGAAGTTTGTAGTGGCATGACCGGTCACGCCGAAGTTGTTCTTGTCGTGTTTGATCCGACGGTGGTTTCCTATCCGTCGCTTTTGAAGGTGTTTTGGGAAAACCATAACCCGACCCAAGGCATGCGCCAGGGCAACGACATCGGATCCCAATACCGTTCCGTGATCTATACCATGAATGATGATCAGGCGGAGGCCGCGGAAAGTTCGCGCACACAGTACCTTGCCGCCCTTGGCAAAGCCGGCCTTTCCGAGATTACGACCGAGATTGCCGATGGCCAGACCTTCTATTACGCAGAAGACTTCCATCAGCAATATCTGGATAAGAATCCGGATGGCTATTGCGGGATTAGCGGAACGGGCGTTTCCTGCCCGGGGATGTAAGAACACAGCCCCCAAACCGATCCACATACGACAATTAGCTACTTGTAATACTCGACCATAGGTATATTCTTTCGCCGTCATCACGGTGAAAGAATATACCAAACACCATGCCCGGTCCCTTTTTAGAGAACCGATATTTTGTCGCCCTGCTGATTTTCTGGTGCTTGCTGGGAATTTGGCTGTGCGGTGGTGCCCATGTCGTACTGGGGACTACTGAAACCTTGATGGTTTCTTCGGCATTCCCCTCATCAGTTGTTTTCTTTGTACTGACCGGGCTTGGCATGATTGGCCTGCATCTTATCGTGCGCCGCAATGCCCGCGCCCGTGCAAGGTTCTTTGCCCGCCTGCCCGGTCTGGTTTTTCGGATCGACAAAGATGGCTTGATTGAGTTTGCCTCCGAACAGGGTCTGGACTGGATTGGGGCCAACCTTGCGACAGACAGTCGTCCTGATCTTCGCGATCACATTCTTGACCATGCATCTCTTTTAAACCTTCGGGAAAACGCAATTTCTGCCCAAGGTGACATCACGGTGGCGGAACTTCCGCTTACCACCAAGGAACACGAACAACGCTGGTTGCGGGTTCAAATGCGCGCCCTGCCGCCTTATACGTCCGATTGCCAGATTGATTGTATTGTCTGGGACATTACCGAGCTGGTGCGCGAGCGCAATTTGCGCCGTGAAAGCCAGACCCGTCTGGAAACAATGGCCAATCTTTCCAATGAGGCTTTGTTTCTTCATGACAGCGGCAAATGCGTTGATGCCAACAATGCAGCGGAACGCATGTTCGGGTATGGCCGCAACGCACTTTTGGAGCTTAGTGCGGCGGACATTATTTCATCTGAAACATTGCCAACCGTGACGGACAATATCCAGTCGGGTTATGACAAACCCTATGAGGCGATGGCCAAACGACACGACGGCAGTCAGTTCCCCTGCGAGATCAATGGTCGGAACGTGCTTATTGATGGCAAGAAACTTCGCCTGACCAGTTTCCGTGACATTACCGAACGCAGAACCGCCGAAGAACAAATCCGGTTTCAGGCAAATCACGATGCGCTGACATCGCTTCCCAACAGATATCTGTTCATGGATCGGCTGACATTTGCGATCAAGCTTTCCAAACGTCGACGGGAATGCTTTGCGCTGATGTATATTGATCTGGATGGGTTCAAGACGCTCAATGACACGCGCGGCCATATCATTGGCGACAAAGTCCTGCGGGACGTCGCCGCACGGCTGAGCGCGAAACTGCGCGATGTTGATACGGTTGCGCGCATTGGCGGCGATGAGTTTACCGTCATCCTGTCGGGGTCGGAAACCCCCGAGGATGCCGAAATTGTCGCCAACAAACTGAAAGATGCCCTGACCTCAAGCCCGGTTGACCTTGGCCCGGACGAAGCGCCGTATCTTGTTACGGCGTCGATTGGCATATCGCTTTATCCCGATCATGCCGAAACCATTGACGAGCTTATATCGGCGGCTGACAGTGCGATGTATATGGCCAAGAAAAACGGGCGCAATACATTCCGGTTCGCCACCACCAAACGGTCCGAAAACAGCTAAGCCCGACAGCCTGCCTTGCCCAAAACGGGCGAAATCAGGCCGCCAATGCCAATCGGTTGTTAAACCGGAACCCCGCCATATTCTCGGCTAAGGTCGGCACAGACGCGCCGTACTTTTAAACCGAACTGTTCAATACGGTCATTGGGAATGCGTGCCGCAGGCCCGGACAGCGACAAGGCAGCAATTGGATTGCCGGTTTCGTCACGGACAACTCCGGCCACACAGCGCAACCCAACAGCGTGTTCTTCGTCATCAAGCGCGTAGCCAAGCTGACGGGACCGTTCCAGATCCTTTTTTAGTGCACGTGTGGTTACCAGTGTGCGTTCGGTGATTTTTGGCAGGCCGTGCTTTTCAATCACCGCACTGAGTTCTTCGTCTGGCAGGAACGCCAGCAATGCCTTGCCCACGCCAGAACAATGCATCAATGCCCGGCGCCCCGGTGTGACGAGCGCACGCATCATTTTGCGGCACTCGACCTGAGACAGGAAGATCACCTCGCCACCATCGGCGACGGCAAGATTTACCGTCTCTCCGCTGTCTTCCATCAAGGCCCGCATATAGGGTCGGGCGATTTGGCTCAGATTGCGGTTTTTGGTAAAGGAATTGCCAACACTGAACGCCTGCACGCCGACGAACCACAATGTCCGTTCGCCATCAAAGGCAACGTAGCGTTCGTACTGCATCGTGGTCAGCAATCGATGGGCGGTTGATGGGGGCAATTTAACCTGCCCGGCAATTTCGGTCAGCGTCATGCCGTCGTCGCTCTCGGCGAGCGCGTTGAGGATGCTTAATGCCCTGACCAGTGACTGTACCTGCTGCATGCAGCGTTATCTCCCTGACGTGGCCTTTCGGAACGGGCCCTTATTTTACTTTTAGGTCGTGATGGTATGAAATCAGCCCGATGCTTGCACGGACTTTCGTCGCATCCAGACGAAAGTGGAATAACTGACCAGATAAACAGTTGCGATGCCAAACGCCGCCAACGTCCCAAGCTCAAGCCCCAAAACAGGATAGCCCAGCGAGACAGTCAGGATATACACCCACAAAGCCCCCATGCCGCGCGGGAAGTTGCGGATCAGGGTATGAACCGGTCCCGTGCCATAGGTGAAATGCAAGATCAGCATGATCGGATACAGCGTTACCGGGAACCCCGACAGTAACCCCGACCACCGCGGGCCGATCCATGCGGCAAGGCCGCTAATGATCAAAACAATCAGTGACGCCAGACCTGCGCGCAACAGCACAACGCTTTTTGTCAGGCGCACACGGTTCAGGATGCTTTCATTTTCGATTTTTCGAAACAGGACAAGGGCAATAAACATCGCCACCAGCAGAATGATCGCCGCCTGCGTCAAGGACATTTCGGTCAGTTGGAACAACCAAGACACCCCAAGGAACGTGGCAAAGGCGCATAGCGAACACAGCAGGATTTGCGGCAAGACAGGAAGCTGCGTGCAGCGGCGCGACGCCAAGAAATACGCATACAGAAACGATAAAGTCGCGATCAGACCGGGAAAGGCATAGACCGCACTTTGACTGGCAAAATCGATCCCCTGCTCGATCCCGATGAAATACAGCAGGATTGCCGTTCCCAGCGGATACCCGGCCAAGACACCAGCCACACGTGGCCCAGCACGTTCCGCCAGCATCGACAGGCCCAGCACCACGCCAATCGAAACTGCAAGCTTTGCCAAAATCAGCGCCAATCGAAGCTCTCCGCTATTCTCATCAAAAACAATTTATCGATAATCTGCTTATATCGCTATCGCCTTTGCGGGCATTAGACAAGCATGAACCATTTCAGGTGGTTCCTAATGCAGGATCAGGACATAAAAAAACAGGCCCCCAAACAAGGGAGCCTGCTTTGAAACGTCGCACATAAAGTGCGCCGAATGCTATTTCACTGGTTTGGAGGCCTGCACAATAACACCGCGCCAACCAAGCCCCTGATATGTTTCATAGCCGGGGGTCAGCGCATAGGCGACAAGGGATTTATCCTCAAGAAGGTATGATCCCATTGCCGGATCATCGACCTTAAGGTCAAATTTCTCTGTGAGAACGCCCTTATCATCGGAAGCGGCCAATATCCGATTATGGACATCAATCAACAAAACCCGGGTGCGTTCACGTTCTTCATCATTGAAATTCAATGATTTTACGATCATGGGTGCCTGACTTTCCCAATCAAAGAACACACCCATAACACCAATAACCTCGCCATGTGCCGCACCATGCTTGCGTACAGCCGTCGCATAGGTCGGGGTTGCGGCGTCCCGGAGTTGACTGTTGCGCGCCACGTCGGCGACCGCATATTGCCCGCCGTCGCGACAACGCAGCGCATCCTGAAACCATTTCTGATCTGCGATATTTACACCTTTGAGGCGATACTCATTCGGGCGTCCATTGGCGATGATATTGCCATCACGGTCGGCAACCCAAAGATCAAGATAGACGGTATAGGAATCAAGGATCACGCCCAGTCGTTCAGACGCGCGCGCCGCAATCGCATCATCATGCGCATGCTCACAAACATCGACCACGGCCGCATCCGTTGCCCACCAACGCACATCACAGGATCGTTCGTACAGATTGCGATCCATCAGTTCGACCGCATAACGCGCAAGATCGGCAAACCGGTCCCCGCGCGCTGTTTGCGCTGTACGTTCAAGATCAAAGGCGAGATCGAGAAACATTTTCTCAAGCTCTTCGGTGATTATGGTGACGCGCTGCGAGATATCCTTGACCTCATTGGCGACAACCCCAAAGCCGCGACCAACATCACCGGCCCGGGCCGCCTCTATCAAGGCGTTCAGTGCCAGCGTCCGTGTTGCGCGCGTAACAGCCTTGATTTCGGTTATTTTTTCGTTGGCCTGCCCGGACATGTCCGTCGCCACCTGCAGAATTCTTTCTGGCATTTAAACCAAGCTCCTCGATGCACACCCGTCTCCTCCAGCTTTTGGCTTGTGTTTATTTTAATCAGCCATTTTTTCTGGTTATTTTATCAGCAGAAAAACTCTTAATGCAGTTATCACCAACCGTAAACAACCGATATATTCGCTGTCAGATCAGCACCATATGCGACGTATGGATAGGTGAACGATCCAAACCGCAGAAGTGTTCATTTTCTCTTTGGAAACCGGTATAGACCAAGGACGACCGAAGACGTCCGGATGGGGCGTCTTACTTAAACCGCGCCAACCGAAATGAAGTGCGTTAGCCCATCCCACAAAAGCTTAAGCCCGGTCACAAAAAGCAGGCCGTAGCAAACCCGGTAGAACACCACGACATTGACCTTGTCATGTGCCCAAAGCCCAAGCCATGTGCCAAACAGCGCAACCGGGATCAATAAAACCGCCGTACCAAGGTTTGATGCATCAAACTGCCCAAGGAACCAGTATGGGATCAGCTTGACGTAGTTCACAACGATAAAGAACATTACCGTCGTTCCGACAAAGATTGATTTATCCATGCGTTGCGGCAGCAAAAACATCGACACGGGCGGCCCACCAGCATGGGCGACAAAGCTGGTAAAACCAGCCAACCCGCCAAGCACGGTACCTTTGCCCCATGTCGCGGGTTTGGGCGTGTCGCCCGCATTCTTGCCGCGCAGCCAGTGATCAAGCGTAAAGATGATCGCGATGGCCGCAATGATCAGTTTTACCGCCGCAATGCTCAGGTAGCTAAACGTTAAGGTCCCGATCAGAATGCCAACCAGGGCGGCAGGCACCAGGATGATCATGTTGCGACGGTCCCAGCGTTTCCGATAGGCCCAGACATTGGCGAGATCCATCATGCACAGGATCGGCAACATGATGGCCGCGGCAGCCTGTGGCGATACCGCAAGCGCCATCAAGGGAACGGCCATGACCCCCAACCCGCCGCCAAATCCGCTTTTTGATACGCCTGCAATCAGAACTGCGGGAATACCAACAGCATAAAAGAACGGGTCGGTAATGAATTCCATGGGGCTTCCTGTTTGGATCGGAGGGATGCAACACCCTGACGGGTATCGTAATACTGGGGACGGACGACGGTTTAAACTTCGGTCAGGCGCGGCATCAATTCAACGAAATTGCATGGGCGGTGACGGATATCGAGTTGATAGTGCAAAATATCATCCCACGCATCCTTGCAGGCGCCGGTTGAACCGGGCAGCGCAAACATGTACGTCCCGCGGCACACGCCCGCCGTTGCGCGCGATTGAACTGTTGAGGTCCCGATTGTTTTAAACGAAAGCCAACGGAACAATTCGCCAAACCCGGGGATTTCCTTTTCATACAGCCGGCGATGGGCTTCGACCGTCACGTCACGGCCGGTCACGCCGGTTCCCCCGGTTGTGATGATCACATCAACATCAGGCGCGTCACACCAAGCGTCAAGTTGTGCCACCAGACCGTCCTGATCATCGGGCAGGATTTTGCGATCAATGACACAATGCCCCTTCTGCACGATACGTTCGGCAAGAATATCGCCAGATGTATCATTGGATTGGGTGCGGGTGTCGCTAACTGTCAGGACGGCAATATTAATCGATACAAACGCGCGACTTTCATCAATCCCAGCCAAGACATTTCTCCCTTTTTGCTCGGTGCCCCGCCAACCTAGTACTCCCTGTATCAAGCGCAAGAAATTTTGCGTATTTGCCCAGAAACTGGCGCAGTGGCGAATCATGAAAAAACAAAAATGCACCTATTTCGGTTATATTATTATCATCTCCTCAGATAATAGACCGCAATCGCTAAACTATTTTAAATCATAAAAATACATCTCATATACGTTTAAAAACAGAATACTAAGAATAGAAACATAATAGATAACTTTAGAAAATACTCGACAATTGGTATTACCAATTGTTGACTTCCTTGTCACTGTTCTTGAAGTGCAATATTTTTAGCCGTAAAAAAGCGGTAACGAGATACCAATTTAGCGCCAGACGAACGATGCGCTGCGCCGAAAACCAGACATTGGCAGGAAACAGAGGACACATCATGAGCGACTTGCTTTGGCAACCTGCGAAAGACCGTATCGAAAATGCGAATGTCACCCGCTTCCGCCGCTGGGTGAATGACAAGCATGGGCTCAACCTGCAGAGCTTCACAGCCCTATATGATTGGTCGGTTGATGACATCGAAGCATTCTGGCCTGCCATTATTGAATATACAGGACTTAAGGCAGAAAGCTGGGGCGAGCGCATCCTGATTGATGGCAACAAGATGCCCGGCGCACAGTTTTTCCCTGATGCGCGGCTGAATTTTGCTGAAAACCTGCTGGTGCGCGATGACGACAGCGATGCGCTGGTGTTCTGGGGCGAAGATAAAGTCAAATCGCGCATGTCCTGGGCCGAGCTTAACATCGCTGTTTCAAAGTTCTCGCAAGCTTTGCGCGCCGAGGGCGTTGTCAAAGGTGACCGTGTGTGTGGCTACATGCCCAACATGAGCGAAACCGTTGTTGCGATGCTGGCAACCGCGACCATTGGCGCAACATGGTCATCGGCCTCCCCTGACTTTGGCGTACAGGGTGTGGTTGACCGGTTTGGGCAAATCGAACCGGCGATTATGATCACGGTGGATGGCTACCATTATAATGGTAAGCAGCATGACATCCGCGAAAAGGTTCGCGATGTTGTGGATCGTATCGATAGCCTCAAGAAGGTTGTCATTGTTCCTTATGCATTTGATGGCACCAACACCACCGGGATCCGCGGCGGGATTTCCTATGATGATTTCGTTGCGCCGTTTGGCACTGAGACGATCGTTTTCGAACAGGTCGCGTTCAACCATCCGCTGTATGTGATGTTTTCGTCCGGCACGACCGGCAAACCGAAATGCATTGTGCATGGAACCGGCGGCACGCTTTTGAAACAGGTATCAGAACATGTTCTGCACTGTGATGTAGCGCCCGGTGATCGTGTGTTTTATTTCACCACATGTGGCTGGATGATGTGGAACTGGCTGATGGCGGGCCTGGCAGCCGGTGCGACCTTGCTGCTGTATGACGGCTCCCCGTTCTATCCAAACGGCAACATCCTGTTTGACTATGCCGACGCGGAACGCATGACGCTGTTTGGGACGTCTGCCAAATATATTGACGCACTGGCCAAGGCCGACCTTAAACCGCGTGAAACCCATGACCTGTCAAGCGTGCGTGCGATGACGTCGACCGGATCGCCATTGGCGCCGGAAAGCTTTGATTATGTCTATCGCGACATAAAAAATGACATTCATCTGGCGTCGATTTCAGGCGGTACAGACATCCTTGGCTGCTTTGTGCTGGCCTCGCCTGTTCTGCCGGTTAAGCGCGGGGTTATTCAAACACGTGCCCTTGGCGTTGCTGTCGATGTTTTTGATGATGACGGCCAACCGGTTCGCAATGAAAAAGGCGAATTGGTCTGTACCAAACCCTTCCCATCGATGCCGGTCGGCTTCTGGAATGATCCGGATGGATCGCGATATCACAGCGCCTATTTCGATAAATTCGAGAACATCTGGTGTCACGGCGATTATGTCGAACTTGATGATGAGGGCGGCATGGTGATTTACGGCAGATCCGACGCGACCCTGAACCCGGGTGGCGTTCGCATTGGCACCGCCGAGATTTACCGACAGGTGGAAATGCTGCCTGAAATTCAGGAATCGATTGTCATTGGTCAGGAATGGGATAATGACGTTCGGGTGATCCTGTTCGTTGTGCTGCGCGAAAACAACGTGTTGGATACCGCACTTATCGACAAGATCAAGAAGCAGATACGGGCCAACTGCACGCCCCGTCATGTCCCCGCTAAGGTCATTGCCGTAGCAGACATTCCGCGCACCAAGTCAGGCAAGATAACCGAGCTTGCCGTGCGAGATGTGGTTCATGGCAGACCGGTTAAAAATCAGGAAGCCCTAGCAAACCCGACGGCGCTGGAATTATTTTCCAATCTTGGTGAACTGAAAAGCTGAATTTTTCCCCCGCTCTAACCGGCGGGGGTTTCTTTTGGTCCGCGGACACCCCCGTCACCCGAGAAAGATTATAAAGATTATAACGAACGGTCACGCATTCCGATTCCGCATCGCAACAGTGTTTATTTTTTAATCATGAGCAAGATGTGGCATGTTTTTAATCACTACCATTAATATCACGAAAAAAAGTTCGTGCATTTTCCTACTTTAGCGAACATTCAACGACTGAATTCAGCAAGCGATTGAAAAAACACAACTTTCCACTAATTTACACGCATCAACCTCCCCTGCTTGAAGCATCGACAATGGTTAAAAACAGCTGATTTTACTGCTTATTTGACAGTATGGGTGCAGGCAAAAAACTTTTCATACTTGACACATGGCGGCCTAAAATTTCTTATTTTGGCTGTCCGATTAAGTTTTGGACTGATGGATATGCCGAAACGCATATCCAGGGTGGCACAAAAGCTAAAAACAATGCTTTGCTAATAAGGGAGCTCTTTCTTATGAAAATTCAAACGATCCTGGCCGCTGGCGCAATGACTGTTGCAGCCATCGCCGCACAGAACGCACAAGCCGGTGCAGTGCTGGACGGTATTAAGGCAAAAGGTTTCGTTCAGTGTGGCGTGAATACCGGTCTTCCGGGTTTCTCTGCTGCCAACGCTGAAGGCAAGTGGGAAGGCATCGACGTTGATGTTTGCCGTGGTATCGCAGCAGCGTTACTTGGCGATGCCAACAGTGTGCAGTACACCCCGCTGACTGCAGCACAGCGTTTCACGGCGCTGCAGTCTGGTGAAATCGACATCCTGTCGCGTAACACCACTGCAACCACAACCCGTGATGCGAAACTTGGCCTGACCTTTGTCGGCATCAACTACTATGACGGTCAGGGCTTCCTGATCCCGAAAGCTCTTGGCGTTTCGAGCGCGACCGAGCTTGACGGTGCAACCGTCTGTGTTGAGCCGGGCACCACCACCGAGCTGAACCTTGCTGATTACTTCCGCGCAAAAGGCATGAGCTTTGAGCCGGTCGTGATCGAAAACATCAACGAAGCAACTGCAGCCTTCTTCTCAGGCCGTTGCGATGTTTACACCACGGATGCTTCGGGCCTTGCTTCGATCCGTACCCAGATGGCTGAAAACCCCGATGATTATGCCATTCTGCCGGAAATCATTTCCAAAGAGCCGCTTGGCCCAGTTGTCGCCCAAGGTGACGAACAGTGGTCGGACGTTGCACGTTGGGCACTGATTGCCATGATCGAAGCCGAAGAATATGGCGTCACCATGGAAAATGTTGACGACATGAAAGCAAACAGCACCAACCCGGGTGTCCAGCGTCTGCTGGGCGTATCACCAGGGATGGGTGAAGCTCTTGGTCTTGATGAAGCTTGGGCATACAACATCATCAAACAGGTTGGTAACTATGGCGAAAGCTATGAGAAAAACGTTACCGCGAAATTGGGCCTTGAGCGTGGTCTGAACGCTCTGTGGACCGATGGTGGCCTGCAGTATGCTTGGCCAGTTCGCTAATTCGCTTAGCAACGGCTAACTAAACCTACGAAGCTCCGCCCCACTGCCTTGACGCATGGGCGGAGCTTTTCGTTAGGTGCCCATTCATTGGATACAATCTACACCTGAGGGTCATATGAGTAAGCCTCAAAATGCCCCGGGGGATGTTCGTTCCAAGAGCCTCGTCGACTATTTGAACGACGAGAATGTACGTGCGGTTTTGTATCAGATTATCGCAATCGGCCTTGTTATTCTGGCTGGCTGGTATCTGGTGTCCAACACGCTGCACAATCTTGAAAAACAGAACATCTCTACCGGTTACGGGTTCCTCGATCTTGAAGCATCCTTCGAGATCAGTGAGACCATGATCGATTACAGTGCGCAAAGCGACTATGCGTCGGCACTGATTGTCGGTCTTCTCAATACCGTGAAAGTTTCGGTGCTTGGCATCGTCCTTTGCACGATTATTGGTATCATCTTTGGCATTGCCCGCTTGTCGTCGAACTGGATCGTTCGCAAACTGGCAACTGTTTATGTCGAGACATTCCGTAACATCCCGGTTTTGCTTCAACTTTTCTTCTGGTATGCGCTTATACCTGCCGCCTTCCCGCATCCACGTGATGCACTGGAACCGCTGCCGGGCGTATTACTGACATCGCGCGGTATGTATTTGCCTGTTCCGCTGGCTGACAACGCCTATACGCTTATGGGAATTGCTGCAATCATCGCGTTTGTTGCCATTTACTTCATCAAGAAATGGGCAACCAAACGTCAGGATGCGACCGGCCAACCCTTCCCGATGCTGCTAACAGGCATTGGTATTTTTGTCGGCCTTGTCTTCCTGGCCTATCTTATCGGTGGTGCGCCGACCGAGCTCAGCACGCCAGCCCTCAAGGGCTTTAACATTCAGGGTGGCTACAACATTTCGCCGGAATTCATGGCGGTTCTGATCGGGTTGACGGTTTATACGTCGACTTATGTTGCAGAAGTCGTGCGTTCCGGTATTCAGGCGGTGTCGTCGGGGCAGTGGGAAGCAGCCGACAGCCTTGGCATCAAACGCTCTGTTGCGCTTCGCAAGGTGATCTTGCCGCAATCCATGCGTGTTGCGATCCCGCCTCTGACCAACCAGTATCTTAACCTGACCAAAAACAGTTCTTTGGCTGTTGCCGTCGGGTATCCTGATCTGGTTTCCGTTTCCAACACAACCATGAACCAAACAGGTCAAGCGATTGAGGCCATCTCGATCTTCATGTCGGTCTATCTTGGTTTGTCTTTGTTGACCTCGCTCTTTATGAACTGGTTCAACAATAAGATGGCTTTGGTGGAGAGGTAATATGTCAGAAAATGCAAAATTACCTCCTCTGCCGGTCGGCACCTTTGTTGAACGTTCTGTAACATGGTCAAAGAAGAACCTGTTTGATGGCTGGTTCAACACCATCCTGACACTTGGTTCCGTTGCCTTCCTGCTTTGGCTGATACCGCCGATCATCGAGTGGGGGATCATCAATGCGACCCTTACCCCGACGATTGAAGGCTGTGCCGAGGCAACAGGTGCATGCTGGGGGTTTGTCAATGCGAACCTACGGCTGATCCTGTTTGGCACCTACCCGTATGATGAACAATGGCGTCCATTGCTTGCCATGATCTTCCTGATGGGGATCATTTGTGCCAGCCTTGGCGGTGTTAAATACCCAAGTGTTCGCAAATGGATCATCCCAATGTGGGTGATTGGCGTTCCGATCATTGCCATTTTGATGTGGGGCGGTGTTCTGGGTCTTACCTATGTCCAGAACAGCTATTGGGGTGGCCTTCCGCTGACCCTGATCCTGTCGTCGATTGGTATCGTCTTTGCGTTCCCGTTTGGCCTGTTGCTCGCCCTTGGGCGTCAGTCAAACATGCCCGCGCTGAGAACCCTGTCGGTCGTCTATATCGAAGTCATTCGTGGCGTACCGCTGATTACGGTTTTGTTCATGGCATCGGTGATGTTCCCGCTGTTCTTGCCTGATGGGGTGACCATCGACAAGTTGCTGCGTGCACAGATCGGTATCATCCTGTTTACCGCGGCCTACCTTGCTGAGGTATTCCGTGGTGGCTTACAGGCGGTACCGCGCGGTCAGTTTGAAGCAGGTGAAAGCCTTGCCCTTTCATACTGGCAGTCCATGCGACTGATCATCCTGCCGCAAGCTTTGCGTCTGGTTATACCGCCAACCGTGAACAGCTTTATTTCCATGTTCAAGGACACCACACTGGTCGTCATCATCGGCCTGTTTGATTTCCTTGGCACGGTAAAGCTGGCACTGCGCAGCGACCCGGCCTGGACCAAGTATTACGTCGAAGGTTACACCTTCGCCGCGGCAATATTCTTCCTGATCTGTTTCTCGATGGCGAAATATTCCGCCTATCTTGAAAAAGAACTTCGCAAAGGCGAACGCAGGTAAGGCGTTGAGGAAAAAACAATGACTGTAGCAACTGAAACAAAAACCGGTGCTGTTCCTCCTCCTTCTTCGGAGGACGTCATCACCGTCACCAAAATGAACAAATGGTACGGCAATTTCCATGTTCTCAAGGATATTGACCTGTCTGTTCGCAAAGGTGAGCGTATCGTTATTTGCGGACCTTCGGGTTCGGGTAAATCAACGCTGATCCGCACGTTGAACCGTCTTGAAGTTTATCAGCAGGGCGAAATCACTGTGAATGACATCTTGCTGGGCGATGATGTTAAAAACATCGAAGCCGTCCGCCGGGATGTTTGCATGGTGTTCCAGCACTTCAACCTTTTCCCGCATATGACTGTGCTGGAAAACCTGACATTGGCACCGATCTGGGTTCGCAAGATGCCCAAGAAAGAAGCCAATGATCTGGCGATGCATTATCTTGAGCGTGTTCGCATTGCCGAACAGGCCCATAAATTCCCCGGTCAGCTCTCGGGTGGCCAGCAGCAGCGTGTGGCGATTGCCCGTTCGCTTTGCATGCAGCCGAAAATCATGCTGTTTGATGAGCCGACGTCCGCCCTTGACCCGGAAATGGTCAAGGAAGTGCTCGACGTGATGGTCGAACTGGCCAAAGAAGGCATGACCATGCTGTGCGTGACCCACGAAATGGGCTTTGCCAAAGAGGTCGCGGATCGCGTGATCTTTATGGATGAAGGTCAGATCATTGAAATGGCCGGTCCGCACGAGTTCTTTGATAACCCCAAAAGCGAACGGACCAAGCTGTTTCTCAGCCAGATCCTGTCGCATTAAGCGGTTTATCAAGACCCAAAACACATCTGCAAAGCGGCCTCAAACGGGGCCGCTTTGTTTTTTGTGAATTTCTCGCTTGCCCCCTGCTCGCCAATTGCCGAAACTCCCCCCATCCGCGGCCAAGCCGCTTTCAAAGCCGACGCAAAACCCGGAAGTCATATGACACAGCCAGCATCAACAGCACCGATCACGCCTTCTTTCATAACGGTTGATGGCCTTACCAAACGGTTTGGCACCACGGTCGCGTTGGACGGTGTTGATCTGCGTCTGGCAAAGGGTGAAACGCTTGCGATTATTGGCCCGTCGGCGGCAGGTAAAAGCGTTCTGATGAAATGCTTGGTGGGTATTTACGGCGCCGATCGCGGTTCCATCATTCTTGATGGCGATGATGTCAGCAAACCGAATGCAGACAAACGCCCGGAATGGGCATCAAAAATTGGCATGCTGTTTCAGCAAAATGCCCTGTTTGACAGCCTGACGGTATGGGAAAACATTTGTTTTCGCCAGATTGAACTTGGCACCATGAACCGCAGCCAAGCAAAGGCACACGCCATTGACCTTCTGGCCCATGTTGGCCTTGCCGAAGAAAGTGCCGTCCTGTCACCCAGCGACCTGTCTGGTGGCATGCAGAAACGTGTGGGCATCGCGCGCGCCATTTCATCGGATCCGACTGTGTTGCTGCTTGATAACCCGACCGCGGGCCTAGACCCGGTTCTGTCCAATCATATCGAATTGATGATTGCCAAAATTGCCGAGCAACGCGGTACCACTGTTATCTCAATCACCAATGACATGCAGATCGCGCGCAACCGATATCAGAACCTGATGATGATGCATAATGGCAAGGTCTATTGGTCTGGCCCGACCAGCACCATTGATGATGCACATAACGACCATCTGACCCAGATGCTCAAGGGATCGTCACATGGTCCGATTACGATGCGGGCAGGTAAACGCGATGATGGTGTTTACGCCTGATGACGGCGCTCAGCTATTAGTTGGCAGTATAGACCGATACGTCTGCATCCCGGATAACATCGGACCAAATCGGCCCCGGGTGGCGATCGGTAAACAGCGCATCAATCTCCGAAAGATGGCCAAGACGCACCATCGCACGGCGACCGAATTTTGACGCGTCGGTGCACAGGAACGTCTGCCGTGCGTTGGAAATAATTGCCCGCGCAACGCGGACTTCACGGTAGTCAAAATCCATCAGGCTGCCGTCTTCATCGACACCGGAAATCCCGACAATGGCAAAATCAACCTTGAACTGGTTGATGAAATCAATGGTCGCCTCCCCAATCACACCAAAGTCACGTTGGCGGACAACACCACCGGCGATGATCACTTCAAATCCCGGATTGGCCGCACAAATTTCGGCGACATGCAGGTTGTTGGTGATGATCTTAAGGCTGGTATGGCCCGACAGGGCATGGGCGACTTCTTCGTTGGTGGTGCCGATATTGATAAACAGCGATGCGCCTTCGGGAATATGTTCGGCGACCAGTCGGGCGATTTCACGCTTGCTGCCAAGATTAAGCACCTGCCGGTCGGTATAGGCGGTGTTTTCCGTGGTCGAAACGCTGGCAGCCCCGCCGTGATAGCGGGCAATCAGGCCTTCTTCGGCCATCTCGTTAATATCGCGGCGAATGGTCTGTGGTGTTACCGAAAAATGATCGGCCAGGGTATCAATGGTCATGAAGCTATTGGAAGCCACCAGTTCAAGTATTTCACGGCGGCGACGATCCAATTTACCCATGACGTTCTCCTGTTGTGCGGATTTTCACCTTGGTCGGTGAATTTTCATTGACGATCAAAATGCGATCTATCCGCACAAGATGCAACCTTTTCTGATCACGAAGCACTTGAAGTCAAAAGAATTGGGATCATTACAATCGAACATATGATGCGACATCCGCATCACAATACGGCGGTTATTTTGATCTTTCACCCTTGCTGCTCCATATGCGGGCAGCATCATTTTCCGTATGTTGGAAAGCATATCCCCAATGAATATATTTCCCGTTCATCGGATCAATGGTAGCGTCGATAAACATAAAATATTCGATCAAAAACAAGAATATGCCCACCAGGGAGGGCCCCACAATGACCAACCATTTACGCACATTGACATGTGTCCCCGATGATTTGAAGGTCGGAGGACCGCATGGATCATTTTGATTACATCGTGATTGGTGCCGGTTCGGCCGGCTGCACGATGGCCAATCGGCTTTCCGAAATCGAAAATGCGAAAGTTTTACTGCTTGAAGCTGGTGGAAAAGATCGCAACCCGTGGATTCACATCCCGGTTGGATACCTTTATTGCATCGGCAATCCCAATGTCGACTGGTGCTTTAAGACCGTGCGCGAACCGGGGCTGAATGGCCGGTCATTGGGCTATCCACGCGGTAAGGTTCTGGGCGGATGTTCATCGATCAATGGCATGATTTACATGCGTGGTCAGGCCAATGATTATGATCAATGGCAACAGGCGGGCTGTTCTGGCTGGGGCTGGGACGATGTCTTGCCATTCTTTAAAAAGTCCGAAGACCATTATAAGGGATCGGACGAGATGCATGGCACGGGCGGTGAATGGCGTGTTGAGCAGGCGCGCGTACGCTGGGAAATTCTCGATGCTTTTCAAAATGCCGCGGTCGAGGCCGGCATTCCGAAAGTATCGGACTTTAACCGGGGGACGAATGAGGGATCCGGCTATTTTGATGTGAACCAGAAGCGCGGCATTCGCTGGAACACGTCAAAGGCGTTTCTACGCCCTGCCCTTAATCGCAAAAACCTTGAAGTCCGCACCAACGCCCATGTGCGCCGCCTGACCATTACCGATGGCCGCGTCACGGGCGTTGAATATGAACGAGATGGTCAGATCGAAACCGTGACCGCATCACACGAAACCGTTTTATGTGCGGGATCAGTTGGATCGCCCCAGATCCTTGAACTGTCGGGGATCGGCCGTGGGGACGTTTTGCAACAGTATGGCATCGAACAAACCCTTGATCGCCCGCAAGTCGGTGAGAACCTGCAAGACCATTTGCAACTGCGCTGTGCCTATAAGGTCAGCGGTATTCGTACCCTGAATGAAAAAGCCCGCAGCCTGTTTGGCAAGGCCAGCATCGCGCTTGAATATCTGTTCAAACAGTCTGGTCCGATGTCCATGGCACCAAGCCAGCTTGGCGTGTTTACGCGCTCAGACAGCTCGTTTGACACACCAAACTTGCAATACCATGTGCAGCCATTGTCCTTGGAAAAGTTTGGTGACCCGGTACATCCGTTTCCGGCCTTTACGGCCAGCGTGTGCAATCTTCGCCCGCAAAGCCGCGGCAGCATTCATATCAGCAGTCCGGATTACCGCGAACAGCCTGCCATTGCGCCAAACTACCTTTCGGCGGATGCGGATAAAACGGTCGCGGCTGATTCAATTCGTCTGACGCGTAAGATTACGCAACAACCTGCACTGGCCCCCTATCGCCCCGAAGAATTCAAACCCGGCCCATCTTATGAAACTGAGGATGATCTGGTTCGGGCGGCGGGTGATATCGGCACGACCATTTTCCACCCTGTCGGCACATGCCGAATGGGGGCGGACCCGGCGTCCGTGGTTGACCCGGAACTCCGTCTTCGCGGGCTGAGTGGTTTGCGGATTGCCGATGCCTCCGTCATGCCAACGATCACATCGGGCAATACAAATTCACCCACCATCATGATCGCGGAAAAAGCTGCGGCCATGATCAAGGCTGCTGCCAACGCCTGACATACAAAAGCCGGGGATGATCCCCGGCTTTTGACTTCTTACATTTGCAAGAACGTCTTAGGACTTCGTGCTGGCAACGATCCGTTCGCGAACGGCAGGTGCATCGCCGGTTTGGGCCACCTCACCCTCGCCGATTTCAATCGCATCGCGCAGCAAGGCCGTTGCTTCGTCAAGCTGGGCCTGATCGCGGGTATGGGCCATGCACAATGGCGTTTCAGCCGACACCGGCTGCCCAACCTTGATAAAGTCGCTAAACCCGACGGCAAAGTCGATCTTTTGATCGGCCCGGGTCCGACCGCCTTTAAGGGCCACCAGAGCCAAGCCCACTTTGCGCGCATCCATCGACAGAACCCGTCCGGTTTTGGCCGCCTTGACCACCTGCACCATCGGGGCGGCTTCAAGGTAATTGTCGTGTTTCTCAACGAAATCTGACGGTCCGCCAAGGCTTGAAACCATTTTAGAAAACACTTCGGCGGCCTTGCCACTTTCAAGGGCCTCACTGGCCATCTGGAAGCCATCGGCGACATCGGTTGCAACCCCACTGACCGCCAGCATTTCAGCGGCAAGTGCCATGGTGACGTCATAGACCCGCTGTTCCTGATGCTTTCCGGTCAGGAAATCAATCGCTTCGCGCATTTCAAGCGCATTGCCAACCGTATCGCCCAGAACCTGCTCCATATCGGTCAGAAGGGCCACGGTCGGCACGCCATTGCGGGTGGCGACTTCGGTGATGCTTTGTGCCAATTCACGCGCGCGTTCATATTCATTCATGAAGGCACCCGACCCGAATTTGACATCCATCACCAAGGCATCAAGTCCAGCCGCCAGTTTCTTTGACAAAATGGACGCGGTGATCAGCGGGATGCTTTCGACCGTCGCGGTGACATCACGAATGCCATAGAACCGTTTGTCCGCAGGCGCGAGATCGGCCGTCTGGCCAATAATCGCACAGCCAACCTCACGGGTAACCTTGGCAAATTCTTCGAGTGTCGGTGCGGTTCGGTAACCCGGAATGGAATCAAATTTGTCGAGCGTGCCGCCTGTATGGCCAAGACCACGCCCGGAAATCATCGGCACAAAGGCACCGCATGCGCCGACAATTGGCCCCAGCATCAGGCTGACCTTATCGCCAACTCCGCCGGTCGAATGCTTATCGACAACTGGCCCGTCAAGGCCAAGTGCCTTCCAATCGAGAACCGTACCGCTATCGCGCATGTTGCGCGTCAAAGCGGCCCGTTCATCCATGGTCATGCCGTTAAAGAAGACTGCCATCGCGAAGGCTGCAACCTGCCCTTCGCTGATGGTTTCATCGGCAATGCCTTTGACGAAAAAGGCAATTTCGGCGTCGCTAAGAACGTCGCCTTCGCGTTTACGGCGAATGATTTCTTGGGGCAGCATAAGCTGTCTCCTGCGGGCTTATCGTTAATTTAATTTGGTCCAGACCCGAAAATTCGAGTTCATGCAGAACGTGAAAAGTACTGCAATAGTATACGAATAAGATTGGCGGAACCTTCTTTGGACATCTCAAGAGTTTGCGCGTGGCTAAGCGGCGTCGCACTCATGCCCGCGGCAAGGTTGGTGATGTTTGAAACGGCGGCGACTTTAAAACCAAGCCGTCTGGCAAGGATGTTTTCAGGCACAGTTGACATACCAACCGCATCCGCCCCCAGCACCTTAAGCATCTTGATTTCAGCCGGCGTTTCAAAACTTGGCCCGGTGCACCAGCAATAGGTGCCTTCAAACAGTTTAATGCCCAGCTGTGCCGCCGTTTGATGCAAGCCCGCCCCGATTTCCGGGTCATAGGGCACATCCATCCCGACAAAGCGGTCATCGCCGTGATAGCCAATCAACGGATTGGGACCAAACATGCTGATATGGTCGGTGATCAACATCAGGCTTCCCGGCACCGCGTCAGGCACAAGCGACCCAGCCGCATTGGTCAGGATCAAGCGATCCGCGCCAAGTTCACGCAGAGTTTCAAGCGGTTCGGCCATCAGATCCGAACGGCCATGCTCGTAAAAATGCGCGCGCCCCTGCATGACAGCAACCGACACACCGCCGATCCGCCCAAGGACAAGCTGCCCGCCATGTCCGTGCACTGTCGGCAACGGAAAGCCCGGCACATCTTCATAGGCGATCTTGATCGGGTCACTGACCGCATCAACCACCCCGCCCAGCCCACTGCCAAGCACCATGGCGACATCGGCCTTAAAACCCGGGGCCATTGACGCGATGACCTCAAGTGCGGCTTTGACATTGCTCATTTCAAGTTCTCCGGCCCAAAGGAATGCGGGATCAAGGCTTCGCGGGTCAGGGTCAAAAGCGTTTCGCCCTGATCATTGATGATGAAAATGGTCGCATCCGGTCCGGTAAATTCACGGATTTTCTGACGGCAGCCGCCACATGGTGTGCAGGCAGCATCCCCCAGACCCACCACGACAATCTCATCGAACGTGGTTTCACCCGACAAAACCATGGCTGAAATCGCCCCGGCCTCGGCACAGACACCTTCGGGATAGGCCGCATTTTCAACGTTACATCCAGCGATGATTTGACCATTGCCCGTGCGCAATGCCGCCCCGACATGGAATTTTGAATAAGGCGCATATGCCTTGTCGCGAGCAGCAAGGGCCGCGTCAATCAAATCGCGCGGTGCCTGTTGTGTCGTACCCATCGTTTTCGTCCTGTTTTCTATATCCGTGCAGCCTAATTCGGGCACGTGTTATCTGTCATGTAGTCATGGATCGTTATTTTACCGCTGATAATGTCGGCCTTTGCCTGTTTGGCGGCCAATTTCATATCGTCGGTCATCAGATCACGGTTGTTTTTATCCAGCGCCCAGTCAATGCCACCCTCGGCCAAGCCAAGGCTTTTGATGCCCGGTTGCCAGTTCCCTTCGCGGGCCGCCTTGAAGGCCTCATACACCGCAACATCAACATGTTTGACCATGGATGTCAGAACCTGCCCGGGGTGTAACCCATTCTGGTTGGCATCTGAACCGATGCCAAGAATCTTGGCGTCAGAAGCCGCCTGCAAAACGCCAATCCCCGTTCCGCCAGCCAGTTGCAGGACAACATCCGCTCCCTTCCCGATCTGGGTTTTGGTCAGTTCACCGCCACGGATGGGATCGTTCCATGCCGCGCCGGTTGTACCAACGAAATTCACCAGAACATTCGCATCGGGCTTTACGTAGTGCGCGCCTAATTGATAGCCACAGGTCATCCGGCGAATAAGTGGAATGTCCATCCCACCGACGGCACCGATTGTCTTGCTGTTTGACGCCATGGCAGCCAGCATGCCAACAATGAAGCTGCCTTCGTGTTCGCGAAAGACAACCGACTGCACATTGGGCTGATCGACAACCATATCGACAATCACAAACCGGGTTTCGGGGAATTCCGGTGCGACTTCGGCCAATGCGGACGCCTGCTGAAAACCAATAACGACGACCGGATCATGCCCGTCACGGGCAAAGGTCCTGATGGCTTGCTGGCTTTGTGTGTCATTGCGCAGTTCAAATTCGCGGTAGTCAATGCCGGTATCGGTTTTGAATTTCTCTGCCCCGGTAAATGCAGATTGATTAAACGCACCATCGAACTTGCCACCCGTCGAATAGACAACAGCCGGTTTGATGGTTTCGTCTGCGAATAAGGAGCTGCTCGTCGCGATGATCCCAGGCAGGAACGCCGAAAGAACTGCGATGGTGCCAAGGAGCGGTTTTCTTTGCATGAATGTCTCCAACGCAACAAATCGGAGGTTCGCGGTTCGGCGCATGGTCCCTTTAGACCATCAACCGAACCGCATCCCGATTAACGTTCCTTCACATAGGCACGGCCAAGTGCCTTGGGCGGTGTGGCGCGACCAATGAACCCGGCCAGCAGGATCACGGTTAGCACATAGGGCAATGCCTGCACCAACTGGACCGGGACCTCGCCAATACCGGGCAGAATAACGCCCTGCAAACGGGTCGCCGCCGCATCCAAAAACCCAAACAGCAAGCACGCAAACAACGCCGGGAACGGACGCCATTTGCCAAAGACCATGGCTGCCAGCGCGATATAACCCTTACCCGCCGTCATATCCTGCAGGAACGATGCACCTTGGGCGGTTGAAAGATACGCACCCGACATGCCGACAAGCACGCCAGAACACACCACCGCACGATAGCGCATCAGAACAACGCTGATACCCGCAGTATCAACCGCACCGGGGTTTTCACCCACCGCACGCAGACGCAAGCCAAACCGGGTACGATACATCACCCACCATGCCGCCGGAACGGCAAAGAACGCGATATACACAAGGATGTTATGACCACTGAGAAGTTCGAAATAGACCGGACCAAGGATTGGCACGTCCCGAACGGCCTCAGCACCCGGAAGCGTGATCGGCTGAAAACGCGATGCCTTATCAAGGGCCGGGGTTTTCCCGCCTTGCGCAAAGAGTGCAATGCCGACAAGGGCGGTAAAGCCCGACATCAGGATGTTAATCGCCATGCCCGAAACGACCTGATTGCCCTTATGGGTGATGCAGGCAAAGCCATGCAGCAAGGACAAGCCGATCGTTGCAACAATCGCAGCAAGCAACCCAACCCATGGGCTGCCGGCGTAATAGGCCACCGCAGCAGCCGCAAAGGCCCCGCCCAGCATCATGCCTTCAAGGGCCAGGTTAATCGTCCCTGACCGTTCGGAAAACATGCCCGCAAGGGCGGCAAGGATCAGAGGTGTCGATGTGCGAAGTGTCGCATCAAGAAGCAGAATGACCAGTTCGAAATTTTCCATCACGCAGCCTCCATCCGGTCACGGCGCAAACGCCAAGCGGTATAAATCTTGGTCACGCGCGGCCGGAACATATGTTCCATCGCCCCGGTAAACAGGATCACCAGACCTTGAATAACCACGACCATGTCATTGGAAATGGTCGGAATTTCAAATGAAAGCTCAGCCCCGCCCTGATAGAGCATGCCAAACAGCAATGCGGCCAGGAAAATACCAAACGGATGGTTGCGCCCCATAAGTGCGACCGCGATCCCGACAAAGCCATAGCCAGCGGTAAAATCAATCAGCAAACGGTGTTGCACACCCATGACTTCGTTCAGCGCCATAAAGGATGCCAAGGCCCCGGAAATCATCATGGCGATGATGATGTAGCGCCCCGGATCAATCCCGCCATAGGTTGCCGCAACCGCATTGGCACCAACGGTGCGGATCGCGTAGCCCCAGCGCGTATGCCAGATAAACATCCAGACAAGGATGCTGGCTGCAATCGCATAGACAAATGACAGGTTGAGCGGGCTTGACGCCATGTCGATGCCAAAGGCTGCTGCCATGTCATGGATGAACGGCAACCGCAGATGTTCGGCAATCTGTTCGCTTTCCGGGGTCATTGAGCCTTGCGGGCGCAAGACATTGACCAGCAAATACACCATCAAGGATGACGCAATGAAGTTGAACATGATGGTCGTGATCACGATGTGCGATCCACGGCGCGCCTGCAAATAAGCCGGAATATAGGCCCATGCCGCCCCAAAAATTGCCGCAGCCATCATGCCCACGACAAGCATCAGCGGAAATGGCAGAAAATCAAGATAAAGGGCCGCCAAAGTTACACCAAGACCACCAACATATGCCTGCCCTTCGGCGCCAATGTTAAACAGACCGCAATGGAATGCGACGGCAAAGGAAAGCCCGGTAAAGACGAAGTTGGTGGTGTAATAAAGCGTATATCCCCATGCCTCGTCGTAGCCAAAAGCGCCATACAGCAAAATTTCGACAACTTCGATCGGGTTTTCGCCAATCGCCAAAACCACAAGGGCCGATACAGCCAGTGCCAGCAAAAGGTTCAACAGGGGCAATGCGCCGACATCTATCCAGCGCGGCAGTTGGACAACATTACTCATGCCTGTCCCTCCGCTGCCTTGGCTTCGTTTGGATCAACCCCGGCCATCATCAGACCAAGAATACGTTCATTTGCCTCAGCAGCAGAAACTTCGCCGATGATGACACCATCGCACATCACCAAAATTCGGTCGGCAAGCGACATGATTTCGTCAAGCTCCACAGACACCAAAAGGACGGCCTTGCCAGCGTCCCGCATGGCGACAATACGTTTGTGAATAAATTCGATGGCCCCGATATCAACACCACGGGTCGGCTGACCAACCAACAACAGTTCTGGGTCCCGCATGATTTCACGCGCCAGAACCAGTTTTTGCTGGTTGCCGCCGGAGAAATTGGCGGCTTTTAAATCGGGATCATCCGGGCGTACGTCAAATTCCGACATCATGTTCGCCGTGGCCTTGGAAATCGCGTGCCAGTCCAAAAGGATTCCGTTGTTATAGGCCGGGTCATCCTCGTAGCCCAGAATGGCGGCTTCCTTTGCCGTAAAGCCAGTAACCATCGCCATGCGATGCCGGTCTTCTGGCACATGAGCAACGCCGCGTTTGCGCAGTTCGGCCGCATCAACGCCCTTGCCCGGTGTCACATCCTGATCGTTAAGTAAAACGCTGCCTTCACTGGCTGATCGAATACCGCCAAGAGCTTCGAGAAGTTCGCTTTGCCCGTTGCCTGAAACCCCGGCGATGCCGACAATTTCACCGGCACGCACGGTAAAGCTTGCATTTTTGACCTTGCGAACACCTTGGGCGTTATCAACACAAAGATCGTTCACCTGAAGAACTGTCGCCCCCGGATTGGCTTCGCCTTTTTCAAGGCGGAGCAATACACGGCGGCCAACCATGAGTTCGGACAACTCTTCGGGACTGGTTAGAGCAGTTTTACGATCCGCCACCATTGCGCCCTGGCGCATGACAGACACATTGTCCGTCGCAGCCATGATTTCGCGCAATTTATGGGTGATCAGCACGACCGTTTTACCCTGTTCCTTCAGGGTTGCTAGAATACGGAACAAATGATCCGCTTCCTGTGGTGTCAAAACACCGGTCGGCTCGTCCAAAATCAGGATTTCCGCACCGCGATACAGTGCTTTGAGAATCTCTACACGTTGTTGCAGGCCGACCGACAGGTCGCCGACAATTGCATCCGGGTCAATGTCGAGCGAATATTCGCGTTCAAGCCGTTCAAGCTCCACACGGGCCTTATCGACCCCGTCGCGCAGAACAGCCCCGCCTTCGACACCCAGAATAACGTTTTCCAGAACAGAAAAGGTCTCGACCAGCATGAAATGCTGATGAACCATGCCAATACCGGCGGCAATGGCGTCTTCCGATCCTTTGATATCGCACAGCTTGCCATCGACATGAATGGTGCCACCGTCGGCCTGATAAAAGCCGTACAGGATGCTCATCAGCGTCGATTTACCTGCGCCATTCTCTCCCACGATACCGTGGATTGTTCCCTTATCGACCTTAAGGTCAATTTCCTTATTGGCATGTACCGCTCCGAACCGCTTGTCTATTCCACGCAGTTCAATAGCGGGTTGCACGGCACCGGTTTCCCCGGTGCCGTGCATTTGATGCATCGTATCCGACACTACAAATCCCCGGTTTGCTTCACCACTGCCTTACATCGGGCAGGCGCTATCGCTCATGTAATCATGCACTTCAAGCGAACCCGAAGCGATGTCTTCCTTGGCCTTTGCAACAGCCGCTTTCATGTCGTCGGTGATGAGCTTCTCGTTGTTTTCATCAAGAGCCCAGTCAACACCGCCTTCTGCCAGACCAAGAATGGTCAGGCCCGGTTGCCAGTCATCGCCAGCGGCTGCTTCGAATGCTTCGTAAACAGCAACATCAACGCGCTTGAGCATCGAGGTCAGAACCGATCCCGGATGCAGGGCGTTCTGGTTGGAGTCAACACCAATGCCCAGTTTACCGGCATCAGCTGCTGCCTGAAGAACGCCAACGCCCGTACCACCAGCCGCATGATAGACAACGTCTGCGCCACGGTCGAACTGTGATTTGGCCAACTCGCCACCCTTAACAGGGTCATTCCATGCTGCACCCGTGGTGCCGGTCATGTTCTGGAACACTTCAGCGTCGCTATTGGCGTATTTAACACCCTGTGCATAGCCACACTCAAACTTGCGGATCAACGGAATGTCCATGCCACCGACAAAGCCGACTTTACCGGTTTCAGATGCCATTGCGGCCAGAATACCAACCAGGAACGACCCTTCGTGTTCTTTAAAGACCACGGACTGAACGTTCGGCAGGTCAACAACCATATCAATGATGGTGAATTTGGTTTCCGGGAATTCTTTGGCGACTTTTTCCAAGGCAGAAGCCTGCGAGAAGCCAATCGCAACGATCGGGTTCATACCACGACGTGCAAAGTTGCGCATCGCCTGTTCACGCTGGGAATCGTTCTGAATTTCGAAGTCGCGATACTCTGTACCGGTGTCTTCTTTGTATTTTTCTGCGCCGTTATATGCGCCCTGATTAAACGAACGGTCAAAACGGCCGCCAAGGTCATAGACCACTGCCGGATTGATTTCTGCAGCCGCTGCAACACCTGCATAGCAGGCGACAGCCGCGACCACGGAGGTCAGAAGCTTTTTCATTCCGATGCCCTTCTTTGCTTGAATTCTGTTTATTCTTCCGCCGGTGCCCTTAACCGGTGGAACTCCCTCATCGAAAAACCTGATCCGCAGTGCGACCAAAATTTGGCCCCTCTACCGGATTGAACCGGAATGTCTGCACTGCGAGATGCTTATGGTAACTACAAAAGATAGCACCCTGTAAATAGAAGACCGCGCAAACTGCGGTATAACCTGTCCATTTGGTCAAAAAAGGCATGCCGCAATTCCGCCGTCGCACGTCCCCTTCCTGCGGGGTTTCCCTTAGGTTAGGGCGCATTCCTCATTCAGGTTCGACGATATTTCGCACGATAGATTTTCTTGGCAAACTTAATAATCAACCAAACCCGTTTTATGATGTTCGCCATCGTAGCACGGTCATTCTGTGCTGCCGATTCTTTACCGGCTTCATAAAAAACCATGCGCACCCAACGCGCAGGCCACGGTTGGAAAATTGTTTTTTCATCGCACCGTCATCAACCGGGCGTACCACCGACGATTAATTGGTGTTAGCATTCCGCACGTTTAAGGCTTTGTCATATCATGCCAGCTTGCTGCGAGGGATCGGCAAAACTGGCCCATTGCTGGAGATCAATAATGAAACATAAGATTGCAGGGCTTCTGTCGGCATGCACCATGTTGACCCTTGGCGCCGGAAGCGCATTGGCAGATTATGATCTGCGTATTCTTCATACCAATGACGTTCATGATCGCGTTGAATCGGTCACTAAATACAACAATACCTGCTCAGTCGAAGACGATGCCGACGGAAAATGTTTTGGCGGCTATGCCCGCCTTGCAACCGCCATCCGTGATGCCAAGGCGCAAGGGGGGAATGTACTGGCCCTTGACGGTGGCGATCAGTTTCAGGGATCCCTTTATTACTCGACCTATCGAGGCCAACTGACCGCCCAGTTGATGACCATGGCCGGCTATGACGCCATGACAATTGGCAACCACGAATTTGACGATGGCCCCGAAGTGCTCGAAGCTTTTATCAAAGCCAGCACTGTTCCGGTCCTGTCGGCCAATGTGCATCCAACCGCCGCATCCAGCCTTGATGGTGAAATCAAGCCAGACATCATTGTTGAGCTTGGCGGTGAAAAAATTGGCCTGATCGGTATCACAACGGAAGAAACCCCGGATATTTCAAGCCCGGGCGATCAGGTTGAAATCACAGATTCCGAGATGGCATTGCGCTATTCCGTTGCCCGTTTGCGTCTTAAGGGTATCAATAAAATCATCGTCATGAGCCATTCGGGTTCCTACAAGGATTTTGAACTGGCCAAAACAGTAAGTGGCATTGACGTCATTGTTGGTGGTCATGACAACCAGCTGTTTTCCAATACCAATGAAAAGGCTAACTACCCCTACCCGGTTGTTGAAACCGCACCGGATGGTAAGCCTGTTCTTGTGGTTCAGGCATACGCCTATAGCCGCTATCTTGGCGAACTGAACGTTACCTTTGACGATGATGGCGTCGCAACCGCGTGGTCAGGTGAACCAATTGCCCTTGATGCCAGCATAAAACCGGCCCAGGACGTTCTCGACGTTATTGCCTTGTCCAGCGGCAAGGTCGACGCGGTTCGCAATGTCGATGTCGGCAGCTTTACAGCCCCCGCCGACGGATCGCGCGAAACATGCCGTCATATGGAATGTTCCATGGGCTCATTGGTGGCCGATGCGATGTTGTGGAAAGCGGGCGACGGCTATCAAATTGCCATTCAAAACGGCGGTGGTATGCGTGCCAGCATTGACGAAGGAACGGTGACCATGGGCGAGGTCCTGACGGTTTTGCCGTTCCAGAACGCGCTGGCAACCTTTAACCTGTCGGGCAAGGATGTTGTCGCATCGCTTGAACATGGTGTTTCGAAAGTCGACGAGGACAAAGGCCAGTTCCCACAAGTCGCCGGTCTTAAATTTGATCTTGATCTGTCCAAACCGGTTGGGTCGCGTGTTTCAAACGTCATGGTCGCCGAGGGGGACAGTTATGCGCCGATTGATATGAACAAGACCTATGGTGTTGTCTCGAACGACTTCATGCGCAATGGCGGCGATGGCTATGCCCTGTTCCGGGATAATGCCACCGATGTCTATGACTTTGGTCCGAACCTTGAACAGGCGGTTGCCGACTATATCGGTATGAAGTCGCCAATGACCCCGATGGCGGGTGACCGGATCATGCTGAAATAAGTGCCGCACATATGGCATAAGATATCAAAGGGCGGCCACGTGGGTCGCCCTTTGTTGTTTTTCTTGCCTTTGATCGGTGTCGCGGCTTAGAAAGTCGCTTGTTTGAAATTGCCTGTCACTCCCTGACCCTCACCACAAAGAGCAACAACCTGTGATCACGCCCTCGGCCAATATTCTTTGTTTTGGTGCCGCTCATTTTGACCGCACCTTGCAATGTACGGAACAGTTTGTCCCGGCGGCCTCAAACCCCGTCAGAACCCTGCACCGCAAACCCGGCGGTGTTGCGCGCAATATTGCGGTTCATCTGAGGTTGCTTGGCAACAATGTCGCAATGCTGAGCGCGGTTGGGGATGACGGTGACGGCGAACAGGTCATTGCCGCCCTGTCTGAACTGGGGATCGATACCCGCCGGATGCACAAGTTCGACGGTAAGCATACAGCAGGCTATACCGCCGTGCTCGATGAAACTGGCGAACTGGCGTTGGGCATGATGGATGCCGAAGTCTATGACCTGCTGAGCATTGATCTTTTGAGGGATCAACTGGCCAACCTTCAGGCGTGGCCATGGTGGCTGATTGATGCCAATCTGCCCGCCCCCACCATTGACTGGCTGACGGAAAACAAGGGCAGCTCAAAATTCTGTGCAGCAACCGTTTCACCAAGCAAGGGTGCGCGCTTTGCCCCGGTTCTTGACAAGCTTGACCTTTTGATCGCCAACCGGGCTGAGGCAAAAGTCCTGACCGGCATTGAAATCAACGAGATTGATCAGGCAAAGACCGCCATTGACGTTCTGCGCGGCAAAGGTGTCTGTGACGTGGTGATTACGCTGGGGGCAAAGGGTGTTGTGTCATCGTCTGGCGACAGCACGGCATTCTGGCATCCCTTGCCAACAAAGGTTTGCGACGTAAACGGGGCCGGTGATGCGTTTTATTCAGGCTTCCTGTCACGGTTTACCAAACCGGGCGCGACGATGGATGATGCGGTTGCCGAAGGTTTGGCCATAGCCAGCCTGACGGCTGAAACCGAAGGCACCACCGTTTGGAACCTGACACAAAGTGCGGTTGACGCACGCGCCGAGCACGCCTTTAAAAAACTGATTTAACCGCCGCGGATCGGGTTGGCGTGTCTTCTCTTAAACCGGTTACACGCGCGATAAGATTGCAAGCCCTGCCGTGTCGCGATAGCTTATCTGAAATTCAAACCTACTGGAGCACTGCCGATGCATCCCTTTTTCATCTTCGTGAAATGCGAATTGGGCAAAGCCTATGACGTCGCCGCCAATCTTGTCGAAGAAGTCGAGGGTGTCTCGGAAGTCTATTCCATTTCCGGCCCGTTCGAACTTCTAGTCAAAGTTTATGTCGAAGACGAACAGGATATCGGGCGCTATGTGAACGAACAGATCCACAAGCTGCCCAATATCAAGGACACCCAGACCATCATCACGTTCAACGCCTTCACCTGATCACTCGGGCAGCGGCGTAAAATGACAAACGCGGCGAAAATCTTCGCCGCGTTTTTTGTTTGTGTATCGTCAAACACTTAATCTAGTTGCGCACGACGTCCGAGATCACATCAAGAATAAGCTCGGTGCCCTTCTGGATCAGAACGACGTCATTGCCGACAATCTGGCGGATAGCACCGTCTGTGCGATTTGGCAGGCGTGCGCGCAGATCAGCCGGAAGGTCGCGCTTGGCAATTCCTGGTGGCAACGAACCACCCCTCTCAAGCTTCATGGCAATTCCCGGCGGCAGGCCTTTGTTGCCCTTGCCTTTGTTTCCATTACCTTTACCGCCTTTGTCGTTGCCGTGCCCCTGATCGGCATCAACGGTCCCAGTTGCGACAGCGAGAACATCACGGATGATGCGGCGTTCTTCATCGGAAAAAATACCGCCGCTTTGTGCGATTTCGACATATCCATGATCATGCGCGCTGTTTGACGCGTGCGCCATCACCGATGGCGTTGAGAACATCGCACAGGCAACGGCAACCGCTTTGGTTATGCATCCTGCGTAAACTGTCGTTTTACTGGGCATTTTTTCCTCAATCATTGTGGTATCGCAGTCATGATCAGATGAGGGCTTTTCGCAAAAATGCGAGCCCCCGATACCTAGACAACGCTTGAGAAGGAAGTTTTCTGCCATTTAGGCAAAGAAAAAGGCACCCTTTTGGGGTGCCTTTAACATTGGCGGGCAAGGAGGGATTCGAACCCTCGATAGGGCTTTTGACCCTATACTCCCTTAGCAGGGGAGCGCCTTCAGCCACTCGGCCACTTGCCCTCTATGTCCTTGGTGTTCCCTGCGGAACGACGCCTTTCTTAAACACCGGCACGGCGTGTGTCAATGCCCGAAACCAGCGTTTACGACGTTTTCTTTTTAACAGGCCCATCAAATAAAACCAGCAGCTTTTTGAGACCCCGTCTCATGGCATTTTGCGGTTGAAAGCCAAAAGAGTCTTCAAACCATCACACAGCTGTCATCTGTTGGCAAAAAACACCTGTCATAAAGCGACAGTCGATTGGTTTTTCACCGTCAGAAGACGCTACAAGCTGGTTGGAGTAACATGCGTACCATCTATCAGAGCACCGATGATTTCGGCCACACTCTTCGCGCCCTCAAAATGACCCCGGAAGGTTATACCGATCCGGTGTATATGGGGTTGGTCATTCAGGATCGCGAGGTTCTTTTCCGCACCCGTGAAAACAGCTCGCGAGAGTTCGTGTTGCAGAAGATCAAGGAATTTGTCGCGGGCAATGCCCCGTCAATGAACGCACAACCGGCCTGATGGCCGGTTTTTTATTGCCCGGACCTCACACAACCTTTTGCGCCGGGCAGTTAATCGCGCCGAGGCGAGCCTCCCCGCTCGTCTCGCAACTCCAACCGCCGGTCGCGATGACCGGCGGTTTCTTTTATCTTGCTTTAGACGTTGGCCGGAATTTGGTCCTGCCGTGCGCGCCACATCATGATCAGCGCTACACACAGGAACGGCAGCACACCATAATTGATCAAATCCCAACCGGCCCCGGCAATCAGCGCCCCTGATATGACGGATGCGATGGTTGCGGTAATGCCGTTGCCCAATTCCATCAGGCTTTGCGCATGGCCACGTTCGGCCTCCGTGTGTCCTTTGCCCAACAAGGTCGTACCCGCCAGAAGCATCATGTTCCAGCCAATCCCGAGCAAAAACGAACTGACCAAAAAGGCCGTAACCGTCACCCCGGACAAGGCCGCAATTACACTGGCCACCAGCACCCCACTGCCCAGAACCGCGACACGACGTGCACCAAACCGATCAATCATCGGCCCAGCAACAAAAGCCGGAAGAAACATGCCAACCAGATGCCAGCGAATAACATTGGCCGATACATCGACATCAAAACCGCAATACTTCATGGCAAGCGGCGTTGCCGTCATCACCAGCACCATGATGCCGTGACCACTGGCACTGACCGCGATCGCCCCACGAATGGCCGGACGGCGCAAAAGGTCCCGCATGATGCCCCGACTGGTGTGCGGTTTGACCGGAATACCGCCATCAGGCAACATCAGCATTAAAAGCGCGCCCACAGCCGCCAGCGCCGCCAGTGCAACATACGCACCGGCAAATGGGACGGGCAGCATGTCACGACTGGACGCAGCAATTTCCGGTGCGATCAGCGCGGCCAAGACACCGCCACCGACAACCAGTGCTGCGGCACGGCCTTTATGGGCGGAATCAACTGTTTCAAGGGCGGCGTAGCGGTAATACATCGCAGATGCCTGATAGGTCCCGATCAGAAAAGGTGCGGCTGCGACCAGCCAGAATGCGCCGATGTAAATCCCCACCGATAGCAACAGTCCGCCCGCAACGCCACACACTGCCCCCAGAAACAGGCCTGTGCGTCGGCCATAGTTCTGCATGATCATCGACAGCGGATGCACAGACGCCAGATTACCAAGCATCAAAATGCCCAAAGGCAAAGTCGCCAACGCCGCCGTTGGTGCAAGCGACACGCCAACAATCGAGGTTAGCGTAATCCCGATCAGTGAACAGGACCAATAAAGTGCCTGTGCGATAAACAGCAGACGCAATGATCCATTGGTCAGCAACAACATGTTTCCAACTCCCAAAAAGCATTCAATTTTAAGATAAATATTCGCCCGTCATGACAGGTGTTAAGGATCAGGTCCTAAACGGGTGAAAGTGACTTTCGGGCAAACCGTTCAACATATTCCTGCGGGCTGACGGCCAAATGACGTTGAAACGTACGCCGCAGGGTCTCAGGGTGGCGAAAGCCGCATAAGGTCGCGACATCTGCAATCGTCATGGCTTCGTCCTGTAGCAATGCCCTTGCGGCCTCAACCCGGATCCGTTCGATGTATCGCGCCGGACTCATGCCCATATCGCGCGCAAACACGCGTGAAAATGTCCTGGGTGTCATTCCTGCCCTACCCGCCAGGACGTCAAGTGACAGGTCCTGTTCAAGATGGCCCGGCAACCATGCCAGCAAACCGGCAAGGCGCGCCGTCGCCCCCTTTTGCGGGATCAGATAGGAACTGAACTGTGCCTGTCCGCCAGGGCGCTTTAAAAACATCACCAACCGGCGGGCGACGGACAAGGCAAGGTTACGGCCAAAGTCGGCCTCGACGATTGCCAATGCCAAATCAATCCCGGCGGTTACACCCGCGGATGTGAAAACATGTGGATCGCCGTCAAACCCCGTGGGGTCATAGCTGTGCAGACGGTCGCCCATCATTTTGATTTTTGGAAAATCGCGCGCCATTTCATCGCACCGCGACCAGTGGGTTGTCGCCATGCGCCCATCAAGCACTCCTGCCTCGGCAAGGATCAAGGCACCGGAACACACAGAACCCAGACGCGCGATCCGTTCTTCCGCATCACGGACCCATTGATGCAACGCTTTATCCTTGCGGCGTTCGGGCATTCCGTTGCCCCCCGGTATCAGCAGGGTATCAACACCAGCCAGATCAAGGTCACGCAACGCCATGTCGGCATGAAGCCGAATACCACATGACGTTCTGACTGGGCCTGCTTCATCTGCCACGACCATATTCTCGTAAGTCCGCGCACGACCCAGCGATGATAATTCATCATTGGCAGTCGCAAACACCTGTAACGGCCCGACGATATCAAGGCTCATGACCTCGTCATAGGCGTAGCAAACGATCAACCGGGTATCGGATATTTGTGCTGACATAGTGTGATCTCCCTAACGCACCCCAAGAATGCCGGAAATCAAAACTGGCAACAACGACAAACACCCCACCAATCTTGCCACTATGGCTTGGTGGGGTGTTGTGTATTCGCCAGCTTGTCAGAAAGAACGGTCGCTAGAACCCGCTTCGTTGCAAAAGCGCATAGAAGTCACGAATGGTGCCTTCCTTGGCGGGCATGTCGGTAATGTCATCAACCAGCTTGTCAGTGAAGTTCGGTTGCTTGAGGTACCCGACCACCCGTTTTCGAGCCATGTTGGCCGATTTGCCCTCGATCAGCACGCCGCTGGAACAAAACTGCACCAGCATATAGGCGCGTTTGCGCAAATGCAGTGACGGGTTGTCGATCCGCTCAATCACCTTTTCGCGCACCAGATAATCCGCCAGCCCGTCATCAAGCTTGCCACCGATTTCCTTTTTCTTGTCATCGGGCACAACCGATGCTTCAAGGATATCGTTCATATGTTTGACATTGGCCATCTTGTCACGCGGCTTTGCGTCGGCATCACAAAACGCCCGCAGTGCACGCATGTCTTTGACCGCATCGGTCATCATGCCATACAGCTCGTCTTCGAAACCTTCGGCGACACCGCTGTTGGCCACCGCAATCAGCCAAGTCAGCTTGCGCCAGTTGGGGATCAGGCGCCCGCAGATTTCCTCGACTCCTTCGATCATGGCGCGCGGACCACCAACGTTGCGCAACCGCGCACCACGTTCTGCCAGTGCTGCCGTCATTGGCGTTCCATAGATAACGCCATTTTCCGTCACCAACCGATCCAGAATATCGGTCAACGGGTCCGGATCGCTTTCGTGGCGCGTCAGGTTATTGGGGCTTTTAAGCTCACGCACGATGTAATCAAACATCGCTTCCTGACTGGTCGCCAAAAGGCCCGAACCAAACAGCGGGTTCATCAGTTCAAGAATATCATTCGCGGCACCGCGATTGCCCTTAGCCCGCCCCAGCGCCAGATCAATGTGAAGCGTGACCGCTTCGCCGAAGCTGCGTGAACTGCCAAGCAGTTCCTTAAGTGCAACCGGGGATCCCAGAATATCTGCGATGACATCATCAAGCAGTTTCCGGGCGGCTTCGTCTTTCTCGTCGCCTTTGACCTTAAGCGCAAGATCAAGCTTGCCAACCCAGTTTCGCGTCGATGACATAACGCGTGTTAGCGCTACCATCGTAAGGAAATCAGTATCTTCGGCCAAATTGAGGCGGCGAATTTCGTCGCGCACTTCTGAAATTGTTGCGTCTTCAAATTCAGGAAGATCAACCTTTTCAACCTCACGGGCGCGGGCCGCAAGCTGCTCAATCGCGCCATGCAGATTGTTCATCGCCTCAATATGATCGCCGTCGGTTGCCTTGGCATGCAGCCCGGCAACCTTGTCGACCGCAGTCGGCATCAGGGTGTCATGGAACATCAACTTGCGCAGATTCTGGTAATTGTACATTACCTCGCAAGGAGTCAGGATTTCCTGTTCAAAATACTTGCGCAGCAACCGGTTGATGGTCGCGCGGCTTTCTTTCTGGAGAAGGTCATTGTCGGTTTCGCACAGCGGCGCTTCGTCAATCGACGTGACACGCACGTCTTTTTCTTCTTCGTCGCCAGCCCCTTCTTTTTCAAGAAGGACCTTTTCGATATGCTTACCGTCGCCACGTTCCCAATCACGGACAACGCGCACGGCCGAAACCTTGGTTTTCAGAAGCTTTTCAGCTTCTGTTACCGCTTCTTTTTCGACATCAAATGTCGAATGAATGATCCAGCGATCCCCCCGCTGAACCCGTACTTCAAATGTCGTATCCGACATAACGCGCTCTGGCTCCCTAACTTCCTGTTTGGGCGGCATCTACATGCCGTTTTTGCAGTCAGGCGCGTGTCCCATAGTTTTTATATTTATATCTTCTATATAAGCCCATTCGTATGATGAAAACAATAGGTTGATATTGATCTTTTCCAATCTTCGCCGATTTCGATGTGAAGTCGGACACCTTTCCAAGCCTGATCATTCACCCCAAAAGCCTGCCCAGCCTAGACCAGCGCGACATGCCAAGGTTTAACCAAAAAAGCAGCTTACACAGTCACGTATCACGGAATATATTTTGCAATATCAACCGACATATCAGCCAAAAGGTCGCTCATGGCCGAAACCGTGCTTTCAACATCGGTGTTTTTGGGATCGACAACCTTCTCATACCGGTTTGATGCAGTGATATCGCCACTTTCAAACGCAACGAGTTTCCAGCGGGCCGCCAAAAGGACCTTGCCATTCGCCTGACGTTCGAACCGGTCTATATCGACCACAATCTGCCAGTCGACACCATCGCGCGATGTCCAAGGGAATGTTTCCATCCGGACTGCCTTACCGGTGTGGTCTATATTCTCCAACAGGATGCGGTTAATATTTTCATCGAGCGGTTCGGCCCACCGATGGCCAGCATTGACTTCCAGCCGGTTGGAACTGCTGCGTGACACAATCATCGAACGATCCAGATGACTTGGTATGGTCACAGGCCCAATTCCGATCACAGCCCCCTGCCCGGCAACCGGTGCGGCGGGGTTCAGGGTCGCCGAAAGCAGGTAGTACCGATCCGGGGCCGGTGTTGAACAGGCCGCCATCAAGGGTGCGATAAGAAACAGGAGCACCCCCGCACGGATATGTATTGGCAATGTCTGACGCATTATTCGTCCTCCCTCGGGCCTTTTTTGCCAAGTATCAATGCACTTGGGTTTTGTTCAAGAAACTCGGCAAGATCGCGCAACGAACGCGCCGTTGCCGTCAGTTCCTTAAGGGCCTGTTCCAGATTGTAGCGCACAGGCGACGTCGGGCCGGTCACATCGCGCACACCACCCAATGCTTCGCGGGCGGCATCAAGTGCGCTTTGGGTTGCAGGCAGCACACTGCTGTCAAGGTTTTCAACCAGCTTGTTAACGCCATCTGCCGCCTGTTGAAGACTTTTCATGCCATCGGTCAAGGCAGGTGATGTGACGATGTTTTCCATCCCCTCGACCGTTCCGAGCAAGCGAATGCCGATTTCTTCAATCGGGAACGTTTCAACCTTTTCAAGCAAACTGCTCAGTGAATTGGCAATCTCGTCAAGCTTCTGTGGCAAGGTTGGCAATTCAGGTATATCGCCATTTTGATTGCCCAGATATCGGGCTGGCGCGACCGTGTGCATCGACAGATCAACAAACAGCTGACCGGTGATGAAACTTCCTGTTTTCAGGCGCGCCCGCAGGCCATTCTCGACCAAGGTTGCAATGGTTTCGGTATGATCAATCTCACCAGAATCACCGCCGACAACACTGACCCGCTCCGGCTCAAGGGTGACAACGACAGGGACCCGGAAGGCGCGCTGATCAACCACATATTCCAGATCAACGCTTTCGACTGTGCCAACACGAATGCCGTTGAATTCCACCGGTGCGCCACGTGACAGTCCGCGTACGGATGAGTCGAAATAAAGAATGTATTTCTTACTGTATCCTTCGGTAAGAAGTTCAGCCTGCTCAAGCGTTTTAAACAGATTGAAAACCGTGTCAGACGGTGCTCTTTCGCTTTGTTCACTGTCATCGGGGGTGTAAAAATTAATCCCCCCGGCCAGAACCGATTTAACCGATTGCGCGCGCAATGACAGCCCATCGGAATTAAGATCAACCGCAATGCCGCTGGAATCCCAAAAACGGGTATTGCGCTTAACCAACTGATCGAACGGTTTTCGAATAAAGACGGGGACGGAAACCCCCTTGGCATCTTGATCAAGTTCTGTATCAAGGACTTCGCCAACCTCAACCCCGCGCAACAACACCGGCGCACCAACCGACAATGACCCCAGTTTGTCGGCCGCCAGGATAAAGCGCGTGCCCTCTTCATCACTTGTGATGAGCTGAGGTTCCTCGGCACCGACAAAGGTATCTTGCGCAGAACCGCTATCATCAGGGGCAACTTCAATATATGCGCCAGAAACAATTGTTTCCAGACCGGTGATACCGCGCCCTGACACACGCGGACGCACGACCCAGAACTGGGTCTTATCCGTCAGATAATCACTGAAATCAGCATTCATCCGAACGGTCAGGCGCACATGATCAAAGCCCTTCGACAGACTGATTTCGGTGACCTGCCCAACATCAACATCGCGGTAGCGTATCGGGGTTTTCCCCGCCACCAACCCGTCAGCGGTTTCAAATGTCAGGGTGATTTCAGGGCCCTTTGACACAACATCGCGCCACAGCAACCACCCGCCGACCAGAAGCGCCACCAATGGAACCAGCCAGATAATTGAAAAGCTGCCCCAGCCTTTTTTGACATCAGGCTGACCGACTTGTCGTTCGTTTGGCCCTTGTGGCGTCATATTGTCGTCACTCATGACGGGCTCCCCTGTGTTTCTTTCAGACTATTGCTGCGCAAGGTTTTCTGACGCAGTGTTTCCCGGCGCATCCCGGCGCGATCCCAGATCAACCGTGGATCAAAGGCCATCGCCGACAGCATGGTTAAAATGACCACGCCACAAAAGGCAACCGCGCCAAATCCCGGCTGAATGGATGCGATGTTGCCCAGTTTCACCAAGGCCGCAAGGATGGATACCATAAACACATCTACCATCGACCAGCGCCCAATCAGTTCCGTAATCCGATAGACCCGTGTGCGTTGCCGCAACGGCCCGGACAGCCCCAACCATGTTGCAAGGTAAATCCAGGCCAGCAAAACAATCTTGATAATGGGCACAAGGATACTTGCGGTAAAGACAACAATGGCAATCGGCCATTCCCCGGCCTGAACCAGTACCGCCACACCAGACAGAATTGTATCGGCCTCCGCCCGGCCCAGATAGGTCACGGTCATGATTGGAAAAACATTCGCCGGGATATAAAGAACAACTGCCGTCAACAGCAGGGCAAAAGCCCGCGACAGACTGCGGGCCTTACGCAGATGAACAACCGCCCCACAGCGTGGGCAATGCCCATGGTCAACATTCCGCGCGGCAACAACCATCGAACAGGTATGACAGGTCATAAGCCCTGCGTCTGACCCTTTGGCGTTGTTTTGCCCCGAACCGTTGGAACGGCTTTCTGTCAGGTCATCTTCGGTAAGATATCGCAAACCCGCAGGCGCAATGCGGCGCCAAACCGTCCGGGGATCAAGCGTGATATTCATTAAAAGCACGGTCGGGATCAAACAACAGACCGCAAAGAATGCCGGTCCTGCGATCACCTGGGCGAAATCAGTCAGCTTGGTCAGCGCGACCAAAAGCCCGATCAAAAACACATCAAGCATCGACCACGGACGAATGATCGCCAGAACACGCCAGACACGTTTAACCCCCGGCACAGTCCACCCCATTGAGAGCGGTAACAAGACATAGATATGGGCAGCGATCACCACCATCGGGGCTGCTATTGATGTCAGTGCGACCATAAAGGCCAGAAAGGGAAACCCTTCCTGCCAGAATGTCAAAACGCCACTGCCCAGGGTATTGGTCTCGGCACGGCCTTCCATTGAGAAGGTCAAAAGCGGATAGATATTGGCGATCACAAACAACACGAGGGCCGTAAAGGCCAGTGCCAATGGCTTGTCAAAACGTGGTTGTTCGGCCGCATAAAGCGGTGAACCACATCGAATACAGCATGCGATACTGCCTGCGGGAATGTCGTTTTCCACATGCACATAGTCACAATGTTCACAAGCAATCAGGCGATGCGCCATGGTTTCCCTGTTTAAACAGACCGTTATCGAATTTGTTTTACCCGCCAAAGTAAGCGCCAGTTTGGCATTGAAGTCAAACCGGATCAGAAAAGAGTCGTTCCAAACTTTGGTAAAACGCCTCGTTATCTGAATGTGTTAGCGATCAATTGCGGGTAAAAAACGGCGCGCTTCGGACAGGATTGTTTCATTGACCCGATCGAGCAATTTGCTTTTCATGGTGCGGTGATGCCAGTACAGCGGGCGTTCAATCACATGATCACAAGGCTGGACCAACCTCCCGGTGCGCAGGCCTTCTTCGGCCTGATGAATTTCGACCACGGCATAGGCAATACCCTGTTCGGCCACCGTCACGAACCCTTGTGAACTTGGCACCGTGTGGGCGGGAAAATCGCCCGGGTTCAAGCCGAAATAGGTTTTAAGGTACTGGTTTTGCAATTCATCATGATGTGAAAAATTTACCGCCGGACAGGACCGCAGAGCATCTGCCGTCACCCCGGCCGAAAAATAGCGTTTTTGAAATTCCGGTGACACCACCATGACATAGCGCATCTTACCAAGTGGTCGCGCCCGGCAGCCTTGCATCGGGGTTGGGCGCAGGCTGATGGCGCCAAGCACCCTGCCATCCAAAAGAGCCTCGTGGTTAAGCGATTCATCATCAACACTCAGATGAACCAGAAGTTCAAATTCGTCAAACAAGCATTTGGGAACATTGACAAACCATGTCGCCAAACTATCTGCATTAACCGCAAGAGCCACCTGCCCAAAACCGCCATCAGACGGGATATCGGGCAAGTCATCCTGAAGGTCGTGTTCAAGCAACCGGACACTTTGGTAATGCTGCAACAAGCGCTTACCCGCAGCCGTCGCGACAATCGGTTTGGCCCGAATGATCAGGGGTTGGCCCAGACGGTCTTCCAGCAGCTTGACCCGTTGCGATATCGCCGATTGCGTCAGGCCCAGTTCGCGGGCCGCCTTCTCAAAGCTGGCATGGCGGATCACTTCGGCACAGGCTTGCAGCAATTTATAATCCAGCATGGCCTATCCCAAATTCCTACTCTCGCGCATTAAATATTCTAATCCTAGATAACTATAATTCGATTTTCTTATTTGATCAAATTGCTATGACTGGGCTTCCAACACACACAGGAATGCCCGAACATGTTTCTTAGCTATGCAACCGGATTTGGCCTTGGCGGCGGATTGATTATTGCCATTGGCGCACAGAACGCCTTTGTCCTTGGCCAAGGATTGCGGCGCAATCATCCGATGATGGTGGCATTTGTCTGTGCGCTGTGTGACGCGGTCCTGATTGCCGCAGGCGTTGCGGGTTTGGGCACGTTAATTGCGGCCTACCCGCTTTTGACCACGATGGCCGCATGGGGCGGTGCGGCGTTTCTGATCTGGTATGGGTTTGGGGCACTCCGCCGCCTGTTTGACACTGAAACATTGGCCGAAGAACATATCACCAAGACCGGCTGGAAAGCCGTGCTGTCGACGACACTGGCCGTCACCCTGCTTAATCCGCATGTCTATCTTGATACGGTGGTGATGCTGGGCGGGATTGGCGGGCAGTTTCCAGCAGATGAGCGGCTTGGCTTTGCGCTCGGCGCGATGACTGCCAGTTTCGTGTGGTTCTTTGCCATTGCGCTTGGCGCGTCATGGCTTGCCCCCTATGTGGCACGGCCGATCACATGGAAAATTGTTGATGCCTTGACCTGTGCGGTCATGTGGCTGGTGGCCTATAGCCTGTTGGTGCCGGAAATTACCGCGCTTATTGGCGGCTGATCATCAAAATCAATTCATCATACAATTAAAAGGATGGAGATTATTGCCCCATCGCATCCTTGAAATGACGGCGACATACCGGGACATAACGATCATTGCCGCCGATTTCGACCTGTGCGCCTTCGCGGACTGGATCGCCGTTTTCATCAACGCGTAAAACCATGCCTGCTTTGCGCCCGCAATGACAGATGGTTTTAAGCTCGTTCAGCTTATCGGCCCAGGCCAGAAGCCATTTCGACCCTTCGAACAGCTCGCCCTGAAAATCGGTGCGGATGCCATAGCACAGCACAGGAACCTTATGCTTGTCGGCAATGTCGGAAAGCTGCCAGACTTGGTCCTTGGTCAGGAACTGCGCTTCATCGAGCAAAACACAATCAACCTTGCCCTTTTCCAACTCCCCCAAAATCAGCGCCGTCATATCGGTTTTCGCATCAAACAGGAGTGCCGGGGCTTCCAGACCAATACGCGATGCAATTTTACCTTCGCCATACCGGTTATCAAACGACACGGTCAGCAACAGCGTCTGCATGCCGCGTTCCCGGTAATTGAAGCTTGCCTGAAGCAATGTCGTCGATTTGCCGGCGTTCATCGACGAATAATAAAAGAACAGATTGGCCATGGGTCCCCCGATTGATCGTAAATGGGGAATAGCCGATCAGTGCCGATTGATCAATATGGCTTAAGGCGCAAGTTTTCTTAATGTCGGCTTTCGTCAATATCGGTCAGTTGGGCCCGCAGGAAATCAAGCAGGGTTTTGACCTTACTGCTGCGCATGACATCGCCGGAGTAAACCGCATAAACGCTAAGATCGGGCAAGTTCCAATCAGGCAAAATCCGCATCAAGTCGCCGTTTGCGATATCATCGGCCACATCCGAAAAAGGCACCACGGCTATCCCGTGGCCATCGCGCAGAAATTGCAGCCGTGCGGTTGCACTATCGACCTGAACACTGCCCGACACCGGGATTTTGCGTTCTTGATCGCCTTGTGCCAGTGGCAGGGTTTCAGGCACCCGGCTATACATCACCCAGTTATGATCGGTCAGGTCTTCGGGCTGGTCTGGTGTGCCAAATGCGGCCACATATTGTTGGCTGGCGACAATGACACGGCGGGTTTCGTAAAGGCGGATGGATTTTAGTTCCGAACTGCGCAACGGACCGGATCGAATGGCGATATCAATCCCCTGCCCGATCAGATCGACAACCTCGTCGGTCAGGCGCACATCAAGCGCAACACCGGGATAGGTTTGACGAAACCGGCTTAAGATCGGCACGATCCGCAAATTGCCCATATGGATCGAACAACTCAGCGATATTTTGCCCACTGGCTCATCACGGAGTTCTTCAACCCGTTTGCGCGCGGCTTCGGCTTCAAGCGTGATGGTGCGGCAACTATCGTAATAACGCGTTCCGGCATCGGTCAGGCTAAATGTCCGCGTGCTGCGCCGAAGCAACGGCACGCCGAGTTTCGCTTCAAGCTGCCTGATCTGATGGGAAATGGCCGCACGGCTTAACCCCATTTTACGCGCAGCGGCGGAAAAGCCGCCTTCTTCAACCACGCGAGCAAATATCATCATTGCCCGAACTTCATCCAATGCCGACATTTTATATGCTCAATAAATTTGACAATCTGTTCATATCTACGATCTTTCGCAAAATTTGTCAGCCAACTATATTCGGTTCAAACCAAATCAACGCATGGAGGACCTTATGCGTATCCTGATGATTGTCACATCCCACGACCAGATGGGCGATACCGGCCATAAAACCGGCATCTGGCTTGAAGAACTTGCAGCCCCCTATTACCGGTTCCGTGATGCCGGTGCTGAAATTACGCTGGCCTCCCCCAAGGGAGGTCAGCCGCCCCTTGATCCCAACAGCCAAGTGCCAGATGCGCTGACCGATGCGACAGCCCGGTTTGAAAAAGACGACGCGGCGCAAAAGGCATTTGCCAATACCGTCACGCTGGACGGCTTAAACGCCGATGATTATGACGCCATTTTCTATCCGGGTGGTCACGGACCACTTTGGGACTTGGCAACCGATACGAAATCCATCGCATTGATCGAAGCCTTTGTTGCCCAAGACAAACCGGTTGCGGCTGTTTGCCACGGCCCGGCGGCACTGGTGAATGCCAAAACCACCGATGGCAAGCCATTGGTCGCAGGCAAAAAAGTCACCGGCTTTACCAATGACGAAGAAAAGGCCGTTGGTCTTGAAAAGGTTGTTCCACTGTCGATTGAAGACGAATTCAACAAACAGGGCGGCCTTTATGAACGCGGTGAGATGTGGGCGTCCTATGTGGTTGTTGATGGCAAGCTCGTCACCGGTCAAAACCCGGGATCAAGCGATGCAACCGCCGATGCGGTCATGAAGCTTCTGGGCAAATAATCGCCTGATCTTCTGACGCTAAAATACCAAGAGTGCCAGCCTGAAAGGCGTTCACAGCTTTCAGGCTGGCACCATTCGAGTAATTGCGTATCAGGCTTTGTACCCATGTTCGATATCGGGCAGGAACACCGCCAGAAACCCGATGGCGGGCAAAAAGGCACAGACCTGATAGACAAGTTCCAAGCCAACGGCATCGGCCATCACGCCTAAAATCGCCGCTCCGATCCCGCCAAGCCCAAAGGCAAGACCAAAGAACAAACCCGAAATCATACCGACGCGCCCGGGCACAAGCTCCTGTGCATAAACAACAATGGCTGAAAACGCCGAGGACATGATCAGGCCAATGGCAATGGAAAGCAGCACAGTTGCCGTCAGTGCCACATAGGGCAAGATAAGCGCAAAGGGTAGCGCACCCAGGATCGATCCCCAGATCACCTTCTTACGCCCGACCCGATCCCCGACTGACCCGCCGATCAATGTTCCCGCCGCAACCGCGGCCAGAAAGATGAACAGGTAAATCTGGGCATCGCCTTCGGAAAGCGGGAATCTTTCCATGAGATAAAACACGTAATAGCTGGTGAAGCTGGCCAGATAGAACCATTTTGACAGCATCAGGCAAAACAGGACGCTCAGGCCACCAACCACCTGACGATGGGCTGGACGATTTTCTGGTGCGACAATTACACGTGGACGCCGCACGGCATGACCGTTGCGCTTATACCAGCGCCCCAACAGCGTTAGGATGATCACCCCACCAAGGGCGACAAAGGCAAACCACGCCAGACTGCCCTGCCCGTATGGCAGAACAACCGCCACCACCAGCAACGGTCCAATGGCCGAGCCGACATTGCCGCCAACCTGAAACAGCGACTGGGCAAATCCATGCGCCCCACCCGATGCCAGACGTGCCAGACGCGAGGATTCCGGGTGAAAGATCGACGACCCCACCCCCAACATGGCACTGCCGATCAACAACACCGTAAAACTTGGGGCCGAGGACAGCACCAGCAAACCAGAAAGCGACATCCCCATACCAAACGGCAAAGAATAGGGTTGCGGGCGCCGGTCGGTGAAATGACCGATGAACGGTTGTAACAGGGATGCCGTGACCTGATAGGTCAGTGTCAGCAACCCAAGCTGGGCAAATGACAGATCAAAGCCGCCCTTAAACACCGGATATGCCGCCACAAATAGCGACTGGATCATATCGTTCAGCAAATGACAAAAACTGGCCGCACCCAGAACCGGTAAAACGGTTCGGGTTGTTTGCGGCGATTTGAGAACGGCTTCGTTCATGGGTGACCTCGTTAAATGGCAACTGCGACCGGTTCCGGTGCACGGTCCTTATTATAAAAATTGCCATTCGGCCCACCACCGCGTTAGGGTCAATTTATTACGAGATTGGGCCAACTCATCGACACGGGTATTGCCATGTCATCTTTTCGCGAAGTTCCCCGCCCGATCATTGCATTGGGCACCGATTATCCCGACGGTCATGTAATTGCCGCCCATCGCCATGACCGTGATCAGTTGCTGTATGGTCTGACCGGGGTTTTGATGGCATCCACCCCGCAAGGTGCATGGATGATGCCGCCCCAACGCGGCATGCTGATCCCGGCCGGGGTTGTTCATGAAGTCCGCCTGTTTGGGGATGTTAAAATGCGATCATTGTATCTGCGCCCGGAACAACTCGGAACGCCGGATCGCCAGTGTAAGGTGGTCGGTATTTCATCGCTGATGCGGCACTTGCTGAGCGAGGCGGTGACAATTCCGGCTGAGTATGACGTCGACGGGCGTGACGGGGCGCTGATGACGCTGGTTGAGCATGAAATCAAACGGTTGCCGGTGTTGCCCTTGTCGCTTGCCCTGCCAGAACAGTCGGCACTTCGCGAAAAATGCCGGGCGTTTTTGGCGTCCCCGACCCCACATGAAACGATTGAGGACTGGAGCGCTCATCTGGGCATGAGCCGCCGCAGCTTTACCCGCCTGTTTCGCAAGGAGACCGGATCAAGCTTTGTCGAATGGCGGCAACAGGCCTGCATCCTTGCCGCCCTGCCACGGTTGGCCGCGGGTCAGGCCATCACGACGATTGCGCTGGACCTTGGCTATGACAATCCAGCAGCGTTCAGCAATATGTTCAAACGTATTCTTGGCACATCACCGCGCGATTACCGGACGGCAGATACATAATCGTATTTTGTCCAACGGGGGGTTTTCATCGCGGTGCAAAGCCCCCTACACTGCCATCTGAAATTCGCCGTCAGCGCACACCAACCGTCAGGAAATCATTCCGATGCCCCGTCATGTTCTTGCGATCTGTGGAAGCCTGCGGGCGCAGTCAATTAATCGCACCTTATTGCTGGCCGCACAGAAATGCGGGCAAGAGCATGGGTTAGAGATTCATCTTTATGATGGATTGGGCAATTTGCCGATTTTCAATCCCGACAATGAAGAAACACCACCCAAAAGCGTTCTTGATTTTCGAGCCCATCTTGCGCAAAGCGACGCGGTTTTGATCGCAAGCCCGGAATATGCCCACGGGGTGACCGGGGCGATTAAGAATGCGCTCGATTGGGTGGTGGCCAGTGGCGAGTTTATGCAAATGCCGGTCGCGGCCATCAACGCATCGGGCCGGGCGACCATTGCACAAGCAGCTTTGATCGAAACCATCCGTACGATGGATGCAACAATCATCGACGATGCCTGTGTGACCATTGTGCTGAATGGAAAGAATTACAGTGCCGATGACATCTTGAATGATCCTGAAACGGCAGGATTACTTGATCAATCACTTGGCAGTTTACGCAAGGCATTTGATGATGCAGATCGGAAACGCGATATCGCCTGAAACGATAAAAGCCGCCCCTATCGAATTGATAAGGGCGGCTTTTCCAAATCGTCTGATGATTAAAATCAGCCGAGGATTTTATCGCGGAGCATTTTGTTGACCATGCCCGGGTTGGCTTTACCACCCGTGGATTTCATCACCTGCCCGACGAACCAACCAAGCATACGATCCTTACCATCACGGATTTCCTGGACCTTGTCCGGGTTGGCCGCAATGACTTCGTCAATCGCTGTTTCAATCGCACCGGTATCGGTGATCTGCTTAAGGCCTTTTTCTTCGACGATCTTTTCAGGATCACCGCCGGTTTCGATCATGATTTCAAAGACATCCTTGGCGATACGGCCAGAAATGGTGTCATTGGAAATAAGATCGATCAGCTTACCAAGGTTTTCAGCTGTGACCGGGCTTTCGGCAATACCGACTTCGGCCTTGTTAAGCGCGCCAAACAGGTTGGTGATCACCCAGTTCGCCGCCAATTTGCCATCACGGCCCTTGGCAACGATCTCGTAGTAATCAGCCTTTTCCTTTTCCGCGACAAGAACACCGGCATCATATGCAGACAGGCCGTTTTCATTGATGAAGCGGGCTTTTTTCTCGTCGGGCAATTCCGGCAAGGTCTTTTCGATTTCAGCAACAAATGCATCATCGAACACCAGCGGTAGCAAATCGGGGTCCGGGAAATAGCGGTAATCATGCGCCATTTCCTTTGATCGCATCGCACGGGTTTCCCCAAGACGCTGATCGAACAGACGGGTCTGCTGAATGATTTCACCGCCCGCTTCGAGAACTTCGACCTGACGTTTTGCTTCGATCTCGATCGCCTGCATCACGAAACGGATGGAGTTGACGTTCTTGATCTCGCAACGTGTGCCAAAGGGCGCGCCCGGACGACGCACCGATACGTTGGCATCACACCGCATGGAGCCTTCGTTCATGTTGCCATCACAAGTCCCAAGGTAGCGCACAATCGCGCGCAACTTGGTTAGATAGGCACCGGCTTCTTCAGGGGTACGAATATCCGGGTCCGAGACGATTTCCATCAGGGCAACGCCCGAACGGTTCAAATCGATATGGGAATATTTCGGATCCTGATCATGCATTGATTTACCCGCATCCTGTTCAAGATGCAGACGTTCAATGCCAACCGATTTGGTCGAGCCATCGGGCATATCAAGGATGATGGTGCCCTTGCCGACAATCGGTTTGTCGAACTGCGAAATCTGATATCCCTGTGGCAGATCGGCATAGAAATAGTTTTTGCGCGAAAAGACGCTTTCCTTGTTGATCTGTGCCTTGAGGCCCAGACCGGTTTTAACAGCCTGACGCACACATTCGGCGTTGATCACCGGCAACATGCCGGGCATCGCGGCGTCAACAAGGCTGACGTTGCTGTTGGCGTCATTGCCAAATTTGGTTGAAGCACCCGAAAACAGCTTGGAATTAGAAACCACCTGACAGTGGACTTCCAGACCGACAACGATTTCCCACGGGCCGGTTGAACCTTCGATGATATAGGTCATGGATCAGCCCTCCTGCCCGAATGGTTTTGCGGTGAAGTTGGCCGCACTTTCAAGCACGCCCCCGACACGCAGAACGGTTTCTTCGTCAAACGGCTTGCCAATCAGCTGCAAACCAAGCGGAAGACCTTCGGACGACAGCCCCGCAGGCAATGACAGGCCCGGAAGACCCGCAAGGCTTGCCGGAACGGTGAACACATCGTTGAGATACATTTTGACCGGATCGTCTTCGTTTTCGCCAATTGCGAAGGCCGCAGACGGTGCGGTTGGTGCCAAAATGGTATCAACAGTGCCAAACGCATTTGCGAAATCTTCGTAGATGCGACGACGGACTTTAAGCGCCTTATTGTAATAGGCGTCATAATAACCAGCCGACAGCACATAGGTCCCGATCATGATGCGGCGCTGGACTTCTTTACCAAAGCCAGCGGCACGCGATTTGGAATACATGTCATCAAGGCTGTCGCCTTCGTCCATCACACGCTGTCCATAACGCAAACCGTCATAACGAGCCAGGTTCGAAGATGCTTCTGCCGGGGCAACAATGTAATAGGTACCAAGCGCATATTTGGTGTGCGGCAAGGTCACATCGACCACTTCCGCCCCCGCGTCGCGCAACATGGCAACGCCATTTTCCCAAAGCTTGCTGATTTCTTCGGGCATACCATCAACCCGGTATTCTTTGGGAATACCGATTTTCATACCGCGAATGTCACCCGTCAGGGCGGCTTCAAAATCAGGGACCGCCATCGGGGCAGACGTGCTGTCCTTGGCATCGTGCCCGGCCATTGAACCGAGCATGATGGCTGCATCGCGTACGGTTTTGGTCATCGGACCGGCCTGATCAAGCGAACTTGCGAAGGCAACAACGCCCCAGCGTGAGCAACGACCATAGGTCGGCTTCAAGCCAACAATACCGCAATAGGATGCCGGTTGACGGATCGAGCCACCGGTATCTGTCCCGGTTGCGGCAAGCGCCATGCCACCGGCAACGGCGGCGGCCGAACCACCCGACGAACCGCCGGGCACAAGGTCCTTGCCGTCTTTGCCTTTCCACGGGTTAATTACATTCCCGTAGTAGGATGACGTGTTGGCGGACCCCATGGCGAACTCATCAAGGTTCGCCTTGCCGAGCATAACCGCACCATTGTCAAACAGCTTGCTGGTGACGGTGGATTCATATTCGGGTTTGAACCCTTCGAGGATGTGCGATGCGGCTGTGGTCTGAACACCTTCGGTGCAGAACAGGTCTTTGACCGCAATCGGCAGGCCTTCCATGTTGCCAGCATCACCTTTGGCGCGCTTGGCATCGGATGCCTTGGCCATCTCGATGGCTTTGTCCGGGGTTTCGGTGATGTAAGCGTTCAGGTTGCGATGCGCTTCCATCGATTTCAGGTGCGCTTGGGTCAGTTCGACCGAAGTGTAATCACCCTTTGCCAGACCGTCGCGGGCCTCGGCAAGTGTCAGCTTTGTCAGATCAGTCATTATTCAACCACCTTGGGCACAACAAAACAGCCAGCATCGGTCATCGGTGCGTTTGACAGCACTTTTTGCTGGATGTTGCCATCGGTGACTTCATCCTTGCGCAGCGGCAAGGTCAGATCGGCAACCGACGTCAGCGGCTCACAGCCTTCGACATCAACTTCTTGCAGTTCCTCGACAAAATCGAGGATACGGGTCAAATCACCCGCCAGTTCGGTGAGGCCTTCTTCGGACACGTTGATGCGTGAAAGATAGGCAATACGGCGAACTGTTTCCTTATCCAAAGACGACATGGATGAAAGTCTCTCTTAAGGAATGACAAAAAACCCGGCAGATGATCCATCTGCCAGAACGTGAATTACAGCGCGGAAACTAGCACCCCGACGCCCCCGCCGCAAGGGCCGGTAATGCCGATGATCATGTGCCATCGTGGTCGTTTTGATTTTACGATTTTACGGCATCGTATTGGCACGATGCCCACACACATCAATACACAATAACAAACGCCATAATGCAGATACGAATGTGCGGATTTTTAGGGCCCGACATGCAAACGGGCCGACGACACTGAATGCCGCCGGCCCGGTTTAACTTGGTTAGACATCCCGGTCTGTTTGGTCCCGGTCTGATGTGTTCGGCTTACCCCGGGCTCATGCCCCGCAGACGCTCGGAACGACGGCGGAGCAACTCAACCGTTAGCAGGAGCAAGATTGAGACCGATACAAGGATTGTCGCGGCTGCCAGAATGGTCGGGGAAATCTGTTCGCGCAAACCAGTGTACATCTGCCATGGCAGGGTTTGCTGACGGGCTGAGCCAACGAACAATACAACGACCACTTCATCAAACGAGGTGATGAAAGCAAACAAACCGCCTGAAATTACACCCGGCAGAATAAGTGGCATTTGCACCCGAAAGAACGTCGTGACCGGGTTTGCTCCCATATTCGCCGCTGCACGCGTCAGCGATTTATCAAAGCCCACCAGTGTCGCCGTGACAGTGATAATTACGAAGGGAATCCCCAGTACCGCATGAGCAAGGATCACCTTCACATAACCAACAAATGCCTGATTAAGGCCGAGATTGACCTGAAGCCAGTTGCCAAGCGGCGCATAGAAAAAGAACATGCCAGTCGCAGAAATGATCAATGGCACAATCATCGGTGAAATCAGGATGGCCATCATTGCCTGTCGACCGGGCACATGAGACTGGCTCAGACCGATGGCCGCCAGCGTTCCCAGCGACACCGATATAATTGTCGCAATCGGCGCAATGATCAGCGAGTTTTTGAGCGGCACCATCCACTCATCCGTCCCAAGGAAGTCACGATAATGCTTCAGGCTATAGCCTTCGGCCTTAAAACTCAGCATTTCAGGCGTAAAGGTGAAGAAGTTTTCAGCATTGAAGCTGAGCCAAATGACCGGGACCAACGGTGCGATCAGGAAGAAGAACACGAAAGCACAGATGAACAGGAACGTGCTGTGCCAAAGCACCTGCCCCGGTGTGTAATAGATTGGCACACGTTTACGATACTGACCGGTGCCAACCCATGTCGCGAACCAGCCCATCGAAAGGCCGACAAGAAATCCGCCAAACAGACCGCCAACACCGCCGAAAATTGCCGCGACGACGCCGAAAAGCACGGCAACGCCCCAGATGCTTTTCCAACGCTTGACCGACGTGATCTTTGCCAGAATACCGGCCAATGCCGCACCAACAATGGCGCCGCCGATCAACCCGATCCATGGATCACCAAAGATGTTGCCGGTTATAAAGCCGAACATCGCCCCCAATACTGCCACGATTGGCATCGTGAAGGTCAAAAGGTCCGGCCGTTTGATTTCAATGATTGCAGTACTCATGCCCTTAGCCCCCCAACTTCACGTTATCAATGCCGACAATCCTGTCATAGCACCAGTACAGACCCAGCACGACCACCAGAAGGATAGAACCCAATGCTGCCGCCAAGCCCCAGTTGAGTGAACTTGAGATGTGATAGGCAATCCGGTTTGAGATGAAGACACCACTTGTGCCACCAACGATTTCCGGCGTGATGTAATAGCCAATGGCCAAGATGAAGACCAGGATCGAGCCTGCGCCAATGCCCGGCACCGACTGGGGGAAATAAACCCGCCAGAACGCGGTCCAGTTGGTCGCACCAAGCGACTTGGCCGCCCGAAGGTAGCTTGGCTGAATGGTTTTCATCACGGAGTAAAGCGGCAGGATCATGAACGGCAGCAAAATATGCGTCATGGCAATGATCGTACCGGTCGCATTGTTCATCAGGATCAGACGATCAGCATCATTCACAAAACCAAGCCAAACAAGGATCTCGTTGATGACCCCTTGTTGTTGCAAAAGGACTTTCCATGCAGAGGTCCGAACAAGAAGCGACGTCCAGAACGGCAGAAGAACAAGGATCATCAGAATACTGGCCGTGCGCATTGGCAAGTTTGCCAGCAGCCACGCAACTGGGTAGCCCAGAATGACACAGCTTGCCGTAATGATGAGTGCCATCACAAGTGTTCGCATAAATAGCTGGGTATAGATTTGCTGGTTTTCTGGTTTCTGTTCGATCCCGTCCGGGGTCAATTGCATATCGACCGCATTGAGGAAATAGCCTGACGTCATGCTCGATGAATAGAGCTTGATCGTGGCCCAGACATCATGCGACAGCCAGTCTTCATTCTCAGCCGCGAAGGCTTCGCGGAAGCCGGTTTGCGGCAGTTGGCCGACATTAGCCGCCGCAGCTTTTAAGGCGTCAGCCCCCGGCCCGGTATAGCTTTGGATCGCGGTGACAGTTTCGGGGGTGGTCAAATCCATCCCCAAGGCACCATAGACAGATTCCCAAGGGTCTTCCTCGGCAACGGTGTCTTCTTCCTCGATCGCGGTCCAGATTGCGAAATCTGTATAGGCACGCGTGGTCCAGGGCAACATCTGAGCAACCTGCTCTGACGGGACAAAGCCGACATCCCCGCCCATGCTTTCGCCAACCATTGCAGCCCAAAGATCGCGGCGCTCCTCAAGCAGATCTTCGCCGTCGGTGCCAGACATCATTTTGTACCAGAACGCACCGTCCTTGAAATTCGCATCGATGTCTTCGAGCGGATCCTGCCATTCTTCACCAACGTCATCCAGCGAACGCCCGGTGGTGCGCAACAAGGAAGACAGTCCGGTTTTTTCATAGTTCAGGCGCGTCCCTAACCTGGTGTGCTGTTTGGCTTCTGATGCCTTGAACAGGTCCAGATAAAGGTAGCGGAAAACTTCTTCGGACGGCGGCACCCCGGTTGAACCATCCCATTCGGCAAGCTCAGTTACCACGCCGGGAATTGTATCGGGCACGATGTCATTTTCAACAGAGCGGAAAAGCATCGACAAAATAGGAACGACAAAGGTCACAACCACGAACAGCAAAAGTGGCGCGATCAGCATCAGCGCTCGTATCTTTTGCCGCATTAAAGCCCGTCGCAAGCTCTGTTTTAGTGGCCTGCCATCCGCTGCCAGCACTAACTCTTGTGTCGTATCACTCATCACGCCCCCGTCAGCCCGCCGTTTTGTCGGTCTGTTATATCGATTGGTCACACTTTAATGGGAAAAGGGGGCCGCAGGCGGCCCCCTTCCAATTAGCTCTTACTGAGCCAACCAAGCCTGGAACTTGGCATCGATATCATCGCGGTAATCAGCCCAGAACTCGTAGTTATACAGGAACGTGTTCTTGCTGTTTTCCGGATCGGTCGGCATATGCGGCGCCATTTCGATACCCAGTGTGGCATGTTTGCCAACCAGCGGAGCCGAAGACGCACGTGCCGGGCCATAAGAGATATATTTGGACTGGTCAGCCAAACGCTGCGTGTCGGTTGCGAAGCGAACGAAATCCTTCACGCGGGCAAGACGATCTTCTGGCAGGCCGGCCGGAATGATCCAACCGTCAAGATCGAAGACCTGTGCATCCCAAAGCATACCAATCGGTTGATCCTGCTCAACAATCGCGGAGAACAGACGACCATTGTAAGTCGACCCCATGAAGACTTCACCATCAGCAAGCTGCTGCGGCGTATCTGCACCAGCGCTCCACCAGATCACGTCGTCCTTGATGGTTGCGAGCTTATCAAGTGCCTGCTGCTGACCTTCCGGGGTACCGAGAACGTCGTAAACCTCGTCCTTGGCAACACCGTCGCAAAGCAGTGCCCATTCCATGTTATTGATCGGGCGTTTTTCGAGCGAACGCATGCCTGGGTATGTTTCGGTATCGAAAATTGCACAGATATCGGTCGGTGCAGCGGTGCCTTCCGGAACCATGTCGGTGCGATAACCAACGGTGGTGGAATACACAATCTGCGGGATAAAGCAATCGCTGACCAGAAGATCACCAAAGTCATCCTCGGCCGATGTGCCATCAGGTGCTGGCGCAAGAAGCTCGTTGGCATCAATTTCCATTGCCAGACCTTCGTCGCAAAGGCGCAACGCGTCAGAAGCAACAACATCAACCAAATCCCAAGTGACGTTGTTGGCTTCGTTCATCGCACGCAGTTTGGCAACGGCCTCGTTCGAGCTTTCGTCCCAAGTGATCGTAACATCTGGGTTCATGGCTTTGTATGGCTCGGCATAAGCCGCAACCTGACTGGCCTGATACGCGCCACCCCAGCTTACCAGCGTCATATTTGAAGCCATATCGGCGGCAAAAGCCGTACCACTGGCCGCGACAAGCAGTGTCGTCGCTGAAAGGGTCTTTAAAAGTTGCATAGTTATGCTCCCTGATTGTTTCCCGGAACTATTGACTTCGGAAGGCACCCGGGCGTGCCAATCCTGTTTCTGCCTAAAGTCTGATCGTCACGCGTCTAGTGCGCGGCAATCTTCTGCAAGCCAGCCGATTTCGATCTGCTGGCCCCGCTTCAGACGTACCTGATCTGGTGCATTTCTTGTTTTGATCACAAACTCGTCGTTCCCGGCCACACGCAGACGTGTGCGGAAAATATCGCCCATATAGATGAATTCCAGCACCTCGGCTTTGAGTGTGTGGGCATCTTCGTGGAGACGATCCCTGTTATATTCAACGCGTTCTGGGCGGATCGACACACGGGTGCGTTCGCCGACTTTACTTACGTTGACCGGTACGGCGTCAATGACTTCGCCGCCATCGAGCTCAATGACGCAAGTATTGCCCTTGATTTCTTTGACAACACCTTCAAGCGTGTTGTTCTCGCCAATGAATTGGGCGACGAAGCTGTTTTCCGGTGTTTCATAAAGCTTATCTGGCGGCGCAAGCTGCTGAATGCGGCCATCGTCAAACACGGCAACCCGGTCTGACATGGTCAGGGCTTCGGTCTGATCGTGGGTCACGTAAACGGTGGTGATGCCCAACTGATGCGCCAGATAGGTGATTTCAAACTGCATTTTTTCACGCAGCTGTTTATCAAGTGCGCCAAGCGGTTCATCCATCAGAACCAGTTCCGGCTCAAACACCAGTGCGCGCGCCAAAGCGACACGTTGCTGCTGTCCTCCCGACAATTGTGCCGGACGGCGACCACCAAAATCGCCCATCTCGACCATGTCGAGTGCCCTTTTGACCTTCTGTTCACGCTCGGCCTTGCCAAGCTTGCGAACTTCTAGCGGGAACGCAAGATTCTCGGCAATGGTCATATGCGGGAACAGTGCGTAGTTCTGAAACACCATACCAATACCGCGCTTGTGCGGCGGGATATTATTGATGGAAACACCGCCCAAGCGAATGTCGCCATGCGTGGCTGTCTCAAAACCTGCGAGCATCATAAGGCATGTCGTTTTGCCAGACCCTGATGGGCCAAGCATCGTCAGGAATTCGCCCTTTGGCATCGATAGGTTGAGATCTTTCACGACAAGCGTTTCGCCATCGTAGCTTTTCTGTACGCGTTCAAATTCAACAAACGCGTCATTAGATGCACCGTCGGTCAAGCCCAAATACCCCCTGTTTTATCTTCATTCACTTTGAGTTTCGTTTTCGCACAAATTTTGTGCTGTTTTCAGTTTTGCTCAAATTTTGAATTCACACATTAGAACAAACAAGCTGCTTCAGTTCAACCTAAAGAAACACCAAATATAGAAGCATTGCGACATAACCACACAAAGATTACACCAAAAGCAGCATTATCGACTGCTGCCAGGGGTGCGGGCTGCTATGCGTTCACGGATGGGCAACATGATTGCTTTGCGCTGGTATTTTATCGCCAACGAACCTATAAGGTCGCCATGATTTGCAATGATACACAGGAATTGCTGCGGTGCCTGACACCAGCAGCGCGCGTTTTGGGGCTTGATCTTGGCACCAAAACCATTGGCGTAGCCCTTTCAGATGTCGGGCTGCAGATTGCATCACCTTATGAGCTGATCTCGCGGAAGAAATTCACCCGCGACGTTGCACAGCTTTCATCAATCGTCACCAAGCAGAATGTCGGGGGCATCGTCATTGGCTTCCCGCGTGAGCTTGACGGTACGATTGGGAAAGCTTGCCATCGGGTTTACGCGTTCATCGACGAGATGGAAAAATATATCGACCTGCCCGTTTTGATGTGGGACGAGCGCCTGTCGACCAATGCGGTTGAGCGCATCCTGATTCAAGAAGTCGACATGACGCGCAAACGTCGCGCGGAAGTCGTCGATAAAACGGCGGCCGCCTATATCCTGCAAGGTGCGCTTGATAACCTTAACCGTCATACTGATCCGGGCGAAAATGCTGTGCCCGATGAAGAAGAAGACGATTTTGAAGATGAGGGCGACGAGGCATAAACGCCCCTACGCCAAGCACAAGCGACGCAACACCAAATTGAAAGCTGCCTGATATTTCAGGCGGCTTTTTTTATTTGGCAGTGATCACAACCATCACGCCAAAGAATTTCGAGGGCGGCAGGATCAGTTGATCCTTTTTATAGATCGCCCCCAGCGTTTTTGCCGCATCCGCAATCCGCGACATGTCATCGACAATCAACTCAAACCCGGCGAACCCGTCCGTTGGGAAGTTTGGATCATCAATGCCGTATTTGTCGATCAACTCATCGCCGTGCAGGGCTTCGACCAATCCATCGACATCAATGCCTTGATAGAATTCGCGTACGGCATCCGCAGCCCAATGTGACAAGAAGACCTTGCCAATCGCGCAGGCCGTATTTTGATGTGACTGATATTCGGGGAAATAGAAATTCTGAGGTGGATGGCGATGCTGGCAAACAAAACTGACCGCATTTCGTAATAAAGGATGGTTGGCGAATGCCAGCGCAAACGCAACACCAACTTCATCACCCTGTGGCGTTTTGGCATCGCGTTCGAAATGAAAGACGCGCGGCACAGCCGCTCCGGCGGCAATGAAATCTTCGCGATCTTTTTCCGCATCGTGTGACTGCAGGGCCAGCATCGACATACCTTCGCGATGGCGCAGGTAGTCACGGTTATAAACGGCAAAGGAAAATGGTGACGCAAGATCGGTTTCGGCAATCTTGGCTGGCTCAATGACCGACAGTAATTCGATGTACATACCATCAAGCTGGATCAGCGCATTGCCGGTCCCAAAAGGGTGGATCGCACGCGGGGTTACGGTAAAGCCAAGCTCGGTATATGCGGCAATTGCGGCATCAAGATCGTTCACACACAAAACAAGATGATCAATCGCGCGCGGCATGTGGTAACCCCTTAATGGTGGTGGTGTAGAAAACGCTTTCAATTGAAATCAGTGTACATTGTCAGCATTATGAACCCTGTGCTGACTATCACAGTCTGATATCATCGGCAAAGCACAACTGGCTCACAGTCAGATCACGACCTGCAAATCAGTTCCCTAGACCAAGTGGTTGCTTTACAATCGTAAATCAAGCTCCAGACTGCTGATCGAAAGACAAGCATCGCTCGCAGTTCTATGTTGAAAGACATTTGATGATCGCCATTCTTTCCGCCCTGCTACCGACATTTGCCCTGATCATTCTGGGGTATGTCTTACGTCAACGGCGTTTTCTGCCTGATACGTTCTGGCCGGGTGCGGAAAAACTGACCTATTTTGTGACCTTCCCGGCCTTGCTGTTTTCCAATACGGCCAAGGCCGACCTTGGCAGCTTACCGCTGCTCGGGATTGCCGGGGCAATGCTGGGGACGATTGCGATCTGCACACTTTTAATTCTTGCAATCAAACCGGTGCTTAAAGTCAGTCCGGCAGCATTTTCATCGCTGGTGCAAGGGGCCATTCGCCCCAATACCTATATCGGCCTTGCCGTTGCAGCCGCCTTGCTAGGGACGCACGGATTAACGGTGACTGCCCTTTGCGTCGCACTGGTGGTGCCGACCGTCAATGTTATCTCGGTTCTTGCCTGCGCGCATTGGGGAGACAATGACCGCACACCCGGCGTGTTGTCGCTGCTGCGCGATGTCGTCAAAAACCCGCTATTGATGGCCTGTGTCCTCGGAAGCCTTATGAATGTCATCGGGGTTGGGTTGCCCCCAGTCATTGGTCCGTTCCTTGAGGTTCTTGGCCGGGCAGCCCTTCCGATAGGCTTGCTTGCGGTTGGAGCCGGACTTGATCTGACAGCAGCCCGGCAGGCGGGCATTCCCGTTGGTATCTCAACAATTGGAAAACTGGCAATCAGCCCGGCAATCGCCGCGGGGCTTTGCATCGCATTGGGATTACCCACGACCGACATGGCGGCCGTTGTCCTATATGCCGCCCTGCCCTGTTCGGCCAGTGCCTATGTACTGGCGCGCCTGATGGGCGGGGATGCGCCGATGATGGCCAGCATCATTACTGTCCATACACTGGTGGCAATTGCGAGCATGCCAATCATTGCCATTCTGGTGCATGCGGTTTAACGCGGGCCCTGTCCACGCAACCGTCCGGAAAACTTGACCATGCAGTCAGGAAACAGGCAGTATAACAGCGCAATATTTACCTTTTCGTGACCGGGCCAATTGGGTATGCTCCGCGCGAAATTCTTCCAGGATCACCCAAGGGAAATGTGCAACGCCATGAGCGTCATGGGACCAGCGGCGGATCATTATCCGCACCCACACCTCCTCGGCATCGAGGGTCTTACCCCCGGGGAAATCACCCTTATTCTTGATCGGGCACAGCATTACGCGGAAAAGAACCGTTCTGCTGACAAGACCAGTAATATTCTGGCCGGTGCCACGGTTGTTAATCTGTTTTACGAAAATTCCACCCGTACCCTGACGTCCTTTGAGCTCGCCGCCAAGCGGCTTGGTGCGGATGTCATCAACATGACGGTGGGAACGAGTTCGGTCAAAAAGGGTGAAACCCTGATTGATACGGCGATGACGTTAAACGCGATGAACCCGGATGCACTTGTGGTGCGTCATGGCGACAGTGGTGCTGTCAAATTGCTCAGCGAAAAAGTCAATTGCGCGGTTTTGAATGCCGGGGATGGTCGCCATGAACATCCGACACAGGCGTTACTAGATGCATTGACCATTCGTCGCCACAAAGGTCGCCTGCATCGTCTCAACGTTGCGATTTGTGGTGATATCGCCCATTCACGCGTGGCACGGTCCAATATCTTGTTGCTCAACACCATGGGATCGCGGGTGCGCCTTGTGGCCCCACCGACCTTGATCCCGTCAAAGATCGACCGGATGGGTGTTGAGATATTCCATAACATGGAAGAAGGCCTGAAAGACTGCGATATCGTCATGATGTTACGTCTTCAGCTTGAACGCATGGAAGGAAGCTTTATCCCTTCGGTGCGTGAGTATTTCCATTTCCATGGTCTTGATCGTGCCAAACTGGCAAATGCCAAACCCGACGCGCTGATCATGCATCCCGGCCCCATGAACCGTGGTGTCGAAATCGATAGTGAAGTGGCTGATGACGTCGAACGGTCGGTCATTCGTGAACAGGTCGAAATGGGGGTTGCAGTCCGCATGGCAACCCTTGAACTGCTTGTCCAGAACCATAGAACGATGGGAGGTCAGGCATGAGCCCCGCCATTCGCGCCAAAGGCGCTGGCCAAAAGGCATTTATCAATGCCCGCCTGATTGACCCAGTCAAACAAACCGATGCCCTTGGCGGTATTCTGATCAACGACGACAAAATCCTTAAAAGCGGTGCCGATGTTACGACCGATACCGTGCCCGAAGGTTATCAGATCACTGATTTGAACGGGGCGTGTCTGGCACCCGGACTGGTGGATATGCGCGCGCAATTGCGCGAACCGGGGTTTGAGCATCAGGAAACCATTGAAACCGCCGGAAGATCGGCGGCCACGGGCGGCATTACAACGATCATTGCCCTGCCCAACACCGATCCGGTGATTGATGACGTGGCGGGTGTGGAATTTATCGCACGGCGTGCTCGCAAGGTTGGGTTGGCAAAAGTTTTTGTCTACGGCGCGGTATCCAAAGGCATTGAAGGCAAGGAAATTACCGAACTTGGTCTATTGCATCAGGCCGGTGCGGTTGCCTTTTGCGATGGCATTCAGACGATTGCCAGCGCACGCCTTTTGCGTCAGGCACTGGCCTATTCGACCTTCTTTGATGGCATGATTGTTCAGCATCCCGAGGAACCGGAACTTTCCAGGGGGGCGGCGATGAACAGTGGAGAACTTGCCACCCGTCTTGGTCTTTCGGGTGTGTCGCCCTTGGCCGAGGTTATTCAGATAGAACGCGATTTACGGCTTGTTGAAATGACGGGTGGACGTTTGCATTTTGCCCATATTTCGACCGGTGAATCGGTTGAGGTGATCCGCAAGGCCAAAAAACGTGGCCTAAAAGTCACGTGTGACACGGCACCGTTTTACTTTGCGCTCAATGAAAACGCGGTGTCTGATTACCGGACATTTGCCAAACTGTCCCCACCCCTTCGATCCGAAGACGACCGTCAGGCGATTGTTGCCGGTTTGGCCGATGGCACGATTGATGCCATTGCGTCGGACCATAACCCGCAAGATGTTGACTCAAAGCGCCTGCCCTTTGCGCAGGCCGCCGCAGGTGGTGTCGGGTTTGAAACGTTGCTGCCCATCGCACTTGAGCTCTATCACAACGGGCATATGTCACTGCTTGAGGTCATCACGAAATTGACCCGTGTTCCCGCAGCGCTTGTCCGCATCAAGGGGGCTGGCACGCTTGAAGAAGGAACACCGGCGGATTTGGTGATCTTTGATCCGGACCGTCCGTGGAAAATTGATCCTTACCAATTCCAGTCCAAATCAAAAAACTCGCCCTTTGATGGTCGCCTGACACAGGGGCGCGTCTTGCGCACCCTGATTGACGGCCGCGAAGTGTTTACGGAAGGCGCCTGAAATGGAACTTGATGCCACCTACAAAGCAATGTTGATGTCGCTTCAGGTCGCAACAGTTTGCGGTTATCTGCTGGGGTCCATTCCGTTTGGCCTTGTCCTGACCCGTATGGCAGGCCTTGGCGATATCCGCAAAATCGGGTCGGGCAACATTGGTGCAACCAACGTTTTACGCACTGGACGCAAGGGCCTTGCCTTCCTGACCCTGATTGGGGACGCGGGCAAAGGTGCGTTTGCGGTTCTGATTTTCACCCACCTTGTCGGCGTCGAACAGGGCATCTTTGCCGGTGGTGCTGCTGTGATTGGCCACATGTTTCCGGTCTGGCTGCGGTTTAAGGGCGGCAAAGGTGTTGCCACGACCCTTGGAACCCTGGCCGCCGTAAACTGGATCATGGGGCTTTGCGCAGCACTTACATGGCTGGTGATGGCGCTGATATTCCGCATCTCATCGCTTTCGGCGCTGATTGCGATGATCGCAGCCCCACTTGCGGCATTCTTTATTGCCAATGATCCGGGTGCTGGATGGCTTGGCGTATTTTTGGCGGTGATTGTCTGGCTGGCCCATCACGCCAACATCAGCCGCCTTCTGCGCGGTGAAGAACCCAAAATCGGGCAAAAGAAAAAAGACGCACAAGCAGACAGCGACAAGGACGAAGATATCCAAGCGAGCTGAGCGACAGTCTTTTGAAGTACTTGACGAATTAACGCCCGGATGAGCACAATCCGGGCGTTATGTTTTTTGATCATGAGCAACCTTCGCGATTATCGCAATCTGAACGTCTGTCGCGCATACGACTGGCGCGCAGCAGCAATATTGGCCCGATCACATTTCGCAAACTTCTTGATCGATTTGGCACGGCCCGTGATGCGATCGAACAGTTGCCTGACATTATTGCCAAAACCAAAGGATTTCGTAAAATCGTTCTGGCCAGCAGGAACGATACGGTTTTGGAAATCGAATTGGCCCAAAAATGCGGGGCAAAACCGGTTATTTGGGGCGACCCGGAATATCCCGCCCTTCTGGCCCGGATCGAAGATGCCCCTCCCTATTTTTATGCCATCGGCCGTGTTGAGCTTTTAGCACGCCCTGCGATTGGGCTGGTCGGGGCACGCAACGCATCGGCCAACGGATGCGGATTTGCCCGAAAGCTTAGCCACAGCCTATGTGATGCGGGGTATGTTGTGGTGTCGGGCATGGCGCGCGGCATTGATGGGGCAGTCCATGAAGCGGCCCTTAAGGCCGATCCAAATGCACATGGTGGCACCATTGCCGTTCTGGGCGGTGGGGTTGATGTCATCTATCCACGCGAACATCGCGATCTTTATGGCAAACTGTGCGAACAGGGCTGTGTTATTTCAGAAATGCCGCCCGGCTTACAGCCACAAGCGCGTCATTTCCCAAAGCGGAACCGCATTATTTCAGGCCTATCATACGGAACGGTTGTGATTGAGGCGGGCCGAAATTCCGGATCCTTGATCACGGCAAGGTTTGCCGGTGAACAGGGACGCGATGTGTTTGCCGTTCCCGGCTCCCCAACCGATCCGCGTGCAGCAGGCCCAAATAGCCTGATCCGGGACGGCGCAATATTATGCGACTCTGCGGATGTGATTTTGGATGCTTTGCGTGATGCGACGCAAAACACGCACCTTTTTGAAGATTTTCATCAATTTAACACGACCGCACGCAGCCCTGAGGTAAATAGCGATCCGGCGCGATATGATGACATCGCACAATCGATTGTTCAGGATGCGGAAAATTCCGGATCAAAAGAACCGTCACAAAGCATTGAAATTGATAGCGAACTGGGGGATTTATCCCCCATCGACACCGATGCGGATCAGAGTGGCAAAGTTCTTGATCTTTTATCGACCACACCGCTTCTGATTGATGACCTTATTCGGGCGTCTGAGCTTCCGGCAAACAGCATTTCGAGCATTCTGATTGAACTCGAACTTGCAGGAAGGGTTGAACGTCACCCCGGAAATAGGGTATCGCGTATCGCCAAATGAGAGTCGCGTCGAAATCGGGCGTGACAAATATTGTTGTGATTTGCTGCAATTTGCGCAATCTGGTCTGGACTTCCGATACACTATATATATGTGTCGCTCATTCGGATTATTCGAAGCACAACATAATGATCGCCTTCGGGCGCAAGAACCGGACACGAAAAACGTAATGAATCTTGTCATCGTCGAATCCCCGGCCAAAGCCAAGACGATCAACAAATATCTCGGTGATGATTTTAAGGTGCTGGCCTCTTTCGGTCACATCCGCGACCTTCCGTCCAAAGACGGTTCGGTCGATACCGATAACGACTTTTCGATGATCTGGGAAACAGACGGTCGATCTGAAAAACAGATCCGTGAAATTGCGTCAGCGGCACGAGACTCCGACACCATCTATCTCGCGACTGACCCGGATCGTGAAGGTGAAGCCATTTCGTGGCACATTCTTGAGGTGCTTGAGCAGAAAAAATTGCTCCGTGGGCGTGACGTCCATCGCGTCGTGTTTCACGAGATCACCAAAAAGGCTGTTACCGAGGCAATTGCCAATCCGCGTGAGCTTAATAAAGAGCTGGTCGATGCCTATCTGGCGCGCCGCGCATTGGATTATCTGGTCGGGTTTAACCTGTCGCCGGTTCTGTGGCGTAAACTGCCCGGCTCACGGTCGGCTGGCCGTGTGCAATCGGTCGCACTTCGTCTAATTTGCGAACGCGAAATCGAGATTGAAGCATTTCGCGCCGATGAATACTGGTCGCTTGAAGCTGGGTTTACGATCCCGGAAGGCAATTTTTCGGCCCGCCTCACCCATTTGAATGGTGAAAAACTCGATAAACTCGCCCTTGGCAACGAAGACGCCGCCAAGATTGCGCAGGAAAAAGTCGAATCGCGTAGCTACACGGTTTCCAAGGTTGAGCGCAAAGACGTTAAACGCCGTCCGCAGCCGCCGTTTACCACATCAACCTTGCAGCAGGAAGCATCGCGTAAGCTTGGCTTTGGCGCCAAACGCACCATGCAGCTCGCCCAGCGCCTATATGAGGGGATTGATATTGGCGGCGAAACCGTTGGCCTGATCACCTATATGCGTACCGATGCCGTCATCCTGTCGGGAGAAGCATTGGCCGCGGCACGTCGCCTGATCGGCAAGGACTACGGCGATCAGTATCTGCCCGCAAGCGCGCGCAGCTTTGCCAACAAATCCAAGAACGCGCAGGAAGCCCACGAAGCCATCCGTCCAACCGATCTGTTCCGTCGCCCCGATCAGGTGGCGCGACACCTCGATAAAGATCAGTTGAACCTTTATACCCTGATCTGGAAACGGACCGTCGCCTGTCAGATGGAAGACGCGCGTTTTGATCAGGTTGCGGTTGATCTGTCATCGAATGACAATCACGTTGTTTTGCGTGCCAATGGCTCGGTCGTTAAGTTTGACGGCTTCCTGAAACTGTATCAGGAAGGCAAAGATGATGATTCAGACGATGAAAAAGACCGCCGTCTGCCGCCGTTAAAAGAAGGCCAGAAACCCGATCTTGGCAAAGTCAGCATTGATCAACACTTCACCCAGCCGCCGCCCCGCTATACCGAGGCGAGCCTGGTTAAAAAGATGGAAGAACTCGGCATTGGCCGTCCGTCGACCTATGCGTCGATCATTTCGGTGTTGCAGGATCGAAACTATGTTCTGCTGGAGCGTCGTCGCTTTGTCGCGCAGGACCGTGGGCGTCTTGTCACAGCGTTCCTGTCGAAATTCTTTGAACGTTATGTGCAGTACAACTTCACGGCCGATCTTGAAAACCAGCTTGATGAAGTCTCGATGGGCAAACTGGCCTGGAAAGATGTTCTGAAAGATTTTTGGTCTTCGTTCAAAGGTAACGTTGACGAAGCCAAGGAACTTAAAATCACCGAAGTGCTTGATGCGCTTCAGGTGATGCTGGAAAACTATCTGTTCCCGACCCGCGAAGACGGTAAAGATCCACACAAATGCCCGAAATGCGAAGACGGTCAGCTGAGCCTGAAACTGGGTAAGTTTGGCGCCTTCCTTGGCTGCTCAAACTATCCAGAATGTAATTTCACCCGTCCGTTGGTTGCCAATGAAAATGGCAGCGATTCCGAACTTGATGCCGGACCAAAGGTTCTTGGTGTCGACAAGGAAACTGGCAAGGAAATTACACTGCGCAAAGGCCCGTACGGGGTGTACGTCCAGCTTGGCGAAGAAGAAGAAGTCGAAGGCAAAAACGGCAAGCCTAAAAAGGTCAAGCCGAAACGAACGTCTTTGCCCAAGGGGTTGGAGCCATCGGTGGTTGACCTGTCAAAAGCTGAGGAGCTTCTGACGTTGCCGCGTCTGGTCGGGATTTATCCTGATACCGGTGAAGAAATGAAAGCCAATGTTGGTCGTTTCGGCCCCTATGTTCAGGCAGGCAGCATATTTGCGTCCCTGAAGGCCGATGATGACGTTTTGACCATTGGCGAAAACCGCGCCATTACCCTGATTGCAGACAAACGCGAAAAGGCTGGTACGGAAATTGGCAAGCATCCTGACGACAATGAACCGATCTTTGTTGCGGTTGGTCGCTGGGGTCCGTTTGTGAAGCACAAAAAGACCATCGCCAATATCCGCGATGTTGAACGTGACGACATCACGCTGGAGATGGCGATCAAGGCGATTAAGGAAAAGGAAGCCAAGTCGGGCAAAACCACCAAAGCCACGGCGAAGAAAGCGGCTCCGAAGAAAACATCGGCCAAGAAAGCCCCCGCTAAAAAGAAAGCTGCAAAGAAACCTGCAGCGAAAAAGACAACCACGAAAAAGGCGGCGGCGACGTAATCGCCGCCTTCCTTTTTCGGGTGACACGATTGAAAGGACGCCGCAAAGTTGGCGAACGATAGAGACGATAAGAAGCACTTCCCGACACGGGAAGAAATCATTGAGTTCATCGGCATGAGCCCGACCCCGGTCGGTAAGCGCGAAATCGCGCGGGCCTTTAACATTAAGGGTGCAGCCAAAATTGAACTTAAAAAGGTCCTCAAAAACCTGAACATCGGCGGCGACGTCGTTAAAGGACGCCGGCGGTTTGATAAACCTGACCGCCTGCCCCCGGTCGATGTTCTTGAAATCACCGGCATTGATGACGACGGCGAAGTTCTTGCCAAGCCAAATGTCTGGAAGCACGACTACGAACCGCCGCAAATCACGGTCAAGTCAATCCGTCGCGGCGGACCAAGTGCACCGGGCGTTGGTGACAAAATCCTCGCCAAGTTGCGCTATACCGGCAAGCAGACCTACGAAGCCAGCATCATGAAGGTTCTGGGCAGCGGTCCTCAACGCGTTCTGGGTCTTTATCGACCGAACGAGCGCGAAGGCCGTGTTGTGCCAACAGACCGCAAGGATAGCGGCGAAATCGCCGTGCCACTTGACGATCACCCCGATCTTGAAAGTGGCGCGCTGGTTTTGACAGAAATTCTGCCGGGCAAACATTTCGGATTGCGCAAAGGCCGCATCACCGAAGTCCTTGGTAATATCAACGAACCAAAGTCGATCAGCCTTGTGTCGATCCACGCGCGCGGTATTCCGTTTGAATTCCCGCCAGAAGTCGAATTGCAGGCCCGTGAGTCCAAGGCAACGCCGATGGACAAACGTACAGATCTGCGCAACATCCCGCTTGTTACCATTGATGGCGCCGATGCGCGCGACTTTGATGATGCGGTCTGGGCAGAAGCCGACACCGACCCGGAAAACGAAGGCGGCTGGCACCTTATGGTGGCGATTGCCGATGTGTCCTGGTATGTGCGCCCGGGCGATGCGCTTGACCGCGAGGCGGTAAAACGCGGCAATAGTTGCTATTTCCCTGACCGCGTGGTGCCGATGTTGCCGTTTGAACTGTCAAACGGTTGGTGTTCGCTTGTTCCGCATGAAGACCGCGGCTGTATGGCCGTGGAAATGTGGCTCGACAAGAATGGCCATAAACTCAGACATAAGTTCTGTCGCGGGATGATGCGGTCTGCGGCCCGTCTGACCTATGATCAGGTTCAGCGCGCCGTGGATGGCCAGCCAGACGATACAACGGGTCCGTTGGTCGATACGGTTATCAAACCGCTTTATGGCACGTTTGACGCCTTCCTGCAGGCACGCAAACGCCGTGGTGTTTTGGAACTTGATGTTCCCGAACGCAAGATAGAACTGAACGAACAGGGTCAGATCGTTGCCATTGCACCGCGTGCGCGCTTTGACAGTCACAAACTGATTGAAGAGTTCATGATCGCGGCCAATGTCTGTGCCGCCGAGGAACTTGAACGCCTCAAACAACCTTGCATGTATCGTATCCATGATGCACCAAGCGAGGAAAAGCTCGAAGCGCTGCGTGAATTCCTTGAAGGGGCTGGCTATACGCTGAATAAGGCAGCGGTTCTGCGTCCGCGTGACTTCAACCAGATCCTTGAAAAAGCCAAAGACACGCCAGAGGCCGAACTGATCAATACCGTGGTATTGCGCAGTCAGTCACAGGCAATGTATAGCCCCGACAACATCGGGCACTTTGGGTTGGCACTGAACAAATACGGGCATTTCACATCTCCGATCCGACGCTACGCCGATCTTTTGGTTCATCGCGCATTGATTGCCGGACTGAAACTTGGTGAAGGTGGCCTGCCATCAGAAGAAGGTGAACGGTTCGAACAAATCGGTGCAGACATCTCCGGCACCGAACGCCGGGCAGCCATGGCAGAACGCGATGCGGTTGACCGGTATGTTGCTGCCTATATGTCTGACAAGGTCGGGGCCGAATTCCCCGGCAAGATTTCCAGCGTCACGCATTTTGGCCTGTTCATTTCGCTGCAGGAAACCGGCGCGGATGGTCTGGTACCGATTTCCACCCTGCCCGACGACTATTACGTTCACGACCCCGCCAACCACGCATTGGTTGGCCAAAATCGTGGCAAGACGTTCCGTCTGGGGGATCAGGTTGTTGTGCGCATCGCCGATGCTGATGCGGCAACGGGGTCGCTGGCACTGCGTTTGGCCGAGCATGCCGATATCACCGCACGCGATCTGGAAGAACGCCCGCGCAGTGGCCGTCGCGGCCAGCAAAATCGCCGTGGCAGCCCGGGGGATCGCAGCCACCGTCACGGCAGTAAGCCCGGTTTCCGATCTGGCCCACGTGATGCCGCTGGTCCGGGTGGAGCGTCAGCGACAAAGTCGAAGGGGAAAGGTGCGGCCAAGCCCGGGGGTAAAAAGAAAACAACCCCGAAAAAGCAGCGTAAAATGGTCGCGTCAGACCGCGTCGCACGCAGCAATGCAAAACGCGGCGACAAACCGCAATAAGACCCAAGACATCTTTTAAGACGTTTAAAGGGCGGCCCGTTTAGGTGGCCGCCCTTTTTCGCATCTGTCTGGTTCCCACAAACATTTATTACATCATTGTATCGATGAATTTTGCAAGTTGGTCGGCCGTTTGTTTGCCACGGTTACTGATAATCGCGACATTGCCCGGCAAACCTTCAAGGTCGGGATGACCGGCATCAAAGCTTGTCAGCAAACCAAGTTTTTTATTGGCCAGAGTTTTCATCGCAGCCAGTGCACGGATCAGTTCAATACCGCTTAATCCATCAAGAACGGCGGCTGTGATCACGGCATCAGGATGTGATTGCACAACGGTTTCAAATGCTTCGACCGCAGTGCGTGCCGTGATGGTGCGGAAACCCTTTTCGCGCAACTCGCGCTGCAGAAAACGTGCCTGTACAGCCGTCGCCGTCACCAAAAGGACTTCCTTGTCATTGGCCGTGACCGCAGCACTTTTTGTTCCAACATCTTCGGTCGGGACACTGCGGGTCGGCAAAGAGCGAAGAATGCGCGTTTCTTCGTCCGCAGCCGGGTTGGTGCCACTTTCAATGATCTCGCGGATCCAACTGGTGAAATCGACAAGGGAAGCCGCCTCAAGATCATTAATCTCGGTCAATTCGGCAATGTAGTCTTCCAGACGATGGGCAATTGCCCCGACAAGTGGAAAACCAAATGATCCCGCAAGTCCCTTTACAGTATGGGCTTCGCGGCGCAATTCGGCAATCCCCGGTCCGGCTTCATCCATACCACCTGCGATACGATCAATTGTGGTTTCAATCCGGTCGACCCGGTCCACGGTATCCTCAATGAAGTCCTGTTTAAGACTGGCGACGATATCGTCAGCATTTCCCATTGGGCGACTCCTTTGGCAGGTATTTGATAACGTTCAATAATCTTTAGTTCGCGCAGGAGCTGAATTAGCTGGAACGAATTCTCTTGCTTACGCTATTGAACATCATGATGATAGTTTGACGTTTCAATGCTCCTTTTTAGCCCCCGGATCAAGGGGACAAAAAAGAAACCGGAGTTCTCGCCCCATGACTGACGCCCACGCCCCACACCAAAGCCGTGGCAGCCGATTAATGACAGGTCTGCGCCGTGGTTTTCGCCGCAAATGCCCCAATTGCGGACAAGGTTTTGCTTTTGGCGGCTATCTTAAACTTCGATCTGAATGCGACGTCTGCGAACATCCGATTGGCGAATACCGCTGTGACGATGCCCCGCCCTATTTCACCATTTTTCTGGTGGGACACATTGTTGTGTCAGGCGCCCTTACCATGGAACAATCCATGAGCCCATCGATGACACTTCAATTGGTTGTCTGGCTGCCGACAACTGTTGTGTTGTGCCTTGGCATTCTGCCCTTCGTCAAGGGAGCTGTTCTGGGCACACAATGGGCCATGGGGATCAAAGGATAGCCATTGGCCTGATGGCAATTTTCCTTTAGAATTAGTCCTCTTGGCACTTTATTTGAACCGGAACATTTAATTGGTTACAGCTGCTTTGCCAATCACCGACACCTGCTCCTTGACGTGCCGTCCGCGAAGACATTTGCGTATGGTCGTACTTGTTGGTGCCTGTCTTTGGCAAGCAGCATGCGCCACATCCAACCAGCCCGCAATAACATCAGTTGATGATCCGCAAACGCGAGATCTGCTTAACCAGACCATTGAACTGGTTGCGACACGCTATATTGATCCGATCAGCCGTGAACAGATTCTGGTTAACACACTTGATGGCCTTTCTGATCTGGATAACAACATTCGGGTAAATATTACCCCTGATGACCTTGTTCTGAACTATGGCACGCAAACGGTGCAAACCATTGAGCTTCCCAAAACGCCCGACAGTGGCGGCAGCCCGATGGGGTGGTCAGAGATCACCATTAAGGGACTGAGTACATATCGGGCCTATTCGCCATATTTGCGTTCCAGTTCGACACTCGACATTCAATCGGCATTGATCAGCGGTGCGATCCGCAATCTGGATCGCTACAGCCGTTATGAAGGCCCAAAGCAGGCTGAAACGGCACGCAACCGCCGCGATGGCTATATCGGGATCGGGGTTCGTGTGATTGGCGGGGAAGGATACCCTGTGGTCAAACTGGTCCATCCTGATAGTCCAGCCGATTTGGCCGGTTTGCATCCCGGTGATGAGATCATCTCGGTCAATGGCGATGACATGTATGGCCAGACCAGCCAGTTCACAGCCGACCTATTGCATGGCGAAGAAGGCAGCAGTGTCCGCATGGAGGTCAATACCGCCAGTTCACCACAAATCATCCCGATGGAGATTGTGCGTGAACGGGTGATTGACCGGACAGTCTTTACCGAGTTTCGCGACAATGTGCTGATTGCGCGCCTGAGCAGTTTTAACAATGCGACGGCTTCTGCCCTTGGTGACAGCCTTCTAACGGCTCAATTACGTCCTGGCGGGCTCAAGGGGGTCATCCTTGACCTTCGTGGCAACCGTGGTGGCCTTCTGCAGCAGGGTGTGGCGGTTGCCGACCTGTTTTTGGAAAACGGTCCCATTGGCAACACGTTCTCGCGCGTGATGGCCGCACGCCATGTGTTTAAAGCTGAAACAGGTGATGTCAGTTCTGGCGTCCCGCTGGTCGTGTTAATTGATGGGCGCACGGCATCATCGGCGGAGTTAGTCGCAGCAGCACTTCAAGATCGCAATCGCGCCGTGCTGATTGGATCGACCAGTTTTGGCAAGGGTTCTGTTCAGGCCATCAACGATCTTCCTAACAAAGGTACGCTTACGTTCACGTGGTCACGCATGACGGCACCTTCTGGCTATACATTTGATCGAATTGGCCTGTTCCCGGCGGTCTGTACAGGTACACCAGCGACGCAGAAAATCAATGCGTCCGATCAAGTAACAAATGCACTGGCCCATCACGATCAGATCACCAAGATCATGACAAAGTGGCGCAGTCTTGATTATCAGGATGAGGCAACCCGGCGACAGCTTCGGGACGTCTGCCCGGCCGATACGCATGGCACAGGATTTGACGTTGAAGTTGCCCTTGAATTGATCAAAAACCACCCTTATTACAGGACGCTCGTCTTTGCTGGACAACAGGAAATCGCGGACATTTTTGACGTCGAGTAAAAATGCATTATTTTTTGCCAAAATGGCTTGACAGTCTGGCGATAACCTTTATGTTCCGGCGCCTGAGATACACCTGAACACAGGATGCAGAGACATGGCGAAGCCCGCTTCGATCCTCGTAAAGTTGGTAAGCACCGCAGATACCGGTTACTTCTATGTTGTTAAGAAGAACCCGCGGAATACCACCGAGAAATTCCAGTTTCGCAAGTACGACCCCGTCGTGCGTAAGCACGTCGTGTTCAAAGAAGCGAAAATGAAGTAATCTGGTTCTTCGGAACTTGATTGCACTCAGACTTTAAAAAAGACGTGTCCTTCTGGGCACGTCTTTTTTTATTGGTCCCGGAAGGTTGTGTCTGCTCCAACGGAATGACACCCGCCTTTAAAGGACGACATTACGTCCTGCCCACACCCGCACGTCGCCTAAGACGAAAACTGCCGGTACCCAGCCACAGCAAGCAACAACCAGCCGACAATAAATGCGATCCCCCCAATGGGTGCTACGGCGCCAAAAACTGACAAGCCGGTAAACGCAATCACGTAAAGCGCGCCACAAAAGAACACGATACCAACCAGCATGGCATAGGCAGCAGTCCGCAAAAGCTTTTCATCGGGCACATGGCGAACAACTGCCGCGATTGCAACAAGGGCCACGGCATGGATCAATTGATAATGTGCGCCCTTTTCCACAAGACTGCGTGCATAGTCCATGTCGCTTCCGGCCATCGCGTGGGCAGCAAATGCGCCCACTCCGACCGCTATCGCGCCATTCAGCCCCGCCAGAATAACAGACATACGCATGGTGAGTTTTCTCCTGCTTGGCTACGCCACGAAAGTCATGCGCAACATTACCGGGCGATTGGGAAAACAGCCATGCGATAACGCAAAAAAAATGGCCGTACATAAAAATGTACGGCCAGTAAACTCTCTTGGGGGAGATGTGTCGAACAATCTAAATGTCCGTCACAAGACTATTACTACCCCCGCGATCATCGAATTTCTGTGACAACCATCACAATTAGAAAATAATTTTCAGGGATGACCTTCCATCCGCAACATTCACTCAAAGCCACAAGTCAGAGCAGATCGCAGCTTAGTGGATTGACTCACTCAGGAATTCTTCAAGTCGACGCACATCAGGGACATGCAGGCCGTTATCGACTTTGTTCACAAGCCCCTTGCGGCCAAGACTGCCCATAACGCGGGCCACCGTTTCACGCGATGTGCTGACACGTCCGGCGATTTCGGAATGCACCGGCACCGGTGACAATACTGCGGCGCCTGTATCGTCTGAGACTTGCTGTGCACGGCGCATGATTTCGGCAACCACCCGTTCGTTGGCACCAAGGGTGCTGACATCGACAATGCGCCGTGTGGATGTGCGTACAATGCGTGCGAGTTCGCGAATGACGTTCCAACCGACCGACGGATGGCTTTTGACAACCGTTTCAAAATTGGCCGGACTTAGGATGGCGACTTCTGTGTCGTTCACAGCAAACACACAGGCAGATCTTGGCTGCCCATCAATGGCTGAAAGCTGTCCCACACAGCCGCCTGCCCCGATTTCTTCAAGCGTGATTTCACGCCCGGACAGCGAGTAATTTACGATCCGCACCCGACCAGACAAGATCAGATAAACATCTGAACTGTCAGCTTCCGGTTCGATCATTTGTGCCCCGGCCGAGAAGTTTTTCCGGTTAATGTGGCGCTCCACATCAGTAAGCGCATCTTCGTCCAAACCCGCTAAAATCCCGACGACAGATAATTTAACCATGTGTCCGTGCTTTTCGCCTTTGTGTTGTTTTTATAAGAACAGCCCATTGTCTAAAACAGGAAGGTCCACCCCATTGCAGTATCAACTTTGATCATATGCAAACAAAAGTAGACTGACAATCATTGCGCATTGAAATGTTCAAAACCAGATCAAGATAGACTTATCCATGCTGCATGTGCGAACATGTGATTGACGTTTTCAGACAAGGCTTGATCTTTCGTCCGTCCCATTACCAAGGAGACCGACCATGAGTCCGGAGTTGGAAATCTTTCGCCGCAGCCCGACTGGCAAAGCCAAAAGCAAAAACCCAATCGTTTTTGTCCATGGTGCCTATACTGGTGCGTGGTGCTGGAACGAGCATTTCCTCACCTGGTTTGCAGATCAGGGGTTTGAAACAATATCCTTCTCTCTTCGTGGTCATGGCGGCAGTGGTGGTCGCGCATTGCGCAGCCTTGCCTCAATTGACGACTACGTCGAGGACTTAGAAGAAATCGTCGAGACACTCGGCAAAAAGCCTATCCTGATCGGTCATTCGATGGGTGGCTACGTCATTCAGAAATATCTTGAACGCCATACCGCCGAGGCGGCAGTTCTTTTGGCGTCCGTGCCGCCAGAGGGACTTTTGGCAAGCAACGCAATGATGGCGATGGCCCAGCCTGATCTGTTTTTCCAGATGTTCTGGTTACAGGCCATCGGGCCCCATACATTGCTGCGTGAGCGTCTTGGCCGTGCGATGCTATCGCCTGACATCGCCGAAGATGAAGGGATGATCTATTTCGGGCGGCTCGAGACCGAAAGTCATCGGGCGTTGATGGACATGATGGGGGCAAATCCTGTTTTCCTGTCATCCACAGAAGTACCGTCGATGCTTGTTCTTGGCGCACGCAATGACGAGATCATCCAAAGCGAGTTGATCCATCGGACTGCCCGGCGCTATAACGCCGACTATGCGCTGATTGATGATATTGCGCATGCCATGATGCTTGATAAAAACTGGGAAAAAGTTGCAGAAACTATCCTGCAATGGCTTGAAGTCACTCTCGTCACTCAGGAACGTCGCAAGGGCAACAAAAGCGCAGCATGACAACGGCGAAAACAAGCGCTTTCCATTTTGTGGAAATTCTGGAAGCATGAACAACCTCTGGATTTAGTGTCTCACCAGATAAAAGGTTGTTGATATGCCCCACAAAAATAGATCTTTCCGCTTTGCGTCCTTTATTACGATTGCTTGCTTAACCAGCATGTCCATACCCTCGGCACATGCCCAGCAGGCCACCGACGCCGTCGCGCCAGAAACCGGCAGCACACAACGCATCGGGCTTAGCCAGTCGATCACATCCGATAACTGGATGATCGCGGCGGCCAACCCGCTTGCAGTTCAGGCAGGGGCAGACGTCCTGCGCCGTGGCGGCAATGCGATTGATGCAATGGTCACCGTACAGACAATGCTTGGCCTTGTAGAACCGCAGTCCTCGGGCCTCGGCGGGGGTGCTTTTCTGGTGTATTATGATGCCAGTTCGGAAAAGCTTACAACGCTGGATGGGCGTGAAACCGCGCCGGAAAATGCCTCCCCGACCCTGTTTCAAGATGAAAACGGCGAACCGCTTGAATTCTATGATGCAGTTGTTGGTGGACGGTCGGTCGGAACACCGGGGACTCCGGCCTTGATGAAATCCGCCCACGAAAAGTGGGGGCAACTCCCATGGGAAAATTTGCTTGCCCCGGCAATTAACACAGCGACCAACGGCTTCTCAGTTTCCCCGCGACTAGCAGAACTGATCGAAAGTGACCAAGAAAAGCTTTCACGTGATCCGGTTGCGAAAAGCTATTTCTTTGACAAAGACGGTGCGCCACTGACAGTCGGGACGGTTTTAAAAAACCCACAATATGCCACGACCCTAAAAGATTTGGCCGAAAACGGTACAACGAACTTCTATACCGGACAGATTGCGAAAGACATCGTCGCCAAAGTCACCGGTGCAAGCTGGAACCCCGGTGTTTTATCGCTTAGCGATCTTGCCCGTTATCACGTCAAAGAACGCGCTGCGGTTTGCGCGACCTACCGTGCATATGATGTTTGCGGCATGGGCCCGCCGTCGTCAGGTGCCCTCACGGTTGGTCAGACGCTTGGGCTACTCGAACCTTATGACATTGCATCGCTTGGTCCGAATTCAGCAGAAAGCTGGCGTCTTATTGGGGATGCATCCCGCTTGGCCTTTGCGGATCGCGGGCGTTATATGGCCGATGTTGATTTCGTTCCTATGCCACTAACCGGGTTGCTTGACGCGGACTATCTCGCAGACAGGTCCGAACAGCTTAACCGCGATAAAGCCCTTGAAGATGTCGCACCGGGAACGCCAGCCTTTAGCCACGCGATGAACCTTTCTGACGACGACGCCATCGAATTTCCCAGCACAAGCCATTTTTCCATTGTTGATGCCTACGGCAACGTTGCATCTATGACGACCACGATTGAAAACGGGTTTGGCTCACGCCTGATGGTGCGGGGCTTCATGCTCAATAACGAACTAACTGATTTTTCCTTCCGCACGCACACGGACGGCGTTCCCATCGCCAATCGGCTTGAACCGGGCAAACGCCCCCGCTCTTCAATGGCGCCGACAATCGTCATGAAGGACAACAAACCATATATCGCAACCGGATCGCCCGGCGGGTCACGGATCATTGGCTATGTCACACAATCAATCATCGCCATGATTGACTGGCAACAACATCCTCAGGCCGCGGTCACCATGCCCCATTTGGTCAATCGGTTCGGTACCTTTGATCTGGAAGCAGGTACCTGGGCCGAGGACCTTGCCCCGGCCCTTGAGGACATAGGCTTTGAGACCAGCATTCGGGATCTCAATTCCGGTATCCATGCCATCATGATCACCGAGGATGGGCTGATTGGTGGCGCCGATCCACGGCGCGAAGGTATCGTGATCGGGGAGTAACCACCTTGGTCAGACAAAACGGGCAGCACATAGTGTGGCTGCCCGTTTTTCATTGGAAACGTCATACATTCAGGCTTAGCTGCCAGTTAGCCAATCATCAAGAAGGGCATTCAGCTCTTTATGGTCGCTTGCGATGTAATCGGCCCCCGCTGCGCGCAGCATGTCGGCGGGCGTGATATCAACCAAACCAATGGTGGTCGCACCGGACGCAGCACCTGCACGCACACCGTTCTGACTGTCATCAACGACGACACATTCTGAAATCGGAACACCTATCTTTTTAGCTGCCAGTAAATATACGTCCGGGTGTGGCTTAGCATTAGCAACATCGTGGGCCGAACAAATATTGCCGTTAAAGCGTTCTTTAAGCCCAACCTTGCCCAATGACACTTCCATTTTGTCATGTGGACCATTGCTGCCAACCGCCATAGGGATGCCCTTGGCATCCAGAAGATCAAGGATCGGGGCAAGATCGGCATAGGGTTCAAGGTCGTTGCGAAATGCCGTAAAAGTCCGCGAATAGCATTCTGACAGCCAGTCTTCTGGCAAGGCAATGCCAAACAGGTCTTTCATTTTGGGTGGCACCATCGCAAGTGTGCCGCCGATGAAAAGATCATGGGTTTTCTGCATATCCATATCGCAACCATAGCCACATAGCTGCTCGGTCAAGACACGACATGCAAGAGTTTCAGTATCAACAAGAACACCATCGCAATCAAAGATTACACCGCGTACAACTGGTTTGGTCATGTTTTGATTATCCTTACACACCAGCCAGTTCTGCCCACCGGGCTTCGTCATAGGCGACGGTGCGGGTGTTTCCAAAATCAACCACCGGACGCTTGATCACGGTTGGATTGGCCGCAAGGATTTCCGCCGCCACTGGTCCGCCCTGCTCAAGCGTTGCCTTATCGGCGTCTGACAGGTTGCGATAGCTTGGCCCGCGTTTATTGATCAGCACCTTGCCACCAACTTCATCCAACCAGCCCGCAATGGTTTTGACATCAATGCCATCGACACGGAAATCATGAAGTTTGTTTTCAACACCCTTGGCGTCAAACCATTTCAGGGATTTGCGCACCGTGTCGCAGTTCTTGATGCCGTAAATCGTAACCATGTTCATTCCTGTTTTGATATCCGTGCGATGCAGCCATGCATCATGTAAACGGTTTTGACCCTAAATCATTGAACCTATATAAAGACCACGCCTTGACGACGGCAACCCCATTGACACCGATTTGATGACGGACGGCACAGATATGACTGTTAATCGACGTATTTCCGTCGCCCCGATGATGGATTGGACGGACCGGCATGATCGCTTTTTCTTGCGGCAGATCAGTCGGCATACGTTGCTTTATAGCGAAATGGTCACAACAGGTGCGATCATTCATGGCGGTGTGGACAGGCATTTACGTTTTAACGATGCGGAACATCCGATTGCCTTACAACTTGGTGGCAGTGATCCCGATGATCTGGCGCGTGCGTGTGCCATCGCAAATCAATATGCCTATGACGAGATCAACCTTAATTGCGGTTGCCCATCTGATCGGGTGCAAAATGGGGCGTTTGGCGCGTGTTTGATGGCGACACCGGATGTCGTTGCCGATTGCGTTAAATCGATGATTGCGGCCAGCGAGGCGCCAGTCACAGTCAAAAATCGAATTGGCATTGATGATCAGGAAGATTATCCGTCGCTCAAACGGTTTACCGAAACGGTTGCCAATGCCGGGTGCAAGACGTTCATCGTCCATGCCCGCAAGGCGTGGCTTAAAGGTCTGTCGCCGAAGGAAAACCGTGAAGTACCGCCACTTCGCTATGAGCTGGTCTATCAACTTAAGCAGGAATTTCCCGAACTGGAAATCCTGATCAATGGTGGTATCAAAACCCTTGATGAAACCGAAAATCATCTTAAACACGTTGATGGGGTAATGATCGGGCGCGAAGCCTATCAAAACCCCTATGTTTTATCGGATGTCGATCAGCGGTTTTATGGTGATGACACCCCGCCCCTGACCCGCCATCAGGTAGTTGAGGCGATGTTGCCCTATATAGAGCAGCATCTTAGTGAAGAAAACGGCACGATTGGTCATGTCACCCGTCATATGCTGGGCATTTTTCAACAGATGCGTGGAGCCAAACAATGGCGCCGGTATTTAAGCGAAAATGCACACCGCAAAGGGGCCGGGACAGAGGTAGTACGTGAAGCACTCGCCCTAGTGCCCGAGCTGCAAGACGAAGTACTTTCGGCATGACATCCGGTACGCCGAGTGAAAACACCGATGCCATTGCCGGTGACATAACTTGGCGCGACGGCAATGTGCCGTTTTCACCGCATTTTGGCGATGTGTATTTCAGTCCCAAAGATGGTCTGGCAGAATCACGCTATGTCTTTCTGGATGGCAACAACCTGCCAGCTGCATGGCAAACGCGCGATAATTTCACGATTGGGGAAACCGGGTTTGGCACCGGGCTCAATTTTTTGGCGGCCTGGCAGTGTTGGACACAAGCCCCCAAGCGATCCAAACGCCTGCATTTCGTGACTGTCGAAAAATACCCGCTTTCGCACGACGACATGATCCGTGCCCATCAAAGTTGGCCGGAGCTTTCGGATTTCTCACACCAACTTGTCGATATCTGGCCGAATGAGACCATGTTACCCGGCACCCATCGTTTCATCCTTAACGAGGGTGCGATCAGTCTGACAGTTCTGATCGGTGATGCGGCTGACTGTTTTGGTGATTATGACGGTACGGTTGATTGCTGGTTCCTTGATGGCTTCACCCCATCGCGCAATGCCGACATGTGGCAGCCAAAGCTGTTTGATGCCCTTGCGTCGGCGTCAAGTGATGATGGTGCAACACTAGCGACCTTTAGCTCCGCGCGCATTGTGCGTGACGGGCTCAAAGATGTTGGATTCGCGGTCAGAAAACTCCAAGGGTTCAATCACAAGCGAAACATGATCATCGCCACCCTCCCCGCTAAGGCACCGCCAGACACCGGATTAAAGATTGCCGATGATCCGTGGTTTATCCTGCCCAAAGCCCACGCGCACCAATCAGTCGCGGTTATCGGGGCTGGCATGGCCGGTGCGGCCTGTGCGCAAGCCCTGCGACACCGTGGGTGCGACGTCCATCTGTTTGAAAAGAATACCCATACGGCAAGTGCGGCATCGGGCAATGCGGTTGCGATGCTCGAACCCTATTTAACCGTCGATAACGCGATTATGGGGCGGTTTTACGAAGCCGGGTTCCGGTTTAGCCATCACATGATCAAACGCCTTGCGGAGGCAGGGCTGGTTGATGCTGATTTCTGTGGTGTGCTTTCCATGGTAACGGACCCGCGCACGCAAGAACGTCAAAATGGCCTGATGGCCCGCCTGCCTGACAAGCCCGATTTGGTCAAAGCCCTTAACCGTGACGAGGCCAGTACAGCATTTGGTTTGCCCCTTCCTGCGGGCGGGTTGTTTTACCCGAATGCTGGCTGGGTTAATCCACCGTCCTTTGTCAACGCCTTGTCTGATGGGACTTCCATCCATCTTTCCACAGAAATCGTTACAATTTCCGATGATACATCGGGCAAGATTTTGACATCCCGTGATGGGGTGCAGCACGGCCCGTTTGATGCCGTGATCATCGCCGGTTCCACCGAAACCGGGCAACTTTCACAAACGGCGTGGCTTAGCGCGCATATGCAACCCGTGCGCGGCCAGATCAGTACATTTCCGCAAAACCTTGTCAGCGATGCACATGGCCGCGAGACCATCCGCTGTGTGTTGAGCCATAAGGGATACATCACCCCGGCGCGCAAAGGTGTTCATGTATTCGGGGCAACATTTGCACGTGATGACACACGAACAGATCTGCGCGAAAGCGACCATGCGGTTAACATTGCCCAACTGGCCGATGTGTTACCCGATGTGGCAAAGGTGCTTTCGCCCGGCGATCTTGGGGGGCGTGCGGCCCTTCGTACTGTCACAACTGATCATTTGCCCATTGTTGGTCCGGCCCCTGATTATGATGCCTTTCTACTGGCCTATCCCGATCTGGACAAAGGTAAAAATTACGCGCGATATTTCAATGCGCCCTACTACAAGGACGTGTATATCTGTACCGGATTTGGGGCGCGCGGTTTGATTGCCGCCCCGCTTGCCGCCGAAATTCTTGCCAGTGAGATTTGCGCCATGCCCCTGCCATTGGAAAAACAGCTGATGCATGCGATCCATCCAGCACGGTTCATCATTCGCGGACTGAAACGGCGGAAAATCACGGCATGAGTATGCGCGGAAAACTCCCCCTGCAATCGTCCGAACGGATGCAAACAGCAACGATCCTTGCGCTGTTTTTCGTCGGGCTTTTCCTGATCCAAGGTGTTTTCCTGCCCTATTGGCCGGTGTGGTTGAAGGCGCAAGGATTGTCGGCGGGTGAAATTGGTATTTTGCTGTCGCTGCCAAACTGGGTGCGGGTGTTTGCCGATCCATTGATTGCCCAGCGCGCCGACCATACGGGCAATCGTAAAACACCCATGATGTGGCTGGCGGGTATTTATGTCCTGACCGTTCTGGCGTTTCCGGTTTCAAGCAACTTTTGGTGGCTTGCCGGGTTATCGGTGGTCATTGGCTTTACGTTCTCCCCGCTGTTGCCACTCGGCACGACGATTACCGTGCATGAATGCAAAACCCGCGATCTTGATTACGGGCGCGTGCGGCTTTGGGGATCACTTGCGTTTATTTTTGCATCCTATGGTGCGGGTTGGGTTCTAGATGGAACCTCGACCACATGGATTGTCTGGATGCTATTTGTTGCTGGCATTGTCAATTTTGCCATCACAACTCGCATGCCCGATCCGCAAACAGACCGTTCTTTACGGTCCGGCTCCTCACTTATTTATCTACTGCGCAAGCCAGTTTTCCTGATCTATCTTGGCTGTATCGGCTTTGCCCAAGGGTCCCACGGAACTTATTACAGCTTTGCTTCTGTCCATTGGGAAACGGTTGGTTATTCCCATGAAATGATCGGTACATTCTGGTCCATCGGGGTGATTGCCGAAATCGCGCTGTTTGCAGTTGCGGGCAAGTTTGTGCGCGGCCGCCATCCGGGGATCCTTTTTGCCCTTGGTGCAACAGCGGGTATTGTGCGCTGGATTGTGCTGGGCAGCAGTGATGCATTCTGGATGATTGTGCTTGTACAGCCGTTACACGCCATGACCTTTGGCATCACCCATCTGGCAGCCGTCAGCTTTATCGCACGGGCCATTCCGCAGCAATTGGCGACCTCGGCACAAAGCTTGATGGCGACCTTGTCGATGGGGGTATTTCTGGGCAGCAGCATCTGGGCATCCGGACCGCTGTATGAACATTTCGGATCGCACGCCTATTACGCCATGGCCGGACTTTCAGGGATTGCGCTGGTATTTGCCTTCTGGCTTATGCAAAGTTGGCGCGGCGAGGACAAAACATTCTGTGACTGACAGATTTTCAATGAACACAAACAAATCCGCCAAACGGGAGCCTTCATGACGTCAATGCCGTTATCACGCCGAATACGCCGCTGGAAATTCGGTCTGAAAACCCTGTTTGGTAGTTCACCTGCGGGATATTTCATCCCGTATCGCTATGCCGATGAAACCGCCAAGGCAGTTGGGAAACCGACATACCCGGCGATTGAACGCATGATGGATCATGCAGCACCAACCATGAAAGCATGGCTGACCAAGGCGGAAAAATACCAAAGCATATTTGATACGCTAAACGATGCCGTGCCGCCCGAACCGCGCTGGCAGCAAAGTTGGTTCCCGCGCCTTGATGGCATGATGGCCTATGTCATGACGCGTGAATTTCGTCCCAAGCGGATTGTTGAAATCGGATCGGGTCATTCAACCCGGTTCTATCACCGTGCAATCCGTGACGGTGACCTTGAAACCGCGTTTCACGCAATTGACCCGGCACCACGCGCCGATATTGCCGAACTGCCGATTACGGTTGAGAAAACCATCGTGCAAAAGGCCGACCAGACAGTTTTTGAGACCATCGAAGGGGCCGATATCCTGTCGATTGATTCAAGCCACATTCTGATGCCCGGCACCGATGTTGATTTGCTGTTCTCATCAGTTATCCCGACATTGCCCAGCGGCACGATCCTTCATATCCACGACATCACCTTGCCCGATGATTATCCGTCAGAATGGCAGTGGCGCGGATATAACGAACAACAGGGTGTCGCGTCCCTTCTGGCCGGGAACGGCTTTGAAATATTGTGGTCGAGTGCCTATGCGACGACAAGGCTTCAAGAGCTTGTCGATGCGTCACCGGCAAAGAGCATCCATCTGCCAAGGGGAGCGATAGAGACCAGCCTGTGGCTGCATAAGAAATAACGCACCCATAGACCAAGCTTATACAGACACCAAAGGGCAGCTCTCTCAGCTGCCCTTTGGTGTAAATGAACGCTGCTTAATCCCGCCTAATTCTTGTAGGGATCAGCTGCATCGCGCAGGCCGTCGCCCAGGAAGTTAAACGCCAGAACAACAATCACCACAGGCACCACAGGCAACATCAGCCATGGATAAACCGCAACCGCGTTGATGTTTTGCGCATCATTGAGCAACACGCCCCAACTTGTCACCGGTGCGCGCAGGCCCAGCCCTAGGAAGCTAAGCGCAGTTTCACCAAGGATCATGTTGGGGATCGACAGGGTTACGGATGCAATCAAGTGGCTGGCAAAGTTTGGCAGAAGATGGCGTGCAACGATCCGTTTAGGCTTGGCACCCATCAGACGGGCGGCAAGCGCATAGTCCTCTTCTCGCAGAGCCAGAAGCTTGGAACGTACCGCACGTGCAAGCCCGGTCCAGTCAATCAGCCCCAGAATGATCGTTATCCCGAAATAGATCAGGATCGGGCTCCAGGTGACCGGTAAGGCTGCTGATAACGCCATCCAAAGCGGGATTTCTGGCAAGGAACGGATCACCTCGATCACGCGCTGCGCGGTTGCATCAACCCAACCACCGTAATAGCCTGCCGCCCCGCCAATCACGATCCCAAGGAAGAAACTGACGGTAATGCCGACAAGACCGATGGTCAACGAGACCCGCGCACCATAAATGATGCGTGAAAACATATCGCGTCCAAGTCGGTCAGTGCCAAAGACAAACAAGGTGCCGTCTTGCGCCGGACATACGAAATGAAAATCGGTTTTAATCAGGCCCCAGAATTCGTAATCATCGCCAGAGCAAAAGAACCGAAGCCGATCAACCCGGTCCATGTTTGGGACGTAGTTCGGTTTAAGCGTTTCCATATCGACAGAGAAATCCGTGCCATATGTAAATGGCCCAACAAATTCACCGTCATGGAACAGGTGAATGGATTGCGGCGGATGATGGATAAAGTTCGAATTGCGGGTTTCCTGCGCATAAGGTGCGATGAATTCGACAATAAACACCGACGCATACATCACAGCCAAAATGATCAGTGAGACATAGGCCAACCGATGGCGTTTTAAGCGCCACCACGTCAAACGCCACTGCGATGCCAGATAGTATTTTTCCTGTTCTGGCGTCAGGGCATCGCGTTCATAGGGATTAAAGGGTGCTTTATCGACAAAATGCGCGTTGCGCTTTTCTTCGTCACTGCTCATTTGCCGACCCCTCCCTGCAATCGAATGCGTGGATCAAGCCAGGCCAGTAACACGTCGGAAACAAACATCCCCACAACCGTCAGAAGGGCCAGGAACATCAGGAACGAACCAGCAAGGTACATGTCCTGACTTTGCAAGGCAGTCAGCAACATCGGCCCGGTTGTCGGTAAGGACATGACAACCGATACAAGGACCGAACCCGAAACCACCTGCGGCAGGATATTGCCAATATCGGCAATGAACGGGTTAAGCGCCATGCGCAGCGGATATTTAAACAGCACCTTGAGCGGTGACAGGCCCTTGGCATGGGCGGTGACCACATATTGCTTGCCCAACTCATCAAGCAAATTGGCGCGCAAGCGCCGGATCATGGATGCTGTTCCCGATGTCCCGATGACGAGCACCGGCGCCCATAAATGTTCGACAACGGACATGATCTTGGCAAACGACCAACCCTGATTGATGAATTCCGGATCCATCAGCCCGCCGATTGAGGTGCCAAACACCACATTGGCGTAATACAGCAATATCAAAGCAAACAGGAAGTTTGGCATCGCGAGGCCAAGGAAACCAAGCAGCGTAAAACCATAATCGCCCCAGCTATATTGCCGGGTGGCGGAATAAATGCCGATTGGGAAGCTGACGATATAGATGAACAAAATGGTGCTGAAATTCAGAACCAGCGACAACCATAGCCGGTCGCCGACAACTTCGGTCACCGGCAGGTTATATTCGAATGAAAAGCCAAGATCGCCGTGCAAAAGCCCCCAAGCCCAATCAAAATATTGTACGTAAAGCGGCTGATCAAGGCCGTATTGGTGCTTTAAGAATTCGATTTTTGCCGGATCAACCGCCTCACCCTGTGACTGCAGCTCGTTGAGATACGTGCTCAGAAAATCCCCGGGGGGAAGCTGAATGATCACAAACACCAGAACACTGATCATAATCAGTGTCGGCACCATTACAAAAAGCCGTCTAGCCAGAAAGGTCAGCATCGGCGGTTACGCTCCCCCAAACGTTTTATTCCCAATCCCACATCAGGAACAAACCGTCGAATAATCAAATTGTTCGTCTTATCGATCCCACCAGAATGTATCTGGTCGATAAATGCCAAAGAAGGCACCCGGTTCCCAACTATGGATACCTTTTTCCGGCACATTGCGCATATCTTTATCCACAACAACCGGTTGCGGTACATTCCCGATCAATCCAATGGAAAACATGTTTTCCGAATTGATATCAAGGATCGACTGCCAAGCCGCCATCCGTGCAGCGTCATTGCCAGTTTGCCATTTGCGGTATTGCACCATCAATTCCTTGGCCGCAGGCATATCTGGTGCTTCGCCAGCTTCGCCGTCGGTTTGATAGTACTGCCCCCATTTCGGCCATTGCAGGGTGTCTTGCTGTACCGGGACAAATTCGGACGGAACGGAATTGGGTGTTGCCAAACCGTTGTCGATGCCATTGAAAATCGACATGATGGTTTCGCCAGTATAGGCCCGGTTGCGCAAAACTTCGCGCTGTAGCCCTTTGACAAACATCTTAATCCCAACCTGACGCCAGCTGTCGCCAACCAGCTCAAGCATATCGTCGTGTTCGGGGTTCTCGCCTGTTGTCTCAACAATGATTTCCATTGGCCGACCATCAGGCAAAAGCCGGATGCCATCACCATTGCGTTCATCAAGCCCCATCTCGTCAAGCAGGGCATTGGCCTTATCAACGTCAAACTGGATATAGTTTTCGCGATATTCCGGCTTATACAACGGGCTTTTTGGCAGAACCGTATTGTTGGTTGGCTGTGCCAGACCAAAGAACATAACGCGGTTGATTTCGGTGCGGTTGATCGCAAGCGACAATGCCCGACGGAATCGAACATCGCGTAATACACCACGCCACACCGGATCAGAGCAGGTCAGATTTGGATAAAGTGCGGCATAGGCACCGGCCCCGACATCCCACAGGCGGACGTTATAGTTTTGTTGTGGTTCGGCCTGTTTGAGGAAGGTGTAATCCTTTAGCGACAGAATACGGCTTTGCAGGTCGACCTCTCCTGCTCCGACTTTTGCCGGGACCAATTTGGAGTTGGCGATGTTAAAGATCATCTTGTCGATATAGGGAAGCTGGTTCCCGGCCGGATCAACCCGATGATAAAACGGGTTGCGCACAAAGACGAACCGATCAGACGGTTCTTCGGTGGTGATCAACCATGGCTCAAGCGACGGACGGTCGATATTTGAAAGCTTGTAGGGCCGGTCAATATCGGTGTGCAACACGGCCCAGCTGCGCAAGCCGCGTTCTTTGACCATGGCATCCAGTTCGGCCGCATCGCGGTAGTTTTCATGGAACTGTTTTAGGTAATGCGCCGGGCGATAAATGAATGGTGGCCTTGTACCGGCAAGTTCGGTCAAAAAGAACGGATTGGGCTGTGACCAGCTATATCGCACGGTAAATTCGTCAAGAATTTCAAAGGTTGCGGGTTCATCGCCGACAAACAGGAACCGCGGCGGCCCGACCGGAAACAGTTCATCGTTGTTAACAATGTCTTCCCAGTAGTAGCGGAAATCTTCGGCGGTAAAGGGTTCGCCGTCAGACCATTTATGACCTTTGCGAAGATGAAGGGTAAAAACATTCCCTTCGTCATTCACGTCAAGACTTTCAAGAATGTCAGGCTTCAGATCAAGGTTTTCATCATAGCCGATCAACCGCGCATAGCCGTAAACAACCGCCATGCGGATGTCTTTTGACCGGCCCATGATGGTCACGAACTGGCCACCATACTTGCCAACAGTTTTATCTTCGGCGTCGAAATCGATCACTTTGGGATGTTCTGGCAACCGATCAAGCATCGGTGGCAAGTCGCCACTGGCAACAGCATCCTCAAAATACGGTACCTCGGCCTGCGCTGATGTCGAAAGAACTGCCCCACCGGAGCAAAGCCCACCGGCGAAGATAGCCCCCATGATGGCATGGCGAAAAACACAACCTTTGTCATTGGGCCACCGGGTCATATTGCTATCTCCGTAAAATCGGCACGCTCGGCGCGTACAAAATGGTCTTCGGCAAACTGCATCATTTTCGGGTCGCTATTACGGTTAATCGTAAAGGGTGCAGGCCAGCGCGCCGGATCAGACGCCTTGCCATCCATGATCTTGTTGAAATCAAGTGGATGGTCCAGATCAGCAAACGGAACAGCATTGAGCAACGCCTGCGTATATGGATGCAGCGGGTTGCGGAACAGTTGTTCACGTGGTGCAGACTCAACAATACGACCAGCACACATCACAGCAATGCGATCCGCGACATAATCTATGACCGCAAGGTTGTGCGAGATAAACAGATAAGTCAAATTAAGATCACGTTGTAAATCTTTTAAAAGATTAAGTATTTGCGCCTGAACTGACACATCAAGTGCCGACGTCGGTTCGTCAAAGATCAACAGGTCCGGCTTAAGGCTGAGCGCACGTGCAATGCCGATACGCTGGCGTTGACCACCAGAAAAACTATGCGGATAACGGCTCAGGAAACGTGGGTCGAGCCCGACAACTTCCATCAGTTCGAGCACCATCTTACGGTGATAGGCGCTATTGCCGACCCCATGGATGATCATTGGCTCTGTGATGATATCCTGCACTGTCATGCGTGGATTAAGTGATCCAAACGGGTCCTGAAAAACAAACTGGATGCGTTTGCGATATGGATTTAGCTGATCTTCATCAAGGCCCGTCAGCTCGGTCATCTGACCGCTTTCACCGCGAAACAGGATCGATCCATCATCCGGGTCCATCGCCCGCATAATCAGTTTGGACAGCGTTGTCTTGCCACAACCACTTTCGCCAACCAGACCAACGCATTCGCCGCGGTTCACCGTAAGCGATACGTCCGACACTGCCGGGATTGAATGATGTTCGGACTTAAACCAGTTGCCCTTACGCTGGGTAAAGCTTTTGCTGAGGTGGCGCACGGCTAGAACCGGCTCGCTCGCCATGCTTGGATGTAAGGCCAATGACGGCGGAACTTCGGTTTGTTCGCGTGGATCATCTTCGGACTCGTTAAGTGCTAAAAGACTACCGGTCTTTGGTTTGATTTCACGCAACGGCTTTAGTCGTTCGTCGGGCCCCATGTCAAAATGTGGTACAGCAGCGAGCAACGACTGTGTATAGGCATGGCCCGGATTGATAAACACATCGTCGGTCCTGCCCGACTCAACTACCCGTCCATCATAAATAACCACCATGCGATCGGCCATATTGGCCACCACCCCGAGATCGTGGGTGATCAGCAGCACCGACATTTTAAGTTCGCTTTGAACTTCCCGGATCAAACGCAGTATTTGCGCCTGAATGGTGACATCAAGTGCAGTCGTCGGTTCATCCGCAACCAACAAGGCAGGTCGACACACCATGGCCATGGCAATCATCGCACGCTGACGCAGGCCACCAGACAATTCAAACGGATATGTCTTAAGCGCGCGTTTTGGGTCGGCAAACCCGACAAGCGTTAGCATTTCCTTGGCAAGTTCGCGGGCCTCGCTGTTGCCGACCTTTCGGTGAAGGCGAACAGCCTCGCAAATCTGATCACCAATGGTATGAAGCGGGGACAGGGAGCTCATCGGCTCCTGAAAAATCATCGATATCCGGCCACCGCGTATTGATCGCATTTGCGCGCCAGAACGATCTAGCATGGCAATATCGACGCGCGTTCCGGGCTTGTCGGGGTCTGCAAATATAATCGAACCGTTGGTGATCTGTGCGACCTTGGGCAACAGCCCCATGATGGCCTGTGAAATTGTGCTCTTGCCCGACCCTGATTCGCCGACCAAAGCGACTGTTTCCTGCGCACCAATCCGAAAAGTGACGTTTTCGACTGCCTTGACCCGCATATGGGGCAAAACAAATTCAACTTTCAGGTCCTTGATACGCAGAATGTCAGTCATAATTTCTTAGGCACCACCATTTGACCTTTCTGATGCGACAGCCCGAACAAGCGTTTCAGCCTCATCCATGCGCATCAGATTGGTACGTGTAACGTCGTCCACAAGAAGTTGGTTATCTTTCGCCCAATCACGAGAAATATCAAGAAGTTCGTCGAAGCCAACCAAGGTGGATTCAGCTACAATCTTGGCATCTCCGGCTTGCAGTGTAAGTTCAAACCAACCTTTGTTGCCATCGCGCTTGGTACTGAAGTAACGCAAACGGAACTTCGAAAGTTCCGACCAGGCAAACGCCGTCCCGCCCTGCATGCTTGAAAGACGAATGCCATATTCGGAAATGTAAATTTTCGACTGGAACCGCAGCAAAGTCCGCACAAAGTAAAAAATGAACAGCAAGGACAGCCCGGCTGAGGTCCATTGAATGATGGCAAGCATTTCCGGGATCAGGGCAATCACCCCGCAAATCAGCAAACCAACAATTGATTTGGCCAAATCAGGCGCCATTGTTTTTGTCGGATAGGCCAGCATTTGCACATCACGATCATGTACCCCGGCTGGTTTTACCGGATCAATCGCTTCGTCGACGACTGGCGCGTCATCGAGCTCCGGATGTTTGTTCGGACTTATTGCCATGGAAATACTCCGGGAATTCTTAGCCAGCTGAGTGCTGAATGTTCCATCGAAAAAAGATTATCAAGAAAATGTGTTGTTGCCCCGTCATGGACCAGATGATGGGTCAGGATACCAGTCGGCTCTTTTGGGTCAGCAGCACCGGTACGACGGGCGGCAAGATGGGCGATCATAGACCCAAGCGCCACGTCTTCACCAACAAATCCACGACTGCCCCGCCAATCAATGACATCGACATGGGTATTTACCTGCAACAGCCCCTTGTACGGCTCGGCAGTTTGGCGCGCATTAAAGGTGCTTAAACCACAGAAACCCAGGGAATTTAGGGTTGCGACCACATCGTCGGCGATACGGTTCCACGGCGGAACAACCACCGGAAGGAACCGGTTCCCAAACCGTGATGACAGCACCGAAAACCCTTTGCGCAAATCGGCAACGACGGTACCAAGATCGCGTACGTCATCAAGTTCCTGTTTTTTGCGCCCATCGGGCATATGATTCTGGTGGGCCCATCCATGCTGCAACACACGGGTATCAAGAGTTTCTGCCAGCCGCTCGACCAGATCGTTTTGCAAATTTGCCGGAATCACGGCCAAGGCAAGCGGCACCTTGTATTTCTGTTCAAATGCCAGAATGGTATCGAGTTGCGGGGTTACCGTTACAGCATCATCATCGCGCCACCATGCTGTGGCAATCCGTCCTTCGGATTGCCACAGATCAAGTTCTGCGCGCAAATGATCCCAACTGCTCATGCCGATCCCTTTATCAAAGCTGCGATAAGTGACGCAGTTCTTTGCGCGCCATCCAACGCAATATTCAGATTTTGCGGTTGATTGGCACGATCTATTTGTTTTGCTAATGATTGCGCAGTCAGGCCACTAAGATCAAGCAGGGAAATGACACCGGCACTTGATAAAATTTCGCCGCGCTCTTTTTGTTCACTTTCCCCACCTTCGGCAAACGGCACCATGACCGCCGGTGTCTTTGTCGAAAGAACATCCATCAACGTATTATACCCGGCTTGTGAAACGGACACTGCAGCCTTGGCCATACGGGCGCGAAAGTCTGGCAGGAAGCGATGCAAAACCATGCCGGGCGGCAATGTTTGCGATACTGCGTCAAAGCGTTCTTGCGCGAAATGCGGCCCGGCAACGATGTCCCACGACGCATTACGGAACCGCTCGGAATGAGCCCGCGCAGCAATGGCAATTTCAATCAGTTCCGCGCCAACTGCACCGCCGCCCGCCGAGACCAGAACCCCACTTCGCGTATCATCCTGTCCGGTCAAATATTCCGATGCGTTGGTTGGCGCCACATAGCCGGTATAGGTAATCAGGTCAGCGATATCATTGGCGTATGGAAAACTATGGTCAAAGCCAAACAGATCAGGATCGCCGTGCACCAGAACTTTGTCGAAATACTGACGGGCGACATCGCGCATCCACTTGGTTTTTACAGGGTCTTTCTTACGCACCAAAAGGTCGCGCACCGAACAGATAATGGGAACACCGGCCTTCTTTGCCGCATCCATCAAGGGGATCAATTCGAACCGAAACGCCCGCCGCCCAAACGGGAACATTTCAATCAGCAGAAGTTTTGGCGATGCCTCTTTGAATGCCGCCAGCAAATCCTGTGTCCGGCGGCTTTTCCAATCCTCATTGATCGGACAATCATTGGCGTCAACAAGGCCTGAAAAATTGCTGTCGGCTGTGCGGCATGCGGGTAATTGCACAATTTCGTCCGCCGCAAAATCAAGTGCCGGGTCCGGAATACCACCACTGGCAACAGTCACCGTTAGTCCCTGCCCGCGCATCGCCTGATTGATCAGGGCCATGCGCCTGACATGTCCAATACCAAGCAAATGCTGCACATAGACCATGACGTCGCTCATACATTACCCCCACCAGCGGGAATTAAGGCGATGTTGAGTTTCACAACTTCAAAGCCGTCTTGCTCAGACCAGTCAAAAACATGCAGGCATTCCCAATCCAGTTTATCAGGGATTTTCCCCATCATGTCCCATCCACGTGCCGCAGCATAAACAGCACGAATAACGCCTTTGTGGGTGATGGCGCCAAATTTTACGGCGCCATGCGTACTTATCTGTCTGGTAAGGAAACCCTGGACACGCACAAGCACATCTTGCGGGCTTTCGCCACCATCCGGACGAAACGCCCAGCCACGATCTTCATTCTGTGCCATGGTAGCCCCAAGCAACTGACGAAGATCGGGCAATCGTTGGCCTTCCCAATCGCCCCAATCCATCTCAATCAGATCGGCTTGCGGTGTAACCGGTGAAATCGATAAGGCATCAGCGGTTTCACGTGTGCGTGACAGTGGCGAGCAAAACCATGGAACGGCTTGCCAATCGTTTGGCAAACGTCGGGTCCGGTATTTGGCGATGGTATCAGCCCGCAATGAAATGTCAGAACGGCCCTGAATACGTTTTTCAACATTCCAGTCGGTCACCCCATGGCGTAAAAGGGCAAAGCGTATTTTGTTCATGCGCGCCCCACCGTTGCATTCGCAACGATATTTCGAATCTCAGAACCCAATACATTTGATGCTGCGCCGATTGTGTGATCCTGCTTGGCTTTTGCGGCCGCATTGCGCCCGAAAGAACGCAGTGTATCAATCTGATCTGTCAGACATCTTGTTAGCTGCGCACCAAAAGCATCTTCATCCCCAACCGGGACAAGCCAACCTGTTTTCTGATCCGACACCACACCAGGCACCCCGCCCGTGTTTCCCGCCAACACAGGCAACCCCGCCGTCTGTGCCTCAAGCAAGGCCATACCGTATGCTTCGTTAATCGCCGGCCAAACAAACAGATCGGCAGACGCAAGATGTTTGCGTGTTTGACCTGAACTACACAGCCCTGCGAAACAAAGGTTCTGTGTCGTGATCCCTTGCGCGGCAAACAAACCTTCGACCGATGTCCGCTCCGGGCCATCACCAATGACGGTCATATGCCAGTTTTCAACATTTTCGCGTTTAAGGCGGCCCAGCACGCTTGCCAAGACCTCAAAGGATTTCATCTTGTCGCCATCGCGCATCATTGCCGTTGTGACAAGTTTTATGCAGGCAGGATCGATATCGGCCCGTTGGGCCACCTGCCAGTTTTCAATCTGGGTAAAGGGTGCGAGATAATGCAATTTTCTGGCATCACAAATTGGTCTTAGGCATTCCATATCCGCACGATTAAGCGAAAAGACCGCATCTGCGTGACGCAAAGCCAGTTCGACCGCCTGATGACTTTGTTGCCATGGGCCATCTGCGCGTTTGGGCGCAAAGGATGCCTCGGCTACGACATAGGGGATGTCCAACGCATCGGCGACAATCGGACCGATCCAGTCCGGTGCCTTGTAATACAGATGATAGGTAAACCAAATGTCGGGCTTTGGGCGAAAGCCGGTTTGATATTGGCGCAACAGTCGTGCAGCCAGCTTCGTCCCCAACTCGGCCAGACGCGCTTGTTTTAGGATATTGCCATCTGAAACCCGGCTGCGCAGACGCGCTGCAATATCGACCTGCATGTCAGCCCCTTCAAGGGCGGCAACCAACATCCGCGCCATCAACCTGTCCCCCGACGGCACTGGATGGTCAGTAGTCTTTAGCGGAGCATAGAAGGCAACCCTCAAGATGGTAGCCTCCTACTCTGCTGCGGGTTTCTGAGAATGGCTGGAAGAAATGCTTTCCGGATTGACGTCCGTTACGCCAAAGCGATGGGCGAGATCCTTCATACCGCTGTAGAAGGAAAAATCGCGTCGTACGATTTCATTACCCTTCCGGCCCATTTCATCGCGCTGTTTCGGGTTTGAGATCATGGTTTGCAAGGCCTTGGCCAGTTCATCGGGATTGCGCTGAGGAACCAGCAGGCCGTTCACACCATCTTCGATCAGTTCCGGGATTGCGGATATCGCGGTTGAAACGGCCGCCAGACCACAAAGCTGTGCTTCCATCAGCACGTTGGGCAGACCATCACGGTCACCGTCCTTTTGTATCCGGCTGGCCAGAACAAACAAATCAGCAGACTGACAGGCGGCAATGACTTCTTTCTGATCACGGGCACCTTGCCACTCGCAACGCCCTGAAATGCCAAGATCAGCGGCAACTTTACGGTATTTATCGCCACTTCCCCCACCGATATGCACAAAACGCCACGAAAGGTCCTTGGGCAATTTGGCCAAGGCACGCAGTAAATCGTCATAGCCCTTTTTGCCGACCAAACGCCCGACCGACAAGATCGTTACTGGCTGATCGGCATTACCGCCATCGCGCATTTCACGATCTGGCAGCTTTTCGGGAAACCGCGAAAAATCAAGTCCGTGATAGAGCAGATGAACCTTTGACGGGTCTTCGGCCAGCTCCTGCAGGTAATCGACATTGGCCTTGGTACAGGTCACCAACCAATCCATATCGCGCAGCTTTTCGCGCATGTCCCAATCCGCACTGGTGTAAATATCCTTGGCGTGCGCAGAACAGGACCATGGAATCCCCCGCATGATCGCGCAATAGCGTGCGACCGATGCAGGTGTATGGAGGAAATGGGCGTAAATACGGGTGATGTCATCGGGAAGTTCAGCCGCCATGACAATGGCCTGCACAAACCGTCGGGCGCGGTTTGGTGTGCGGTCACGGCGGTAATCCTGCCACCAGATATTGACTGCCCGGCGATAGCCACGCAATTTTCGGACTTTTAACCAACTGCGCACAACACGCAGCGGTTCCTGATAGACATATTCGGGAAGATAATCGATATCCCCCGTGATCCTTTCATGGATCGGGTGACGTTTTTTATCCGTGGGATGACGCAGTGAGACAATCCGATAGGGAATTCCGGCCTGCTGAATGCCGAGGATTTCCTGCGCAATAAAGGTTTCCGACAATCGCGGATAACCTTTAACCACGATTGCAAGAGTGTCGCGTGTCATAAATTGGGCATCCCGGCGTTACTTATTCGGCCGCCATTTGCGGCGGGAGCCAGCGATCAACAAGATCACCGACCCGATCAAGCCCGCCCATCAGGTTGGGAACAGTCACATGCGACGGTTTGGGCTGCGAAATCAATCCATGAAGCGCATCGGCCATTTGACGCGGATCCCGACCGTTGTCTTCCGTGAGCATTTTGACAAGACCGAGCTTTTCCGCCGCCGAGGCACGGACATATTGCTCAAGACGCGGGACGGTGCGCGGCACAATGACGGCGGGCTTATCAAATGACAGAATTTCGCAGAACGTATTATAGCCGCCCATGGCAATGACACCGGCAGAATTATGCATCAGCATTTCGACATTGGCATCAAATGTAATGACCGACAGCTTGTCGATCTTTTCAGCACGTTCCATGAAGGATTTCTGCTCGCCCGGGGCCATGAACGGTCCAAGCACGACAAGCGACGGCACGGCAATGGTCTCATCGGCTTCATAGGCACTGATCACCCAATCGACCAAATTAACCCCATCCCCGCCACCACCCGTGGTCACCAGATAATAAGGTTCTTCAAGACCAAGGGCCCCGTGCTCCGGTGTTGGACGCTGGGTTGCGGTACGCGGCAGATACCCCGTATAGGCCATTTTGTTTTCCACACCCGGGGGCAAATCAATCCCTTCAAGCGGGTTACAGATTTCCTGCAGACCATAAACCCAGATTTCGTCATAGAGCTCGGCCAAGGCAGGCACGCATTGCTTGCGGTCCCATTCTTCGCGCAGATGAACCGGATCATCCATCACATCGCGCAATCCCATGACAAGACGGGTGCGGCGATGGCGCAACATACGCAAGGTGGACTCAACCTCACCGCGCAGGCCAAGGGGCTCTTTATCGACGATGAAAATATCGGGATTAAACACGTCTGCGGTATGTTTGATGATGGATTCACGCATCTCAAGTATCTGATCAACATCGATATTGAGATTAAGTGACGTGTATTCCCCGTTCGAGAGTTTGATCACGCCGGGAATACGAACAAAATCGACTCGCGAACGGAACTCGAAACTGCCGATAATCGGAGACCCCGACAAAATCAAGACAGAAACATCATCCCTGCGTGAGACCAGCGCATGCGCAATAGTCCGGCACCGGCGCAAGTGGCCGAGCCCAAAGGTATCGTGGCTATAGATTAGAACCCGATAGCCTGAGTTCCCTACGATTGACATATATTCGCCCGCTTACGCAGTGGTCCCTGATACCTACTCAACCAAAAATATGGATGGCAAGATATCCCTCATCGGTAAGTAAATCCGTTTTGGATACACTTTTAAACCGTAATTTTTAATCCGCCCTATTGCTCTCACACAGAGGCAATATCGCGCAAGACTTTTTCAAGCAGATCACGACGTTGCGCATCGTTTTCGACAGAACGCAGTTTTTCCGAAAGTGCCGTAATCGTTCCAGCATACAGATTATGCCAGTCATCCCGCGATAATTCTTCGCCCGACAATCTCGGTCGGACTTTTGCCGTTTCAACTGTCCCAGACTTCAGGATTACGGTCTCGTCAAGCATGGGCAAGGCTATCTTTTTACTATCGATCCCTTCGGCCAGCAACACTTGCTGAAAGGCGGTTCGCGCCCCTTCTTCGCCGTGGGTCAAAAAGATCCGCCTCCCGACAGGTAGGCGGTCGCGTGTCCATCGCAAAAGCATGTCCTGATCGGCGTGACCGGAATAGACATCAAGGGTACGAATACGCGCAAGAACCTCAATTTCCTCACCATGAATGCGTACCCGTTTTGCACCACGCTGTAACACCCGCCCAAGAGACCCCGCCGCTTGAAAACCAACAAGCAGAACTGTCGCCTCCGAGCGCCAAAGGTTGTTCTTCAGATGGTAGCGAATACGCCCGGCATCGCACATCCCGCTTGCGGAAATAATAATTGCACCGCTTTTGACCAAGGCAAGCTGCTTACTGGCCTCGACATCCGGTACCATGTGAAACTTTGGATGCGCTAACGCACGTGCATCCGAGCCGGTTAGATGCTTTGCAAAAACGTCGGTTGCTCGTTGCGCAAGCGGACTATCAACAAAGACAGTCGCCTCGGGCAATTCGCCACGATTAAACAAATGCGCCAAATCAACCAGTAACTCTTGGGTTCGCGCGACAGCAAAGCTTGGAATAACGAGATTTCCACCCGCTTTTAGAGCCTCACGAACCTCCTTACCGAGCAAAGCACGACGTTCATCGTCCGTCATATCGTCGCGATTGCGATCGCCATAGGTGGTTTCAACAAAGAGATAATCAAGATCAGTGGGGGCCTCTGGTGCATTGTTAAAGACCGCTTCACCGGTTCCAATATCGCCAGAGAACAGCAAACGGGTCGGCTTATCATCAGGTTCCGTGGCCGCCACTTCGATTTCAATTGATGCCGATCCGAGCAAATGGCCTGCATCCCAAAACCGTGCCTTAACCCCTGAAATAACATCCTGCCAAACGTGATATTCAACGACACTTAGCTGGTTGAGCGTATTTTCGGCATCGTGACGGGTATAAATCGGTGTGACCTGCGGACGACCGCGTCGGGCATTGCGACGATTAAGGCGTTCAACTTCTGATTCTTGAATATATCCCGAATCCGGCAACATGTATGTCAGGAGATCGCACGTCGGTTCCGTCGCAAAAACCGGCCCTTTGAACCCCGCTTTGACCAGTTTTGGCAATAAACCTGAATGATCAATATGAGCATGTGTCAGAACGACCGCCGATATTGAGCTGACATCAAATGCGAAAGGTTCGTAATTCAGTTCCCGAACGGTTTTGCTGCCCTGAAACATCCCGCAATCGACAAGGATGTTACCCTGATCTGTTTGCAGGAAATAGCACGATCCGGTCACACCGCCAGCGGCACCGCAAAAGGTTACTGATACTGTCATGACATCCTCAATCGGTTTCTGATTATCTCATCACCATCACGCAAAGATCACGACATCACAATGACATGGATCACGCAGAACTGCTTTACTGGAGCCCACGTAACGGAAGGTAAAAGACTTCATCACCCACAACAACTTGACCGCAGTCTTCCGGTATTTCGATCAAACCGTCGGCCCAGACCATCGATGACAGCATCCCGGAGCTTGTGGAACTAAAGGCAATTGCTTCAAACGCGCCATCCTCATTTTGCACAAGTCGTGCGCGCAACCATTCTCGCCGTCCAGTCCCCCGTTTGAAATCAAATCCAGCACGAACGGGCATCCTTACCGGGACCGTTTGCGAACGATCCGCCCCCATCATATGGCGCAACAACGGCATAGCAAATAACAGCCCGGCAACCAGCACCGAAACCGGATTACCCGGTAGGCCAAGGATAAGACAGCTCCCAATCTTGCCCCGCATTAACGGTTTTCCGGGTTTTATCGCCAGCTTCCATGCGTGAATTTCACCAAGTTGATCAACAACCGGCTTAAGCAAATCCGCCCGACCAACTGATACTCCACCCGACGTCATAATCACATCGTGGGTCTTGGCCGCACTATCCAAAGCATCGCGCAAAACATCGAAATCATCGGTCAGCAGACCAAGATCAGTAACCTTACAGCCGATATTACGCAGCATGCCAATCATGGCAAATCGGTTGGAATCATAAATCCCGCCAGGCGGCAACGGGTCACCCGGCTTTGCCAGTTCATCGCCGGTGGAAAACACCGCGACCGACAAAGGCCGCGCCACGACCAAAGTCCCAAGCCCCTGCCCGGCGGCAATCGCAATATCTTGGGGTCGAAGGACCCCGCCCGATGAAAGGACCACCGTTCCTTGCTTGATATCTTCGCCCGCACGGCGAATGTTCTGCGCAAGTTGGGTGCGGGCAATCACATCATCGCGAATTTCAATGATGGTTTCATTTTCATTGGCGGAAACATTTTCCTGAATGATCACGCAATCCGCACCATTCGGAATGGCGGCACCAGTGGCAACCCGAATGGCTTTTCCCTTGGGAAGTGTGCCTTCGAACGGATGACCGGCCATGGAACTGCCGATCACATCAATTGCCCCCGTCGTCATATTCGCAAGGTCAGCAAACCGCAGCGCATAACCATCCATGGCCGAATTATCAACCGATGGGACTGCAACCTTCGCAATCACATCACGCCGCAACACCGCACCAAAACAGTCGTCAAGCGGACGTTGTTCGACATCCTGCACAATACCAACCTCGGCAAAGGCGATATCAAGCGCATCGGAAAGTGTCGTCAATCCGGGTTTGATGGTTTGCATAAAACTGGGCGCCTGTTGTGATGTACCTGACTTAGATAATCTGATGCGATGTCACCGCAAGGACAAAATCACTTGCCGTGGCCAGGACGTGACCGTGAAATCGCGCGGCTGAGCATAATAACCGGGATCACCCCGACCACAACAATGGTCAAGGCCCCAAGAGCTGCCTGTTCAATCATTTCATCCTTGGCAAACTGATAGACATACGTCGCCAGTGTATCAAAATTGAACGGCCGCAGGATCAAGGTTGCTGGGAGTTCTTTCATTCCGTCAACAAAGACAAGCACCGATGCCGCCAAAATGCCACCGCGCACCATCGGGAAATGAATGCGTTTTAGAGTTCCCCAAGGGCTTTCGCCCAAAGTACGTGCCGCGTCATCCATGCTGGGGCGAACTTTACCCAATGCCGCCTCGATCGAACCATACGATACCGCCATAAACCGAACGGCATATGCAAAGACCAGCGCAAACACTGTACCGCTCAACAACAAACCGGTCGAAATGCCGAATGTATCGCGCATGACCGCATCAACCGCATTATCAAAACGGGCAAACGGGATAAGAACGCCAATCGCCAGAACCGCGCCGGGCACTGCATAGCCCACCGATGAAAATCGAACACAGAATTTCAACAACGGTTGCGGGAACAGGCGCAGCGCATAGCCCATGAAAATCGCACATCCAACCGCAACCAGCGTTGCCAGTCCCGACACCAGTAGACTGTTCCCGGCAAACTCAAAGAAATCTGACGTCCAGCTTTGATCAAAATAGCCGATGGAATAGTAGATCAGAACAGCTGATGGTACGACAAAACCAAGCAGGATCGGCAGGATACAGACGGCCAAGGCACCCACCTTGCCCATCGGACCAAGATCATATCCCGGTAATTCCTGAAACCGGTTGGTGGTATCGTGGAACCGTTGGCGACGACGTGAATAGCGTTCAATCACCAAAAGCGCAATCACCACAGCCAGCATCGTCAAGGCAATCTGTGCTGCCCCACCGGCGTTGCCCATCCCAAGCCAAACATTGAAAATGCCCGCTGTAAGGGTATGGACAGCAAAGAAGTCAATCGTGCCAAAATCATTGAGCGTTTCCATCAATGCAATGACAACCCCGACCACAATCGCCGGACGGGCCAAGGGCAAGGCCACCGTGATGAATGAATTCCAAGAACTGCGTCCCAGTATGCGGGCGGCTTCGAGCACACAGATCGATTGCGCCAAAAAGGCGGCCCGCGCCAGCATATAGACGTAAGGATAAAGCGTCAGGCTGAGCACCACAATCGCCCCGCCCTTGGTACGAATATCGGGAAACCAGTAATCGCGCGCGGATTGCCAGCCGAAGACATCACGCAACATTCGCTGCAACGGCCCGGCATATTCAAGAAGATCGGTATAAACATAGGCAACGATATAGGCCGGAACCGCCATCGGCAGCAGCATCGCCCATTCAAAGAACCGCTTGCCCGGCAGCTTGCACATGGTGACAACCCACGCGCTTGAAACCCCGATCAATGTCACCCCGACCCCGACGCCAAGCATCAAAATGCCTGTATTTTTGAGGTATCGGGGCAGCATCGTCGATGCCAAGTGCGGCCAGATGTTTTCGGTCGGAAAGAGCGCGATATAAATCACCGCGACAATCGGGGCTGCCACCAGAATGGCGATCACAAACGCGCCAAACAACCAGATCGCAGATTGCCCACGCGGCAACCAGCGCATGGCAACGCTTCCGGTTGGTGTCCGCATCGGATCAAACGTTTCCGTGGCGACGGTCGGACGAATATCTTCGTCCCTTTTCATTTTGCGGCTTGTTTGGCGTGCGGTGTTCAATATCGTTCTCGTCTTCTTGGTCGAAGGCCACATCGTGATAGCCTGCAATGGCGCTTAAAGGCAAACGTTCAGACGCAACCCACCCCGGTAAATGCACCATTGCACGACATTTCGACCACACATACGCCCAACACGACGGACGATATGATTAATGCGCTGGGTCTATTCGTTAAATCCGACTTCATCAATCATGCGGATCGCATCCCCACGTTTTGCGGCAACGACATTCAACGACAAATCGTCGTGTTTGAACGTGCCCCATGAACGCACCATTTCCGACCAGGCCACGCCCGGTTTGACGGGATATTCAAAGTTGACATCGGCATACATGTGTTGTGCTTCATCACCCGACAGGAATTCCACCAGCTTGATGGCGTTTTCCTGATTGGGGGAATGCTTCATCAGGGCAACGCCGGAAATATTGACGTGTGTACCGCGATCCCCCTGGTTGGGGAAGACAATGCGCACGTCTTTGGCTGCCGGTGCCTTGTTGGGATCATCAAGCATCTTGCCGTAATAATACGAATTACCAATCGCGATATCACATACGCCCTGTGACACGGCTTCAATCTGGTCGATATCGGCCCCCTGAGGCTTGCGTGCAAGATTGTCCTTAAGGGCTGTCAGCCATTTTTTGGTATATGCTTCGTCATGATTGGCAATCATCGATGCGATCAACGCAATGTTATAAACATGCATGCCCGACCGGATACAAATGCGGCCTTTCCATTTTGGGTCTGCAAGGTCTTCGTAGGTGGCGATTTCATCGGGGGCAACACGATCAAGTGAGGTGTAAATGACACGTGCGCGGGTTGTCAGCCCGACCCAGAGATTATTCTCGTCACGGAACTGACCTGGGATGTTGCTACGGATTATATCGCTTTGAAGGGGTTGGGCAATATCGGCATCAACCGCATCCTGGATGCGGCCAATATCAACGGTTAAAAGCAAATCCGCCGGGCTGTTACGCCCTTCGTGTTTGATCCGTTCAACCAGTCCACTTTGTGAAAACAGCGTATTGACGCGAATACCGGTTTCCTCGGTAAAGCGTTTGAACATCGGTTCGATCAAAAATGGCTGGCGTAAGGAATAGACATTCACTTCTTCTGCTGCAGTGGCCGGCTGGTTCAACGATATGCCCATTGCGACCGCGACAAGACCAAAGACCGTTTTGCGCAGTGAAATCATGAATGCCTCTCTTGGGTGTGCCACGCGGGTTTGCAGCAATTAGGAATGATTTGTATTTGCTTTGGCCGAAATTAACGACCTCGCCCCCCATTTTGCAAGTCCCAAAACCACATATGAGCAATGCTCACGTGCCGAAACTCTGTCAAAATAACGTGATCACGAACGTAGAAAGGGGATGGCATATGACCATCCCCTTTGCAAAACAACGCAGTCTCAAATTGTCTGACTATTCGTTGTACCCGATTTCGTCGACCATCTTGATCGCCGCGGGCGTTAGACGGGCAATCTCGGCCAATGATACGGTATCAGCTTTGAACGTGCCCCATGATTTAACGTTTTCGGCCCACTCGACACCCGATTTGACAGGATACTCGTAATTTACCTCGGCATAGATTTTCTGTGCCACGTCGTCGCTTAGGAACTCCATCAGCTTGACCGCATTCTCCTGATTAGGGGCACCCTTGATCAGACTCATGCCGGAAATATTCATCGACATGCCGCGACCGTCCTGATTGGGGAAGACGATATTGACCGCTTCCGCCCACGGACGCTGTTCTTCATTCTCAAGCATCTTGCCATAGTAATACGTATTACCAATGGCAAGATCACATTCGCCTTCCTTGATCGCCTTGACCTGTGCGCGGTCATTGCCCTGCGGTTTGCGTGCAAGGTTTGATTTCAGGCCTTCAAGCCATGTCTTGGCTTTTTCTTCACCGTGAACGGCAATCATCGAAGCAAACAAGGCAACGTTGTAAACATGGGTGCCCGAACGGGTACATATGCGGCCTTCCCATTTCGGATCGGCAAGATCTTCGTAGGATGTGATTTCGCCTTCTGCAACCCGGTCCTTGGAGGCATAGATCGCACGACCACGCTGGGTCAGGGCAAACCAGTGCCCTTCGGGGTCACGCAGATGTGCCGGAATATTGGCAGCAAGGGTGTCGTTCGAAACGGCTTCGGTGACACCGGCATCGACCGCCTGCTGAATACGGCTGATATCAACTGTCATCAGGATATCGGCCGGGCTGTTGGCACCTTCCTGCTTGATACGTTCAACCAGACCTTTTTCCGCAAAGATCACATTGACCTTTACGCCACTCTGCTCCGTGAATTTTTCAAACAATGGTTCGACTAAAAATGCCTGGCGCAAAGAATAAACATTCACTTCCTGTGCGGATGCCGCCACCGCACCAAATGCTGCTGCGCCAAAGACTGCACCGCCGATAAGTTTCCCGATTTCCATCAGACCGTTCCCTTTTGAAGTTCAATTGCCTTGTATCTGATCTTTGAGGCTGCAACTCAGTTGCAGTCACCTGCTGCAATTAAGTCTCATCACCAATAATTTCAACAAGAAACTGCTCATTCAACCCGGGAACGTGAACTTTTTCACTTAATACACAGAACAGCGTATAAGTTTGGAAAGGCTGATCAGACTGTCTCAAATCGGGCTGATGTAATCACAGAACATTAAATGATCCACCGCTTGATGCGCGCCATCCATCAAGGAATTCCTGATAGGCAGGAATATCACCAGCGCGTTCTTCAAGCCACGACACTGTTAGATTGATCGCATGGTTATAGCTGTCATGGTCGGTTAGCCCGGTATGCAGCGCATGACGCAAATACAAAAGATAGGTGTTGAGCACATCGGTTTCGCAATAGCGTCGAATGCCGTCAATCTCGCCGTTGTCGAACATGCCCGACACCTTACTGCCATCGACCCCGGTTTTCCCCGGCAGATCAAGGGCGGCACAGACTTCGTTCATTTTGGTTCGCGCCGATGCCCCGTAATCAGACAGAACTTCGGCCAGGTCACAATGCCAGTTCGGTGCATAACGCGAGGTATAGTTTTCCCACTTGTTGGTCGATTGATGCAGCCAGCGCGCCGTCACACCGTGCTTCATCGCGCGGTATTTTAAAACCGGTAGATCAAACCCCCGCCCATTGAAACTGACAAGACGCGGGAACAGTTTCCCGCAATAGGCAAAGAACCCGTTGACCAAATCCTTTTCCTCGGATGTTAGATCACCGCCCGACCGCAGTTCTTCGATTTCGTACATTTCAAGATTGTCATCGCGCTGGATGGTGGCGCGTAGAAAACTGATGGCGACAACCTTGTGAAACGGCTGACGGGGAAAGCCATTGCGTCCATTGGTGATTTCAAGGTGATAGTCTTCAAGCATCTTGCGCCCGGTTTCCGGGTCCGGGGCGGTTTCACCTGTCAATTGCGGCAAGACGTCGATATCGGGAACGGTTTCGATATCAAAGACGAACAGACTGGTATGCATCATGACAGGCCCCACAGGTTTGTTTTGCCCAACATAACGATAAAACCCGTTAAACTCACGGAATTATCGCCACATAAAAATGCATTCCACTGACAGCTCCTGCCATGAATGTCAGGAGCCTTCTGCGATGATCATTCAAACCGTGTCCGGCATTCTTTGCGATAAATACCAATGCGCAGGGTTGCATGACTTTTGAACCCACGGTTAAACTCACATCACCTGTATCAGGGGCAAGGTCTGGTTTGAACCCGCGAGATCACGGCACGAACCTGCAAGACATTGCATTTGATGCGATTCCGGACCGCAACAACGAAGGGACAGAAGGATGAACACCCTGCCTACCGGAGCCGCAATGTTGATGGCCGCTGGCCTCGCATTTACCACATTCGCAACCACAGCACAGGCACAGGACGCATCCTGTGAAATAGATCGGCCGGTGATGTTCGCCGGACTGAACTATGACAGCGCCCTGTTCCATAATGCCGTGGCCCGTTTCATCATAGAAAAAGGCTACGGCTGTAAAACCGATGCCCTGCCCGGCGATGTCATCCCGCTCTTGACAGGGGCTGGCAAGGGCGATGTTGATGTCGTCATGGAAATCTGGCGCGACAATGTTGCTGACGCCTGGAAAAAGGCCGAGGCCGCCGGGAATGTCAGCCAAATCGGGGTTAATTTCGATGACGCCGTTGAAGGCTGGTTTGTCCCGCGCTATGTTATTGAAGGCGATGCCGAACGTGGTATCGAACCGATGGCCCCTGATCTGAAATCGGTCGATGATCTGCCCAAATACACCGACCTGTTTGCTGATGCTGAAGAACCCGGAAAAGGACGTTTTTACAACTGCCCGTCGGGCTGGGTCTGTGAAAAGGTCAATTCGGGTAAGCTTGCGGCCTATGGCCTTGATGACAGCTTCACCAATTTCCGTCCTGGTACCGGGGCGGCACTTTCAGCCGCCATCGCATCGGCACACAAACGCGGCAAGCCAGCCCTTTATTACTACTGGGGGCCGACGTGGGTGATGGGTCTTTATGACAGCTATCGTCTTGAAGAACCGGCGTATGACAAGGAAATCTTTGATGCGCTGAAAACCGATGCCACACCGACCAAAGCAACAGCCTATCCGCAAAGCACGGTAACAGTGGGTGTGAATAATGATTTCAAGGAAGCAGCCCCCAATCTGATCACGTTCCTGACCAACTATGAAACAAGCAATGCGCTGGTTTCTGAAATGCTGGCCTACATGCAGGAAAATGATGAAAAGCCAGATGGGGCTGCGCGTTATTTCCTGAAACAGAAACCTGATATCTGGAAATCATGGGTTCCTGAAAGTGTTGCGCAAAAGGTTGAAAGCGCGCTTTAAGGCCCTTGATACCAATAGACTTTCCAAACAAGGCGCAGTGAAATATCTGCGCCTTGTCAGCTTTTGATCACACTATTTGCGCGTTCATCGATCTTGGCTGGGTTCAAGATGGATTGGGAATGACGATAATATCGGATCAAGTTCATCATCACTGACCGATGGGCAGGTGTCGACGTCATCGGACGCCATCAGGTGTGCGACATGCTGAAGTGTCTCAAGAATTTCTCCGCGCTTGGCGACATCAAGCATCTGATAGCGGCGCATGAAGTGCCCGTCCATCAAGGGCGGCGTATCCACAAGAATTTCACGCCCCTTATCGGTCAGACAACTGTTCACAACGCGTTTGTCCGTGGCATTGCGCGTGCGCTTGATGAAATCACGGGTTTCAAGCCGGTTCAGGATTGTCGTTACCGTTGCTTGGCTGAGCGACACGTGGTGGGAAATCTGCCGCACCGTCACAGCTCCGAGCTCCTCAATCGCGAGTAGAACAACAAGCTGCGGAACAGTAAGACCACAAACTTTCATAACATATTTTGAATGAAGGTCTGTTGCCCGGATAATCTGCCGCAACGCAACAAGAACATCCAGAAATTCCCGCTTTTTTTGTTGTTTTTCAACCATAACACCACGTCTCCTCGTTCCCCAATCGTCGGAAGCGTAACGTGATTATAATTTGACATCAAATGTTTTGACCTGTAACCATCTGCCGACAAATTCAGACATGGCTTGGGGAAACCTGCGGGGCTTTTGGCCTCTTATGCCACCATCGACATAAAAACAGACTGATGAACGATGTTTGCCGCGCAAAGGCTGTTTGCCTGCGTGATGTGCGTTGTTTGTCGCCAAAAATCGACAAGGACTCATGACCGAAAAAATCGTTGTAAAAGACCTTTATAAAGTCTTTGGCGACCGTCCTGATCAGGCAATGCAAATGATCAATGACGGGGTCGACAAAGACGAAATCTTTGACAAAACTGGACAGACCGTTGGTGTTTGCGGGGCAAACTTCACCGTCAAACAAGGTGAAATATTTGTCGTCATGGGGCTGTCTGGCTCGGGAAAATCGACCCTTGTGCGACTATTGAACCGCCTGATTGAACCGACATCGGGTCAGGTTTTATATGATGGCGTTGATATTGCCGCGATGTCCGACGAAGAATTGCGCGACCTGCGCCGCCGCGACATGGCGATGGTGTTTCAATCCTTTGCCCTGATGCCGCATCTTTCGGTCATCGATAATGCATCGTTTGGTCTTGAGCTGGCGGGTATGGATGAAAAAGAGCGCCACAAACGCGCCCTTGTCGCACTTGAGCAAGTTGGCCTTCCCGCACATGCCAATTCATATCCCGATGAACTGTCGGGCGGCATGCAGCAACGTGTTGGCCTTGCGCGTGCGTTGGCCAATGATCCGGCTGTGATGTTGATGGATGAAGCCTTTTCCGCACTGGACCCTTTGATCCGTACGGAAATGCAGGATGAACTCCTGACCCTTCAGCGCGAACATAAACGCACGATCATCTTTATCTCGCACGATCTTGATGAAGCCATGCGGATCGGTGATCGTATCGCAATTATGGAAGGCGGCATTGTCGTTCAGGTCGGCACTCCAGAAGAAATTCTGAACAATCCGGCCAATGATTATGTCAAATCGTTTTTCCGCGGGGTTGATGTTTCCACCATCCTCAGCGCAAAGGACATTGCGTCAAAACGCGAAGTCACCGTGATCGAACGCGAAGGTGTTGGCCTTAAAACCGCGCTCAGCCGTTTGAATAAGGAAGACCGCGAATACGCCTATATCGTTGGCGACAAGCTTGATTTCCACGGTGTGATTTCGATCGATACCCTTGATGCCGCCATTAAATCGGGCGCGGATAAACTTTCAGCCGCCTTTTTACCCGGTGTTGAACCGGTTTCCCATGACACACAGCTTTCCGAACTGATCGGAACTGTAGCGCACGCCCCGTGCGGTGTGCCTGTTGTTGGTGATGACGGAAAATATATGGGCGTGATCAAGAAAGCCAACCTGCTGGCAACACTCGACCGTGAAGGAGATGGCACCAATGGCTGATAACAGTAATCCTTGGGGCCAGACCAACGCCACTACCGAACGTACTGATAGCGCATCAGGGGCTGCATCAACTGGTGCATCTGGCCCGGGTGGCGCTACTGGCACCGCGGCCCCATCTGGTCCGGGCGGCGGCACTGGCGACGCGGCATCATCAACCGATTGGTTGTCTAATGCCGCCCCTGCCCCGGAAAAGCATTTTGATATCCTGCATCCCTTTCAGGATGCCGTGATCCCGCTGGATGGCTGGGTCAATGATGGTCTTGATTGGATTGTCACGCACTTCCGCAGTGTTTTCCAGGCCATCCGCTGGCCAATTGATGCGGTTCTGACCGGCGTTGAAACCGGACTTCAGGCAACACCAGCCATCATCGTCATCATTGTTATGGCACTGATTGCATGGCAACTGGCCGGACGCCGCCTTGCCATTGGCACCATGATTTCCATGATTGTTGTTGGCCTTATTGGCGCATGGTCGGAAGCAATGGTGACATTGTCGCTTGTTCTGACATCGGTATTTTTCTGTATTGTGATTGGTCTTCCGACTGGCATTTGGCTGGCGCGTAACGAACGTGCATCGAATGCAGTCCGTCCAATCCTTGATGCAATGCAGACCACCCCGGCGTTTGTTTATCTGGTGCCGATTGTGATGCTGTTTGGTATCGGCAATGTGCCGGGTGTTGTGGTGACCATTATCTTTGCCCTGCCACCCCTGATCCGCCTGACCATCCTTGGCATCCGTCAGGTCCCAAGCGATCTGGTTGAAGCCGCCCGTTCATTTGGGGCCAGCCCGAAACAGCTTCTGTTTCGTGTGCAGTTGCCGCTTGCGATGCCGACCATCATGGCCGGCGTCAACCAAACCCTGATGCTTGCCCTTTCGATGGTTGTGATTGCATCGATGATTGCGGTTGGCGGTCTTGGTCAGATGGTTCTGCGCGGTATTGGCCGACTTGATATGGGGCTGGCAACGATTGGCGGGGTTGGCATTGTTCTGCTGGCCATCGTTCTCGATCGCATGACCCAGGCGCTGGGCAAGGACCAGCGGTCCAAAGGCACACGGCACTGGTATGAAGCTGGTCCTGCGGCACTTGTGCGATCAGTTCTGGGCAAAAAATAATACACATAAACGAGATAGCGGGCGGAACCTTTTGCGGTTCCGTCAGTTTGGAGAACGGGGTCAACCAATACGACCTCAATCTATCAACAAGGAGAAGTTCATGACGTTCCTGAAGAAACTTTCTGCGGGTGCTGCTATTGCCGTTACCGGCTCAATGCTGATGACCGGCACTGCGTTTGCTGACAACATGATGCCGGGTGAAGGCGTTGAAGTTCAGCCGCTTAAAAGCTCCATCGCTGAAGAAACCTTTCAGACCGTTGTGGTTATGAAGGCTCTTGAAGAGCTTGGTTACGACGTTAAAGACATCCAGGAAATCGAATATGCGGCTGGCCATGTTGCCATTGGCAATGGTGATGCGACCTTTATGGCCGATCACTGGAATCCGCTGCATGCCGATTTCTACAAGGCCGCCGGCGGTGTTGAAAAAATCTATCGCGAAGGTGTTTATTCACCGGGGGCGCTTCAGGGTTATCTGATCGATAAAAAAACGGCTGATGAATATAACATTACCAATATCGAACAGCTTAAAGACCCGAAAATCGCGGCATTGTTTGATACCAATGACGATGGCAAAGCCGACCTTTCGGGCTGCAACCCGGGCTGGGGCTGTGAAGGTGTGATTGAAAACCACCTTGATGCCTATGGCCTGCGCGACACCGTTACCCACAATCAGGGTTCCTATTCGGCCATCATCGCCGATACGATCACCCGTTACAAAGCCGGTGAATCGGTCCTGTATTACACATGGACCCCGTATTGGGTGTCGGGCGTTCTGGTCCCGGGTAAAGACGTGACCTGGTTGCAGGTTCCGTTCTCATCGCTTCCGGGTGAAAACAAGGATGCCGATACCGCCCTTCCAGACGGCAGCAACTATGGTTTCCAGGTCAACAACCAGCAGATCATCGCCAACAAAGCATGGACCGATGAAAATCCAGCGGCGGCGAAGCTGTTTGCAATCATGGAACTGTCGGCCAATGATATCTCGGCTGAAAACCTTGCCATGCGCGACGGTGAAAAATCCGCCGAAGACATCGCACGTCATGCCGATGCCTGGATCAAAGGCCATCGCGCAACCTTCGACGGCTGGCTCGAAGAAGCCCGCGCTGCGGCGAAGTAATCCAATTGACTACCGCGATCAGGATTTAACCTGATCGCCAATCACTAAACACCCCGCAGGAGACATCTTGCGGGGTGTTTGACTTATCTGAGGTGTTCGTCACGGGCCCTTTTGCCTTTCACACAGGTTTAGTGAATGTTTTCAATAAACTTGTTGGCATTTTGGTGCAGGCGATCCGCCTCGCCGGTTAAGTCAGACGAAGACCGACGGACCTCTTCGGTGATTTCGCTGGCGTGATGGATTGAGCTTGAGACGTCTTCGATATCGCGGCTCACCCGGTGGATGGTGGTATCGGCGTGTTCAATTGTTGTTGTGATATCGTTTGCTGCACTTGATTGCCGTTCAACCGCGTTTGAAATCTCGATTGAAACGCTCTGCACCTGATCTATACATTCGCGGATTTCGGAAATCGCATCGGCGGTTTGTCCCGAAATGGACTGGACAGATGCAATCTGACGGGTGATGTCCTCCGTCGCCTTGGCGGTTTGGTTTGCCAGTGTCTTGACCTCGTTGGCCACAACGGCAAAGCCCTTGCCAGCGTCGCCCGCACGGGCTGCCTCAATCGTTGCGTTCAAGGCAAGAAGGTTGGTTTGTTCAGCAATGTCCTGAATGAGTTTTACAACATCGCCAATCTTTTCAGCTTCTGATGAAAGGTTCGCGACCGTTTCATCCGTGTGGCGGGTTTGATCAACTGCCGTTTCAATTACCGCCCGTGCGCCAAACACCTGCTGAGATACCTCTTCGAGTGCGATGCGTAACGTTCCGGCGGCTTCGGTGATTGAGCGCACATCGGCGGTCGCCTCTGCGACCCGTTCAAGGACTTTTTCAGTTTTCTGGCGAGAGTCATCTGTTGTTGTAAACAGTGTTTGCGCATTGCCGCTCAGAGCGCTTGCCGCGTTACGGACGCTATCGACAATTTGCCCGATGGTGTTTCGGAACGACACGGACGTGTCTGCAAGCCGCTGTTTATTTTCCGAACGGTTGCGTTCTTCGAGTTCATCGCGTTCTTTACGCATATGCTCGACCCGAATGGCATTGGCCTTAAAAATACTAAGCGCGTGCGCCATTTCACCGATTTCATCTCCGCGGCCTGAGGCCGGAATATCAACCTCAAGATGACCATCGGCAAGATCGGTCATGACCCCGGACATCAACTGTAAGGGGCTTGCCACGATCTTTTGAATGATAACAACCAGCACAATCAACAGTACCGCCAGTAGTACAAAGGCAATTGCGGCAAGGCGAAATGCGTTATCACGCATGTCCGCTTCAAGGGCATCAAACCCCCAGCCCGATACAATCACACCGTTGGGCGCATCCGATTTACCAAAAAACGATGGCGATGCAACAACTTGCTTTCCGGCGATCATTTTTTCCTGCGGCGCGCCACCGGCGAGCACAGCAGCAACCATTTTTTGAACTTCTGCGACGTCAGGGGCGGCTTCATCAGGCTGGAGAAATCTGGTTATTTCTTCGCCCGCAATATCAAACACAATCGCAGATGCCAGACCACTGTCACTATTTTCGATCAATGAGCCGAAGCTGGCAACAATCGCATCTTCCTTGCGAAATTTGACCGCGCCACCAATCTGCGAGGCAATCAGGTTCGTAACGACCCGGTTGCTTTCAGACAGTTTTGTACGGGCCGAGTCAACAGAGAACGCGATCCCCAGATAGATCACTGCCAAAAACGCCACTGTCACGACGGCAGCGACCACTGCCAACAACTTCCCCCGGATCGACCACCCGCTTTTTTTAAAGTCCGGGATACTGGAACTTTGCGCTGCCAGGCTCATCTCATCACTCCGGTCATATTGCAAAATTTATATGCCGGATGAGACATGGGCATATCCATCCGGCATTTGTTTTGATCAGGGTTCTATTGCAAGAGTTCGACGTTAATGCCGACTGTGACCGCCCCGATGACGCTGCCATCAGCGGCATCAACCACCGGAAGACTTAATTGCGACTGATAGGTCTGGGTCGATTCATCAAGTTCGACATCGCCAAGATGAATGGCATCTTTTCCGGCACTGTATGTTTCTTGCCATTTGGCTTCATCACCCTGCCAGTAGTCACTGGTGATGCCACTTTGCCCGACGTTCAGGCCCTTGTTATCCATGACGAATATTTCAGTAATCAGGCCTTCGGATTCTTCGGATTTCTGTTTCAGGAAGCTCGACAGATCACGACCAAGAACCTCATCGATCATGGGCTGACTTGCAGCGGATGTTTCTGCCCGCCACTGTTTGTCCAGCTCGTCAATGTCGGCCTGGCCGAGTGACGCATTCTTTTCGTTCTGCATCTTGACCGCATCAATCACCACCGGATCACCGATCCACCCTTTGACGTCCTCGGCGAAGCTTTTCAATTCGGCCTCATATTCATTGGCATGCACGGTACCTACACTAACAAACGACATAAGTGTTAGTGCGCATGCCGTCGTTATCGTTACCAATTTCAGTGACATCATACTCTCCCGGATCATTTCAACGTTCGACAGGTGGGCTGCATTCATCAATGAATACAAACAAGTTTGGACGTGGGAATTGCCACACAGATATCAATTAAAATTATTTCGATAAATTCGCTTTCTGCCTCTTGATTGCAGATTTGCATTCCCCAACGCTTCACTAGGGTCTGAATGTCAGGAGCGTCTGGCAGGAGCACCGTGCTCGGGTCATTTTAACCGTGTGTTACGAGATTGATCTTGTTAGGCTCTTCCGCTCGTTGATTTATTGAGCAAATCGGGCAAAGCGCCATCATGTTTCCAGAACAGTTGAATGTGCCGTTGGGCAAATGGGTCAATCAGTTCGTTGATTGGCTGGTGATCAATTATGGTGCGGCGTTTGAGGCCTTTGCCGATAGCCTGCTAACGGTGCTGGTCGCGCTAGAACAAGTTTTGCGCGGCGCCCCGTGGTGGGTTGTCCTGATTGCGATTGCCGCGATCACGTGGCATGCCAGCAAGAACTGGAAACTGGCGACAGGCCTTGTGATTGCGATGTTTGCCATTGGCACACTTGGCCTTTGGGACAAGGCGATGCAGACCTTGGCCCTTATGATTGTTGCCACGTCGCTTTCAGTGATTATTGGGGTACCGGTCGGCATTGCCATGGCGATGTCAAACCGCCTAAGGGCCATCATGTTGCCCGTGCTTGATACCATGCAAACCATGCCGAGCTTTGTGTACCTGATCCCTGCCCTAATGCTGTTTGGCTTGGGCAAGGTTCCGGCCATTCTGGCCACGGTTATTTATGCCGCACCACCGGTCATCCGACTAACCGATTTGGGCATTCGCCTTGTCGATCAGGAAGTTCTCGAAGCATCGCGCTCGTTTGGCGCCAGCCGCAAACAAATCCTGTTTGGCGTACAGTTGCCATTAGCGCTTCCCAATATCATGGCCGGGATCAATCAAACCACGATGATGTCGATTTCAATGGTCGTGATCGCATCGATGATTGGGGCACGTGGCCTTGGCGAGCAAGTATTGATGGGCATTCAACGTTTGGACGTTGGGGCCGGCATGGAAGCCGGAATTGCGATTGTGTTGCTGGCGGTTGTGTTTGACCGGATCGGACAGGCTTATGGCAAACGATCACAACGCAGCCATGCGGAGGACGTGTGATGAGCTACATCGAAATCCGCAATATTTTCAAAATCTTTGGCCCTGATCCCGAGGGGGCACTTGAACTGGCAAGGGCCGGTTCTGATAAGGATGAAATCCTTGCCAAAACAGGCCATACGGTTGGCCTGCATGATGTTTCCCTGTCGATTGAACAGGGGGAAACCTTTGTCGTCATGGGTCTTTCCGGGTCGGGGAAATCAACCCTGATCCGACACTTAAACCGCCTGATTGACCCAACGGCGGGAAGCGTTTCTTTTGGCGGTGAGGATATCCTTGCGATGGATATTCCGGCCTTGAATGCGTTTCGGCGCAAACGGCTTGGCATGGTGTTTCAGAGGTTTGGATTGTTGCCCCATCGCAATGTGATGGATAACGTTGCCTATGGCCTCGAAATTCAGGGTACAGATCGTAAATCCCGTGAGGCCGCCGCATCAAAATGGATTGAGCGAGTTGGACTTGCCGGATACGAAGCCAAATTCCCCGATCAGCTGTCAGGAGGCATGCAACAGCGTGTTGGTCTTGCGCGCGCGCTTGCGACCGACCCGGAAGTTCTTTTGATGGACGAGGCTTTCTCGGCCCTTGATCCGCTTATTCGCAGCGACATGCAAGACGAGTTGATGAAGCTTCAGGCAGAGCTTCATAAAACCATTGTGTTTATTACCCATGATCTAGACGAGGCACTTAAACTCGGCGACCGGATCGCAATTTTGAAAGATGGCAAACTGGTACAAGTCGGACGACCCGAGGAAATCATCCTTCATCCCGCCGATGATTACGTGCAAGACTTTACCCGTGATGTGAACCGGGGGCGTGTGCTGCGGGCCCGAAGCGTCATGCAGCGTTTAACACCCGGGTCAGACCGATCTGAGGATGACAGTAATGCGCCTGTCATTCGCGACGACACACGGCTTGAGGATATCGTGAGCATATCACTCAAAACCGGACAGACCATTTCAGTAATGGATCGAGATGACAATCGGGTGGGATTGATTGACCGAGATCAAGTTATTTCCGCATTGTCTCGATAACATGAAAAAATGCTTATAGTTGAATTTCATCTCATACAGGTATAAGTCGACAGGAATAACAAAGATAACACTTTAAATAACGGGCCGCAGTGAACGACAGACAGAACATTATCCATGTCCTCTGCGACGAAGAACACCGCCATATGTTGCCATCAGCGCTTATGGGGTTCGGGGTGCGTTTGCTTGATCCGCACAAGCCAATCCCGGGCAGCACAATGATTTTGATGGTAGATGTCGACCTTCGGAATCCTGAAATGGTCGCCCGACTGCGCGAATTTCGCAAAGTAACGCAACGTGGTTCGGATCAGATCTTTGCCATTGGCAAAAACGATTTACAAGACGAACTACAGGCAACCGCGTTGGGAGCCAGAAAGACCATTACCAAGCCAATCAACGAAAAAGTATTGGCCAAACATATTGAAGAACGCCGCGTTGCCTTGGGCCTGACCGGGCAAACAGCCATTACCGCCGCACAAGCCGGCGCACAAGCCATTCAGGACAGTTTTGACGAAGCCAAAGGCGATACACCGGTCAATACCGATAAAATAAGCGAAGCTGGTAAGAACATTGCGGCATCTATTGCTGATCTGGGTATTTCAGAATGGCTCAGCACAGTCCGGGTTTATCACCAATCCACATTCCAGCATATCCTGCTGGTGACCGGCATTGCCTGTGCATTTGCGCAAAACACCGGCATGAGCAATTCAGACATTGCCAAGCTGACCCAAGCGGGTCTCTTACATGATATCGGCAAGGTTTGGATACCCGAGGAGATTCTCGACAAACCCGGAAAGCTGACTGCTGAGGAGTTTGACATCGTCAAGCGTCACCCGATGGATGGCTATAACAAACTGTCCTCACAGGGCAATATTGATCCGTTGATCCTGCATGGTGTGCGGCATCATCATGAATATCTCAATGGCAGTGGCTATCCCGATGGCCTGTCTGCGCCCGAAATTCCCGATTTAACGCGCATTTTAACCATATGTGACATCATGGGCGCCTTGCTCGAAGACCGGTCCTACAAGCCACCTTTTAGCATCGAAAGATCCACCTCCATTCTGATGAAGATGGCCGATGACGGTAAAGTTGAGCGGGCTCTTGTTCGTGTACTTGCACATGTGATGACCCAGCATTGGACACCGGCAGAGCATGCGAAAAATTCTGGCGCGCTGAAAGCCTAGGACAATCCCCCGCCCCATGCGCACACCGATCAAATCGCCTGCGTTTCCTTGATCAGATATCTTGTTCAATCAGTTTGCAGCGCTGGAAATAGCGGATGTTTTCGCCACTATCGGCATCGATCATTTTTTGATGCATGATCCGATACATGCCACTGGCCAGTGCGCCGGTGTGGTTGGTCGCGATGATCAACCACAAGAATGCGTGTTCATCGGCCCGGTCCCGGTCGGTATTGGATGGTAAGGCGTTGCCGTTCGGATGGGAATGGAAACATCCGACAATTTCCTCGCCGGTTTCCCTGACGGTCCGGTGGGTATCAATCAAGGTTTGCGGATCAATTTCAAAGGTCTTTTGCGGTTCATCGGCAACATTTCGGGCAACAACCACGCGCTGAATGCGATCAGGAACGGCCTTTGAAGCGATCAGAAGGCCACAGGTTTCCTCCGGCCAATGCAGGGCGCAAAGATCCCGAATTTCTCCATGCAGGCGTGCCGAAAAGTAAACCCGGTTTTGGTTCTGCCGGTTCTTTTCACTGCCCTGCCCCCCCATGCATTATTTTCCTTTTGATTGGCCCGTATGGCCGCCTACTGCACGGATGATCCAAGCAGGATACGCCCCAGAACCTTTTTTTTCTCAATCGATACGATGACAAGGCGTGAAGCGTTGCCCTCATCCCCCTCGATATGCAAGGTCACATCGTTGCCCTGACGTGAATAGCTAACAAGTTTCTCGCCGGGGGCTATATCAACCGCAATATCGCCAAATGCAGACAGCGAAGCAGAGGGCATCATTGGTGCCGCATTTGATGACACAACATCCCCCGCCAAAGGAACAGACGGGTTTACGGGTGAAACCGATGTCGTTTTTGGATCATCTGCATTCTTGTCAAGGGACAGCCCATAGGCCACCAGACCAATGCCGACAACAATGAGCACGCCCATAAAAAGAACTAAAACCTTAACGATACGCATCGTAATTCCAACCGATAAAACTGTGTGATCGCTGCATTTTCGACCTTGTGAAACCGATCACGCAAAACGTATGTCAACGCCATAGCGCCATGATCAACGAATTGCAAGTTCCCAAAATGCGATTGATCCGTGATTGTGATGAGGATCAAGCATGATTAAAAGTCTGTCACCACATTTCATTTGATTGCATTACACGTCAGACGCGCTAAAACCTGCAAAACAAAGGTATCACGCCTGCCCTGACGTCATAACGATGTCGCCTTGCATGGCATAACAACACACACTTGGCAGATGAACGAAACCGATCAGAGTACAGAGATCCTTGAACATACCGCCACGTCCGCGGACGAAGGTGCACGCCTTGACAAGGTTCTGGCTGGTGCATGGCCGGAACAATCGCGTTCCCGGATCAAGTCCCTGATTGAAGACGGGCATCTTTTGCAAAATGATCAAACCGTTCTGAAAATGTCGGGAAAGGTCAAAGGCGGCGATAAATTCGTCCTTACGATCCCGCCTGCTGAGCCAGCCCTGCCCGAAGCCGAAGATATCAAGCTTGATGTCCTTTATGAGGACGATGACCTTCTGGTGATCAACAAGCCTGCAGGCATGGTCGTCCATCCGGCCGCAGGCAATGAAAGCGGCACACTGGTAAACGCCTTGCTCGCGCATTGTGGCGACAGCCTGTCGGGGATTGGCGGGGTTAGACGCCCGGGGATCGTCCATCGACTTGATAAAGACACCAGCGGGGCGATGGTGGTTGCCAAGAACGATGCTGCACACCGTGGGCTTTCGACCCTGTTTTCCGAAGATAAAGACAATATCGACCGGGCATACCTTGCGGTTGTGTGGGGCGTTCCGGCCAAAAGCGACGGCGAAATCGAAGGAAACATCGGGCGTAGTCCGCGTAATCGCAAGAAGATGACGGTCTTGAAATCTGGGGGGAAATACGCACTTACCAGATACAAATTACTGCAAAAACGCGACGACTCGCTGGCATCACTGGTTGAATGCCGCCTCGCGACCGGTAGAACCCACCAAATCCGCGTTCATATGAGCCATATCGGACACTCACTTGTGTGTGATCCTGTTTACGGTAGAAATAAACATTCACAGAAGTTCAACTTCGAAACGCAAGAAATTTTGAACGCATTCAATAAACAAGCCCTACATGCCAGAACCCTTGGGTTTGTGCACCCAAACACAGGTACGTTTATTTCGACGACAGCCCCCCTCCCCGACGACCTCACAGCCCTTATTGAAAGCCTAAACCTATCCATTGAGATAGGTTGAACTAGACTTTATGGTCTAAACACCATTGACGAGGCCTAATACCCATGTATAGCATGATGAAAGGTGCCGGGGGATAAACCGCACCATTTCGAAGCATAACGGGAGGCTTCAATGAAACAGGGAAATGCACTTCCAACAGTTTCTCAAGATGGTTTGACTGTATATCTACAGCGTATTCGCCGTTACCCGATGCTAACACCGGAACAAGAGACGCAGTACGCCTGTGACTTCCGAGACCACGATGACGATGCCGCCGCAGGGCGCATGATTACAAGCCACTTGCGGCTGGTGGCCAAAATCGCGATGAGCTATCGCGGATATGGCCTGCCCGTCAACGAGCTGATCTCTGAGGGTAATGTCGGTCTTCTTCAATCTGTTAAACGGTTCGACCCGGACAAGGGTTTCCGACTTGCAACATATGCTATGTGGTGGATCCGTGCTGCCATTCAGGAATACATCCTTCATTCCTGGTCGCTGGTCAAAATGGGCACCACTGCTGCTCAGAAAAAACTATTCTTCAACCTTCGCAAACTCAAAAGCCAGATGCAGGCTATTGATGAAGGTGATCTGCAGCCAGAACAGGTCGAATTCATCGCCACCAAGCTGAGCGTTACCGAAGACGAAGTAATCATGATGAACCGTCGCCTTGCAGGTCCTGATCATTCGTTAAATGCGCCGGTACGTGTTGAAGGTGATGGTGAATGGCTTGATTGGCTCGAAAGCAACGAAGAAGATCAGGAAACGACATATGGCAAACGCGAAGAGTTCCTTCAGCGTATGGATATGCTCAAAAGTGCGATGTCGCACCTCAATGAACGTGAACGAGACATTCTGACACAACGCCGCTTGCTGGAAAGCCCGGTAACACTGGAAAACCTGAGTGTTGCTTATGGCATATCACGCGAACGCATCCGTCAGATCGAAGTTCGCGCGTTTGAGAAAGTCCGTAAATCAATTCACACTGATCTTCCGCACTGAACCCTTCCCGGGTTGAGTTCCTGATACGCGTCCCTCCATCAAACAAAACTACGGCGGACATTGTCCGCCGTCTTTTTTTGTTACATGGTTGATTTGACTGCGTGCAGGTTTAATTAGCCTGACCGATCTACTTCCTTGATCAGGCTATCGCCCCAGGTTTTTATCAGTCCGCGCTGGTTCTTGCGCAATTCGGCAACCCTGCGCTGAGCCGACAGATTCAAAACATTTGCAACAATTGGTGGCATAGCAAGATACAGCAACCAGCCCAACCCAGCCGCACCATACATAATTGAAAGAGCAAGTGGCTGGAAAATCTGTTGTGTTGCCCCGCCGACAGTCTGTGCACCATCTTGCCAAAGCTCAAGAATGTAGGGTGCCACACCAGAAAAGTTCAACCCAAACACACAACGCGCCATCATGCGTCCCGGGCTGCGGTCAAAGATGAACGCGACCAAGGACGGCAATAGCCCCACCGTCAGTGTAATGAATGTCGGCAACGCAACCATGAACAACAAAACGGCTGATGCGATAACCGACAAGCCGGAAAATGCGCTGCGTCCTTTGGGCTTTCTACCTCTTGCTGCCATGTCAGTCCCTTAAAAGATATGCATCAAAAACAGCGCGGACACTGTCAGAAGTGCGATCATGGTTGATGCGAATGCAGCTGCCTGCTGCCCGACTTTTTCGGCCATTTCAAGACGTGCGGGGCCAGAAGATTCAAGGTCAAAGACCTCGCTTTCGGCTTCGGAATATTCCGCCACCGCCTCGACAAATTCAGACTGGTCCTTACGACGTTCCTGTTCATCGTTGATCAGGTTGTAAAGTTCGACAAGGTTGCCGCGCTTCGCCAGTTTCGGAATTTCGGTTTCAACACGTTCACGACGTGCCTTGCTGTGGAAGACCTTCACAGCAGGCTCCATCAGACGTGCGACCCAGTGCGACAAGTTCTGCAAATTATCCGGCCCGTGACGCCATTGAACAACCGCCAACATACTGATGATCGCACGGCTATATTCAACCTCGTCAGACGGATTTTGCATCGCCATCAACTGGCCTTCAACGTCATCTTCAAGGCGTGTTGCGATAAAGGCTGCTATGTGACGATCTACCGGCCATGCATCGTCCGATACATTCTCAGCAGCCTTTTCCAACGCAGGCAACAATTGCGCGATATCAACAACATATTCCTGTTCGATCATCGGACTTAGGCAATGTTGGTTCCGCACCATCGAATACAGGCATCTTTCATACCCATATCCGGCACTTTTTTGCTGAATGTAGTAGCGCAGGTTTTTATATGCACTTTGAAGCCGTTGAACTTCAGGACTGTAACCTTCCTGGCGGCCAAACCAGAAAGCAGGAATATCGCGCACAATAACATCGGAAAAACGCTGCGGGCCACTGCCATGCTGCACATCATAAGACAGCATATTACCAAACCCATCGACCATCGCCGAAAAGCCCTTGTAACGAACAGGGCCGCTCGGATCGAGGATGAGGATCGACCGGGCAACAAGAACTTCCTCGGCTGATCGTTTATCCGCACCGGCCCATTGTAATTGGCGCATGGCATCGGCCATGGCCTTTGCCCGATCGTTGTCACCAAGCCCCCGGCGCAACCAGATTTCCACCGTGCCATCGCGCAAAGGTGTCAGGGCATTTACCCAATTTTTGGCAACCCCCTGGGCCAATGCGCGCACAGTATAGTAATCCTTGCCAGAAATATTTTGTGATCGCGCAGCGCGCTTTTCCGTATTGCCCTGAACTGGCTTGGTACGACGCCCGTCAAGCCATGCATGCAACTCGGCAAAGCCCCAACGTTCTTCAGGATCGTCACACAGCAATCCACGTACCGGTTCAATCATGATAAGCGGGAGTTTTTCTTGTGACGCGATGGCCTGGAACGATCCCTTGGACAATTTAATGTCCATGATTTCCTGATCGGTCATATTTGCCAATGGCCGACGTCCAATTGCCAATTCAGCAAGCGTCATGCCCAGCGCATAAAGATCATCGCTCAAGGTTCCGACACCACGGCCTGCTGGATCTGCGGCCATGCGTGCAGTCGTTTCATAGACCAATGGTTGGTCATAGCCGGGGGGGCCCGAAGCACAATCCCCCAGAATGACTTTCCCCCCCTCCGGATCGCCAAAGAAAAGGTTGGTCGCCCGGACCGCACGGTGTGTAAGCCCTTTCTCGCCAAGTGCCTGAAGCACATTCATCAGCGGTTCGACCACCGATGCGGCGATGTCTTGTTCATTAATTGAGCGCTGCTTGCCAGAAGACACGATAACGTGGCCACCCTTTGGCTTTTCAAAGAAAAGCACCATGGTTTTGCGCCCGAAAATCGGCCAATGGGCGATAGCACTATCAAGAAGATCAATCTGGCCCGCCATATGAACGCCAGACAGAAACTTGATCAAATCATAACGTGTTGGCAATACCGGGTCAGTCACAAGCGCAAATGCATTGCCCTCGCTCCGGCGCAGGTTATCTGCGGCATAGGCCTTACAATGGCCCATATCAAATTCAGGTAAGCGCAAATCGGTAAAGACACGGAAGTTACCGATTTCCAGATTTTTGCCGCCAGTCGAAATTTCTTCTTCCCGATTGGCGTTGGCATCCGCGGTTTCGTCCACAGGCGCACCACCGCCGGGCTTGTCCATTTCTGGTCTTTGCCCAGCGTCGTTTGAAACGTCCTGTTTCTGGTCTTCCGCTTGCTCTGCCATGGTCCCGATATTCATTACCGACTGGTATCATTCCCTGAGTGGCAGGATCGCATTGACCAAAAGTCTGCCTGACAGGACGATCAATACGCTACCCTCAAAAGGTTGACAAAACGATACTTCTGATATCACACCGTAGCAAGCGGTTATAAGCCGCCGGTATGGCAAAGCGTGCCAGCAAGTCTTTCATCTAGAACGCAAAAAAGCCACCAGCTAGACTGGTGGCTTTTGCAGTGCATAACGCACTTCTTATATTATCCGCTGAACGGGTCGTGCACCAGAATGGTATCGTCACGCTCCGGGCTGGTCGAAAGCAACGCAACCGGTGCTTCAATCAGCTCTTCAATACGACGGACATATTTGATCGCCGCGGCCGGAAGGTCGGCCCAGCTGCGTGCACCCATCGTGGTATCTGACCAGCCTTCGATGCTTTCATAAACTGGTTTGGCTTTGGCCTGCAGACGCTGGTTTGCAGGCAAATGATCATAGATCGTGCCATCAATGTCATAGCCCGTGCAGATCTTGATTTCTTCAAACCCGTCAAGAACGTCAAGCTTGGTCAGCGCAATACCGGTAATGCCGTTGACCTTGACCGACTGACGGACAAGGGCGGCATCAAACCAGCCACAGCGGCGTTTACGACCGGTCACAACACCGAACTCATGTCCACGTTCGCCAAGACGCGTACCGTGTTCGTCAAACAGTTCGGATGGGAACGGACCTTCGCCAACGCGCGTGGTGTATGCCTTGGTGATCCCAAGAACATAACCAACACCCGATGGCCCCATGCCTGAACCAGCAGCTGCCTGACCGGAAACAGTGTTTGACGAGGTCACAAACGGATACGTGCCGTGATCAATATCAAGCATCGTACCTTGCGCACCTTCAAACAGGATACGCTTGCCAGCTTCCTTGAACTGGTTCAGCGATTTCCAAACCGTGTCAGAAAACGGCAGGATTTTCGGTGCGATTTCTTTAAGCTGTGCCAGCAACTTGGCGCCATCGACTTCCGGCTGGCCCAAACCGCGCAGAAGCGCATTGTGATGGGTCAGAAGGTTTTCGACCTTGGCTTCAAGCAGATCTTCATCGGCCAGATCACCAACACGGATCGCACGGCGACCAACGCGGTCTTCGTATGCCGGGCCGATCCCACGACCGGTCGTGCCGATCTTGTTGTCACCCGAAGCCGCAGCTTCGCGGGCACGGTCGAGGTTGCCATGCAGAGGCAGGATCAGGCAGGCATTTTCAGCCACACGCAGGTTTTGCGGCGAAATATCCACGCCCTGTTCTTTCAGGCGCGCAATTTCGGTCAGCAATGCCCACGGATCAACAACAACACCGTTGCCAATCACTGAAAGCTTGTTCTGACGCACAATACCTGACGGCAGAAGGCTCAGCTTATAGGTCGTCCCGTCGATCACCAAAGTATGACCGGCGTTATGACCACCCTGGAAACGAACAACAACGTCGGCGCGTTCTGACAGCCAATCGACGATCTTGCCTTTTCCTTCGTCTCCCCACTGGGATCCGATCACGGCAACATTGGTCATCGCAAAACTCCTTGTGCGATAGAGATTTCGTAAAGTTACGCGCTTAGCGGCATCACTTGGCCGCCAAGGTAAATAAAGTCACAGCCCATGCGGCACGCTTCAATGCGTGCGCCGTCTTCTGTTTTGGCCTCAGCCGCCCCTTCAAGGGCAGCAACCGTGTAATGACCATCAAGGCGCAGCTGACGTGCTTCGCGCTGCGGCGTGCCAAGCGGCAGATAAACCCGCGATATCGCGTCACCGTCCGGCAAGCCACGTAGAATACTATCCATATAAAGCGACATGCCGGTTGCGGCTTCGCCCGCAGTGCCACCCGCACGGTAACGACCACCCCGGCCAATCTCACCGCGAACGTTTTTGGCAAACAGGGTAAAGCTGACACCGGTCTGATATCGGAAACCAGCCATTTCAACCGGATCGATCGTAAGCGCCGCATCAAGCCCCGATGCCAAAACGCGTTCGGCAACATCAATCAGGCGATACAACTCATCAGATGCACCAAGCGGCAACTCGAGTTTTTTAAGTTTTGGCAATGCGGTTTTGGCCGGGCCTGCCGCCTCAAGCAAAGCCACCAGAACATCTGTCACCTTGCCATCAATCCCCTTAAGGGCGGCGACATCACGACGCTCTAGCGCCTCAATGAGCGCCTCACGCTCATCGCCCTTAACACCAAAGGCATCAAACAGGCGGACTGGCAAAGTCGGCAAATTGAGGTCAACCGAAACAAATGGCACATTGATGCGATCAAGGGCTTCGAGGGCCAAAAGAACAATCTCGGTATCGGCTGCGGCACTTGATACGCCAATCAGTTCGGCGCCAACCTGGGCGAACTGACGTTCCGGACGCAAATGCGATCCTTTGATCCGCAGAACATCACCCGAATACGACAGGCGCAGCGGACGCGGCGCATCAACCAATCGGGTTGCAGCAATTCGACCAACCTGCGGGGTCATATCGGACCTAACACCCATCATGCGGCGTGATTCGGGATCCATAAGGCGAAATGTCTGGGTGGAAAGTTCGGGGGCAGCACCTTCAAGAAGGCTTTCCTCGAACTCGACCAACGGGGTTTTCACCCGGTCATAGCCTGCATGTGCCAAACTGGCCATCAGCTTTTCACGGATTTCAGCTTCCCGTGCGGCGGTTCCTGGCAGGACATCCTGCAGGCCGGCGGGCAAAAGTGCTTTCCTGGCGAGTTCGGTCATTTTGTGTGCTTTCCGGACTGGGCGCGCAAATTCAAGTTGATGGCAGCCTGATCTTGGTCATGGCTCACTATCCGGTAGCGGTTACTACCGCTTTGTGCCGGACAGGGCAACGGGGAAAAGTCCTAAAACGCAAATAATACGTACGAAATACGTCTTATCCAGTCTGAATTTCAGCTTTTACAGACAAATATGCCCAATCAAGCCATGGCAAAAGAGCCTTTACATCGTCGGGTTCAACCGTTGCCCCACCCCAAATTCGCAAGCCCGGGGGCGCATCGCGATAGCCATTGATGTCCATTGCGATGTCTTCGGCTTCCAAAATCTGTGAAATGCGCTTGGGCAAGGCTGCCTGCTGGTCATCAGACAATGACAACGCCCACGGATCGACGATTTTGATGCACATCGACGTGTTTGACGCCGTTTCCGGGTCCTCGGCCAAATCTGCGGCCCAGTCGCTAGTCGCCAACCAAGCATCAAGGTACGCACGGTTCGCCCGAGTCCGTTTCAAAAGCCCCTCAAGTCCACCAATGTCCTCAGCCCATTTCAGGGCATCAATCGCGTCTTCAACCACAAGCATCGACGGGGTATTGATGGTTTCGCCCCGGAAGATGCCATCAATCAGTTTCCCGCCCTTGGTCATGCGGAAGACTTTTGGCATTGGCCAGGCTGGCACATGACTTTCAAGACGCGCGACGGCACGCGGGCTTAAGATAATCACACCATGACCACCCTCACCACCAAGAACTTTCTGCCAGCTATAGGTCACGACATCGAGCTTATCCCACGGTAGTTCCATCGCAAAAATCGCTGACGTCGCATCGCAAATGGTCAACCCTTTGCGATCATCGGCAATCCAGTCACCATTGGGCACGCGTACTCCCGCCGTCGTTCCGTTCCAGGTGAAAACCACGTCGCGGTCAAAATCAACTGTATTGAGATCGGGCAACGTGCCGTAATCGGCCTCAAGAGTTCGGACATCCTCAAGCTTCAGTTGCTTGATCACATCGGTGACCCATGTCGCGCCAAAGCTTTCCCACGCCAGCATATCCAGACCGCGCGCGCCAAGCATCGACCAAAGCGCCATTTCCACCGCCCCGGTATCGGACGCGGGCACAACGCCAAGCAAATAATCATCAGGAAGGTTCAGGATTGCGCGTGAACGGTCAATGACCTCTTCCATGCGTTGTTTGCCCAGCTTCGAACGATGTGAACGACCGAGCACGGTTGTCTCAAGCGCATCTGCCGACCAACCGGGGCGTTTTTTACACGGACCCGATGAAAAGTTCGGACTGGCAGGACGAAGGACGGGCTTGGCATTCACAGCATTCTGGGCCATCGGCATATTCCTGAGCAAGAAGAACGATCTGGATGGATTATTTCAGATCAAATTACGGGGCTGATCCTATTGAGACGAAGGCAAAAGTCAAACGCCATCACCACAAACGGGCCAGCCAAATTTGCATGGCTGACCCGGGTAGTCATTGAGGGTTGCTATTGCGTGAAGCCCCAGATCAAAACGGGATACCGTAGTACCAGGGCGCAAACAGGCTGAAGGTCACCCAAAGCAGTATAATCAAGGGCGTCCCGGCCTTAAGGAAGTCGATAAAGCGATAATGCCCCGGCCCCATGACAAGCAGGTTGGTCTGATAGCCAACCGGGGACGCAAACGAACAGTTTGCAGCCATTACCACGGCAATCGCAAACACATGCGGGGGCACGCCAAGTTGTTGCGCCATACCGATTCCAATCGGGGTAAACAGCACCGCACAGGCATTGTTTGACAACACATTGGTAAAGGCTGCAACGATCAGGAAGAACAATGACAATATCACAGGGGCCGGTGCACCACGCGTCGCGGCAAGCAACTGATCAGCAACAAATTCCGCACCGCCGGTCATTTGCAAGGCATTGCCAAGCGCAAGGGCGGCTGCAACCATCAAAACAATCTTGCGATCAATCGCACGCGATGCCTGACGCAGGTTAAGCGCGCCTGACGCAATCATTAATCCCGCACCGATAAAGCTTGAAATCATGATCGGGACAATTCCCGTCGCCGCCAAGGCAATCACAGTCAGGAAAATCGTTGCCGCACGACGGGCGTGGAACGGACGGGGCAAGGCACGAGTTGACCATTCCAGCAACACCACATCACGGATTGTGCGAAGTGCTTCGACATCTTCGGAACGGCCCTGCACCAGCAAGACGTCACCGGCCTCAAGCCGGATTTCTGTCATCTGGGTGCGGATCATACGCGACCGGCGCTGAATGCCTAGAACAAGGCATTTGTACTGATACCGGAAACCGATCTGCTCAAGGTTAAAACCAATCAGGCGCGAACCAGGTGGCAACATAACCTCGGCCAGAAGCTGGGTCGACTTTTGCGGTGTGTCCTCGCCACTATCACTGACCGCTGCGGCATCAGCATGCAGCAAACCGGGGTCTTTTTGCAGCGCTTCTGTAAGGGCCTTGCGCGTGGCGGCCACCACCAAAACGTCACCTGCCTGAATTTCCATGTCATCTTCGAATGGTGGCAAGTCGGCATGTTCGCGGCGCACGATCATTTGGATGGTGATGTTGGGCAAGTTTTTAAAGAACCCGGCAACCGGACGCGTTCCGATCATTTGCGATGCAGGACCGACCGTGATTTGGGCAATGAACTGTTTGCCGCTGCTATCAGGGTTGGCAAGCTTGCTGCTCATGGAGGCCAGTGCCGGCAAAAGTCGCGGCGCAACGAACAAAACATAGGCAAAGCCGACCAGAGCCAACACACTGCCTATGACGGTGAACTCAAAGAATTCAAGCGGCGGCATGCCCAGTTCAATCAACGAGCTCGACACCAAAAGGTTGGTTGATGAGCCAATCAGGGTGGTCATCCCGCCAAGGATGGCCGCGTAGGATAGCGGTATCATAAGCGCACTTGGTGATCGCTGAATACGCTCGGACAGCGCCTGAATGATCGGGATAAAGATAACGACAACCGGGGTATTATTCAGGAATGCCGACATCAACATCACAACGAACAAGCCGATAAAGATGGCCACAGCGGGCTGCTTGCCGCCATGTTCGGTAATGAGACCGGCGATATAACTTACCCCACCGGTCAGAACCATGCCCTGCCCGACCACGAGCAACGACAGCACTGTCAACAATGCCGGATTGGCAAAGCCGGACATGATGGTTGCCGCCCCCATCATGTTGTCGCCATTGGCATCGGCAAGTGGGAAGAAGTTGAAGAACAACAACAGGGTCGCGATCAGCGCCATGCTGGTCAGTTCGAGCGAAATACGCTCCAGCCCATACAGAACAAGCGACCCAGCAACAAGTGCCAGAACCACCCACATCTGCATTGGTGTTGCAGAACTGGCGACAACACTTTCGATCACGATCTATCTTCCCCTGCTATTGCAAACCCATGCGGTTTCAGACCAGTGGATTTTCCCGTCTGGCCCTGCCGCAATCATCGTATTTTCCCATTACTTAGACGAAAGCCCCATACCGTGGTCAATAAAAAACAAACCGAAACCAGCGCAATGCGGATTAATCGGTAGTCGCACGATTACCAAAATACAGGTAAATCCTCACGATATCCGCATCAAAAAACGGGCACCCTCACAGATGCCCGTTTCGCGAAATTCATATTCGACATTCTCAACCAATTAGGCTGGAACGGTGATTTCACCTTTTAGGTACAGCATCGCCTCCCCCGTAAGATGCACCCGATCACCAACCACCTTGCAGGCAACGACACCACCACGTGCGGATGCCTGATAACCGACAACATCGTCCTGACCGAGCTTGTCTGCCCAATACGGTGCGACAACACAGTGCATGTATCCCGTCACCGGGTCTTCGTTGATGCCAATGGCCGGCACGAAATAGCGTGAAATCATATCAAGCCCGGTCTTGTCCCCCGGTGCCGTCACGATAACCCCACGATCAGCAAGCTTGGCCAAGAGTGACATATCGGGCGTCATCGAACGAACAATCGCCGCATCGTCATAAACCGCAACAAGATCAGTATCGCGACTTGCCACGCCAAATGTTTCCACCGGCGTATCGCCACCAAGAGCCGCAATCACATTATCTGCGATTATTTCTGGCACAATCGGCTGTTTTGGGAAGTCCAGAACAATGGCATCTAAATAACGGCGGGCAGTCAGAATGCCGCTTTTGCTTTGAAGACGGACAATGTCGCCCTCAAACCCAAGCTGATTAAAAATCACATAGGCGCTCGCAAGGGTCGCATGCCCGCACAGCGGAACTTCAACTGTCGGAGTGAACCAGCGAATGTGAAAATCTGCTCCCCCTGCCGTAACCGGCACGAAAAACGCCGTTTCCGACAGATTGTTTTCCATTGCGATTTTCTGAAGCACGTCATCAGGCAACCATGTCGACAGCGGCACAACAGCCGCCGGATTACCGGCAAACAAAACGTCGCTAAAGGCATCAATCTGATAGATGGGCAAATTCTTGGTCGTCATCGTCACTTCCTGAAACAGTACTGTTTTCCGATATATAGCAGCCTATTATAACACCGCAGCATTACAACACAGCGTCAATTGCCTGCTTGATAATGACAAGATCATGGTCCTGCGTCCGCCAATTGCTAAATGCTGCGCGGAACCCAAACCGCCCGCCATATACCGTTGGTGTAAGGAACAGTTTGCCACTTGCATTGATCCGTTCAAGCAAGGCACGATTGTCATCATCTGATCCAAGACTGGCAAACATTGTGACATTCAATTTTGGCTCGGCAAGCAACTCAAGCTTTTCATGGGTCCTAACCCACGCGGCAAGATCGGTTGCCTGATCACAGTTTGCACGAATGATCCCGGCAAATCCTTCGCGGCCATAGGCCTGCATCGACACCCAAAGCGGCAAGGCTCGGAACCGACGCGAATTTTCCACCCCGCGGTTGATATACATGTTGCCTTCGGCCTTGGTGTCGAGATACGGCGCAAACGCCCGGCAGCATTTTTCCAAAACGCCGATATGACGGGTCAGGAAAATTCCGCAATCATAAGGAACGTTCAACCATTTATGCCCATCGGACGTAATCGAGTCTGCCCGATCAAGGCCCGCCAAAAGGTGTGACCTCCGATCATCAAGGGCGGCAAACATTCCAAATGCGGCGTCAACATGCAGCCACGCGCCATAGGCCGCACAAATATCTGCAATGACAGTCAAATCATCAAAGTCCGTCGCATTAACCGTCCCGGACGAGGCAATCACGATTTTACCGCGTGCATCGCTGGCAGCAAGCTTGGCTTTGAGGTCATTAACGTCGGTTTGCTCTGTTCCGGAAAGGGTCGCAACCTTGGTAAAGTTGTTCCGTCCAATCCCGGCAATCGAAAGGTCCTTGACCATGCTGGCGTGCGGGCTGGCGGCAAGAAGCTCCAAATCGGGCAAAGCAACCGCACCGTCCGCGTCAATATCGACACCAACTTTTTCACCGCACCATTGGCGACCTGCGACCAACCCCAAAAGGTTTGATACCGTCGCTCCAGTCGTTAAAACGCCATCAAATTTCTTTGCTGGCAGGTGGGCAATTTCGCACAACCAATTGATGACCTGTTCTTCGACGGCGGCATTTACCGATCCTTCTGGTCCGGTGGCATTTTGATCGATGGCCCCGGCAAGCCAATCGCCGACAAGGGCTGCTGGCGTCGTGCCGCCGGTCACAAAGCCAAGATACCTTGGACCAATTGAGGCGGCCAGCAGTGGCAGAATTTCATCCTGCACTGCGCGCAACGCATCGAGTGTGCCGCGACCTTTCTGCGGTAGTGGGCGCGAAGGGTCAAATGCAGAAAAGTCGCGGCATGTCGCATCCATGTCATCCGCGCCTTGAACAAAGCTGTGTGCGACGTCCCCTGTTTGCACAAGAATACGGCCAAGCTTTTCAAGGTCATCAAACATCAGATGACGTGCCGTATCGGCAGTGGGGCTGCTTTCGGCACGGTTTTCGACGCGGCTCATCAGATATCTCCTACTAGAATTCGGGCGTATTCAGCCCGATCAATGTTTGCGCCTGTTAAAATGACGGCGACTTTTTTACCGATATTGTCATCACGCCCGGCAATGGCCGCGGCCAGCGGTACAGCACCGGCACCTTCTGCCACCGTGTGACACGAACTGAAATAAAGTCGCATGGCGTCACGAATTTGTTCTTCATCGACCGTCACAATATCCGCAGCCCCCTTGAGAATGATATCAAGGGCAGACGGATTTGGACTGCGACACGCCACCCCATCGGCAAAGGTACGCGCAGCAGCTGTCTCAACAACCTTGCCGGCCTTAAACGACTGGGCAATTGCATCCGCGCCGCTGGCGACAACACCGATGATTTCAGTCTCAAGTCCAAGGGCATCACGCGCCGTAATCAGCGAACAAATCCCCGATCCCATCCCAACTGGCACGTAAACGCGATCAAGCCCCGAAACGGCATCGAACAATTCAAGTCCATAGGTCGACACGCCGCGCACAAGTTCGCGATGAAAGGGTGGGATCATTACAAGGTCTTCGTTCGTGGCATGCTTGGCGGCAAATTCAGCAGCTTCCTGAAAATCATCGCCGTGTTCGATGACCTCGGCTCCCCATGCCCGCATGGCGGCATTTTTCTCGATCGAGTTACCGTGCGGCACGACAATGGTCGCAGCCATACCAAAGCGGCTGGCAGCGTGTGCAATGCTTTGTCCATGATTGCCGCGTGTTGCACTGATTACCCCGCGGCTCACATCAACGGAATTCCCCAGATATCGGCAGAATGTCAAACCACCACGGACTTTAAAGGCTCCCAGTTTGGTGTGATTTTCATGCTTCACATACAGCGACAATCCCGTTGCACGATCCAGAAGCGGCCAACGTATCGTCGGTGTTGGCGCAACATGCTGATACACAAAGTCCGCCGCCTCACGTAACTCAGTCAGATTAAACAAAGGCATTGTACCCCTTCAATTCATCACAAGAAGAACATCAACACATGTGCACGCAAAGCACATCGAAACCGGACCGGAACGGAGACACCGGGAGCATGGTGTCTCCGTTCAACGCGGCAGTGGCTAACCGCGCGGGGGGAAATTGGTCCAGTGTGACTGCGACAGCTGCCGATCAAGTTCGGCACGCGTCATTCCGATATCCTTAAGCAAGTGATCATCAAGTTTTTGCAATGCCTTACGATCACGCGCACGTTCTTGCAAATGCCGAAGCTTCTCGACAACGGAGATGGCAGTGCCAATCATCGCTGAACGCCAAGTTACGGTCTTTACCGTCGTGGGGCCGTTCATCACATTGCGATCATCGACCCCGATATTGGAAATCCGAATTGTATCGTTACAATTTACCATATCCATCTCCTATCGGGTAATTGTCTCGATATTGTTTTGTCATTGACATCGTTTTTGTGTCAATTTAAACATTGTCACCATGACAATATGGATTCCAAACCTTAAAGATGCCGGCGGTCCTGTTTATCGACAGATCGCACAGGCCATCCGCACGGCGGTCGATGACGGCACGTTAAAGCCGGGCGAACGCTTACCCACACACCGTGATCTTGCCTATCACCTCGGCGTTACCGTTGGGACCATCACCCGGTCTTACCGGGAAGCCGAAAGGATTGGACTTGTCGCCGGGGAAGTCGGTCGCGGCACGTATGTTCTTGATAACATTCAGGCCCAACTCGACATGGCCGCAACAACGCCGCTACCACCGTCATTTACCAACAATATCGGCCCTATGCGCCATGGCACGCCGGAAGTCGAAGCCGAAAATACCGGGCCAATCAATTTTCGGATGAATTGCCCTCTGCCGCCGCAGAATGATCACTTGCGCAATACGTTGCTTGAAATTGCCCAAACCATGCCGCTTGACGACATGGTTACCTACAAGTCGGAATATGGCATGGCCCATCAGCGCAAGACTCTTGCCGCTGCGGCCGGTCGACTTGGGCTGGACGACAACCCCGAACGCGTTGTTCCGACCGCAGGCGTTCAACACGGCATGACCGTGTCGTTGCTGGCAACCATCCGCCCCGGCGATCTGGTTCTCTGTGAAGAAATGACCTATCCGAACTTGCGCAGCCTTGCCAATTTGCTGCAATTTCGTCTGCGCGGTGTTGCAATGGATGACGATGGCATCATCCCGGATGTTTTGGAAAACCTGTGCCGCACGCACAGTCCGCGCGCCATCTATCTGATGCCAACCCTTCACAATCCACTGTGCAGCACCATGAGCCAGCAACGTCGCATTGATATCGCCGAAATCTTGCGCAAATACGATTTGACCTTGATCGAAGACGGCATTTACCACTTCCTTGATCCGAACGCCCCGCCCCCGCTTTCATGTTTTGCACCAGAACGCAGCATCTACCTGGATGGTGTATCAAAAAGCATCGGTGGCGGATTGCGCGTTGGTTATATCCATGCACCCGGCGAACTCATCGGCAAGCTGGCAAGTGCCATCCGCGCAACCTGCTGGATGGTTTCAACCATCAACCTTGAACTGGTGTCGCGGATGATCATGGATCGCAGCCTGCAACAATTTGAAGCATGGCACCGTGAAGAAGCGGCCAAACGCCTTGCGATAATCCTTGGTACACTCAAAGGATACGACATCCGGTCGCACCCGACGAATTATCACATCTGGCTTGACCTTCCTGACCACATTGACCCCGGTGAGCTGGTTATGAACGCCGCCAACAGCGGTGTGTTGTTAACCGCAGCACAGCAATTTGCTGTCGGCCCGGTCCCACGCGGGCTTCGCCTGTGCTTTGGGGCCGAAAAGTCGGTTGAGCGGCTCCGTCGTGGGGTTCAAACAATCGACCGGCTGCTTAAAAGTAGCGATTTTGGCAATTCAGTTGTCATGTAATGTGACCTGATGCGGTGTTGCGTGGCGTGAACCTTCGGGCGCACCGCGCCCCCGCTATCACACGCTTAAAGCTTGTTGTTTTGGTCTTTCTTCTCATCACCCTAATCTTTGGGGAATGATTTTTGTTGTGATAACAACAATTTCTCCAAGCAGCGCTTGACCACTGTATTGCGTTGCTTCCAAGATATGCTGCACGGCCTAAAAGCCCGTCGCCATTTATTACCCTGGGCAGAAGAAAGTCAGCAGATGCCAGTTTCCCGTCTCGACGCAGAAGATTGCGGTTTTCCGCACTTTCGGATTAGAAGCCCACACAAAGACCAAACGCCAAAGATTTTTGATTTTTCATCGCACTACCGTGCCGCAGAGGCCCTGAAATTCGGGCTTTCCATGCAAGAACCCGGGTTCAACATCTTTGTTCTGGGGCTTGATCGGGCCGGTCGCATGACCGCGACGCTTGATTACCTGAACAAGGCAATGGAAGAACGCGCGGCCCCTGACGACTGGGTATATCTAAACAATTTCTCACGTACCAACCGGCCCCGCCCTTATGCGATGGCGGCCGGTGACGGTCACAAATTGATGACGGCGATGGAAACGCTGATTTCACACCTGCGCGAAGCCTTTTCGTCCGCCTTCAATGCCCCGGCCCATCTGACAGATACCCAGTCACAAACGGAAGAAGCCCGTGCTCAGGTGCGCGAAAAGTTTGATGCCCTGCGTGAATACGCCCGTGAACGCGACCTTGATGTTCAGGAAAATGAAAAAGGCGTCATGATCGTCGCCCTGAACGAGGAAGGCGAACCGGTATCGCTTGACGAAATCCCCAAGGAACGCCGTCGCGAGGCCGAAAAATCGTTCGAAGACGTCGCCGAAGAAGCCCGCAAAACCCTGCTTTCGACCCGCGACCTTGAAGAACAAATCGCTGACACCCTTGATAGCCTGCGCCGCGATGCCGCAAAGGTGGTTTTGAAACCCCGCATCAAGAAACTCCGCGACAAATTCACAAGCCCCGGCCTGAAGGCATGGTTTGAAGCACTTGAAAAAGACATCCTTGATAATATTGATGCCTTTGAAGAAGAAAGCGATCAACCCGCCATCGAAAGTGGCGATGGCAAGATCCCCGAAACCGTGGATGATCGCTATGCGGTTAATCTTTTAATCGATCATTCACGCGATACCCACCCCGATGTCGTGCTGGAACCAAGCCCAAGCTATGACAACCTTTTCGGGCAAATCCAGTACCGCCCAATGGGGGGTGGGATGCACCCGCATTTCAGCCTGATCAAGCCCGGTGCGCTGCATCGTGCCAATGGTGGCGTTTTGGTTTTGCGCGCCGAATCGCTGCTTGAACATGAAGACAGCTGGGGCTACCTCAAGGCAGCCCTTCGTGACCGCGAAATCCGCATTGAAGAAACCCATAAGGGCGGACCACCGACCGCAGGTGCACCAGAGCCGCGCCCGATCCCGCTTGATCTTAAGGTCGTAATCGTTGGCGCACCGAAATTCTATTACAGCTTCTTCTCGCTGGATGTGGATTTCCGAAACCATTTCCGGGTCAAGGCCGATATTGACGCAGATATGCCCGCTGCTGGTCGCAACATATCGATCTATACCGGCCTCTTGCGCGAGTCTGCCCTGTCACGATCCGGCATTCCGGTCGATAACGGGGCCATTCGCCAACTTCTTGGCCAAGCTGCTCGTTGGGCGGGCGAACGCGACAAACTGACCGCCCAGATCGAACGGGTGGAAGATGTCGGTAGCGAAGCCGGCGCACTTGCCAAAACCGATGGCCGAGACAGCATTCGTGCCGCCGACGTGCGCCGCGCCATTGAAGAACGCCGACACCGCAACAGCCGCCTTGAAGACAAATCCCATGAACGGGTTCAGCGGCGTGAAATCCTGATTGACAGTTACGGATCGGTTGCCGGTCAAGTCAACGCGCTCACCGTTCTTGACTATGGTGACCATGCCTTTGGCCTGCCCGCGCGCGTCTCGGCACGGTCTTATGTCGGCAGTCTCGGGGTTTTAAACATTGAACGCATGGTCGATATGTCGGGTCCGCTTCAGCAAAAGTCGGTCATGACAATCGAAGGGTTCCTGAAATCACGCTTTGCTCAGCAATTCCCGCTTTCGTTCGCATGTAACGTCACGTTTGAGCAAAATTACGGTGGGATCGAGGGCGACTCAGCATCAATGGCCGAGCTTTGCGCGATCATTTCGTCGATTGCCAACATTCCGATGCGTCAAAACATCGGCGTAACTGGCTCGATGAACCAGTTTGGCGAAGCTCAGCCGGTTGGCGGCATTTCGCATAAGATCGAAGGTTTCTATCGCATTTGTGCCGATCAGGGCTTTACCGGCGATCAGGGCGTTATCATCCCCCAACCAAACGCCGAAAATGTTGTTCTGCGCGAGGAAGTCGTACAGGCCATCCGTCAGGGCAAATTCAACATCTGGACCATTGAACACATCAATGATGCGATTGAACTTCTAAGCGGCATGCCATCGGGGGATCGTGCCGACGGACAATATCCGTCCGAAAGTGTTTACGGCAAAGCCATGGAGCGGTTGCGCCAGAATGACATTATATTGCGTGACAGATATGCCTATCCGCCACGGGGCGAGCGTTAAGAAAATGTCAGAACCCACCCGCCATAAACCACGTCATGCGAAACCCGCTTCGCATAACCCTTGCGTGGTTTTATGGCGGGGGTTTCTAAACATCCGCAAAGCCAGTATAATTTCGTTTTCTGTGATGATTATTGCCACTCCACACGCGGCCATCGCACAGCAAAATTCTGATGATGCACCAATCAGCGGGATTGATGCCATTCCAACAGACCTCCCTGTGCATGCCTCAACCGTGCGCGATCCCAACCAGCCGGTAAGCCTGCTGCCCGGAACCATTCCAATCATCGACTCAGCAGAGTTTGTTGAAGAAGTTCCGTCGTTAGCAGCGCAATATCATCAAACAATAAGCGGCACAGCCCCCCGCGCGACCAAGCAGGCCCCTAAAAAACCAAAAGTCTCTTCGGCGCCCCAAAAAACACCGGCAGTCAAACGCCCTGCCCCGATGCAAACTGTGACAGTCGCAGCCACACCGTCACCATCCGTTGAGAACGCGTCACTTGGTGAGACAACAGGCCAGTATCAGATACAACTTGGAGCCTTTCACGACACCATCAGTGCGCAAACATATTGGGCCAGTTTTCGTATCCGCTATCCCGACTTGGCCCAATCCCACCCGCGCGAAATCGCCACGGCGGACCTGGGAAGCAAAGGTATTTTTCATCGCCTTCGTCTGGGGGGCTTTCCCAATCAGGTAACCGCCGATGAAAAATGCCGTCAGCTTATTGCTGACGGCACCGATTGTTTCGCCATCCGTCCGTAAACGATGGCGAGGCAAAGTCCCGATTTATTTCGCAGGCACAAGCAAAACGATCTTATCAACAATAAGCGTCGATGCCTCGGTGCAGGTCGTCATCAAGGCTTCATGTCCCGTGACACGAACCTTGTCGCCCGGGCGGAATTTCGTTGCCTTGTTCGCCAACGCATACAATGTGCCGTCATCGGCACGGAAAGTTACGCATTCTTGTCCCTGATCGGTAATTTCACCGGCAATGGTGAAATTATTCTTTTGTATAAATGAACAGGCCGACAATGCCGCTGCGACTGTGAGAATCGCAATTTTCCCTGAAAGTCCTGCCATTAAACCGGTCTTCATTCTTCAATCTCCTGTGTGTGAACGATTGTTCTTCGTCACAAACTCTTTCGTGTCGCGTTAAGGTTCTTGTAACGCAGCCAGCTGTAAAAAGGTATTCATCCTTTTACGGGTTTCGCAATCTGATGTCATGGGTTACCAGACGGGTTATGGAAAAGTCGCAAATCGAATTTCTGACAGAACTTGCTGAAGAATTTCAGCAACAGACTGCGATTAACAATCGCGCGACGGAGGAATCCGAGCAAAGCGACGCACTGTCGACGCTGGTTGATCTGGCGCGTGACATGCAAGCCCGGCTGGACCAGCAGCAAAACCGCATTCGCCAGCTTGAGCTAATGGTCGAAACCGACGAACTCACCGGCCTGTATAACCGTCGCGGCTTTATGCGCCGAACCCGCGAAGCTCTTGCCCGCTCGGCGCGCAGTGGCGAAAAAGGCCTTATGGTGATCGCCGATCTTGATGGTTTCAAACAGGTAAATGACGAGCACGGCCACGCGGCGGGCGACGCAGTCTTGCGTCATTTTGGCCAAAACCTGCGAACTCATACCCGGGCTGATGATTTTGTTGCACGGTTTGGTGGCGACGAATTTGCCATTCTCATGACCGGAAGCAACCCCGATGCCGCAGAAAAACGCCTTAAACAGCTTCAACAGGCAACCGCACGCTTCCCGCTGATCTGGCATGGTACGCCACTTCGTATTCAGGCCAGTTTCGGGTTTTCGGTCTACACCACCAAGAATGACATTTCCGACCTGATAAGCGATGCTGACAAAGACATGTATAAAAACAAGCACGCAGGCCGCAATAATCAAAAATCCGCCCAAACGGACCATAACGCCGCCTGACCTTCAAGCGCGCTTTAGTTGCCCTGCCTGCATGAGAAAAATATTCGCCTCCTCACCGTATTCTTTTGCTCAAGCCCCCATATCAAACGTCGATACCTGACTGATCACACGCTAGAATCTGTCATGTTGTCCAGTTCAGAAAGCCGTGCGGCAACGATCGAGCATGACAACGTCTGATATTTTGGGTTTTTGTCTGATTTTTTGGCGAATAATGTGCAAATCCTTCATATCCCCTATAGGATTGTTATTTAATATATACAGGTAATATCGCACCTACTTTGATCAGGTGTTTTTTGATGATGGGTCCTCAATGACAGACAGCGTTGGCTATTCAGCGGAAACAAATGACCAGGACCTGTTGGCTGCAATGGCATTTTGCTGGGCAGACATGCTGCTGGAAGTTGATGAAAACGGATATGTGCTGTTTGTTGCCGGTGCCACGGAAAGTCTTTTGGGCTGCACTCCGGACCGCCTGATTGGCGAAGCGCTTGAAAAGCTAGTTGTGAAGTCGGAACGCCCACTGTTGCGGGCTTACCTGCACAGCGGGTCTGGCCTAAAACGGCTTGAAGAACTTGATCTTGATTTCCAACTGTTTGATGCAGATGGCACTCCGGTACAGGATATCGTGCCGCTGTCACTGAGCGGTTACATGATCGCCAATCCAGCTAGCCGATATTACATTGCAGCACGCCACCGGGCCATCCGACCGCGTGCGCGCTCGGGCATTGATCGATTGATCTTGCAAAGTGCGGTTCAAGAACAAAAACGCGGATCAGACAAGCTGTCGGCTTCTCGAAATCTTGATCAAATATCGTCGAAATATCACAGCGAAGCACTGGTGGTGCTTGAAAACCTAGCGGCATCACGATCACAGGCCGAAACAGCCGCAACCAACGAATTAGCCCATTTGATTGGCATGCGCACCATGCAATCATCGAACTTGTTCGCGTCGGCCAGTACAAGCTCGTCAGACCGGATCCACCCGGTTGATGAACCGATGATCGAACTTGAACGCAGGATCGTTGCCTATGCCAGCGCATTGCGGGTTGATCTGGGTGATGCCACTACGGGTGAAACGACAGATGCGTTATTGTCTCTGACCAACGGCATGGCAGAAACCTTCACAAGCAAGCAGAAGACCATATCATCTAACAAGGATATGTTTGGCAGTGACTATGAAAGCGCGCGCAATTTTCATCAGTTTGACGCCACAGAAAACTTTGTCGGTAGCGACAATGATCGTGAAACCAACCTGACGCGCGCGGTTGCCTATGCGCTTAACCGTATGCAACACCGAAGCCAAAGCGATGTATCGGCCGAACGCCTGTCGGCCAGCTTGCCACACCTTATTCAGGAAACATTGAAATCCGTTCGCGCCTTTCGTGAGATCGTTGAAAACGGTTCATTTGCTGTCGCCCTGCAACCGATTGTTCATTTGGGCAGTCAGGAAATGCACCATTTCGAAGCCCTGGCGCGCTTCACCAATGGCAGTAGCCCACTTGCCGTTGATCAGATTATTCACTTTGCCGAGGGCACGGGCCTGATTACAGAATTTGATCTGGCGATGAGCCGCAAGGTTCTCGACCATGTACGTGACACCCCTGATAAAATCCCCTATCCGGTCGCGGTTAACCTTTCGGGGCATTCGCTTGAGCAAGCTGATTTCTTGCCTGATTTGATAAACCTTCTCGATCAGTATGATATTAAATCGGAACATGTTCTGTTTGAAGTAACCGAAACATCGCGCATTCGTGGGCTTAAGGACGTGAACAATGGCCTGCAGAAACTGCGCGCACGCGGACACGAAATTTGTCTTGATGATTTTGGCGCCGGGGCAGCCAATTTTGAATATCTGAGCGCCCTTGACGTCGACATCATCAAGTTTGACGGCGGTGCAATGCGTACAGCGCTTGCCAACCCAAAAGGCCGCGCATTCCTTAAGGCAACGGCCCTTCTTTGCCGTGATCTTGGCATTCATACGATTGCAGAAATGATCCATGATCAGGCCAGTTACGAGATGGTCTGCGAGCTTGGGATTGATTATGGTCAAGGGTATTACCTTGGCCCGCCGGTAACCATTGGCAGTACTCCAACCAACAGCGACCTTGAAATGGGCTCAAGCAGTACAGATCGCAGTCAAACAGTTTCAGGAGGACGATCATGAACACCCGTCATCCTGCCCCCATCGACCATAATAGTGACGACCTGACAGGTTACGAGGCAGAAGTTTTTGCGCTTGATCCAAAGGTGATGGCAGATGCCGAAGCACCAGTGATTGTCATGGATGCGCATGGCGTTCCGTTGTTTGCCAATAAGAATGCGGTTGGTTTTGCCAATGGTATTCGCGACGGATTGTTTCCCGAAATTTACCAACTGATCCGACGCGCGTTAACCACACCCGGCGGTGTAGTTGAAATGTTGACCTTTGAAGTTCAGCGTGGCACGGCCACACTTGAGTTAACAGCGCTTCCGACGACCAACAATCATGTGATGTTGCTGCCGCGCGATGTCAGCATGGACCGCAACCTACGCGAAGCCCTGATTGATTCGCGTCAACGATATCGCGACATTGTCGAAGTATCATCCGCATTTGCTTGGGAAACCGACGAGAACGGCAAATTTATCTTTGTTTCGCCGCGCGGCGCACTTGGCTATCGCGCCGAAGAAATCGTCGACCGTTTTCCACGTCATTTCATTCTTGATATTGCCGATCAGGATGCCGAACACGTGTTCCGCACCCAGAAGGCCGTGCGCGATGTTCCGGTATGGTTGCGCCGGTCAAACGGCAATGATGCCTGTCTTGCGGTATCGTCAACACCGGTTTACTCGCGGGAAGGAAAATGGATCGGCACCCGCGGGCTTGCGCATGACATCACCGAACAACGCCGCCGCGAAAGCGAAGTATCGATCGCGCGAAACCGTGATCGTCTAATGACCTATATCGTGCGGACAATGCGTGATGAAATTGATCCGCTGATGGTTCTTAAGGGCGCATCAGAGGCCAGCACACGCGCACTGGCCTGCGCAAATTGTGTCATTTTCAAACGCAATGATGAAACCAACGAACTGGAGATCGCGGCAGGTGATGACAACAAAGACGCAAACGAGATTTCCAGACAAGCACTAGCGAAACTCCAACAATCGGGCGAAGTTTTCGATGCCCAGATTGACACCTGGCATGTCTTTGCCCTGCCCTGCCACTATCACCAGCGTAACAATGGTGCAGTCATCTTCCTGTTTGATAGTAATCATCCGGACCCCAATGACGGCGAACGTGCGATCATGACGGAAGTTGCTGATCAAATCGGCATCGCCATCGAACAGGCAATTCAGCATGAACGCATTCTGACCTTGTCACGTACAGATGGTATGACTGGACTTCTGAACCGCCGGGCATTCTTTGATGAACTCAAACGCCGTCACAGCCGCCTGCAACGCGACCTTGAGCCAGCATCGTTGATGTATGTCGATATGGACAACTTCAAAATGGTCAACGACATCCACGGACATCAGGTGGGAGATGAAGCCATTCTGGCCTTAACCAAGGTGCTCGAAGAAAATGTCCGCCCATCAGATCTGGTTGCGCGGCTGGGTGGCGACGAGTTTGTCTTGTGGCTTGAAGGTGCAGATGTGGCGGCCGCCTCAAATCGTGCCAAGACACTGATGAAAGAAAGCGCCATACTTTCGAAGTATTCCGGTGACAAGGACCATCCGCTGGGCATATCAGTGGGGATTGCCGTGCATGAAGCTGGATCAAGGGAAGATTTGGAACTCCTTGTTCAGCGTGCTGACCAAACGATGTATCAAGTTAAAAAACTCGGCAAGGGCCGCTTTGGCATTGCATCTGCCCCCGGTACAACCAATTCGGCTAAGATCGAAGATTAGGAGGAATGCCCGATGAAGGGATTTTTGCAGCGGGTATTTACCAAGCGACGCGAAACCCCCATCACCTACGACGAAGCCAAGGAAATGGCGGCAAGTCCCGATGCCGGTGTGCGCGGAACGCTTGCCCAGCGCCATGATACGCGCCCTGAAATCCTGTATTTCCTTGCCAACGACACCGATTCTTCGGTGCGTCGGCATATTGCCGCCAACGAAGCAACGCCGGTACAAGCTGACGTCTTTCTAACCGACGATACAGATGACAGCGTTCGTGGAAGCCTTGCCGAAAAAATCGCCCACCTTTCGGCTGGCTTGACGCCCAACGAAAGCGACAAACTCCGCCGCATGACCTATGAGGCACTTGATAAACTGGCGCGCGATCAGGCCGTCCATGTTCGTCAGGTTATTGCCCAGACACTTAAAGACATCGCCGACGCCCCGCAGCCGATCATTCAGCAGCTTGCGCGTGATGCCGAAAGTGTCGTGTGTGGCCCGGTCTTGCAATATTCGCCGGTTCTAAGCGAAGACGACCTTCTTGAAATCATCGAGGGAAGTTCTGGTCGCGGCGCACTGAGCTTTGTTTCGCGTCGACGCAATGTCGGCGAAAAACTGGCAGATGCCATTGCTGCGAGTAGTGACAAAGACGCGATTTCGCATCTTTTGGGCAACCGTTCGGCACAAATCCGCGAAGAAACCCTTGATCAACTGATTGACCGTGCCCCCGATTATCCAGAATGGCACCAGCCATTGGTCGAGCGCCCGGAACTGCCGCCAACTGCGGCGGGTAAACTTGCCCGGTTTGTTGCAGAAAACCTGATCAGCGTACTTGAACGGCGCAAGGACCTTAAGAAAGACCAGCTTGAGGCCGTGCGCGAAGTCGTCCAGCGCCGAATTGCATCTGGCGAGTTCGAAAAACGCGAATCCCCTGCCGAAGAGCCCAAGAAGAAAGCCCAAAAAGGCGCACCGGCTGAACCGGCCAAAGGCAAAGCCGATGGCAAGGATGCGGCGACGGCAACGGCGGCTGCCGGAGAAGAGGAAGAAGAACCCGCCTACGACAAGGCGGTTGCCATGCATGCCAAAAAGAAGCTCACCGACAACGAAGTCGCCAAAGCTCTTGCCGCCAATGATGTTAAATTCGCCCGTGCGGCCCTTTCCGTGCTTGCCGGTATTCCCCCGGAAGCTGTGACAAAGGTTCTCAATACGCATTCGGCCAAAGGGGTTGTTGCCCTGACTTGGAAAGCCGGGTTACCTGCCGACCTTGCCGTTAAAATTCAGGTCAAACTGGGCCACGTCCCACCAAGTCAGACGCTTAATCCACGCAACGGCAATCAATACCCGCTTAGCGAGGATGACATGAACTGGCAACTGGAATTCTTTACCGGGATGACAACGACCGGCTTGCGCTGATCCCTAACAATCAGCGCATTTCCCAAACCCATATCAATGTATCAGAAAGCAGATTACGCCGGGCGTTCCATACAAATGTGAGGAATGCCGTCTTCCTCGTACACCTCGCCAAACTGAATAAAGCCAAGGTCTTCGTAGAACTTCTTTAGATACAGCTGCGCATTAAGATAGATCGCCTTGCCGGAAAACTTTTGTTCGCAATGGTCAATCGCATGGGTCATCAATTCGCGCCCCATCCCCTTCCCGCGCAAAACTTCACTTGCCACGACACGGCCAATGGCAGGTCGGTCGCCTTGTTCTACATGATCAGGATCAATGCCCGGTCCGACGATGCGAACGGCGGCGAGAACAACCTCACCATCAAGAGCAATGATGTGATCGCACAGCGGATCAAGACCATCAATCTCGGGGAAAATGCATTCCTGTTCGATGATAAAGATTTGCTGGCGCAACTTTAGCAGGCTGTAAACCTGATGCGGGGTCATCTCGTCAAAACGACAGGAAACCCATGTCAGTTTTTGTGGGGCGTCTTGCATGGAAATCGTCTTTCTCAAGGGCATTGTGCATTGTCAGACAGATGTAGAAAAGATGTTCCGCATCGATGGTATTTTGCGATCCCGGATCAGGGCGCAACTTTTTCAATATGATAAATGAAAACGTCATCGGATTTCTCAGACGATCGCAACCGGTTTCCGGTCATCTCACAGAATGCTTTCATATCCGCCACCGACCCCGGATCTGTGGCCATAACCTTAAGCATACCGCCCGCTGGAACATCCCGGAGGGCTTTTTTCGCCTTGAGCACGGGCATCGGGCAAATCAAGCCCCGCGCATCCAAAATTACATCAAAATCATCACTTGAAGATGTCGACATGAAGGACCTTATAAAAAAAGCGGTTTCTGTGTGATAAAGCGCCAATTGGCGATTGTTGCATTTGCACAATATGTTAGACTGAATAATAACAATCAATCAAACGCTGTTAGCCTCCCCAAGATGCAAATCTATCTCCCGATTGCCGAAATATCGGTAAATATATTCCTTATTCTGGGACTGGGCGGCGGGGTAGGCTTTTTGTCTGGCCTGTTTGGCGTCGGCGGCGGATTCTTGATTACGCCGCTTTTGATTTTTTATGGTATCCCCCCGGCAGTATCTGTTGCCACGGCAGCAAACCAGATCGTCGCATCGTCAGTATCGGGTGTTTTCGCCCATTGGCGACGCGGTAATGTTGACCTGAAGATGGGGCTGGTTCTGTTGGTCGGCGGCATCGTCGGATCAACGGTTGGTGTCTGGGTCTTTGCCTGGTTGCGATCACTCGGGCAGATCGATCTTGTGATTTCGCTTTGCTATGTGATCTTCCTTGGCATCATTGGCGGCATGATGCTGTTTGAGGCATCGCGCGCCATTTTTCGCACGCGCCGCAAAGGTGGTGGTATCCGCCGCCGTAAAAAACACCAGCACAGCTATATTCATGGCCTGCCGTTCAAAATGCGGTTTTACCGTTCGGGCCTTTACATCAGTGCGCTTTTACCCCTTGTCATTGGATTCTTTGTCGGCATGCTGACAGCCCTGATGGGGGTTGGCGGCGGCTTTGTCATGGTGCCTGCCATGATTTACCTTCTTGGTATGCCGACCGGTGTCGTGATCGGTACGTCGCTTTTTCAAATCATCTTTGTAACTGCGAACGTCACATTCCTGCAGTCGATCCAGACCCAAACGGTTGATGTCGCCCTTGCGACCCTGCTTTTGATTGGTGGGGTGATTGGCGCACAGTTTGGCGCGCGGTTCGGATCGCGCCTGAAGGCAGAACACCTTCGTGCACTCCTTGGTTTGCTTGTCCTGTCGGTCTGTCTCAAACTGTTGTTTGATTTGGTGATCGAACCAAGCGAGCTTTATTCGATCATGCCGGGAAACCTGTGATGTCATTTTCCCCGCACATGTTTCGCATCGCATTCATGGCTGCTGTTACCGTCATCGCAGCGACCTTGCCGCTTAAGAACAGCCGTGCCGATGCGCTGGTGGTGGATTTGTCAAACCACCTTGTTGCCATCACAACCGGCTTTACCGGCACCGATGTTCTGCTGTTTGGTGCGGTTCAGAACGAAGGCGACATTATCGTCACTGTGCGCGGCCCCGATCAGGATATGGTCGTGCGGCGCAAGGAACGCACTGTCGGAATATGGGTGAACCGCGAAAGTGCAACCTTCAAAAACGTTCCGACATATTACGCCAGTGCATCAAACCGGCCGATGGACATTATCGCCAACGATAATGTGCTCAGAGATTATCGTATTGGCCTGGAACATCAGCGTTTTATCGCAGCCACCGACATCACGGAAGTCGACCAGAAGGCCTATCGTGACGCGCTGGTGCGCAACATGCAAAACGTTGGCTTGTTTAACCAGCGCCCGGCAAAAATCAGCTTTTTGTCAAACCAGCTGTTCCGGACCGACATCCATTTCCCGGCCAACACACCGACCGGCACCTACATGATCAATGTCTATTTGATCCGAGACGGACGCATTGCCAGTGTCAAAACAACCCCGCTGGTGGTTTCCAAAACCGGGGTTAGCGCAGAAGTCTATGACTTTGCCCACCGTTACTCGGCACTTTACGGCATCATTGCCGTGATCATTGCCGTGATTTCTGGCTGGGTCGCAAGCGTCGTCTTCCGCAAGGGATAATTTCCCAAACCGTCGCCTGACAAGGCTAACGTCCCTTATTGCCTGCTTTCAAAATATCTGACTGTGCGCTCGCAGCAATTATCTCGCACTTGCGCAATAGATAATTCTTTACCCGACGAGCTAAAAAACAGCTTGGAAACAGGCCTCGAATTACGGCACACTTTATGGAACTGGCCAATGACGCTGTCCCACACTCAGTGCCATGATTGCCGATCAGGTAAACTAATCAGGGCTTACATATGACTTCACACGATGCAGATGCGGAACTGCGCACATCAACAAACCGAACGTTTCTTGTTGTGGTTGATGACAGTGACGAGATGACCAAGGCACTTCGTTATGCCTGCCGCCGTGCGCAACATACAGGCGGTCGCGTTGCGTTATTGAGTGTTATTGAACCTGCAGAATTTCAGCACTGGGTCGCTGTTGGCGACCTGATGAAGGAAGAAGCCCGCGAGGAGGCAGAAGCTCGTGTCAATGAACTTGCCGCCTATGTCCATGAACAAACCGGCGCCATGCCGCTTCTGTTTATTCGCGAAGGCCGCCTGAAGGACGAATTGCTGACGTTGCTTGAAGAAGAAGAACAGATTTCCATTCTTGTTCTCGCAGCTGGCACCAATTCCGAGGGCCCCGGCCCGCTTATCACCGACCTGACCAAAAGCGACACGGTTGGTCAGTTGCGGTTGCCATTAACCATCGTCCCCGCCGCTCTGTCAGAAGCAGATATCGACGCATTAAGCTGACGCAAGCTTTTGCTGAAAACCTTGATGAAACATCAAATCAACCGGCCACCTATCCTCATACATCGGGATTAGGCATAGGCCGGTTGAATGGTTTTCTCAAGAAACTGCATGTAAGCATCAAAGGATGATTTTTGCCCAAACAGGATGTGGGATCGGCTCCGGATAGCTTGTGAGACGACCGAACGGCGACGTTTATCCGTCGCCAGCGTAAGGGCGGTATCAACGTAATCGGCAGAATGATAGGCCACACAATCAAACACTGAAATCTGACGATAACAGGTATGACTGCGCCGTGACCGGGCTGCACTACCGGGCAGGGTCACCAGTGGCACGCCAAGCCCAAGGCAATCAAACGCCAGCATCGCATCATTCCATGCCGGACTTTCAAGCACCACATCAACCGCACATAAAAGCGACAACATATCGGACCGATTGCGCACCGAAACAAACCGCATGCGTCCCGCAACGTCGGCATAATTAACAGCAAACCGTCGCCCCCATGCCGCGTCCCAGCTATCGCGTTCCGGTGCGATTAAAATAAGTTCAGCCGTTTCATCAAGTCGCAGGATTTCGGCAATCAACGGATCAAATTCGGCGGTCAAAACATCCAATGGCTGCGGACACAAATAGGTATTTCTATCTTGCGCCAGGCGCCAATGCCGCTGCAGATCGGTCGTTGTCAGACCAAGGTCATCTGGCCGTGTGGCATTGACAAACAATCCGGGTAACCGAATCAATTTTTCGCTAAACCGTTTTTCGCCGCCTGCGGTTTCCCAGTCTTCGGCTATCAAATGATAATCGATATTGGAAAGACCACTGGTTGCGGCAATACCGCCACCGGAAATCTGCATCGGGGCCAAACGCCAGCTTGCCAGCAGCATTGTATAGGCATCGGCCTGCGGATCGACATAATGCAACACATCAAGATCAAGTCCGGCAATCACGCGCGCGGAATGCAATGGATCAAGTGGCAATGGCACGACAAGATCGGCATGTTCGTCAATACGCGCAGTAATATCGTCTTCACCAGTTGGCGGACGGATCACGGTAACGTCAAACCGATCCCGGTCAATCGCATCCACAAGCCCGACAATCCAGCGTCCGATACCATTTTCGCACATATTGGCGGAAACGACCCCGATGCGGATTTTACCGCCGTTATGGACCTTGTCCTTGCTGACTTCGGGCACGTCGTATCCCGACACCAGCTGCTCCCAGTAATGACCAACCGCGCGCAGTTGCTTGTCACCTTCAGGACGAAGGGCAGCACGCCAAACTGGCGGAAAGCGTGTCAGAATAGTAGGATCAATGCGGTCTGCACCGACGTACTCCAGCCCCGGTTCAAGCGAGTCTTCATCCATCGTGTCGTCAAGCAGCTCACGAACGACTTCGTCATTCTGTGCCGCAATGTTGGTCGGCACGGGCGCAAACAGCAACCGGCGGGCCGTCCTAAACAGGGCGGCGTTTTCGCCTGCTGCGATCTTGCGATCAATGCCGTTTTGCAAGACCGATTGCGCCGATGCAGTATCACCTTCTTCGGCCAATTCGACAGCAAGGCGAAATACAGCGTCATCGCCGCCACCAACACCGATTGCCGCGCCAAACCGTTCAACGGCTTCGCTATGACGGCCCACAATGCTGAGCGCCTCACCCATCATCAGTAAAAGTTGAGGGTCTTCGGGGTTGGCCTGTAAAAGTGGTTCAAGCGCGCCAATGGCTTCTGTTCCCTGCCCTACCCGCAAATTGAGCAATGCCAAAGTCCGGCGGGCGGGCGCATCGGTGGGATCAAGCGCAAGAACCTGACGCAAACAATGCTGCGCCCCGGCAAACTGTCCCAAACGGAAAAGTGCGTCACCATAGGCCGTTAAGGCCCGTTGATGACCGGGCTCAAGATCAAGCGCGCGGCGCAACGGCTCGCTGGCAGAAACCGTTCGTCCCTGATCAAGCCTGATTTGGCCAATCAGAACGAGTGCATTGACGATATCATCGCGCATTTTAAGCGCAGTTAAACAGGACGTTTCAGCCCCGGCAACATCGCCCAACGCATAAAGGCAGGCGGCATAGTTGGCGTGAATTTCTGCAACGTCAGGGGCCAATTCCAACGCATGTTGGTAATTTTCCCGTGCTGCGTCGAGTTCACCAAGCTGGCGATAGGTATTGGCGATATTGCAATAAAGTGCTGGTGCATCCGGACACAGCCGTATGGCGCGTTTAAACGCACCAATTGCATCACGCAATTTACCAACGGCTTTTAAGGCTTGTGCGTGATCATGCTGGATTTCGGCACTGTTGGCGTCGGCGATGGCCGCACGCCCCATTCGTTCGGCAGCAACGGCCTGATTTCCCTGACGCATGGCGACAAGACCGGCAAGATGCATTGCTTCTGCTGCCTGTGGAAATGCGCGTGTCATCTTGCGACAGGCTTGTTCAGCCTCCGCAAGCTGGCCTGCTTCATACAGGTCCATCGCAGACCGGAATATGTTGCCGAAATCAGACAAGAGATGCCTTCGCCGTTAGAGTATCAATTTATCCCGTCACCATACGGGCCAAGCGTTAACAAACCACGTCTTTGCCATAAATTCTTGCTCGTGGCCATGCCCAACGGTTGCATTGATGCAATACCATCCTGCGCCACGGTGAATTTCATCTTTCAATCTCTCAGAAATTCACCGTAATCCTCGAAAAAACCAGAAAAAATCCTCCGAACTTCCATTCAGAGGATTTTATGGACATCGATAAAGCAATGCCGGAAAGGTTAACGCCTATCCGTCGTGACTGAAATACCGGCCAAACCGGTTGGCGAGAAAATCATCAAGACCAACTTCTTCCTGACGAACATAGCCAGCCCCCGGGAGCTGTTGGGTCAAAACCATATCGATCAGCGCGCATAACCCGGCAGAGGTCGTAATCTGGATCGCTGACCACTTTTGACCACCAATTTCAGTACCATGCACTTTGCGGATGAAGTTTTCTTCGCACAGGTCCCCATTTCTCATACCAACCACATCGGCAAAGATGACAATCACATCCTGCTGGGTAATCGGAAGGGCGTTTTCAAAAATTTCTTTCATCATATCGGGACGTTCGCCCAAACGTAGATCTTCGATCAGAATTTTCAGGATTTCCTGATGCCCCGGGTAACGCACTGTTTTGTAATCAAGATTGGCGACCTTACCTTGAAGCATGTCGCACAATGCCCCAACCCCACCCGACGTATTGAAGGCTTCGTATTCTGTGCCATCAATTGTGAAGCGTTCATATCCTTCAAGCGGAAGCACCTCGACACGTTTGCCATTGAGGATGGCCTCACACGGGTTGAGGTACTCGTTGATCAGCCCGTCAGTTGACCAGGTCAGGTTATATTTCAAACGGTTGGTCGGATTTTGCGGTAACGCCCCAACCCGAAGACGCAGTTTCTGCACGCTATCAAACCGCTTAAACAGGTCATGGGCAGCAATTGAAATAAATCCCGGTGCAAGACCACATTGCGGCACAAACGCGCTGCTTGCCCCCTCGGCGATTTCACGGATGGCACGGGTGGTTTCAACATCCTCGGTCACATCAAAATAGGATGCCCCGACTGCGCCCGCCACACGGGCAATCGCCACGTTCAGATAAAACGGACAGGTCGACAAGATGGCATCATGCCCAAGGGCAACCTCGGTCAGGGCGGCTTCATCTGTAACATCAACCTTTACAAGCGTTGCTGCATTATCCTGCGCGCAGAATTCCAGCATGTCGCCATTGGCATCGGCTAGTGTCACCGCATAATCGCCACTTTCATTGAGCATGACGGCGGCAATACGCCCGATTTTACCAGCCCCAAGGATTAAAATCTTTTTCATTTTCGTTCACTCCCAGATCAACACACAATAAACAAACAGCCATGTTTCCGATGCCGTGCTTGTCCTGATAACGTTTTGTTTATGACCCTTTTATCGTCCGCTGCTGGACTGACGCTTACAACCCGGCGATACTGTCAAAATCATTGAATATACCGTCATTTTTATGGGCATACCCGATGAAACGCCGACTTGATGAAACCGACCGTCGCCTGATTGCCAGGTTACAGGAAAATGCACGTATTCCGATTGCCGCCCTTGCGCGCGACGTTGGATTATCGCGCAGTGCTGTTCAGGAACGTCTTGAACGGCTTGAAAAGTCACAGACAATTATGGGCTATACCGTTCAACTTGGTGATCAGGCACGCCCGGTTCTTCTGGCCGAAGTCATGATCCAGCTTGAACAAAAGCAATCTGCGGGTGTTGTTGGCGCACTACAGAAAATCCCCCACTGCATTCGCTGTCTTGCGATTGCCGGGGAGTTCGATCTAATCGCGGAAATTGCGGCAGATACATCCGAGGAACTAGATACCGTACTTGACCGGATTGGTGGGCTTGCGGGAATAAAACGCACGTCGAGTTCGATCATCCTTTCAACTAAATTCGATCGCCGCTAAACTGCCTCTCAAGGTTGGGGAACCTTCTTTTCAGGAAGAAACACCGAGTGACGTCAAAACGTAGATATTCCGTCCTTTCTGTCCTTCTTGCCGGTTTTTCCGCCACCAGCATTCTGGGCGTCGGCTTGGCCCTTTATGTCGGGCTTGGAGCGGCCTATGAGAACACCCGCAATCTTTGGGTGATGCTTGCAGATGTCGATCTGACATCAGTTCAACGCACCATGCAGGAACGCATGGATGAGGTTGACAAAAGATCAAACTGGGTCGCCGAGCAAGTTGCCGACGGTGCGCTTGACCCCAGCTTCCAATACGGCTGGAACAATGCAATGCGCGCGCTTGCCGCGGCAAATATGGATGTCATGGCCTATGGCATTGTCACCGGTGAACGGCAGTTTATCGGCTACAACCCCGATGATATGAGCGTCATCCACCGCACCCTTCCAATGGACGATATGCTATTTTCCGAATTGGCCCAGATACGCGGACCAGCGACCAGTAGAACCGGCTTTCCCCGCTGGGACCCATATTTCGACAAAACCGTGTTAACCAGCTGGGTCCCGTTATTTAATGACGGGCATTACCTTGGAACCTTCATACAATATCTATCGCTCTCGAACCTGTCCGATAGCCTGATTAGAGGGCGCGAAGACTTACCCGGAACACCTTTTATCCTGATTGGCGGCAATCGGGTGATGGCACATCCGGGTTTGCGTGACTGGGGCACAAACACCGCAACCAAACTCATCGATGATGCGAACATTGCGCGCAGCCCGATCCCCCTTCCAACCATAAATGACATCAGTGATCCGGTTCTGGCCAATATCGGCAAATCCGAAAGGATCAAAACCGAACGCGATGACGACGGGGAAAAAGGAAAAGGCATTCAGCTTTCCGGTCTTGAACTTGATGGCAAGTACAACCTGATCGTTACACGACAGGTCGAAAACGCTGCCATTTCACCCATCATCATCGGCATGCATTTCGACGAGGAACTGTTTAACGATGAATGGGAACGGCTCGTATTGGCATCCATTCTGGGAGGTGGTGTTCTAGTGCTTGCCATCCTCGTCGCGATTGTGATGTCACGCCAGTTCACAAAACCCATCCGAAAGTTCGCGGCCGCGGCACGTGCGTTCGAAGACGAAGCAATCGCGTCTGCCGATGTACCTCAACTTGAAGGTAGCCGAATTCGCGAATATGACGATGCCGCCCGATCCTTCAATCACATGATGATTGCGGTTCATGACCGCGAACGTATCACAAGTCTGTTTGGTAAGTTCGTCCCGCAATCCATTGCCAAAAAACTTTTGGCATCAGGGACAGATTCCGGGGCACTACCCCCACAACAAACAGAAGCAACGGTCCTGTTTATCGACATCGCCGGGTTTACATCGATGTGCGAGACTCTCGACCCAAATCAGATCATTTCGATGCTCAACGCCTATTTTGATTGTGCGACAAGCATTATCGAATCGCATGGCGGCATCATCACCCAGTTTCAGGGCGATGCTATCCTTGCGGTTTATAATGTGTTCGATGACCTGGAAAATCACGCTGATGCCGCCCTCGACAGCGCAATTGCCCTACAAAAAGAAGTCCATAGCAGAACATTTGAAGGATTGTCGATCCGTTGCCGATGCGGGGTAAATACCGGTAACATGGTGGCCGGGAACGTCGGTGCGAAGGCACGGCTGTCGTTTACGGTTCACGGCGATGCGGTCAACACGGCGTCGCGTCTGGAACAAGAGAACAAGGTGCTTCATACTGATGTTTTGATATCAGAAAGTACGCGTATCCTACTTTCCAACCCAGACAGAGTGATCAAGGCAGGTGAAGTTCTGCTGCGGGGGCGCCATAGCATGACCGAGCTTTATACAGTGCCGTCGGACTTGCTCGGCCTATCATAACGTCAAAACACACTGAACAGTGCATACCTACCCAGAGTTGACTGCCCTCTTTCCATGCTCATCAAAAGTACATAAGCTGATGAATTGAATGGTAAGATAAGCATGTTCAAAATGGACAGGCATCATCGCATTTCCATTAAACTTGGGGGAAACAGTTTGGCAAAACGTCACGGACGCTTTTCCATTTTTGGCGTTTTGCTGGGGGGCTTGTTGCTTTGCAGTGTAGTTGGTGTTGGTCTGTCGCTTTATGTTGGTCTACAGACCGCGGTTGAAAATACCCGCGATCTTTGGATCAGCATGACCAGTGCAGACCTTGCCGAGGCGGAACGCACTGTCGAAAAACGCCTGATCCGACTTGCCGATCGCAATAACTGGGTCGCAACACAAACTGCCGAGGGTCTTGTCAATCCGCGCAACCCGTCTTTCTGGACCGATAATATCCCGTCATTGATTGCCGGTGAAACCGATATCGCCGCCATCGGAATGACAACACCGGATGGTGAATTTCTTGGCTATGATCCAAAGACACATAAGTTTTTAAAAACCAAGGCCGATCTGTTCGACAGACAGATTGCAGAACTTTTCCCCGAGACTGGTCCAGCCAAGAGCCAAACGCTTTTCCCTTACTGGCAAAGCGCACTTCGTCAGGTCGTGATTGGTGAAGCCATCCCGCTTTTTCAGAACGGCGAATATCTTGGTGTCCTGATCCAGTACCTGACCCTGCCCGGCTTGTCGCGTGACCTTCCAATGCAGGAGCAAGGCGATGGACGGACAGCCTTCATCATGGTTGAAAATCACATCATCGCCCATCCAAGCCTTTCAAACTGGCAACGGGTCAATATGCGCGCCGAGGATTCAGCCTTTGTCCCCGAGACGCTTGAAGAAGCGACAAGCGTCCTTCCGCAACTTGATCAAATCGGCGATCCGATCCTTTCCCAGCGTGCCAGATGGAAACCGCTTGACCTTGGTGACGGCCTTAAACTCGCTTTGGATCAACGCCTTGATGTATCGCAGGTAATCATCAATTCGACTTACAACATTATCGTCACCCGCAAAGCATCACAGTCGTCTGCGACGCCGATCACCTTTGGAATGCATTTTGCGCCGTCTGTCTTCGCAGCAGAAGGTCGTCGCCTTGATATTCTGCTGTGGATCGGCGTTGTTGTGTTCATTGGTGCCCTAATCGGCGCGGCTGTGATTGCCCACTATTTCTCGCGCCCTCTTAAGCGGTTTTCCGCCGCCACCCGCCAGCTTGAAGAAGGCAATCTAACATCCCTGCCCCACCTTCCAGAAAGCTACATCACAGAATTTAACGATGCAGCGACGTCCTTTAACCAAATGGTCGTCACACTACATGACCGCGAACGGATCGGACGCCTGTTTGGTAAGTTCCTGCCCCCGGCAATTGCCGAGCAACTTTTGGCATCACAAAGCGATGTCGGAACAATCCCACCGCATAAGTGCATTGCGACAACGCTTTTTGTTGATTTGCAGGGCTTCACCAGCATGAGTGAGAAAGCAGACCCGCAGCATGTTGTTGATATTCTGAATGCCTACTTCACGGATGCTACGGCAGTGATCGAAGCCAACAAAGGGATTATCACCCAATATCAGGGCGACGCGATCCTTGCGGTGTTTAACGCGGTTGGCGAACTGCCCAACCATGCCGATGCCGCTGTTGAAACGGCCATTTCCCTGCAAAAGATGGTTCATGCCAAACAGTTCAAGGAAACAACTTTACGGTGCCGCTGCGGGGTAAATACCGGTGAACTGGTTGCCGCCAGCGTTGGCGCGCCGGGCAGGCTTTCCTTTACCGTCAATGGCGATGCCGTAAACAGTGCCGCCCGCCTTGAAGCGATGAACAAGGAACTGGGAACGAAAATACTGATCGGAGAGAGCACATATAGCAGGCTCAGCAATCCGTCACAGGCCATACCAGCCAAGGAAGTTCTTCTGCGTGGCCGAAGCGAAACAACAGCCGTCTATAAAGTTTTGATTGACGGCATCGATGACGCAGCGAAAGACAGCACATCCCCCGAAAGCAGATAAAACAAAACGCCGCATTGGAAAACCAATGCGGCGTTTTGTAAAACCTTTGCGGTCAAGATGCCGGGAATTAACCCTGACGCGCCTTGAAACGCGGGTTCTTTTTATTGATCACGTATACGCGGCCACGGCGGCGCACGATACGGCAGCCCTTTTCCCGCAGCTTAGCGGATTTCAATGAGTTCCGGATCTTCATAATCTTAAACCTTAGAAACTTGGCCCCTTCGAGGAAGCCGGAAAATAGAAGTAGGACTCGCCCCTGTCAACACCTAAAACAGGTTGCGGCGACAGAAATCGGGACAAATCCCTATAAAAGCGCCAGCAGCAATCTAAAACCTTACCGATCACCTGATCGTTGCGTAGAACCGATAAAAGGCTAGCGACCCATTTTCAAGCATTTTTACGCGATTCATCCACATTTCCATCTCAGAAACCATATAATCCATCACATCGGGGTCTAAACCGCTCTTTTGGATGTCCGACAACAAGGTCATCCACGCCATTTTTATATGAGCCAGATGCGTTTCCGACTCATCTTTGGCAATACGGATGTCAAATTTAAGTGCGCCTAATTTTTCTTTGTATTCCTGTGCCGTCCATGGAAACAGCTCCTCGCCTTCCAACTTGGCCCATTTTCCGAGCTCTGCCTCATCGAGATCACGGGTCAGCACGTAATCGGTCAGCAATATCTGTCCGTGGTCACGCAAGGTATCCGCAATCGCAGGAAGAAAGGCGTCCTTTTCCGGGATTTTGAACAACTCCCCATAGGAATAGACAACGTTGAAATACGCTTTGCGCAATTCCGGGGCGCGCGGATCAAACACCTGAACGGGAACTTTTTTCTGAACCCCCGACTGAACTGAACGTTCCATACCAAGCAGCGCCAATTCACCGTCCTGCTCATACGCCGTGACCCAAACCCCCAGCCGATCTGCCAGAATACGTGCCACCCCGCCAAGCTTCGCCCCAATTTCCAGACAACTTAACGTCTCATCAAGTGCCAGCGGCTTGGCCAGCTCGAGTGCATATTCATGCCCTCCCGGGATCATGATCCCGTGATCGAACAATTTGTCATACAGCCTGATGCGCTCAGGCGGCCAGCGCCCGATTTCGTCATCAAGGTCAAGTTCGCCCAGTTCCGGCTCGACAGGACGGGCAAGGAATACCCGCATTTTGCGCAGCCAATCGGCATAGGCATCTATTTCAAGCTGAAGCAGATAGTATTCAACCGGATCATCGTACCCTTCCCACTTTGCCCGCATGCGGATACCAAAGCTAAGGTGATGACCCGGTGGCATCTGGAATTCGGACGCGTTGTCGTCTTCGGACAAATCGTCGTCATCATCGACATTGCGTTGCCAAAACTTCAGCTTCAATGTTGCTACCTGCTTGTTCCGGACGTGTTTAAACTTGATTCTTGCAAAATATGGCAATTCGTCAAAAGTGACAACGTGTTAAGATTTCAATCATATGATTGTGGCGTAAAAGCCATTGTCAAAATGGCCATCAAATAACTTCCCCATGCCGGGAACCCATGCAGGACAGGAATTTTCTTTCACCATGAATCAGGATCGCCTGAGCATATATTACCGCATGCTGAACATTGCGCCTGGTGCCAGTGCGAAGGAAATCAAGCTTGCCTATCGCAAACTGGCGTTTGAATTCCATCCTGATCGCAACACTGACGCGGATTCGGAAGAAAAATTCAAAGACATTACCGAGGCCTATGAAATCCTGACCGGTGAACGCAAGGCTCCCGCGCAGGCCAGTAGTCCTAAAAACGGCTCCGCAGGAGCTCAAACCAAATCATCGACTTCCTCGGCTTATGGCCCTGATGCCGCAGGTGCACGCAATGCCAACAAAACCCGTCAAGGTTTTGCCGGATCCGGCCGCAAAGAACAACAGGCCAACCCCGGCAAGGATGACAAGGTCGCCCGTGCCAATCAGGCCTACCGCGAACAGCAGGCCAAAGCCAGCGCGCGCAAAAGCAACATTCACCCCGGCGCACGCCGCCACAAAGGCAAAAGACCCGACAGCAACGCCGCGGGATTTATCCAGTGCGCGGTCACCGGCGTCGTATCGGCACAGCCGCGTCTCGTCGAATTCAAAATCGTGCGTGGCTTTTTCAATTCTGTCCGCACAGAAGTCGTCTCAGCCTACCTTGCCCCCAAAGGGGCTCGGCGGATGGCGCTCAAAGCAAGTTTTAAGACATGGCTGCGGGGGTTCTGGGGCTGGCGCAGTTTCATCCCGGCATGGCGTGCGATCCTTGGCAACATGCGCGGCGGCACGTTCCCGGCCGAAGGCAATGCAAAACTTCTTTTCACCCAAGCCACCGCCTTTGAAAAATCCGGCAACCGACCACTGGCGCGCGCGGTCTTGCTTCAGGCACGTGATTTCATCGGTACAAACCGCTCGGCCCTTGCCGAACAAATTCGCACCAGCATCCGCCGCCTCGAAGATGGTCAACCCGCCAGACGGGTGCGTGATGAATGGCAACGGGTGGGCATGATGGTTGCCCTGCTCCATCTCAGTCCGGTTTTCGTCGTGATATTTGCCCTGCTGATCGCCTTTGGCCCTGGCCAAGGGTTCCTGACCCGTGATCTTCCTGCCATGGTCGCTGAAAAAGGCAGTCAAATCACCCGCCAAGTCGAACAGATGATCGGCGAAGACCGCGATCCATATTATGTCGACCGTGATTTACTCAACATGCGCAACGGTGCGGGCGTGACCAACACGATCATTCGACGGCTGGCGCGGTTTGAAACGGTTTATATTTCCGGTGACAGCAAAGGCATCTGGGTTGAGATCGACACATCCATCGGTGAAACCGGCTTTGTCAATCTTGATGCACTTGTCCCGGGTAATGGCGCAGATGCGCGCGATACATGGTGCAGCAAAAACAGCTGCGACTGACCACCAAAGGCAGTCAGCCGCAGCAACAGACTTCTAATCTGCAGGTCTTTTCACGTCACAAAAAACGATTAGGCCTTTGCCGGAATAGACTTCAATGCGGCCAAAAGATAATCCCAGAAGCGGGTCACACTTGGCACATGTACACATTCGTCCGGGCTGTGCGCGCGTTTAATCGTTGGCCCGAATGATACCATGTCCCAATGCGGATATTTGGATCCCAGAACCCCGCACTCAAGACCCGCATGGATCACCCGAATTTCCGGGTCTTTGCCAAACATATCGCGATGAACCGCCATCATCATTTTAACAGCTTCGCTATCCGCGTCCGGTTTCCAGCCGGGATAAGCATCGCCCCATGTAACGGTTGCACTAATGTTTTCAAAAACAGCGGTTGCGGCTTCGCGGATCGAATCGCGCGCCGAGTTGATTGAGCTTCGTGCCGACAGGGTCACATCGGCCTTGCCATTCGCCAGTTTAATGATCGCAAGATTGATCGAGGTTTCAACAACCCCTTCAACACTTGTGCTCATGGCCTGCACACCATTTGGCGCACCGACACAAGCATTGTTGAATTTTTGCGAGTCAGACGCGCTCATTGCGGTTGAAGGAAGATCAGCATCCTTGGCGGCAATGTTGAAGTTTGGCTCGATTGCGCCAATCTCGTCTTTCACGGCGGCACCAAAGGCTGCCAGTGTGGTGTTGAAAGCAGAAGCCTGATCAGCTGGCAAAACAACCGATGCAAAAGATTCACGCGGAATGGCATTGCGGGCCGTTCCGGCATTGATGGTGACAATCTGCGCACCAAGGTCGCGGATTGCGGTGCGCAGGAAACGCGCCATCAATTTGTTGGCATTGCCAAGACCAAGAATAATGTCGATGCCCGAATGGCCGCCCTTAAGACCGGTCAGCGCGATATCACGGGCAACAAACCCGGCATCCACAGCAACTGGCGCATAATTAAAGGTCGCGACAAGATCGCCGCCGCCGGCACAGCCGACACACAGCTCATACTCGTCTTCGGTATCAAGGTTCAGAAGGATATCACCCTTAAGACGCCCCGGTTCAAGGTTCATCGCGCCGGTCAGGCCGCGTTCCTCGTCAACTGTGAACAGAAGCTCCAGCGGACCGTGCTCCAGACCATCTTCGGTCATAAAACCCATCATGGCCGCAGCACCGATACCATTGTCCGCACCAAGCGTGGTGTTATCGGCCGTAATCCATTCGCCGTTCATCACCATGCGGATCGGGTCAGTATCAAAATTATGGCTCGAACCGGAATTTGCCTGCGTCACCATGTCGACATGGGCCTGCAAAATAACCATTTTACGGTCTTCATAGCCCGGCTTGGCGGGAACCGTAATAACAAGGTTGCTACCGCTATCGCGGAAGTGTGCGAACCCTTTGGCATCTGCCATTTTTTCCAAAAGCTGCAACACAGCTTCTTCCTTGGTCGACGGACGCGGGGTATCGCAAAGTTTCTGGAAGTTCCCCCAAATCGCGACCGGGGCAATTTTGCTGATCTCGTTCACGGTGGCGCTCTCCTGTTTAAATCTTCGTTTGTGGGTTTTCGCGGGTTCGATCAGTTGATTACCCTATTCGAGGCCGAATTTAAAGCGCATGTAAGGGTTTCTGCGCAGTTTTCCCTGCTTAGCACCGTCGAAAAATCCGCAAGTTATTCAATCCCAACAGTTTCACTGCGCCGTTGCAACACCATAACATCGCGCCACTGGCCTGCCATTGGCCCATAGTTCATCCGGCCCAAACCACGCTTGCGCCCGACAATATCAAATCCGTGTTTTTGGTGAAGCGCGATGCTGGCTTGGTTTTCTGGAAAAATTCCGGCCTCCAATGACCAAAACCCATTCTGTTCACTCTGCGCGATCAGGGATGCCAGCAACATGCTGCCAATGCCCCGTCCTTGGCTGGCCGGGTCAACATAAACCGATATTTCGCCAACCCCTTGATCGACACATCGCCCGGAAACACCCGAAAGCCCAGCCCAGCCGCAAATACGTCCGTTCCCATCACAGGCAACCAATCGACAGACATCAAGATGCCCCTGATCCCAATCGGACCATGTGCCTGCATTTTCCTGAAACGACGCATGCCCGGACTGTAATCCACGGTGATAGACATCCACAACGGCGGATCCATCAGCGGGTATCATTGCGCGAACATCCATTTGGAACTCTCCTGCTTCACATGGCTATGGCATGCAACAGAATAGGATAAATTCGACTTTCGGGAAGTGTGAATTTAAGAACCGGGCATTAAACACCGCTGCCCCTAATCGTCTATCTCATCAAGCGTTTTGAACTTGATTTGATCACGACCGGCTTCTTTGGCTTCATACATGGCACGATCCGCAACCCGCATCGCATCGGCAAGTTCAACAAACTTTTGCCGTCCCTCACCGCCAACGGTTGCGCCGAAACTTGCCGTGATTTTTGCGACCGTACTGCCGTCCTTGTCGACGGCCACTTCGATTTCTCGGATCATGCTGGCCAAACGTTCTGCAATGCGTTTGGTTACCGCAGCTGTCGCCGAAGGCAACAGAACGGCGAACTCTTCGCCCCCCAAGCGCACGACAAGGTCATCATCACGCAATGCTTGGCGCAAAACCTGAGCAACTTTTTCAAGCAAACGGTCACCAACAGAATGGCCATAGGTATCGTTGGTCTGTTTAAAGTAATCAAGATCAAGAACGATCAAGCCAAACAACCAACTTTTATCTTTAAGATGCCGGATTTCACGCAACCGACTGACCGCACTTTCAAAGCCGCGCCGGTTGAGCGCCCGGGTAAGCGGATCGGTCGATGCCAGCGTATCAAGGAACTCTTCCTTACGCTTGTGATCGGTAATGTCAGTGGCCGAAACCATCACACCACCGCCCTCCATCATATTCATACGAATATCGGCCATACGCCCGGAAGGTGTTTGCATTTCATCAATCGTCGCGTGCCCATGCCCAGCGGCCTTTAAGCGTTCATAACAATCGCGCAACGCCGTAATTTCAAATACTGGCTCGACGTCTTCTGCCGTTCCATCCGCGCCAAAAAGGCGGGAAAATTCATAATTGTAATGAATGACATCAAGCTTGCTATCAAGCATGGCCACAGCCGAAGGCACCATCCGGATGACTTCGGTGACGGCGGCCTCAAGTCCGGACTTCGCACGCACCAATTCGTCATGCATTTCGACTTCGTCACGGACATCATGTGCGGTCGTTAGAACCGCTGGCTTTCCGTCATGCCATAAAATGCGCTCATCTGTCAGATCACGCCAAACTGATGTTCCATCATCAAGAACATCCTCCACCCGATGACGATCCCCTGTGCGGTCCCCACTCAGAATATCGGCAACATGCTTAATGGCTCTGGATTGATGTTCCTTAGGGATAAACCGCAGAACATTGGGTTTTTCCATAAAACTGCTGGCATTTTTCGCCCCCATGAGGTGCGCAAAGGAATCGTTCACATAAAGTGCGGTCATATTGCGATGAACCATCACCCCGATGAAAGACCGGCCAAGCATATGATCGACCTGCATGGCGGTTGTGCCATTATCAATCATCTGTGCGGTGGTCAGAACAGCACTACCATCTTCCCACTCAACGGTTTCATCGCTGATTTCCATCCACACAGGCGACCCGTCAGCCCGAATGTTATAGACCTTCTTCCAGCCGTGAAAACCCGTGCTGCTTTGATAGTTTTCGGAAAGTTTGGTGGCTTCATGGTGAAAACTGGGCGGGATATACTGGCGCATGTCGGGTGCGGTCATGAAATCCTTGACGTCCCGACGGCCAAGCATCTTGGCATAGGCATCGTTGACGTACACGGCCTGAAGGTCCTTGTGGACAACAACCCCTACGCGTGAACGCCCATACAGACGTGCGATCTCTGTTGGCTCGAACCGCATCAACGTCCTGCATCCCCCGGAATCCGGACCATTTTCTGCAGGGATCGATATGTGTCAATCACTGCGCCTAATTGGCCTCTTAGCCTACACTACATTAGCGATCATTAAAACAACCCGATACCCTGCCTGCCACTCAAGCGCCTGCATCACCCTTAATGTGATATCGTCTGAATAAACAGGAGTCTAGAGTTACCATACAAATGGATAATAAATACTTTAGGCTGAGTATTGCCTCCTAAACACCCTACAAATATGTTTATCGCACTTGCTCGAAACGACTATGGAAACGGATTACATGTCCCCGAAAAACTACGAGATTATCGAACACAGCCGCGGCTGGAACGGGTATTTCAAGCTTGATGTATATCGCCTGCGCCACGACACCTTTGAAGGTGGCAAAAGTGCTATTCTTGATCGTGAAGTGCTTGAGCGCGGACATGCGGTTGCCGTCCTTCCCTATGATCCGGTACGTGATGAAGTCGTTCTGATCGAGCAGTTTCGCCCGGGTGCGATATCAGTTCAAAAAACCTATCCCGACATGCCACTGTGGCTAAATGAGATTGTCGCAGGCATCATAGAAGACGGTGAAAAACCGCAAGACGTTGCACATCGCGAAACCCTGGAAGAATCCGGCTGCACCATCATTGGCGATCTGGAATATATATCGCGTTATTATGTCACACCGGGCTGCTCAAGCGAAACCGTCACCCTTTATTATGGTCGCGTGGACAGCACGAACATTGGTGGCATTCACGGTGTTGTTGACGAAGGCGAAGACATCCGCGTTTACAAAGTATCGGCCGAGGAATGCTTTGCCATGTTGCAAAACGGGCAACTCTGCAATGCAACGGCGACAATTGCAGTACAGTGGCTTATGCTCAACCGCGACCGCATCCGCAAGGAAACCAGCGCATTGCGCCCATAATATAGACTTTGCGCTCAATTGACATTTAACACAAAACATAAGTTATATATTTCAAACCATCTTGACTTTTGTGTATAAAAGACCCAATCAACGGGTAATCACATTTTAAACCTAACCACGTTGGGAGTCTGTCATGGACATTCGCAATGGCACCATTGACGCCATTGGCCGCACCCCACTTGTGAAGCTTAAAAAAGTTTCCGAGCTGACGGGCTGCACCATTCTGGGCAAGGCAGAATACGCCAATCCGGGCGGATCGGTGAAAGATCGCGCCGCCCTTGCCATCATTCGCGACGCCGAAGCACGCGGCCTTTTAAAGCCGGGCGGCGTCATTGTCGAAGGAACGGCTGGCAATACTGGTATCGGTCTTGCTGTTGTCGGCAATGCGCTTGGCTATCGTACTGTCATCGTGATCCCGGAAACCCAAAGCCAGGAAAAGAAAGACCTACTGCGTCTTTTGGGTGCGGATTTGCGCGAAGTCCCCGCCGTGCCGTACCGCGATCAGAACAACTATGTTCATGTGTCGCGCCGTCTGGCCGAAGAACTGGCACAGTCTGAGCCCAATGGCGCGATCTGGGCCAACCAGTTCGACAATGTCGCCAACCGTCAGGGTCATATCGACACCACGGCACCAGAAATCTGGGAACAGACCGATGGCAAAGTCGATGGCTTTATTTGTGCTGTTGGCACCGGTGGTACGCTTGCTGGCGTGTCGCTGGCACTTAAAGAACGCAACAAAGACATCCATATCGGTCTTGCCGATCCGATGGGGGCAGCCCTTTACAGTCACTATAAATTTGGCGAACTGAAATCCGAAGGAATCTCGATCTCAGAAGGCATTGGTCAGGGGCGTATTACCGCCAACCTCGAAGGGGTTGCGATTGATCACCCGTTCCAGATTTCTGATGAAGAAATGCTGCCAATCGTCTTTGATCTTTTGAAAGAAGAAGGTCTGTGCATGGGCGGTTCCACCGGGATCAATATTGCAGGTGCGGTGCGCCTTGCCCGTGAACTCGGACCGGGCAAAACCATCGTCACCATTCTGTGTGACCTTGGCACGCGCTATCAAAGCAAGCTTTGGAATCCGGAATTCCTCAAAGAAAAAGGTCTGCCGAGCCCAAGCTGGCTTTAGGCCACGCCGAAAACAGCACCCGAAACAGCAAAACCCCCGACCAGAAATGGCCGGGGGTTTTGTTTTAGGTCCTGAGGTTCAGGAACATATGCGCCCCCTCACCCATGCCTACGCCGCCTCGACTAAATTACCCTGCGCACGCCGGGCGGCCTGCGTTGCCAACCGCCAAAGATACAGACCACATAACAGCGCACAAACCAGAAGCATTCCGGCAAATCCAGCCACCGCATTCCAGCCACCATGCGCCCAGAACCAGCCACCGACCGACCCCATAATGCTTGATCCCAGATAATAGGCCAGCAAATACAGGGATGATGCATGGCCCTTGGATGTTTGTGCAAGACGCCCAACCCAGCCGCTTGCAATCGAATGGGCAACAAAAAATCCGCTGGTCAGAACAACAATGCCACCAATCACACCAAGCAGGCTTTCCAGCATGGTCATCGCTACACCAACACCGGCCAAAAGAACCCCAACAACCAACACAGGACCCCGGCCAAGCTTGTCCGACAAAGCCCCGGCAATCGAAGACGTCACCGAACCACACAGATAGACAACAAAGATCAGGCCGATCTGACTTTGGCTCAGCCCATATGGCGCATCTGAAAGACGGAACCCAACATAGTTAAAGATCGTCACAAAACAGCCCATGGCAAAGGCGCCGATCAGAAACACAAACGGCAACCCCGCATGGGTTAGATGCCCTGCCCAAGCCCGCAGATGATATCTGATCTGAAATCCCGGTCTCTGGACAAAGTTGCGCGATGCTGGCAACAAAATCGCAAACCCAAGGGCCGCGACAAGGCCAAGCGCCCCCATCGCCCCCAATGCGATATGCCAGCCAAAAAGATCGGTCAGGAACCCGATCACGACACGGCCACTCAGCCCACCAATCGCCGTCCCGCTGATGTAAATCCCCATCGCCATGCCAAGGGCTTTCGGGTCTATTTCTTCGGCCAGATAGGCCATGGCAACCGCAGGCACCCCGCCCAGCATCAATCCTTCAAGGGCGCGCACCACCAAAAAGGCATGCCAGTCCGAAAGCAATGGCGCAATCAGGTTCAAAACCGACGCCACACACATCGATACAAGCATCAGTTTCTTGCGCCCTGTCGCCTCCGATACCGCGCCCGCCAGCAAAATGGCAAAGGCCAGAAAACCGGTCGTCAAGGAAAGGGCGAGCGAGCTTTCGGCTGGCCCTACGGCAAAATGACGCGAAAGTTCAGGCAACAATGGCTGCACACAGTAAATCAGCGAGAATGTCGCGTAACCGGCCAGAAAAAGTGCGATGCTGATACGGCGAAACGCCGCTGAACCGGGTTTAATCCAGACCGGTTCAGTGGTCGTTTGGACGTTGGTGGACGCGAGTGGGTCATCAACACGTTGGGGCGACGTGCTTTTCTGTGATGTGGTATCAGCATCGCAATCAGATGGCGCAGCCGGGGATTTTTCCCGATATGCAGGCATTTATGGCCTCGTTTGGAACTATTCGTGGAACGGTTCTTATGGTTGCACTTCGCCCGTCATCCGTCCAATATATGATACAGTCAATCTTGATATGTTTTGGATATACCAATCATGGAACTGCGTCATATCCGCTATTTTCTGGCCGTCGCCCGCGAAGGAAACTTCACCCGTGCAGCAGCCAAGATTGGCATTGGTCAGCCGCCACTCAGCCAGCAAATCCGTGATCTTGAAACCGAAATCGGAACACCGCTGTTTCACCGTGTCCCCCATGGTGCGGAACTGACCGAGGCCGGATCGGCCTTTTTGGACATCGTCGTACAGTTCCCCGACCTTGCCGAACGGGCCATTCGTGCGGCCCAGCGTGCCGGGCGCGGCGAAGTCGGCTCCATTCGGGTTGGCTTCACCGCATCCGCCGCCTTCAGCCCATCGGTCCCGCGCATTTTTCGCGACTTCCGCCGTGCCTTTCCCGGTGTTGAAATGACACTCGAAGAAGCCAACTCGGCACAGCTTGTCACCGGGTTAAAGGACGAACGTCTTGATGCGGTTTTCTTGCGTCAGGATGCCGTTGCCGGTGACGGTATTCGCCTGCATGTGATTTCGGCCGAACCGATGGTGCTGGTCCTGCCCGCTGGGCATCCTGCGGCCCAAGGTGGCAAGGTTGCCCTGACCGAACTGCGAGATGACGCCCTGATCTTGACGCCGCGCGCGGTTGGCCCCACCCATTTTGACAAAGTCGTCAGCGCCTGTCGCGTGGCCGGGTTTGAACCGCAACTGGGTCAATCCGCGCCACAGCTTGGCTCGGTGATCAATTTCGTTGCCGCTGAACTTGGCTTTTCGCTTGTCCCCAAACCGATGACCCAGCTTCAGGCCAATGGGGTTGTCTACCGCGAAATAAAGGGCGACGTGCCAATCGCCGAACTGTCGCTGGCCTATCGCGGCAATGACATTTCAATCGCACTTCGCAATTTTGTCAGCCGTACGCTGGCCGCTCATCGCGATACAACACCTAGCGAAATTCAAAAATGACACTTTAAAATCAAAGCTTTGAATCTTGATCCTGAACAAATTCAACAAGTTTCCCTGCCGCTTCTTCGAGTGACATGCGTGCTGTATCAATCACCAGATCAGTCTGCTGCCATGGTTCGTACTCACGCGCGCAAACCTTCGCCCAGTCTGGCAGCTTATGGTTTTCGATATCGCTGATCCGTGTTTCGACCCGTTGACGATGGGCCGCCTTGTCCGAGCAAATCAACTCAACCTGAACATATCGCACTTTGGCACGTTCAGCAGCGCGCCGCCATTCAGAACGGCTTATTTCAATCGGATTGACGGCATCGCCAATCACCGTGTGGCCCAGCCGCAAGTTATCCGTCGCAAGCCGGTTTGCCACCATATAGCCAACCGGACCTATATCGTCATCTGGTGGCACATTGGCATCAAGAACTGCCTGTTCGATTGTATCAATCCGTAAATGAATTGCCCCAAGGGCACGCGCGGCAATTCGCGCCACAGATGTCTTGCCGACACCGGGTAAACCACCAAGAATGATCAACATTTCCGATCTCTTTTGTTCTGTTCCATCATGTTCATTGTCTCTTGGTACTGGCAAGGTTGCGATTTCAGGCTAGATTAACATCAACGTCGAAATCAGGCGCGCCAGCATCTAACGGCCTGCGCCAAACTGAAAGTCTGTCGAATGGTACGATATTCTCTCCTTGATCTATGCCCGGTCAATGCCGGTGAGCATCCCAGTGATGCATTGCGCAATACGCTCACACTTGCTCAGCATGCAGAAAAACTCGGCTATCACCGCTACTGGCTGGCCGAACATCACAATATGCCCGGCATTGCCAGTGCGGCAACGTCGGTCGTAATCGCCCATGTGGCGGCGGGCACGAAAACCATTCGCGTTGGATCGGGCGGCGTAATGTTGCCAAACCATGCGCCGCTTGTGATTGCCGAACAATTCGGCACGCTTGACGCATTACACCCCGGGCGCATCGACCTTGGGATCGGGCGCGCACCGGGAACCGACCAACGGACCGCCGCAGCCCTTCGCCGTGATATGCACGGGTCGGAAGACCGATTTATTCAGGACGTGCTTCAGGTTCAGGCATTTCTGGCCCCGCTTGAAGGCAACCCGCCGATCCGCGCAGTTCCGGGTTATGGATCGCAAGTTCCGATGTGGCTTTTAGGCAGCAGCCTGTTTTCGGCTGATTTGGCAGCGCGCCTTGGCCTGCCGTTTGCCTTTGCATCGCATTTTGCCCCGGACATGCTGATGGATGCGCTTTCGCTTTATCGTCACCGGTTTGAACCAAGCGAACAGCTCGATAAACCCTATGCGGTTGCCGCGATGGGTTTCTTTGCTGCGGATAGTGACGAAGAAGGTGAATATCTTGCGACCTCGATGCAGCAACAGTTCCTGAACTTGCGCCGCGGCACTCCGGGTCAGCTTCCCAAGCCGGTTAAGGATATGAGTGAAATCTGGAACCGGGTCGAAAAAGCCGGGGTTGATCACGCCATGCGCTATGCCGCCATCGGCGGACGTGACACCGTGCGCAAAAAACTGCGCGAATTCATTTATATGACGAATGTCGATGAAGTCATGGTTACAGCCAATATTTATGATCAGGAATCCCGCCTGAAATCATTTGGTATTGCCGCCGACCTGTTCAATGAGCTCGGCGCAGAAAAAACCAAACAAGACTGCGCCTAACGCATCAAATAACCGATTAAAAAATGCAAATACCGGGTGCATCGTGAACCCGGTATTTGCATTTCATCATACGAAATACAATTCATCACAGCTTGCACTTATATCCTTGCTCGGACACTATGCGCGCACCGTCGCAATCGTGACGACAATACCCTTGTTTCAAAAGGTTATGGTGCGCTCCCTATGACTGAGTTTCTCCTCGCGGCAACGCCGATTGCGACGATCCTTTTTTTAATGATCAAGGCCAATTGGGGGGCAGCCCGTGCCGGTGCTGCGGCCTGGTTTGTCACAGCCCTGATTGCCGTTTTCTATTTCGGCGCCCCAACCGACATGCTGATCATTGCCCAGGCCAAGGGCGTGATGCTGGCCCTTTATATCCTTTATATCGTCTGGGCTGCCTTGATCCTGTATTTCGCCGCTGACGAAGCAGGTGCGATTAAGACCATTGGCCGTGCAATCCGGTCGCTAACCGATGACCGCCCACTTCAATTGCTGATCCTTGGTTATGTGTTTGCCAGTTTCCTGCAAGGGGTTGCGGGCTTTGGCGTGCCAATTGCCGTGGTCGCACCGCTTTTGCTCGGCATGGGGTTTTCGCCGGTTCTGGCTGTTGCCGCCCCGATGATCGGGCACAGTTGGTCGGTGCTGTTTGGCAATATGGCCACCTCATTCGAAGCCCTTATTGGTGTGACGGGCATTCCCGGAACCGAGCTTACCCATGACGCCGCCATTCTTTTGGGGCTGTCGGGGATGATGTGTGGTGCTGCTGTTTTGTGGCTTGATGGCGGTTTTCGCACCATTCGTCGCCGGATCGTGCCGCTTGTCCTGATTTCCGGTGTAATGGGTGTTGCACAATATGTTATGGCCAATTACGGCGTCTGGACGCTGGGCGGCCTTACCGCCGGGATTGCCGGGCTTGCAATGTCCATCCTTGTCACCCGGTTCTGGAAACCTCATCCCGATGATATTGTCGAACAGGTCGAAGATGACCATCAACACATGCCGCTTCTTGAAGCGCTAACTCCCTATCTGGTGTTCATTGTGCTGGTCGGCTGTGCGACCTTTATCCCGGCGGTCGAGGCGTTCCTTGGCCACATCCGCTTTACCCTTGATTTCCCGGCCACCAGCACATCCCTTGGCTGGCTGATCAACCCGGAAAGCGCCAAGGCAATTGCCATTTTCGGCCATCCGGGGGCGTTACTTCTTTATACGTCTGCCATCAGCTTCGCCTTCTTTAAAATGCGCGGTCACTATGATGACGGCATTGGCAAACGTATCTGGCAACGCACCCTTAAAAGTGGCCTTCCAACCAGTATCGGCATGGTTCCGGTGATTGGGCTTGCGATCATTATGGACCATGCAGGCATGACCTATGCCTTGGCCGAGGGCGGTGCGGCCCTGTTTTCCGGGGCCTTTTCGGTCGCCTACCCGGTGATTTCACCGGCCATTGGTGCGCTGGGTGCGTTTATGACCGGCAGTACGAACAATTCCAACGTTGTCTTTGGCATGTTCCAGCGTCACACCGCCGAACTTGCCGGCATTTCCACGTCACTTGTGTTGGCTGCACAGGCGGCTGGCGCATCGCTTGGCAGCATGCTGGCCCCATCCAAAATCCTTGTTGGCTGCTCAACCGTCGGCCTGTCGGGCAAGGAAGGCCCGGTCCTGTCGGTTGTGTTAAAAACCGGTATCATCCTGACATTGCTGTGCGGAGTGATGGCGCTAGGCATGTTGCTGATTTCTATGCACGCAGGGGGTATTTGACATGAAAAACATGCTGTTCAATCCGGTCTTTTTGTTTCTGGCATCCCTGATCCTGCCGGTCGCCGCATTTGAAGCGGTGATCGCTCAAAGCACCACAGCAGCCGACATTCTGCTTGGACTGTTTGCTGTCATCATGGCGTTGATTATTCTGCGCAAATAAAACCCGTCGGGCAATCATCCCGACGGGTGCGACCGATTATCCGAATTAAAATGTGTTTAGGGCCGGAACGTTGCCAGCTTAACGCCAAAGGCAATGAAAACCGCCCCGGTGGTCGCCTTTAACGCCCGCTGAAAACGCCCGCTTCCGGCATAGCGTGTCAGGCGCGCCAACAGCATAATCATCGCCCCGAACCAAACCGCGTTGATCATGGCATGCACGCATACCAGCATGAAGGCCGATCCAATGGCGCCCTCGCCGACCGGAATGAACTGCGGAAACGCCGCCAGATAGAAAATCGACACTTTCGGGTTGAGCGCGTTGGTCAAAAAACCTTCGCCATAGGCCGTGATCAAGGTCCGGCGACGCTTTGCCGGTGATACGTCCGTTACCTTGGCAACACCGCGCCACGCATCACGCAATGCCTTAAACCCAACCCAGCACAAATAGGCCGCACCCAGCAGTTTGACGATCATAAACGCCTGTGCCGATTGCACCAGAATGACCGAGATCCCCAGGATCGACAGCGCACCATGCAGGTAAAAGGCGGTAACGAAACCAGCCACATTGGCAACCCCGGCCGCCCGACCAGATGTCGGTACGGTGCGCGCAATCAACACCCCATTCGGGCCGGGCGACATCACCAAAAGCGATGTCACAAGTGCAAAGCTAAAAAACTGGGTCCAATCCATGGGGCACTCCTTTGAGGCTGGCAGGCACCTTAAGAAGAAGCACCTTTCCCAAAACTATAAATCTATTTCCCTCCCCGACAAGCAGGTAATTGTCACCATGACATTTACCATCAACGCCAAACACCACATTCAAAACGCGTTGGCGGAAAATGATAACTCTTGCGAAAATGATAAAGAATATCTGTGGTTCACGCGGCTCTTTGTCGGTAACTTTACCGTAAGAAAACAGAGACATGACAAACAGTCATGCATGAGCGGGACACTGTAATTCCCACGTATTTATACCCCTGATGTATCTCGGTGCTGCGGCATATTGCTGCTGCGCAATGATGCCTGCTGACCTGATTTTGAGATGTACATAAAAAATATCACCCTGATTGGATTGTTGTTTAGCTCGACGATTTTGGCGGCCTCTGGCGCCCATGCACAAACACAGGAAGAACCCGAAAAATGGGCCCCGCATATCGATCTTGAAGGCAAGGCCGGGACGGATCGAAACCTTGGCGAAACGGATTTGTTCATCCCACTTTGGCAAGATGACGACACGCTAAGTTTTGGCAGCATCCGCGCACGCATGGATGACAACAACAGCCATGAGGGCAACTTTGGCCTTGGCATCCGTCAGATGCTTGATACGGGATGGAATATTGGCGGTTACGGGTATTTTGACCGCCGCCACAGCCCGTATGGCAATAAATTCAATCAGGTCACCATCGGGGTCGAGGCCCTGTCTATGGATTGGGACTTTCGTGCCAATGGCTATGTTCCGATCGGCACCACAAGTTATATGGAAGACAGTCTGAGTACCGTTGATTTTTCCGGCGCGTCGATCATGTACACACAAGGCGAAGAACGCGCCCTTCGCGGGTTCGATGCCGAAATCGGCTGGCGCGTTCCGCTGTTTGACGCCGATGCCGGACAACAGCTCCGCGCCTATGCTGGTGGGTATCGGTTCACAGAAAAAAACGCCGATACGGTGCAAGGGCCTCGTGGGCGACTTGATCTGACGTTTGATGAGGTCCCGTTTCTGTGGGAAGGATCGCGCTTTTCGCTGGGGGCAGAAATCCAGCATGACGATCCGCGCGGCACCCAAGGTTTTGCCAGTTTCCGTCTGCGTATTCCGCTGCAAGACTTTGGTGACAGCCCAAAACCCAAACTGACCGCTATGGAACGGCGGATGACCGACCCGATCATCCGCGACATTGATATTGTCAGCCAAGCCGGGCAATTCACCGAGGCAGAGGAAATCACCAGCACGGCCGACGGTAACGCCATTACGCTTGTCAGCAGCGCAACAACGTCAAGCACCGACCTTGCCAACACCATATCAACCGCCGGTGCCAATTCGACCGTGGTCCTTAACGGCAGCTTTACCAATGTCAACGACCGCCTTGATGTGCAGGATGGCCAAACCATCATGGGAACGGGAAATCTTGATGTTAAAACACCTTCCGGTCGCACTGTGACCATCACCACACCGGGCGCCAGCCTAAGCGGTGATGGCGCCCCTCCGGCCGGCTTCGGCACGCCGCACCATATTTTCAATATGGCCGCCAACAGTCGCCTTGTTGGCGTTACTGTTACTGTTTCAGGCCCCGCAACAGAGGCGGTCACAGCGGTGCGGATTGACGACGTGGATAACGTTGAAATTATCAACAGCACCTTGAACACCACCGCAACGGACAACACGGTCTTTGGCATACAGGTTCTGGGGAACGCACAAAATACCGTTATTCGCGGCAACACGATCACAACCAGCAGCAATAGTGACTTTGCCTACGCCCTCTCAGCAGTCGGATCAGACAACCTCGTATTCGAGAATAATACGCTCAATGTCAGCGGGGCGACAAACAACCACCTGATATTCTTTAACAGTAACAATACAAATCTCTCCGGCTCCGGGAACAGCGGCAATTTAAGCACATGCAGTGTTGGCGGTGGGACAAATACCGGCTCAATCAGTTTCACAAATGGCACAACATGCCCCTGACATGAAGATGCCCGTAAACTTGACCATAGTGCTTTTCACTTGAATGTTCCTGATTTGTTCCTTAATGTTCTCCATATGCGAACCATCATCGAACCATCATCGGACACCATAACAACAGCCCTTCCCGGCGAAGGTTGGTATGACCCGAATTCCAACCCTGACCTTCTTCCAGCGCGTAGCCAAAAAGGACGCGGCGCGGTGTCAAATATCGATGGCCGGTTTGAACGCCATGTCCATCAATCGGTTGATGACGGGTGGATCAACCAGTTGCTTGATGACGAACCGCCACGCATCAAAACCACCCTTGGCATTGACGGCGCGCGCAGTGTCATTACCCGTAATCAAAGCCCCGATGTCCCGTTTGATCGTTCAATTAATCCGTATCGAGGGTGTGAGCATGGCTGTGTGTATTGCTTTGCACGGCCGACCCATGCCTATCTTGGGCTATCGCCGGGGCTTGATTTTGAAACCAAGCTGTTCTGGAAACCTGAGGCGCCCACTCTTTTGCGCAAACAACTTTCGGCACGCAGCTATTCCCCCGCCCCGATTGTGATTGGCACCAGCACCGATCCATATCAGCCCGTCGACCGGGACAAGAAACTGACCCGATCGATCATAGGTGTGCTCAGCGATTGCCAGCATCCCTTTTCGATCATCACCAAAAGCGCGCTTGTCACCCGCGACATTGACCTCATCGCCCCCATGGCCGCCCAAAACCGGGCATCGGTTGCCGTATCGGTCACAAGCCTTGATCACAGGCTGTCGAACCTGCTTGAGCCCCGCGCGTCCGCCCCGCACCGTCGCCTTGATGCCATCCGCAAATTATCCGACGCGGGCATTCCGGTCACGGTTCTGTGCGCGCCGATTATTCCCGGCCTCAATGACATGGAAATCGAAAATCTGGTCGCCGCTGTTCATGACGCCGGGGCAACATCGGTATCGCATATCGTCATTCGCCTGCCGCTTGAAATCGCCGATCTGTTCGAAGAATGGCTCGAAGCCAATTACCCCAATCGTAAAGCCAAAGTCATGTCCCTGATCCGCCAGATGCGCGACGGTGAACGCTATCAATCCGAATTTGGCACCCGCATGCGCGGCACCGGCCCAATTGCCGATTTGGTCGCCACCCGGTTTAAGGCCGCGCGCAAGAAACACGGCCTGATCGGACGGTCGCTTGATCTTGATTGTAGCGGGTTTAAACGGCCCAGCGCGGATGGGCAGATGTCGTTGTTCTAGGCGCACCCACGCCCCAACATCCACCCGGCACATGCCCAAAGTGCTCAGCCCACCCGCCGGATTGTTGTGTGCTTGCCCGCACCAACCGAAAGCCGCAGAATTTCACCATCATCAAAGGCGTAATTAAGCACATGATGATGAGGATCAGTGATTTTCTTTTCTTCTATCCACACCGTCCCACTTGTAACAAGGTCTTGGGCTTCGGTGCTTGTTTTGGCAAATCCCGCCATCAGGATAAGGGATACGACTTCAATCCCATCTTTGAGGGCTTGTGGTGCGAATTCGAGTGCCGGGGTACGGTCAGTAACGGAGATATGGGTCATTTCGGTTTTCCTTCGTGGTGCGACCACCTAGGGCAAACCGGGGATGAAAAACAAAAGGCTGCCCTGTGGCAGCCTGTTTTCATTTGATCAGATACAAATCAACACGCGCCGCACTTATGTGTACGACGTAAAATAGGCGTTGAAATGAATGATCGCGTTTTCCATGCCAAAATTAGTAAGGCTGAAAACAGGGATGGTCAAGCGTCTTTTGTAACAGGGCATGCTGTGACCACATGCATGAAAAAACCCGCCGGACGAACCTGACGGGTGAAATCACTTAAAGCGGGCGATGAAATCATCAGCAGATATCAGCTGACAACACGGTACCGCGCATGGGGGGCCGGATCAGCAATGATCGCCGGATCAAGCCCGGCATCATTAACTGCCGATGCGATGTCCACATCACCAAGCGCAACAGTGCCATTTTCCGACAAGGCCATTGCGCGTGCACTTTCAAAGAACCGAAGACCACGCTTTTCCATAACATACAGGGTTTCACCCCCCCACTGCCCGGTCCAGACAAGGCCCGACAGGCCATCCATTTCCTGTTCGATCCGGGTCGGTGAAATCGGCATGCCCAAACAGGTGGTCAAAAGGAAGGAAAGTTCGGCGGCTGTCACCCCGTCTTCGCAGCATTCCTCGGCCAAAACAGACATCACCGCCATGGTCACAACCCGAAGCGATACCTTACTGGTTTCAAGCCCCGGGAAACGGTTTTGCTGCAACTCGACAATGTCATTGGCAATACGATCAACATCCCCCCGGATGACATAACGACCGCGCCACACCCGACAACTGGTTCTAACTTCCCATTCACGCATTTTTTGGTCCTGCCCGCTTTTATTGTCCCTGTCAAAAACGATACATCAACCATACATTTCGTCAACATATTTCTCGACAAATTGTACTATTAATTACATTCAGCACGAAACCACTGATAACCAGCTCTGGAAACAACAAATCCATCATCGTTTTCAATCGATTCAAGATACCCACGTGACAGGGCAGCATGGAAATCACGACTGAAGTTTCGCGGCATACGCAGATGATCCTGTCGGCGTAGCACCCGGCGAATGTCATCGCGGGTCACCATATTGCGCCCATCACGGTAATGCAGCCAGATCGCCGCAATCAGAATGGTTTCTGCATATCCACGCGGCTGAAGGCGTGCGATCAAATCCCCAAGAGATCCGACAAAACGGGTCAGGAAACTGCCCGGATCCATCGCCCCATCCCACGCGGCCGAACCACCGTCAAATGCATGGGGAACTTGATCCGTTAAAGCTGGGCCAACAATGGCGTCATCGTTACGCGACATTTGCGTATCGGCCCCGGACATATCCAAAGAGGCATCAGCGCCTCCCTCAAAAGGCTGGCTCCCAGAAGGTTGGGCCTCAGAGTTCTGGATCGGATAATCTGATGGTTGCAGCGAAGTCTGCGCAGCAGACCGCGAAGGCCGACCAGCAGGCGCCATGCGCGCCGCGTTTGTCGCGCCCGAAACATTCGATGCCGATACAGGCTGCCCAAACAAGGCCGCCATCACCACAGGCAAACGCGCAGGTGGGATCGCACATTCGAGATCCACCGGCCCGAAATCCCCTTCGCCCGTCAATTTAACGTGAATAAGTGCCGCCAAGGTTGGTGATACTCCTGATTTACGCCACCGGGATATCATACATTATGTACAACTACAAACATCATTTTTCATTTTATGTAAATAATTATACACATCTAATAAATAGATGGCGTACACATTTCCCCTCGACAACCTGCCCCACCCCACCGCACGATGAATTCAACTAAAAGAACGCATCCAAGATCGCCCAGTACGCGGCCCCAGCACGCGACCATCGCCACCAATACGCCCAAGGGAGAACATCCGAAAAATGACCCGCCTTTTGTTTCGTGAAGATGCCTATGCCAAAACCTGCACCGCGACCGTAACGGGGATTTCAGACCGCGGCGTCGCCCTTGATCAGACCGTATTTTACGCAACATCCGGCGGACAGGCCGGCGACATTGGCGCGCTTAAAACCACATCAGGCGCAAGCCTTCCGGTCGCCACAACGGTCAAGGACCGCGAAACAGGCACCCTTTTGCACATCATTGCCGATGGCCATGACCTGCCAGCCATCGGCGACAGCGTCGAAGCTGAACTTGACTGGGACAACAGACATCGTCTGATGCGTTATCACACATCCCTACATTTACTCTGTGCGGTGATCGACGGGGATGTGACCGGCGGCAACATTGCAGCCCACAAGGCACGACTTGATTTCAACCTGCCGGATGCGGTGCTTGATAAAGACGACATCACTGCAAAGCTCAATGAGCTGATCGCGCGCAACGCCGATGTCTATGACGGCGAAATCAGCATCGCAGAACTGAAAGCCAACCCCGAACTGGTCCGCACCATGTCGGTTCAGCCGCCGATGGATGGTCACTCCATCCGCACCGTCACCATCGAAGGCATTGATTTTCAGCCCTGCGGCGGCACGCACGTTAAAAACACATCGGAAATTGGCCGCGTTATTATTTCAAAGATCGAGAAAAAAGGCCGTCAGAACCGGCGCATTAATCTTGTTTTTGAGGAATAAGACACAACCGATTTCAGGCCGGATATTGCCAGCGCGGTATGGGCCCGTTACAAATTCACCTACAGGATCACTTTAAAAACAATCGATCCCCGGACCAACGGGGGTCACGCAATACCCACCATTGCCAATCGGAGCTTGTCCATGAACAACCCACTTTCCGATGCCCTGGTTTCCACCCAGTGGCTTGCGGATCACATCGACGCGCCGGACGTGCGCGTCGTTGACGCCAGCTATTACATGCCCGCCCAGAACAAAAATGCGCGCGACCTTTATAATGCGCAGCACATTCCCGGTGCGGTTTTCTTTGATATTGACGACATCGCCGCTGATGACAGCGCCCCCCTACCCCATATGATGCCAGACGCCATCAAGTTTTCCGCCAAAGTCCGCAAACTTGGCCTTGGCGATGGGGTACGCATTGTGGTGTATGCCCAGACCGGTGCCGCCATGGCCGCATGTCGGGCGTGGTGGATGCTACGCCACTTTGGCCATCAGGACGTTGTCGTTCTGGATGGCGGCCTGCCCAAATGGCTTACCGAAGGTCATCCGGTGACCGATGCGATCACCCCGCCGCACGAACGTCACTTTACCGCGCGCGCCAACAGTTTCTTGCTGCGCGAATATGATCAGGTGCTTTCAAACGTCACCAGCAAGCGCGAACAGATTGTCGATGCTCGTGCGGGCGAACGCTTCCGGGGTGAGGTCGACGACCCTTGGGGGAAATCAGGCCATATGCCCGGCGCGTTTAACCTGCCCTTTGATCAGCTGCTGAACGCAGACGGCACCTTTAAGGATGCAGACGAAATCAGTGCTGCATTTAAGGATGCCGGTATTGTTCTTGATCGCCCTGTGGTCGCAACCTGCGGGTCAGGCGTCACCGCCTGCGTGCTTGCAATGGGCGCTTACATCGCCGGTCATAAGCAAGTCGCCGTCTTTGACGGATCATGGGCACAATGGGCCACCACCGAAGACAGCCCGGTCACAACCGGCCCAACACAAAGCGAGACCCCATAAAGCAACGACATGAATTGCGGGCAGTTTCGCATGCATGTGCCAATCTGTTAGACTGACCCGCAATCATCGCCCATGGTTATTGACCGCTCTCAAGATATAGATACCGACTGGAATAAAAATGCCCGACCCGACGTCTTATCGCCCGAAACCGGATATAGCCGCAAATGCGGCCACCTCGGCGGGCGCAGATGACGGGACGGGCATTTTACTTGAACAGCTTAAAACCTCTTCGGATGATGATGTTGCAGCCATAACGCACCTTTGGATCGCCACCGGCCTGATCCCGGCAATCCGTGATGCCCGCAAAGACATCGAAAATTGCATCAATGCCAATCACGGCAGCTTGATCGTTGCCCGCCTGCCATCAGACCGCCAGATCATCGCCACCATGATGACCGGCCATGATGAGATATCTGGCTGGATTCATTATCTGGCGATTGCCGAATTCGTCCAAAGCCTTGGCCTTGGTCGTCAACTGGTGGAGCTGGCCGAAGACATCCTGCGTGTGTCCAATCTTGCTGAAGTTCGGGTCACAATCGAAACCCCTGAGATTGCTGACTTTTATGCAAAACTGGGCTATGAACCGATTACTGATGCCCCACAGATAAAGGCGCATGACGTTTTTCAAACAACCCTCATGTGCAAGAGGTTAACCCCATGACCCCATCCAATCCGCGCAAGCTTGACGTTGTTGTTAGCTTCCTTGAAATGCCCGCACCGCCCGAACGGGCCCCCGCCACCATCCCACCGGGAAAGGTCGCCATTGTGCGGGCCGAAAACCTGACACTGTCTTTTTACCGCTACTTATATGATACGGTTGGCGAACCGTGGCTCTGGTGGCAGCGCCGTTTAATGAGTGACGACGAACTCGGCCCGATTCTGGCCCTGCCTGAAACACATGTGTATGTTTTGTATGTTGCTGGTGTTCCGGCGGGCTTTGCCGAGCTTGATCTGGGCGACCTTGAAGAAAACGGCGTGATCGATCTGCATTACATGGGTTTGATCCCCGATTTCATCGGCAAGGGCTATGGCAAATACCTTTTAAACTGGGCGATTGATACCGCCTGGGGCCTTAAGCCGCGCCGCCTTACGGTAAATACCTGCACTTTGGATCATCCAAGCGCATTGGGGGCTTACCAAAAGGCTGGCTTTGTTGTATACGACCAGCGAACAGATATTGTTGACGATCCTCGCGATGTCGGGCTGATCCCGCCAATTGATCACCATGTTGATCATACTGGCAATCAGGACGGCGAAGCGCCCGACAGCGGAAGTGCCACAGAAAATGCAGATAATGCAAATTCTGACACTTTGATCGTTGACTTTCCCGAGCGCGCACGGTAACAAGCGCGCCTGAGTTTACCCAAGCCAGAGGATGATGACCCATGGCAGTGCCAAAGAAAAAAGTGACCAAGTCCCGTCAGGGCATGCGTCGCTCGCATGACAAGCTCGCCAAGGGCTCGTACCGCGAAGACAAAGAAACCGGCGAACTGCATCGCCCGCACCACATTGATCCGAACACCGGTATGTACCGTGGTCGTCAAGTGGTCGAGCCTAAGATGTAATTCCGTTCCAAAGGGCTTTTGCTCTTTGGCGGTTTGCGACGCTACAAAATTCCGCGCCATCCGTTTTTCGGATGGCGTCTGGTTTAAAAAGGGATGGAGCCCAACGGTTCCATCCCTTTTTATTTGTCTGATGATTTAGGTGTGCGGCGGTAACGCTTTAAAAACCATAACAAAACGGGCGGCACAGCCCCCTGTCCGCCCGCATATTCTTGTCGACGGCCCCGCACCCAAACCGGGCTATTTCATCCCGTCATTCCCGGTCCCACAAATAATCACACCAATCCGGCCCGGATCATTCACCCCCAAGCGGTCTTTCATAATCGCAGCCATCCCGGCCGCTGCGGAAAGCTCAACCGCAATGCCAAGCTCGCGCCAAAGCCAGCTTGCCGCCTGTTGCATTTCCTCATCCGAGACAAGCGCAATACGATCAACATTCTTACCGATCAAATCAACATTTAATGCCGATGATTGACGCGGCGCCAAACTGGTTGCGGCGGTATTGACCGTTGGCAGGGTCACGACCTCGCCGGCCTTTAAGCTTTCAAAAAGCGTTGCCGCCCCGGTCGGCTCCACCCCGATGATCCGAATGGCCGGGCGCAACAGTCGTGCTGCTGTTGCAACACCTGAAATCAACCCGCCACCGCCAATCGCAACAACGAGCGTATCAAGATCAGGTTGCTGCTCAAGCATCTCAAGCGCGATAGTGCTCTGCCCGGCAATCACCTTGGGATCAGCAAAGGGATGGATATAGGCCATGTTGCTTTGGCGTGCGTGATCCATTGCCGCCCGGTTGGCATCATCCCAGACCGCCCCGGTCAGTGCGACATCAACGCCCTGTGCGCGCAGCTTTTCGACTTTTGGCTTGGGCGTGTTGGTCGGCAGAAAGATTTTCACCGGAACACCCAAAGTTCGCGCCGCATAGATCACACCCATGCCGTGATTGCCACCCGATGCCGTGCACAACCCGTTGGCGCGCTTGTCTTCATCAAGGGCCAATGCAGCATTCATCGCCCCGCGCGCCTTGAACGATCCGGTGACCTGCATGTTTTCAAGCTTCAGAAACATTTCAGGCAGGCGGTCGGGTTTATCAAACACCGATTTGGACGCAAAATTGTCTGCCTTAAATACCGGGGTCAATCGCATATGACTGGAAATGGCGCGACGCGCGGCACGGAAATCCTGAAGTTCGATCACGAGGCCTCCTGACGGGAATGGCTTTGTCTGACGGGATGGTAAAATGCACGAAGGACCGGTTGGTCCGCGCATAAGAAATAACCCAGTTGGCTGATTTCACAATGGTGATGCGTGACAAAGCGGTGAAAAAGCCTTGAACGGTCGCGTTTGAGATGCTTTGTCTTATCCATAAACAATAAGGCCCACGCCCAAGGAGAAGCACCACCGATGTCAGGTCATCGCCCCCAGAAAACTGAAACTAAGCTGGTTCACGCCGGTCGCCGGTCCAGCCAATATCACGGCGTGGTCAACCCCCCCGTGCTACATGCCTCAACCATCCTGTTTGACAGCCTTGCCGAACTTGAAAAGGCCGGTGCATCGGCTCCGGGCAAAGTCACCTATGGCCGCCACGGCACGCCAACGCGATTTTTGCTCGAAGAAGCCGTTGCCGAACTTGAAGGCGGCTATGGCACGCTATGTGTATCATCGGGGGTTTCGGCAATCACCAATGCGATTTTGGCGTTTGTCAAACCGGGCGATCATATCCTGATTACCGACAGCACCTATTTCCCGACGCGCAATCTGTGCAACACCTTCCTGAAACGCTTTGGTGTTGAAACCGAATATTACGATCCAACCATTGGCGGCGATATTGCCGGACTTATCCGTGACAATACGGTTCTTGTCTGGTGCGAAAGCCCGGGGTCGCTGACCTTTGAAATGCAGGACATCCCCGCGATTGCCGCCGCAGCCCATGATCGTAGCGTCAAAGTCATGCTTGATAACACCTGGGCGTCCCCGATCCTGTGCCGCCCGTTCGACTTGGGCGTCGATGTGTCGGTTCAGGCTGGCACCAAATACATCGTTGGTCATTCCGATGTCATGATGGGTACGATTACCACCGCGACCGAGGAAGATTTGCTGACCATTAAAAAGCAGGTCCTGATTTCCGGCGACGCCATTGGTCCAGATGATTGCTATCTCGCACAGCGCGGCCTGCGCACCCTTGCCGTTCGGATGAAGCAACACCACACAAGCGGCCTTAAGGTTGCCAACTGGCTGCAAACCCGTTCCGAGGTCACCCGCGTCCTGCACCCGGCCCTGCCTGATCATCCCGGCCATGAAATCTGGAAACGTGATTTTAGTGGTGCGTGTGGCCTGTTTTCATTCGTCATGCAGCCGGTCGAGAAAAAGCAACTGGCCAATATGGTCGATAATATGGACCTGTTTGGCATGGGCTTTAGCTGGGGCGGGTTTGAAAGCCTGATTCTGCCATCCGACCCAACCAAAATCCGCACCGCCACCAAATGGGAAGACGACGGCCAACTGATCCGTCTGCATGTCGGACTTGAAGACCCCGATGATCTGATTGCCGATCTTGAGGCCGGGTTTGAACGGCTAAAGACGGCCTAGCTCAAACAGGCAAACCAACGACAAAGGCGACGCAGATCATGCTGCGTCGCCTTTGTCGTTTTAAAATATTGACCAAACCGTGGATGGACTTAATTTTCCAAAAATGTCACATCTAATTTTACACTGATACGTGCCTATCCAATAAACAATCAAATCAAACAATTAGGGGATGGTGGTTAAGAACTGCCACGTTCTTCACGAGTCCAAAATACGGACGACTGGCAACCTGTATCGCATCGCGTTTTCATGCATACAGAGGACACCAGATCGTGGTGGATACCCTCCGATGAGGCACTTAATGATCAAAGGCATACGTCAAACCCGGTTAGAAACAGCACGCTTTGATATCGGGGCGGCGTGCGTCGGGATGCTGGCCACCCTGCCGCAGGCGGTTGCCTATGGTCTAATCGCGTTTTACCCGCTCGGACCTCAGTGGGCATCCTTTGGCATTAGTGCAAGCATCGGAAGTGCCATTCTGTTTGGTATTATTAGCGGGATGTTTGGCGTTAACCCGTTTCTGGTATCAGGTCCGCGTGCCGTTACCGCACTTGTTCTGGCATCTGCAATCCAGATCGCCATTACACGTGGCAGCTCAGCCGGTGATGCTATCGTAATTGCCTTTGTCGCCGTTTTGGCCGCAGGTATATTTCAGTTTGTCGCAGGTCTGCTTCGTCTGGGGAATGCGGCGTCCTACATTCCGGCCCCCGTGTTGTCAGGTTTTGTAAATGCCTCCGCCCTTCTGGTGTTGATCAACACCCTCCCGACCGCACTTGGCAGTCTGACACCCGACATCACGGCCATTTTCGAACCTGACGACAACAGCATTCTTTTCTTTGCAATTGCCGTCAGCCTTACAACGATTTCGTTCCAGTTCATTGCTGCGCGCACCATTCGGTTTGTACCAGCTGCCATTGTCGGGTTGGTCGGCGGTACGGCCATTTATTATATTGGTGTCTCGATCTTCCCGCTTGCCAACGCCCCCCTGATCGGCACCATTGAGTTTTCCGAGATCTGGCGCATGCCCATCCTGATCAAAACAACACCGGTCTGGAATGAGCTGAGCCCAAACATCGACATCGTGATCACGAGCGCCCTGACCATCGGGTTGCTGTCGTCATTTGATACGGTGATTTCAAGCCGGGCAATTGACGCCAGAACCGCCGGGCATAGTGACGTAAATGCCGAACTGCGTCTCCACGGCCTTCTGAACATTCTCATGGGCTTTATCGGCTTCCTGCCCGGTTCCGGCACAATCAGCAGATCGGTTGCCATTCTGGATGCCGGCGCAAGATCACGCATCGCCAATTGGGCAAGCAGTCTCACACTCGCACTCAGCCTCTTGATCTTCGCCCCATTGGTCGCCGCCCTGCCGATCTGGGCAACAGCGGGCATGGTGATCGCGATTGCCATTCAGGCAATTGATCAACCAACCTTTATCAAGCTTTCGAAACTTGTCACCGGCAAATTCCCCTACCCAAGGGTCATTATCGGGGATGTACTCATCAGCCTGTTTGTCGTTGCCATTGCACTTCTTTTTAATCTGGCATCTGCCGTCTGCGTTGGCGTGTTGGTATCGGTGATTTTATTCGTTCTGGGTATGAGCAAAAATCCGGTCCGGCGCAGCTATCTTGGATCTCGTGTTCATGCGCATCGACAGCGTAAAGTCGCCATCGTTGAATGCCTTGAAAAAGAAGGCCATCGCATTGCCGTTCTTGAACTTCAGGGCGCACTATTTTTCGGATCATGCTCCCGGTTGCGCAGCACCGTCAGCCGTTACCTTGAAACCGGGATCGATTATCTCATCCTTGATTTTCGCCATGTCACGTCAATCGACAGCACCGGCTCCGAGGCCCTTCGCGCCATTCATCAACAATGTCTCGACGGTGGCAAACACCTGTTCCTAAGCTCCATTCAGCCGGAACGCAGATTGTCCCCGAACAAACAACGCTCTGAACCAAGCTCTAGCTCGTCCCCCGATCAACGCGATCACAGATTAAAGCCACGCTGGATCTGGTTAAACCTTGATGCGAACGGGGTTATCAAAGCGGTCAGCAAGGAGAACTTCTTTGCCGAAACCGATGCTGCCCTTGCTCATTGCGAAGAACTTTTGTTGCGCCGGTTCTGCGACAAACCTGATCGCGGCATTCACAGGGTTTTTGCCAAAAGTTTGCTGTTAAACGGCATGACGCGCGATCAAATCACAACACTTGGTCACAAAGCCCAACGTCAGCGTTTCAAAAAAGGCGACCTTGTTTTCCAGCAGGACGACACCTGCAATCGCGCCTATTTCCTGATTTACGGGCGTATGGATGTTGTGATCAACGTGCCGGGAACGGGTCGTCAAAAACGCATCAACACCATCACGGAAGGCACGCTGTTTGGCGAGGTCGCACTGCTTGATGGTGCGCCAAGATCGGCCACCATCGTCGCCACAACCGATGCTTTGTGTCTGTCACTTGATGGCACCGATTTCGCAGCCCTGCGACAGGACCATCAGGACATTGTCTCGCGCCTGTTGCTTAACCTTAATCGCATTCTGGCAAGCCGCCTGCGTCAGGCAAATATGATGATTTCAGAACTTGAACAGTGATCCCGCTCATCATGCCACGGCTCATCTGGTAACAGCGCCCAACCTCCTAGTTCCGGCGCAACCCCATCATCACGATCGAGCTGAGCACAAACAAACCGGCTGCTGAAATCACGATACTGGGGCCCGCGGGTGTATCGACATGCCATGACAGCGCAATACCGGCCATCACAGACGCCACGCCAAACACCGCCGCGCCAATCGCCATTTGTTCGGGCGTTCTGGCAAAGAACCGCGCACTGGCGGCAGGCACGATCAAAAGGGCTGTGATCAAAAGCACCCCGACAATCTTGATCGCCATGCCGATCACAAGCGCCATCAAAAGCATGAAAATAAGGCGTAACCGTTCAACCGGAATGCTTTCAGCTGCGGCAATTTCCGGGCTGACCGTGACCGCCAGCAACGGTCGCCACATCCAGATCAGTACCGCAATGGCAAAACTGCCGCCCGCGGCCAAAATCCAGATATCGGTCACATTGACCGCCAGAATATCACCAAACAGATAGGCCATAATATCAACAGCCACACCCTGCACGAATGCAAGTGCCACCATGCCAAGGGCCAGTGTCGAGTGCGCCAACATACCCAGCACCGTATCACTACCAATCCGTGATTGACGTTGCCCGATGGCAAGGATCAACGCACTGGCAAGGCACGTGGCAATCATGCCAAGTCGTACATCAACCCCGATCAGCAAACCAAGTGCAACACCCAGTAACGCCGAATGGGCCAGCATATCGCCAAAAAACGCCATCCGCCGCCAGACGATAAACGCGCCAAACGGCCCACAGACACAGGCCAGCAAGACGCCACCCGCCACTGCACGAAACAGGAAATCATCCATCATTTTGTGGTTTCTGCCTCTTGCTTCTGATGGTCATGATGATGATGCGAATGCCCGTGGTCATGGGAATGGTCATGGCCACAGTCGCCCACCACATGCCCCGACAAATCATGTTCATGATCATGTTCGTGGGTATAGATGCCAATGGCATCGGCCTCGCGCACGCCAAAAAGAGACCTGTATTCAGGATGCTGACGCACCGTGTCAGGGATGCCCGAACAGCACACATGGCGATTGAAACACACCACCTTGTCGGTTTTGGCCATCACCAGATGCAGATCATGGGAAATCATCAGGACCGCACAGTTCAGCTCCGCGCGGATGTCATCAATCAGCCGATAAAGCTCCGCCTGTCCGCTGACATCAACGCCCTGTGTCGGTTCGTCGAGAACCAGAAGTTCCGGGCGCAACAACAAGGCACGTGCCAGCATGACGCGTTGGGATTCTCCACCTGAAAGGCTGCTCATCTGCGCATCAATCACATGCGCGGCACCGACCTGCCCCAACACCGTTTCACAGGCACTGCGCGTAGCCGACCGCGTCAGGGTCAAAAACCGCTTTACGGTCATGGGCAAAACCTGATCAATCGCCAACTTTTGCGGCACATAACCAATACGAAGGCCGTTTTTGCGGATCACATCGCCGCTGTCAGGCTTTTGCAAACCCAGCAACGTTTTAACCAGCGTTGATTTACCCGCCCCATTGGGACCGATCAACGTCATGATTTCGCCAGCCTGAATGGACAGCGACACCTGATCAAGCACGCGCTCACTACCATACGAAAGGGTCAGTCCCCGACCCTCAATGAGTGGCGCAGTCATGGCAAAGCCCTTTGATTTCAACCGTGGTCGCCTGAATGGCAAAGCCCACATTGCCCGCGGCCTTGCGCACGGCATTGCTCATGTCTTCGTTGACTTCCTCGGCCACACGGCCGCACTCGGTACAAATGAAATACTGCCCCAGATGATCGCAATCTGGCCGGTCACAGCCGAAATAGGCATTTAGCGATTCAATCCGATGCACCAAGCCAAGGTCGGTCAAAAACTCCAGCGCCCGATACACGGTTGGCGGCTGCACGCGCTGTCCTTCGGACGTCAGCGCATCAAGCAACTCATAGGCCGTCACCGCCTTGTGCGATTGCCAGATCAAAGTAAAGACCTTGCGGCGCATGTCGGTAAACCGTGCACTTGCGTCGTCACAGACTTTCTCTGCCTGGGCAATTGCGCTATGTACGCATCTGTCGTGATCGTGGCCCTTTTTCGGGAAAAGATCGCTCATACTAGGTTTTCTCGCAGCATTGCCACTGTGGCCCTCTTTCGGTCATATTGGCAGCAGCCAAAAAGCCGTGGCATTTGTTGAAATGTTATAATATATCATTTTCTGCCGTGCCACGCCCAAAAAGTCAACCATCATCGACCGGAGCCCTTCATGACCACCGCCAATGAACAGATTGCCGATAAGCTGAAATACAATGAAAACGGCCTGATCCCGGCAATCGCCCAGCAACATGATACCGGCGAAGTCCTGATGATGGCATGGATGAACCGCGATGCCGTGCTTGAAACGCTTTCGACCGGTCGGGTGTGCTATTTCTCACGCTCGCGCGGCAAGCTGTGGCGTAAGGGCGAAAGTTCCGGCCAGATACAGACACTGGTTGATTTTCGCTATGACTGCGATCAGGACACGGTACTGGCACAGGTTGATCAGCTTGGCGTGGCCTGCCACACCGGGCGGCGCAACTGTTTCTATTTTGCCGCGCGCGATGGTGCGGAAGTCGTGATTTCCCAGCCGGAAGTCGCTGTCGATGAACTCTATGGCAAAAAGTGATCAAAACCAGTCCCATGGCTATTTCCAACGAACAAGTCGAACGCGTCGCCACCACGGTTATCACCGGCTTTCTCGGCAGCGGTAAAACCACCCTGCTTAATGCATTACTGACCCAAGACGGCATGGATAAAACTGCCGTCCTGATCAACGAGTTTGGTGATATCGGGCTGGACCATTTGCTGGTGCGCGAAATTTCCGAAGACGTTGTTTTACTTAATTCCGGCTGCATTTGCTGTTCAGTGCGCGGCGATCTGATTTCAGGTTTGCGTGATTTATTTGTCAAACGCACGCGCGGTGAAATCCCGCAGTTTGATCGCGTGATCATTGAAACTACCGGCCTTGCCGACCCCGCACCGATCCTGCACACGCTTATGACCGATCCCTTGCTAACGACCAAGTTCCGTCTTGATAGCGTGGTGACCACGGTGGATGCGGTGAACGGTGCACATCAGCTTGATCACCATCCCGAAAGTGTTAAGCAAGCCGCCGTTGCCGACCGTGTTCTTTTGACCAAGGCCGACCTTGCCGGCGAAACACACAGCAATACGCTGGCAACACGCCTGCGCGCCCTTAATCCCGCCGCACCGATTTATCCGGTTCACAACGGCAATATTGCCGCCGAAAAACTGTTTAATGCCGGGCTGTATGATCCAACGACCAAAAGCATGGACGTGCAGAAATGGCTGCGCGACGAAGCATATGATCATCACGGCGAAGAGGTGCATGACCATACGCACGACCACAAACATGACCATGACCACGAACACCATGGCCATAGCCACGCCAACGACGTAAACCGCCATGATGACCATATTCAATCGTTCTGCATCACCTTTGATGATCCGATCCACTGGGATGCCTTTGTCACCTGGGCCGAAATCTTTACCCAGATGCGCGGCGAAAGCCTTCTGCGGGTAAAGGGCATTTTAAATCTGGTTGGCGAAGACGCACCCGTCGCCATTCACGCCGTGCAGCATATCTTCCACCCGCCCGCAACCCTGCCCGCATGGCCAAGCGATGATCATCGATCAAAGATCGTCTTTATCACCAAGGACCTTGGCCCGCAGATCATTCGGGAATCGCTCTATCATTTGAATGCAGCCGTGGCCGAAACGGCGGAAAATGGCACGCCTGATTGATTTTCCCAAACGGATATAAATTCAGAGATTGAGCCACATCAAGGATATCACCCGCGCGTTCAGGCATCCTCATTTCTGGCTTGATACAGCCTCACTCTAAGTTCAGAACTTCAGGCGGCCGCGCGTTGGCCGCCCTTTTTTTTGTGTGAACTTTCTTTTTTTTGGCACAAGCCCATCCCCCTGCCGTCTTTGCCCGAAAGAACAGCCCGTTTCATCCAATCGTACAGGTTGCGATGATCTGGTTATGGACTAAATCAGGCGCATATCGGGATATTTGTCACCTCAAGGACAAATGACAGCACCCACAAACACAACAATCAAACCAAGGGGGTACACATATGATTTACCGGAACTGGCAGGGTAACAAGATTCCGGCCCTCGGATTTGGGACGTACGAGCTTGATAATGCTGCGGCCGCAAAGATGGTCGCCGAAGCCGCCAAAATTGGCTATCGCCATTTTGATACCGCCCAGATGTATCATAACGAAGAAGGCGTTGGTCAGGGCCTTAAGGCCTCAGGCCTTGCGCGCGACGATTATTTCTTAACGACCAAAATCTGGCCTGACGCCTTCCAAAGCGGCGATTTGCAAACCTCTGTCGTTGAATCATTGCGCAAACTTGACCTTGATCACGTTGACCTGCTGCTGCTGCACTGGCCAAACGAAGACGTTTCTCTTAGCGAAACCATCCCCGCCTTGAACGAGGTTAAAAACCTTGGCATGACGCGCCTGATCGGGATTTCAAACTTCCCGACCGTACTGGTGGATAAGGCGATTAACCTGACGAACGTCCCGCTGACGGTCAATCAGGTTGAATATCACCCCTATATCAATCAGACGAAGGTGCTTGAAAACGCGCATTCGCATGACATGCTGATGACGGCCTATTGCCCGATTGCACGTGGTGCTGTGCTCAAGGACGACGTTCTTACCGACATCGGGGCCAAACACGACAAGTCGGCTGTGCAGGTCACATTACGCTGGTTGATGCAACAGGATGGCGTCATGGCAATCCCGAAATCAGGATCGCCCAAAAATGCGGCGGCCAATTTCGATATCTTTGACTTCGAACTGACTGACGAAGAAATGACAAAAATCGATGAGCTGGCCAAACCCGACGGCCGCCTGATTGATCCAGACTTCGCACCCAAATGGGATGACGCGGCCTGATCGCGTCCTAACCATATATCCCCCAACACATAAAATTACCAAGACCGGCCTGAACTGGGCCGGTCTTTTGCGTTTATACTCAGTACACTGTCAGAAACCGGCGAAGAATACGGCACCATCGACGGCTGCTTGTTTCGCACCTGCGAACATCGTACCCTGATCACCATTCATCAGACAAAAGACAGTTCGCAGATCATGACCAAACCCACCGCACACACCGCCAACTCCGACGCCCCCAAAAAGGACGATATTTCCCATCGCCTGTATGAGGATGTCTTGGCCCTTCTGCTCGGCACCATGGTGGTCTCGCTTGGCGTAACACTCTATAGCGAAAGCGTTCTGGTCACGGGCAGTACCGCCGGCGCGGCCCTTTTGATCGAACATGCCACCGGGTTTAGCTTTGGCGTGATCTTCTTTGTCATCAACCTGCCGTTTTACTGGCTGGCCTATAAACGCATGGGGAAGGCATTTACGCTTAAAACCTTTGTCGCGGTCGGGTTGGTATCGATCTTTTCCAAACTGACCCCGATGATGGTCGATTTCACCATGCTCAACCCGATTTATGCGGCGGTTGCGGGCGGCGCGCTGATGGGAATTGGCCTCTTGATGCTGTTTCGTCACCGTGCAGGCCTTGGAGGGATCAACATCCTCGCCCTTTATCTACAGGAACATTTTGGCATCCGGGCGGGCTACGTGCAGCTTGCCATCGACATGATCATCCTGATCATCGCCTTCCTGACCCTGCCGTTTGATAAAGTCCTTCTGTCGATCTTAGGTGCCGTCGTCCTCAATCTGATCATCGCGATCAACCACCGTCCGGGGCGATATTTGGCGGCGCGGTAATACTTCACCACTAAAGATAGATTGGTAAATCGTCACGTAGAGTTCGTGAACATTAAGAATGCCACATAGATCGATAGGCACTCCTGTCGAGCGGCTTTTCTTTTTATCTGATTCGTGCGTAAATTTATCAATCAATAGCAATGCGAGGATGCTTCGATGGGAAACATACTTAAGATACTCGCCGTTCTCGAGATGGTTGCCGCAATCGCTTTGGCTATAATGACCAAAAATCACGGCCCACAAATGGCAGGATGCCAAGGTATTGAAGATATTCTGGCACGAATAGATTGCGAAGAAATGACAGCCGGAATTATGACTGGGCTAAGCAGCGGGATTGTCTACATTTTAGTTGGGGGAGCGGTAGGGGCAATCGTGCTTTACGCTTTAGGTCATATTGTCACGCTCGTCGAGGACATCCATCGACACTCGCTCGGCAAAAGTTAATCCCGAATGACACGACCGAAAAGTTTAGAATGCGACTTTCGCGGCTAAGGCAGACTGAAACCGTTCGCCTATTTGGCTGGCTAGATTGCCAGAGCCGACTTATGAGGTCTAATAAACATTATCAAAGATGGAATTGTTTGCTCGAGTTTGATCGTGACCCGATATAGGGGGGTGAACCATTCTGCATAGAGGGTGAAACGGGGAAAAGGGTCGGAGACGCCCGGAAATCAAAGAGTGCAGAGAAAATCCGGGCGAAATGGCTTTTTGCACAAAATGGTTTATTTCGAGCGTTTTATGCGCTCTTTTTTGCATAAAACGATCTGTTATTGGTCGAACAGGCCTCGCAATTCGGGAATAGGCGTGAAGCGATGGCCCACTTCATGAACTTCATCCATAGGGGAAAAACCGCAGATAATCGAGGCTTTGGACAAGTCGTTATAGACAAGAACACCGGGATTCTTACCTTCGACGCCAATGCTAAAACTGGATGAAGCCAAGCCGTTTCCTTGAAAGTCAGGATCGATCTCTGGCCTGCTTTTCAAATATACCGACATTGCCAAGGCTGACGTCCAGCCGTATTTTTCAAATCGCGCATCGTAATGTGTTTTGCCATCCCCCCAAGGGGTTCGAGGCTGGTCCAGATTGTCATTAAAGGTCAGAACAATCCTTTTAATGGATTTCTGATATTTTATGATACCGGAGCAACCATTCTCAGTTATTTCAGCAAATATTTTCAATGCCTTAGTTTGTTGCTCTGCACTTAACGTTGATTCATTGTCAAACTGCAAATGAATATCCGACAAAGCCAATGCGGATGTTGATGCAAGCATTGCAACGGCAAATGTGAATTTTCCAAACATGGGTTTTCCTACAAATTCCTGAATGTTCCAACAACACGGGCAAGGATTTTCATATTTGCCTTGTCGTGATCACTGATTTCCCAAGGGCTATAGGCCGGGTTGTCGCTTTGCACGACAATGCGACTGCCCTGACGCTCAAGCCTCTTGATAAACAGTTCCTCGCCAATGCGGAAAGTGTATATGCCATCCCCTTTATTGGATCGCGCATTTTCCGAGCGGTCAAGCAGGGCTACCCCTCCGTCTTCCAAAGATGGCTCCATACTGTCGCCGTTTATATAGATGCCGCAAGCATCCTTTGGGTTTACGCCAAGATGGTCCTTCAAATAGCTGACAGGCAGGCTGAGATAGCCGGAAACAACCTCCCCAAAGTTCATAGCCCCCCCGCCAGCCGACGCATGGACATCGAAAACAGGAACCGGCACGAAACCATTAGAATCCAGTGGCACAAGCGTCGCGTTGCCGGGCTCGGGTTGAGAATTCGTACTGGATGTTGGCATCGGCCCCTTACCAGTGGCAAGCCACTCAACTGATACACCACAAGCCTCAGAAACAGATACAATACTAGACCATTTTGGATCAGATGCTCCGCTGAGCCATTTTTTTACACCAGAAAGAGAAACACCAATCTCTTCAGCGAGCGTTTCTTGGGTGAACTTCCCCTTCATCGCCAATTTAAGGCGATCCGACAACTCCTTACGAAATCTCTCTTCTTTCGTTAGGTCTGCCATCATCTCTCTCGATCACTTAACAAAACAACTAACTCATTGATAACAAACGAAACGTCACTTAATTGCCCCTAAAAGGGGCTTTTAGTTTCGTTAGTGCCTATTTTCACTCTTGACGATAGCTACTTTTGTAACCATAGTCTCACCATTCGATGACGCTAACGACCAAAACAAACCGGCCATCAGGGTAGGGGCCGGTTGTGATCGAGGAGAGACTTATGGCGCACCGTGCCGACAAACGCCCGGAAGAAATCCGCTTCATGCTCAACCGCAAAGGCATGACCTTTGCCGATGTAGCGCGTGAATGCGATCTCCCCGAAAGCACTGTGCGGTCAGCGACCCGCAAACCGAGCATCGAGGGTGAATGGGCCATTGCCTACTTCCTCGATTTGCCTGCCAGCACAATCTGGCCATCCCGTTATGACAGCAAATCCGGTGAACGCTTCAAGCCTCAACCTGCTGCGAACTATACGGACTTTCCCCGCCTCGGTCACTGTCAAAAAGACATCGCGGCATGAACAACGCGCCATCTCCTGACATTCGTCTTCCCCTAATACACGCATTCGGACAGGTCGCTCATGGCTAAGGCACGCGGTGATAACAACACAATCGACTTACTGACGGAATGGAACCCACCGGAGGTCGCTGTTCGCTTTACGCAGCCCGAACGTGTTCGAGGCTCAAATTTTGCCCAGAGAATCAGCCGGGCAGTCTCGGAAGTCCTCAAGGATTGTGACAAATCCCGCGATGAAATCGCCGCTGCCATGTCTGAATATGCGGGCGAAGAAGTCACCAAAAACATGCTGGACGCATATGCCAGCATGGCCCGTGAAAGCCATACAATCACCCTTGAGCGTGCCTTTGCCCTCCTCCACGCGACAGGCGATGCCCGAATTTTCGGCATGGAATTGGAGAGGTTCGATTTTGCTGTAATTCAAGAACGCTACATTGGCGCTGTCGAAGACGCCATGATTGAAGATCAACGCGAACAATTGCGAAAATCTCAACTTGCTGCCCGCCGTCGTTGGAAGGGAGCAGCACGATGAAGGAATGGCTAACTGCTTCGGATATTGCAGACCTTGGTCTTGATGGTCTAGCCAAAAACAGGGTTAGCATATGGGAATATGCAAAAAAACGCGGCTGGTATAATGCAGAGGACAATGAGGGCCGTGCATTATCTCGTAAAAAGGCTGGCGCAGGGCAAGGGGTTGAGTTTCACATCTCCCTACTACCGAAGAAAGCCCGTAGGGATTACGCCCGCCGCCAATTGAGCTCACAACCCGACCTATTTGATGCACTCCCTGCACCCGTAACCACACCCGAAAAGACACGAAACGCCGACGACCTGAACGACTTCCAGCGCGACGTTATGAACGCCCGCGCTTCGCTCATTGCCTTGGTCAATGAACACACGCAGGTAATCGGACGCAATCAGGCACTTGATATGGTGGTTGAACTGGCAAAGGCTGGTCAGTTGCCGACTGATTTGCAAGAACTGGTTGGCATCGCCAACGCCAAAAGTGGTCGCCGCGTAAAGACCGCGAAAGGCGCACATAAGATATCGCGCCGCACCCTCTATCAATGGGTTCTTGATCACGAAAAAGGCGGCATTCTTGCCCTCGCCCCGACACCGGCGAATAAATCGGATTACGAAATCCCGGCATGGGCACCTGCCCTGATGCAGCTATGGGCCGATCCGCACAAGCCGTCGCTCACAGCGGTTCTGGAAGAACTACCAAGCACCCTGCCCGATGGCGTTGACATGCCATCCTATGATCAGGCGCGGCGCTTCCTTGCCAACAAGGTATCTGTTGTCGACAAGAACCGGGGCCGCATGGGGCCTCAGGCCCTTAAAAGCCTGCAAGCATTCACACGGCGCGATGTATCTGAGCTTTGGCCCGGCGCGGTGTACACCGCCGATGGCCATACATTCCGCGCCAAGATCGAGCACCCGTTTCACGGGCAACCATTCCAGCCGGAAATCACATTCACGATGGACGTTTTCACCCGCTATATCGTCGGGTGGTCGGTCGGGCTGGCAGAGAACTCCATTGGTGTCCTTGAAGCCCTGTCACACGCGGTTATCGAACGCGATGATGGTCGCCATAGCGCCCTGCCCCTGATCTTTTACACGGATAACGGCAGGGGCTTTAAGAACGAGATGTTCAGCTCAACCGCCATTGGTTTCTTTGATCGGTGGGGCATCACACAGAAAACCTCTTTGCCGTACAACTCACAGGCACGCGGGGTTATTGAACGCTTCAACCGCAATGTACGCCAATGGGCCAAAAAACTTGTCGCCTATAGCGGTTCGGAACTCGACAAGGAAGCGAAACGCTACATCGATCGCGCCCGTATTCAGGCCGCAAAAAAGAAGGTCAGAAGCCGGTTTGATGTGACGTGGGATGAATTCAGGGCGTTCATTCAAGAACAGATTGATACCTATAACAACAAGCCGCAATCCGGCCTGAAACGTGTTCGCGATCCTGAGACCAAAGTCAAACGGCATCAGACACCGGCAGAGGTTTGGGCAGAATGGCTTTCCGAAGGCGGTAAGACCCGCACCATCGCGGTATCAGAAGCCTCCGACTTGCTGCGCCCATATGACCGGCGCACGGTCGCCCGCTGCGAGGTCCGTATCCTCAACAATGTCTATTTCAGCCACGATCTTGAAGCCTACCACGGCCAAGAGGTTCTGGTTGGCTATGACATTCACGATGCCAACCGTGTCTGGGTCCGTGATTTTGAAATGCGCTTGCTGGCGGTCGCCGAACTGGATGCCAACGCCCGTCCTTATTTCGATGGCGACACCCTGCGCACAGCCCAGAGCAAGCAGGATCAGGTTCTTGCCGCCCGCACCAAAGGACGGCTGGGTCGTATCGAAGAAAAACGACAGGAAATCATTGCGGAGGCCCAAGGCCCGGCGCTTGAGGTCGAATATCAGCCAGCCGTTCCCATGGAAGATTTCCAGATCAAGGCTGCGGACGAAATGCTGGCCCGCATTGAACAGCCAAAGCCGGTTCTAACACAGGCTAACGGTCGGCCCGTTTTCAAAGACGATATCGAATGGGTGATGTGGCTTGAAGCCAACCCCGAACAAATCACTGAACAGGATCGTGCGGCTCTTTCAGAGCGGCTCGAAAAGGCTTCCTTCCGCCAGCTTCTGGCGATGGAAGAAATCGACCCCACGCGGATTGTTGGTCGCAAGGCCGCGTGAGGTCAATGAATGCCGCCGCAAAGCGGCACCACGAAGAGCAGAAAGGTTAATTATGCGTCTCAAGTTTGTAAACACGCAAAACGTCAAGAAGATGATGGCCGGTATGGCCGCGATTGAACAACGCGGTGCGGGTGAAGCCTGCCTCGTTGTTGTTGATGGCTCCCCCGGTCTCGGAAAAACCGAGAATGTCAGCTATCTGGCGGCACAGAATGCCAGTGCGTTTGTCCGGGCAAAGCGTGAATGGACGCCGAACTGGATGTTAGGCGAGTTGCTTGAAGCCTGCGGTGTTCGCGAGAAACCGGCATCCTTTGAACGTAAATACCGCCTTCTGATTGAAGCCTTGTCGATGCAGGCCAAAGCGGCAGAAGACAACGGCGAGATGTTCTTCGTCGGGGTCGATGAATGCGATTATATCGCCCGGTCAGAGAAGATGCTTTCGTCCATCCGCGATCTAAGCGACTTGGTCGAAGTCCCGTTTGTTCTGGTTGGCATGGGCAAGGTTCGCGATAGCCTGAAACGCTTCCCGCAGGTGACATCTCGTGTCGGTCAATATGTCCGTTTCGAGAAAATGACCATTGAAGACACCGAAAAGGTGGTGTGCGGCCTGTGCGAAGTCGAGGTTAAAGAAGACCTGATCGCGCTTTTGCATGACAAATCAAACGGGTATGTCCGCGAGGTCAAGGAAGGCATCGCGCATATCGAGCGGTTTGGCAAGATGCAGGGCAACACGGTAATCGGTGTTGCCGAAATGACCGGCCAAGTTCTTCTGAACGACCGTGAAACCTCCCGCCCGATCATCGTGCGAGGTGGAAAATGAGCAAGGGTCGCTCCCTCATTCAAGAAGCTGTGCGCGATCAATTGCCGCCACAAGCCTGCCTGACGATTGATGAACTGGATGCAGCATTAACTGAGCATTCACGACACAACATCGTAAAGGCAACGCTCAAGTTGATGAGCCGAGGCCTTCTCGAACGGGTTGAGCTTGGCTGCTATCAGCTAACCTCAAAAGGCATGGAAAGCCGGGCGAATGGCGAGGCCCTGACCAGTGGCCCGAATGCCCCGCTCACAGGCAAAGTAAGAAAACAGAAAGGCACCAATCTCCGCCTGCGGGTTTGGCGGGTGATGTCCGTCAAACAGAAGTTCACCATAGATGATCTTTTGAGTGTCACGGCCAAAGGCGAGGAAAAGAACGCCCGCAATAACGTTCAGAAGTATCTCAAACATCTGTGCCAAGCGGGGTACCTCCGCGAATTGCGCCGTGCCCCCGGTGAAGCACTAACCTCCAACGGTTTCAAACGATACCAGCTTATCCGTTACACCGGCCCTCAAGCGCCGGTCCTGCGCAAGGGCGGCATCTATGACCGCAACACGGGGGCACTCCATGAACGCGATCAGTGAACTCCCTGAATGGCGCATTCTTTTGGCCGAGGAAATCAAACGCACATCGGTCACGGATACCGCAAAACGCATCGGTTATGCCCGCTCGTCGGTGTCACTGGCCAATGGCGGAAAATACACCGCCAACACCGATCAGCTAGAGGCCCGCGTTCTCGAAGTTCTGGGCGGGCCGGAACCGACCTTCTACTGCCCGGCACAGGGCGCAAGCATCACAAAAAGCAACTGTGTGGAGTTTGCCGCACGGTCGATGCCAACGACCAGCCCGCGTGCCCTTCGTCAATGGCAAATCTGCCAATCCTGCGACCATCGGGAGGACTGCAACAATGCTGAGTGAAGACCTTTCCAACGTCACAAAGACCCTGTGTGACCATGCCGGTGCCAACGGCGGCAAGCTGTATCTGAGCCAACGCATGACAAACCTGCTGATCGACAATCTTGGCCTGCTTGCGCATGACCTTGGCCAATACGAAAAGTCGAACGGCCCGATTGGTGTCGGTGCGCCCAACATCGCAGCAATTCAGCGTGGCCTTGCCGCTGGCACGGTTGTCAGTCTTGCAGATCGACGCATGAGCAAGATGTGCAGCGCCTTCACACCGGACGATGGGGGGAACGCGGCATGAAGCAGTCAACCGCAACCGGTTCGGTCAAAGCGAAAGATGGCAGATTGACCGCCGTTCAAAGTCGCATCGGTTCATTCCTTTACGCGACATGGATCATGCCCCTGAAAGTCCGGTTAGAGAATGACACGCTGATCGTTGCAGCACCGAGCGCCATGCACGCCGATGCCGCCCGTAACCGCTTCGGCAACCAGCTCAAAGACGCATTCAAGGCCGCTGAATTACGGGTCTATGTGGATCGGAGTGAATGACCATGAAACGTGGAAATCCAATCACCCAATGGTGGCGTTACATGCGCCACATCTGGCTACCGCCCCGGAGGGACCGATGGTCCGCCATTACATCCCGGAAAAAGTAATCGATATCCCCGAACACCTAAGGAACGAAGACATGGAACATATCAAAGACATGACCAATCTAAACGAGGCCTTGCCGGTCGTGACCGTTCGCGATCAGCAGTATCTCGAAGACGCCAAAGGCAAGCTGATCCCGCTTTCACAAGTATCTGACGATCTGCGTTTGCGCGATGGTCTGGTCCGCGAAAAACTTAGCACGGTCGTAGGTCTGCAAAAGCAGCTTCGCGACTTCAAGATCGAAGTCATGGCAGACATTCAGGCTTTCATCCAGTTGTCTGCCGAGAAATACGGCGTGACGGTCGGCGGCACCAAAGGCAACGTCACCCTGACCACGGTCAAAGGCGACATGCGGATGATGCGGCAGGTATCTGAGAACCTTGCCTTTGATGAAAAATTGATCGCGGCCAAGGCCTTGATTGATGAGTGCATCATCGAATGGTCTGAAGGCTCCCGCCCGGAAATCCAGACGCTTGTGCAGGACGCTTTCCAGACCGATCAGCAAGGTAAGATCAGCACGGGCCGCGTCCTTGGCCTGCGCCGTCTCCAGATCGCAGACGAAAAGTGGAAACGCGCCATGGAGGCGATTTCAGACAGCATCCATGTGCAGGACACCAAAGCCTATGTCCGCTTCCAGAAACGCAATGAAACCACCGGCAAATGGGAAACCCTGCCGCTGGACATGGCCGCAGTGTGATGGAGGATCAAATGTCAAAAAACAAACCGCGCCTCGTGTTCCGCGTCGAACTGATCGACCACGAACTGATCTACGTCATCGCCCGACATGAAAAAGGCGCGTTGAGCGTTGCCATCCAGCACGGGTTCGAACCGGATCGCAGCCCATCGGCCAAACCCCGGCTTGTCGACAGCCTGTTCGCGGAACGGGCGATCAACCGCAAGAACCATGATCAGGAGGCAGCGTGACCCCGCAAGCAAAGCTGGAAATCGTTATGGAGCGCCTCCGCGAGAGCACGTGTGCTCTGGAAGCTGACCGTGCTCAGTTCCTTGATGCCGCTGCCGACAAGAACGGCAAAATCGAACATGAAACGGATGGCCGTCATCTGGCATGGATCGACAACATGATCGCGGAAAACAAGGCCGCATTAAACATTCAGGTCCAGCGCCGAAGAGTCGTTGGTTCCTGATGTGAAACCGGGGCCGACCCGAACCTGTTGCAAGTGCTTTTGGTTCGGCCCCGGTTACCTCCAAACATCCCCGTTACCCCGCTTGAAGGCAGGGTCGGGGTTTTGGGGTGACAGTCCTGCTCCAGAGTGGCAGGCGCTGAGTTTGGAAAAGAGCAAACAGAAAACGAGGAACCAAGAATGAAGATGTTCAAAGGTCATCTGAACCATAAGCAAATTCTTGCGGCCTGTGCCAAAGCGGGTTTCGACGTTGATACCTCCCGCTATGACGACGGCGGGGACTGGATCACGATCTTTGGCAAATTTGCCGATACAGACATCCGGATCATCTATTCAAGCTGGAACGGCAAGTTCATCGGAAAATCACCGGAAGGTGCCGTTTTCAGCGAGGCTAGCGAACGTCTCGAAGGCACCGACTGGTATGACGCGATTATGGATTTTCTCTATATCGCCGCCGACGAACAAGCCGCCTGACATCTTGCTCCACGAATACAAACAAGGAACCAAAGCATGACGGAAGTAGGAGGCATCGCCGCAGATCAACTCGCCTCATATGTCGAGCGGATCGAACGGATTGAAGAAGAAAAGGCCAACCTGATGGCTGACATCAAGGAAGTTTACGGCGAAGCCAAAGCCCTTGGCTATGACGTGAAAATCCTGCGCCAGATTATCAGCCTGCGCAAAATCGAGGACCACGAACGAACCGAAAAAGAGCAAATCCTCGAAGTCTACAAACGTGCGCTGGGGATGTCCTGAACCATGCAGAAAACCGTTTCACAAACCCCGAACGCCGAGAAAGCACTGAACGATCTTTCAGTGCTGGCAGCGGGGTTTGTGCGCGGTTGCCGCAATCCCAAGCGCAAGCAGCACATTCTCGAAACCATCCGCCAAGCGAACCAAGCGTTGAGAACCGGGGAAGCTATGCAAAATAGCCTGCAAATTCCCACCGATCCTGAACAGTTGATTCGCGCCTACCTCGATGCCAACGGCGATTGGCGGTCTCTTGTGGCCGCAATTAACCGCATGGCGTTAGAGGGCGCAACCCGGAGGCAACAATGACCCGCGAGACCAAATGCCCTGCCTGTGAAGGTGAAGGATGGCTGTGGATATGGCCCTGCGATGTTTGTGACGGCGATGGGAAGGCCCGCGAAAGCGATGATGGAGATCAGGACAGTGAGTAACGAACTCGCCAAACACTTTGCCAGCATCCGCCCGGTTGGTGGTTTTCCCGTCATCCTTGCGGACTTCCCGTGGGACTTCAAGAACTGGTCGGCGCTTGGCGAGGCAAAGAATGCCAAGGCGCACTATGACTGCATGAGCATCGAAGAGATCAAAGAGTTTCCCTTGGCCAATCTGGCGGCAAAGGATTGCGTGCTTTTGATGTGGGTGACATGGCCGCTCATGCCGCACTGGAACCCGGTCATCGAAGCCCTTGGCTTTAAGTACGCGGCGCTGGGATGGGAATGGCGGAAGTTCAATCCCAAAACCGGCAAGTATGCCTTTGGTGGCGGGTATGGCACGCGCAAGAACCTTGAACCCTGCCTGATGTGTACGCGGGGCAACCCATCCCTGAAATCGGAACTGCCAGACGACCTGTTTGGCATGGGCCGCGTTCCAGAAGGTGTGCGTTCGGTGCGCGACTGGATCGAATGGTGGCCGGACGATGAAATCCGCGCCGCGTCACGGGAACATTCCCGCAAGCCCGATGAACAATATGCCCGGATCGAAACGATGTTCGATGGTCCTTACATCGAACTGTTTGCCCGCCAGCGTCGTGAAGGCTGGGCCGCATGGGGCAATCAGGTCGACAAATTTGGAGAGGCAGCATGACGTTCCAGTTTCCCAGAGTTGCACTGAGCATTCGTCAGCCATGGCCACATCACATTCTTTTTGATGGCAAGCCGGTCGAAAACCGTTCTTGGCCAACCCGGTTTCGTGGATCGTTTCTGATCCATGCCAGCGCCACCTTCGACGGAAAGGCTGCGGAACGCCGGGAGTTTATCGCCGAGCATCCAGACAGCCCGCTCGGCGGCATTATCGGAATGGCGACGATCACAGATTGCGTCACATCGATGCGTAGCGAGTGGTTTTTCGGTCCTTACGGATTTGTCCTGGTCAACGCGACACCGCTTGAGTTCGTACCCTGCAAAGGAAAACTCGGTTTCTTCACCCCTGATATCGATTTCAGCCTTCTGAAAGTGAGGGTGTCATGACTTGGGGACAGAGAGCCAGCACCATCATCTGGGATTTGCACAACCGGATTCCGAAAGATGCGACCTACAAAGAGCGCAAGAAGGCAATTCAGGACGCCTATCCGTGGGGCACCAGAAGCGGTTGGCCATACAAGGCATGGCTTAGAGAGCAGCGGATCTATCTCGCCCGATATGTGCCGAAAGATGAAGTCGCCAAGAAACTGCCCCCTACGCCGTTGGAACGAATGATCGCCAAGGCAAAACGACGCACACAGAAGGGTCAATAAAATGTCTGATCAAACCAAATGGCAGAAAATCGAAGATACGCTCAAAGGCGTTTTCGGAAAGATCAAGGTGCAGGCTGATGGCTATGAGTTGACACTCACCAAAAGCATTGATCGTGAACGCCTTGTAACTTTGGTTCACGTAAATGGCGAAATACAAGGAAAATGGTTCAGCGCAAGGAACGGGAAACCGCTCTACCCGGAAGCTCGATTTTGGTTCCCGATGCGCCGCAGGGCATGGCCTATCAAAAAACACTCCGAACTCAAAAAGGCTTTTGGAAAAAGGGAAGCTGATCAGATGACTGCGCTGGAAACCGTGTGTTTCTCTCCAATGTGGACCAGCCCTCGGTCACTGATCGCGCACCTGAAAAAGAACTTCCCAGAGTTGGAAATTGTGGAGGATAGCAATGTCTAAATCCCCCACATGGCAAAGCCTCAACCGTCAAATCCGGGCTGCTGAAAAGGAGCGTGGCATTGACCGTGATGCACATGAGGCATTGGTGCTGCAAGTCACCGGCAAAACCAGCCTTGGCGACTGCACAGATTCGGAAATGCGCAAGATCGTCGCGCATCTGAACGGCACCCGTGTCGGGTTCAAACCATCAGCCAAAGGGTATGTCCGCAAGATTTGGGCACTGTGGGGCAGTCTCAAGAAAGCCGGGGCGCTCAGTGCGACCGACACAGATGCCGCCTTGCTGGTTTTCGTCAATAAACACCTCGACGGTCGTCAGTTTGCCAACATTCGGCAACTGGACTGGCTGACCTATGACGAAGCTGCCCCGGTGATCGAAGCGCTTAAGGATTGGGATCGCCGCGTGAAAACCGGAGGTGCTGACTGACATGCCGGAAATCGGATCGACATACGGGATTGAGGACGTTGCGAAACTGGTTTCGCAACGTGCTGCCATGCGCCTTGTCGAAACCTTCCCCGGTACCATCCTCTATATTCCGAAAAAAGTAACGGAAAACCATGAGTTGCTGGTCATCGGCGAGGAAGATGCGCAGGCGATTTCGCTGGAATTTGGCGGTAATCACATCACCGTTCCGATGTCCTTTATCAGCCCGCGGAAACGTCGCCTCTTGATTTACCGTCTCGCATCCGAGAATATGAGCCGCCGTCAAATTGCCCTGCGCACAGGATGCACCGAACGCCGCGTGTATCAAATCCTGAGCGATGCAGGCTGGACCGATGACCGTCAAACCTCTCTTTTTGATGATATTTCGGCATCTACCCTGAAATTTTCAGACTAATTTTTATCAGTCTGTCGAGCGACCTTCAATGCAACCGAACATTACCGCTTGCATTGAGGCCCTCAAATGTCCCCGCTTTCACCAGATGAACTGAACCAGCGCCTTTCGACGCATTTCACGCTTCGTGAAGCGGTCAAATCGAATGTCGCCATGCGTCACGGGATCGACAACACCCCTCCGCTTGAGCTGATCCCGGCAATGGTCCGTGTTGCCGAACATATTCTTGAACCGGTGCGGGCGCAGTTTCGCGCCCCCATCGTCCCGTCGAGCTTCTATCGGTGCCCGGCACTCAACACCGCAGTCGGCAGCACAAATCCGAACAGCCAGCACACCAAGGGAGAGGCTGTTGATTTCGAGATTGCCGGTTTCACCAATTACGAGATCGCTAAATGGATCTCCGAGAACCTCGATTTCGATCAGTTGATCCTTGAATGCTATGTGCCGGGCGACCCTTCGTCGGGCTGGGTGCATGTTTCCTATGCCAGCATTTCAGAAAACCGCCGTGAAATCCTACATTACAACGGCAAATTCTATGCACCGGGGCTGTCATGATCGGATCATTGCTCATGGCCGCCCCTGCCTTGTTTAAAGGGGCACAGGCAATCTATAGCGCTGTCACCGGTGATGAACCGGCTGAAACACCAGAAGATCTTTCCAGCCAAGTCGAAGCATTGCCCCCAGAACAACGTGCGCGGGTTATCGAAGGGGTCGTCAAACTTCAGTCGCTTGATACCCAACGTTTCATGGCCTTGACTGACGGCCCTGCCGAAAAGGTCCGTGCAACCGCCCGACCACAAATCGCCATGCAGGCAATGGGGGTTATTCGCCTGTTCGGCTTTGCAATCAGCGCCCTGTTCTTCCTAGCCATCTTTGATTGGGCCTTGAAACTCGGCGGTTTCTATTTCGGGTTTGCCCTGCCGGGGTTCTCTGTTTGGGAAAGTCTTGCCGATGCAGCGCCGGTTGCCGAACTGATCTGGGCTCCTGCACTTGGCGCATTCTGGGCCTGTGTCTCGATCATCAAGAAATACATGGGTTGCCGCGAACGCGATAAGGCAATCGAAGCCGAAATCCGGGCGGGTCGCCCACTTAACTCCACCAATGCAACCGTCACGGCGGCGGCTGAAGGCGTGGCCGGGATCATCCACGCATTCAAGAAAAAATAACGTTCGGCCACGCCGGACAAATCAAAAGGAAAGAGGTCTCAAGTGGTCGATGATGTGAGCTATCAGTTGGGTGAAATCAAAGGGCTCCTGCAAGGTATCAGCCAGAACGTTTCCGACTTGTCAGGAAAAGTCGACGGAATGGACGGTCGCCTGCGCAATGTCGAAAAGCGGGCGGCGATTAACGGTGCGCTTTCAGGCGGTGTGATCAGTGCGGCGATTGCCGGTGTAGTGGCAGGCTTCAAAGCAAGTAGCGGGGGCGTGTAATGGCGCATGCGCCCGAGATCAAAACCCGCGCACGCGCCCTTTACGTTTTCGACCGCTATGATCTGACCAAGGTGGCCGAACGCATCGGCGTTTCTGTCGGGACTGTTCGACGCTGGAAATCTCAGGCCGGTGCCGAAGGCGATTGCTGGGATCGATCCAGAACCGCTGCCAGCATGGCCAGCACCGGCACGGACAACATGGTCACGATGCTGGTTGAGGATTATGTGCAACTGCATCTGGCGGTGATTGAGGATTTGAAAACCGCCAAGGACATCAAACCAATGGACAAGGCCGAAGCCCTTGCCGGTCTGGCCGATGCCTTCAACAAGACAATCAACGCCGCCGGTCGCGCATCCCCGAAAATCTCCGAACTGGCTGTTGCCCAGGACGTTATCAAACGCCTTGGCGATTATGTTGCAGCCCAGTTCCCGCAGCACGGCGAAGCCTTTGTCGAAATCCTGCAACCTTTCGGTGGGGAGCTGAGTGCGGTTTATGGCTAGACGCGAACGCCTTACCCCCAAGCAGTTCGAAAAATCCCTTGCGGAATACCGCGAGGGCTTTGTGCGTAATCTGGAAGCCCGCTGTTCGGGTTTCGATCCAGACCCCGTCGCGTCAGAACGCCGCCGCGACAAAGGCCGTAAGGATTTCGAGTATTTCGCCCGCACCTATTTCCCACATTATATTCGCGGCAAGAAAGACAAGAAAACCGGCAAGGAAAAGCCGATCAATCTCAGCGAACTGCATCAGTATTTTTGCAAACGATTTCCCGAGATTGTCGAAGATGACGAAGGTGTCAGCGAAGTGGTCGCCGCACCACGCGGCGAAGCAAAATCAACCTATTGCCTGATCTTTGCCGTGTGGTGCACGGTCTACGAACTGAAGCACTACATGCTCTACATCATGGACGTGTTCGAGCAGGCATCGGTCGTGATCGAAGCGTTCAAGGTGGAGATGGAGGGCAACCCCCGTCTGAGGAACGATTTCCCCAAAGCCACCGGCCAAGGCCCGGTATGGCAAGCTGGTGTCTGCGTGACGAACAACAATGTCAAGTTTCATGCACGCGGTGCAGGCCAGCGTGTTCGCGGCCTGAAGCATGGGCCGTATCGCCCCGACCTTGGTTTCCTTGACGATATCGAAAACGATGAGAACGTCCGCACCCCGGAACAACGGGACAAGCTGGAAAGCTGGCTCGACAAGGGTGTCGAGAACCTTGGTGAAGCCGGGGAAAAGTTCGACATTTTCTATGTCGGCACCGTGTTGCACTATGATTCGGTTCTGGTCCGCAAAATGAAGAACGCCATGTGGCGTGCCGTCAAGTTCCAGTCAATTATCCGTTGGCCCGACCGCATGGACCTTTGGGACAAGTGGGAAGAAATTTTACTCAACAAGGGCAAGAAGGAAGCCCGAGATTTCTATGCAAAACACCGCGCCAAAATGGATCAGGGTTCCGTCGTCAGTTGGCCGCAGAAGCGCCCGCTTCTGTTCCTCATGGAACTACGCGCCAAAATCAAGCACGGCCCATTCTCTGCCGAACAACAAAACGAAGCGATTGACGAAAACGCCTCGTTCCAGTCCTTCACCTATTGGGTGCAGTTCGAGCCGGATTGGGTCTATTTCGGTGCATGCGACCCGTCTCTTGGCAAGAAGGGCAAGGGTCGCGATCCGTCTGCAATTCTTGTTGGTGGGTATGATCGCCGCGAAGGTCAACTCGCCGTTATTGAGGCATCAATTCGCAAGCGCGTCCCCAAGGTCATCATCAGCAACATCATCGAGCTTCAGAAGAAATATCGCTGCATCGCGTGGGGTATCGAAACGGTTCAGTTTCAGGAATTCCTGCGTACCCAGTTGATTGATGAAGCACTCCGCCAGCACGTCATGCTCAACGGTGTTCCAATCAATCAAAGCACCGATAAGGATTTGCGGATCGAAAGCCTTCAGGTGCCGATTTCGGACGGTCGGATCAAACTGCATCCAAGCCAGCGGACCCTTATCACCCAGCTTGAGCAATGGCCGAATGGCGATCACGACGATGGGCCGGACGGGCTTGAAATGCTTTGGAACCTTGCTGTGACCTATTCCAGTCCGCTTGATATGCGGACATCGGGAAATCGCGCATCGCATCACGCATTCGGGCAACAGCATTCAAGCATTTCGGTAAATGGCGAATACGGCGCGGCCTCTGGTGCGCTCAACTGGCGAGGCTGGTAAAATGGCAAAAAAGAACAAGAAACAGGCGAAGGCGCAAAAACCGGTCGTGACCGAAGTCGCAGGCGTTAAAAGCGATCTCGCATTGGCAGCACTTGTCGATGAAATCACCACGCCGAACGATACAATCCTCAAAAGTATCGGTGGTCGCTATGAGGAATACAAAGCGCTCCTGCGCGATGATCAGGTCAAGGCCGCGTTCAGCCAGCGTCTGGACGCGATGGTCGCCAAGGAAATCATTGTCGAGCCGGGCGGTGATTCCCCAGCCGACAAGAAAGCCGCTGAATTTATCAAGTCTCAGCTTGAAGCCATCGATTTCGATGCCGCGTGCCGCAAGATGGCGCATGCGCAATTCTATGGCTATTCCGTTGCCGAAGTCCTGTGGGCTTTCGATGGTGCGCAGGTCGTCATTGACGGGATCAAGGTGCGCAAATTTGACCGTTTCCGGTTTGACGGTGCTGGCCGGTTGCGCCTGATCACCAAAACCAGCCCCAAGGGCGAATTTATGCCCGAGCGCAAGTTCTGGGTTTCGACGGTTGAGACCGATAACGACGATGATCCCTATGGGCTTGGCCTCGCCCACTTCCTGTACTGGCCGGTTTACCTCAAACGTAATGGCTTGCGCTTCTGGGCCGTGGCGTTGGAAAAGTTCGGCATGCCGACCGCTGTTGGCAAACATCACCCCGGCGCAAGTGAGGCCGATGTCAGCAATCTTCTGAGCCTGTTATCGGCCATCCATGGTCAGGCGGCTGTCACTGTGCCGGACGGGCAGGAAATCAGCTTGCTCGAAGCGGTGCGAACTTCTGGCGGGGATCACAAGGAATTCGTTGCTTACCTTGATGCCATGATTGCCAAAGTGATCGTTGGCCAGACATCGACAACCGATACCGGGTCTTTTCGTGGCACGGCCAATGTTCACAAGGATGTTCGTGACGAAATCATCAAGGCCGATACCGATCTTCTGTGCGGAACGTTCAATAGCGGGCCGGTTCGATGGTTGACGGAATGGAACTTTCCCGGCGCAAAACCACCGCGTGTCTGGCGCGTGCTTGACGATAACGAGGATCTCGACAACCGGGTCAAGCGGGACAAAGAAATCTATGAAATGGGCTTTGAGCCCGACCTTGATTACATCACCTCGACCTATGGCGGAAAGTGGACAAAACGGAATGCTCAGACCAAACCAAACGGGCAGCAAAGCACAGACTTTGCCGAGAGCAATCCCGATGCCATCGACCGGGCTGTTGTAGACGAACTAGCAGACTGGCAACCGATGATGGACCCGGTGCTGCAACCGATCCTTGATCTGGTTGAAGGGGCTGCATCCTTTGAGGAGATCAAGGCACGTCTTCCCGAGATTTATGGCGACATGGATGTCTCTAAAGTGCGTGAAACCCTGTCGCGCCTGACCTTCGCCACCGAAGTTGCAACCCGCGCCGGAGCGGACCTTGATGGCGACGATTGATCTTGAAGCCGTCGCCCCCGAGGCGGCAATCAAATCTTTTGAGCGCAAGGGCCTCGAAATCTCGTTCGACTGGCGCGATGTTGATGCCGATGAACATGCCCGTAACTTCACCGTGGCCAAGGGCATGCGCCTTGATGTGCTGACCGATTTTCAAGGGGCAATGGCAAATGCCAACCGGAACGGCACCACGCTAGAGCAGTTTAAAAAAGACCTGATACCAACGCTGCAAGCAAAGGGCTGGTGGGGCAAGCAGTTAATGTCCGATCCCCTGACCGGCGAGGATCGTCTGGTACAGTTGGGATCACCCCACCGGCTGCGCACGATCTTTGATGTCAACTTGCGGGCATCCTATGCGGCAGGTAAATGGAAACGCGCCAAGGACATGGCCGGGCGCGTCCAGTCGCAGAGCGGCCAAAAGGTCTATTTGCGCTATGTATCGGTTCGGGACGATCAGACACGGCCCGCACATGCAAATCTGCATGGTACCGTTCTCCCGCTGGATCATCCCTTCTGGGATACGCATTACCCGCCAAACGGCTGGGGATGCCGTTGCACCATCCAGATCATGACCGAACGGCAGGTCAAGCGCATGGGATACGAGGTCTCACCCGATCCCGAAGTAAAAACCCGTGAATGGTTCAATGCCCGTACCGGTGAGGTGTCAAACATCCCCAAGGGTATCGATCCGGGCTGGAGCCACAATGTCGGCAAGTCGGCAACCCGCGCAGAAGCCGGGCGGGTCTTTGCCGAAAAGCTGCGTTCGGCCCCGCCTGATATCGCGGCCCTGGCATTGAAATCTGACCCGGATGTGGTTGCTGAAATTCAGAACAGTTACGGCTTGTTCTTCGATGACGTTGTCGCCGCCGGAAAGGGACGCGGGGAACGTCGCGTTATCGGCGCGTTCTCTCCGCGCACAGTCGAACGCCTGAGCGACTTCGACCAGTTTCCCGAGAATGCTGCCATCACCATTGGCGACAAGGACGTGTTGCATCTGCTCCGGGACGCCAAGAAAACCCGCAAACAAACATTGTCGGAATCATTCGTGCGCAACCTGCCAACCGAACTGGCCAATGCCAAGGCGGTGCTCTTTGATACCGAAGACCCCGCACTGATCTACGTGTTCGATGCCCAAGGAACCCGCAAAGGAAAGCTTGTGGTCAGGATTGACTATTATCAACGTGTTCGGGGGGCTGATGGCAAGCGCCGTGACATTCGGGTGAATGCCGCAAGAACGGCAGGAGTTGTTCAACCTGAAAATCTGCGTGACCAGCGATACAAGCTGCTTGATGGAGAGCTGTAAGGAAGAAATACGGTTGCCGTCCCTTACGTGACATGGGCATTGCTGCTACTGGCCCGAAGGTCAGCACTCTGGGCTCACGAATTCCACCAGAATTTCCGACAACCGCAATTCGGATACTACCATTCCCCGTGTCAAAAATGAAGAGGCCGTATTTTTAGCCGCCTGATGCGATCACATAGATGTCAGGCGCGGTTATCGCGGGCAATACTATCAAAGGCCGTTAGACCCCCGTTAGACTTCCGACAAGGCCGTATCGTTACGCGCAATACACCCGTATCTCTCTTGACGCTACCCCTGAAATAATTCACGCTCCCTTCGCTTCACATCGAAAAAACGGCAGTTCCCCTGAAATTTTCAGACTAATTTTCCCGTTTTGATACCGCGATAGTGACCTCTCCAACGAACGGAGAGCGACGTGAAGCGAATTCCCCTTTTCAAACCCGGCACCCATACGGCCATGACCGGCCAGACGATCTCGTTTGGCGAGAGCGATCTTGCGGCATCCGCGTCCGCGTATGACCCGACCCTGCATGAAAGCCCGCTTGTCGTCGGTCATCCGAAAACCGACGCCCCCGCCTATGGCTGGGTCAAAGGCCTTGAATTCTCCGATGGTGAACTTGTCGCCATCCCGCATCAGGTGAATGCCGATTTCGCCGAACTGGTCGCAAGCCATGCATACAAGAAAATCTCGGCATCCTTCTATCAGCCCAATCAGCCCGGAAACCCAACACCGGGGAAATACTATCTCCGCCATGTAGGTTTTCTTGGTGCGCAACCACCTGCCGTCAAAGGCCTGCGTCCGGTGGAGTTTGCCGACGATAGCGACGATGGGTTTGTCACCATCGAATTTGGCGAGATCGAACAGCGTTCGATTGCCCGGATGTTCCGGGGCCTCCGCGACTTCCTGATCGAGAAATATGGACAGGAAGATGCCGACAGAGCCTTGCCCAGTTGGGAAGTAGATCACGCTGCTGAACAGGCTGCCCAGCCGGAACCTGAAACGGCAACACCCTCACCGGCCTTTTCCGAAACGCCGGAACTTTCCCCCTCTCCGAAACCTGCACCAATGCCTAAGGAGGACACGGTGACCGATGAAGAATTGAAAGCACGCGAGGCGGAAATTGCCAAGCGTGAGGCCAGTTTTGCCGAAACGCAGGCACGCGCCAGTGCAGTCGAATTTGCAGATGGTTTGATCCGTGACGGCAAACTTGTGCCGGCACAAAAAGATCAGGTCGTTTCCCTTGTCACGCATCTGGACGTGAATGCCGAAGGCGAAATCAGCTTTGCCGAGGGCACCCCGGCGGTTGCGCCGGTCGATGCGCTTAAGGCCGTTCTGGGTGCTGCACCCAAGGCCGTCGATTTCTCCGAACATTCCGCTGCCGATGCTGATGGTAGCGAAAGTGTCAATTTCTCCGATCCCGTTCAGTTGGCCAGCGCGGCAACCGCCTATCGCTCCGAGCAGTCGGCCAAAGGGATCACGGTCAGCCATTCGCAGGCTGTTCGTCATGTCCAGAAGGAAGCCGGTAAATGAGCACCCTTGGTACCATCAAGAACTTCACCAGCGCCGGGGCGATTGCGCCATATCGCATTGTTGCGGCTGGCGCATCTGACGGCATTGTCAAACAGGCAACTGCCGCGACCGACAAGCTGCTGGGTTGCACCGGGATCGGTCGTGTCGATGCCGCTGACAAGCGCATCGATGTTTGTCTCGACGGCCCCCAGAAAATCGAATTCGGCGGTGATGTCGAGTTTGGCGATCCGCTGACCAGCGATGCAGATGGTCGTGCTGTTGTGGCCGAACCGGCTGCGGGCGCAAATGCCCGCGTTGTCGGCACCGCTCTTGAAAGTGGTGGCCTTGGTGTGATCGGCGACGTTCACATTGTTCCTTCCACCCTTCAGGGCTGATTGACAGACCCGCACTCAGGAGTTTCGTTTTATGACAACCGGACAGTTTGAGGTCGATCCGACCCTGACCGCGATTGCGATTTCGTACAGCAATCCGACCTATGCGCTGATTGCCGATATGGTTTTGCCGCGTGTGACCGTTCCTGCCCGCAAATTCTCTTGGCAGGAATATGACCTTGCTGATGGTTACAGCGTGCCGAACACTCATGTTGGCCCACGTTCTGCCCCGAACCGTGTCGAGATCGAGGGTGCCAAGAAGAATGACGAAGTTATCGACTTCGGCATTGATATCCCGCTTGACAATCCGACCATCGAAGAAGCCGAAAAGGCAGGATACAACCCGCGTGACCGCGCAACTGAACGTGCAACCAACATTGTCATGCTTGGCCGCGAAGTTCGTGTTGCCGGTTTGATTTCGAACGCGGCCAACTATCCTGCTGCGCTGGTAAAGGCGCTCTCGGGCACATCGATGTTCACCGACGGCACGTCTGATCCGATCAAGGAAATCTCGGACATGCTGGATGAATGTCTTGTGCGTCCCAACCAGCTTACCCTTGGCCAGACCGCGTGGTCAGCCCTTCGCCAGCATCCGAAAATCGTCAAGGCTACCAACCGCAATTCCGGCGATGCCGGTGCAGCGGCCAAGGAAGCCGTCGCAGAGCTTTTTGAAGTTCAAAAGGTTCTCGTTGGGGCGTCACGTGTGAACACCACGAAACCGGGCGAAACCCCGGTTATCGAACGCGCATGGGGCAGCATCGTTTCTGGCCAGTTCATTGACGAAAGCGCCGACACCACGGGTGGCATCACCTTTGGCATGACGGCACAGCACGGCACCAAGGTTGCGGGGTCCACCCCGGCACAAATGGGCTTGCGCGGCGGCGAACTGATCCGTTCGGGCGAAACCGTCAAGGAACTGATCGTCGCCAATCACGCCGGGTTCCTTCTTTCCAACGTGGCTTAACACCACCCTATCGCAAGGAAACTTCCGACATGATTTATCCCGTTCTGATTACCGTCGACCATGACGGCAAGAAGATCAAACCCGGTGGCACGGTCGATTTAACGTCCGAGCAGGCCGCACCCCTGATCCGGGGCGGTTTCATCGGTTCCAAAGTGCTGAATGCGACGGCACAGGAAGAACCGGAAAACACCGGTACCGGCACCGAACCGACGAATGGTCCGACCAACGAACCAGCTAGTGAACTTGATCGTGTGATCGAAGCCATTGGCAAAATCGACCCGGCCAAAACCGATCTCTTTACCGGGGCTGGCCAGCCGAAAACCGAAGCTATCGAGGACGTCGAAGGTATCGACTTCCCGGTCTCAGCCGCCCTGCGTAACGAGGCATGGGATCAGTTCCAAAAGCAACAAGCCGTCTAAGCGAAGACTGATCCCGAATTGCCGACCGGCGCTCTCCGCATTCCCCGCCGGTCGGCAGTTCAAACCCAACAAGGTGAAATCAAATGGCATACGCTACCGCGACAGACATGGAAGCACGCTTCCCGACGAACGAATTGATCGAGCTGACCAATCAGAACGATCCATCTGTCGAGACGATCAATGCGGCTTCAATGTCTGTCGCGCTTGATGATGCCAGCGCCATTATTGATACAAATCTTGCTTCCCGGATGAGTACGCCTGTATCGCCCGCACCATCCGTTCTGGTGTCGGTCTGTTGTGATCTGGCGCGATATCGCCTCTATGCAGGCTGTTCCACCGAGGAAGTCGAAAAGCGTTACGACAACGCGATCAAGCTGCTTAAACGCATTGCCGCTGGTGACATCGACATTGGTAGTCAGTCGTCCAGCAAGGCGGTCTTCACGACACCCGAACCGGTGTTTGTCGGAAAGGACATGCTATGAGCGGCATTTCCATTACCACCGACCAGCGCGACCTTGGCCGCATGAGCGGTCGTGTCATGAACTTCCTTGCCAATCTCGCGGAACCCCGTGAATTGCTCGAAGGATTCGGTGATGTGCTCTTGCTCAATATCGACCGTCGTTTCGAGGAAGGGCGCGGCCCGGATGGCACGCCATGGGAACCAACAGCGCGTGGTGGCCAAATCCTCGTAAAGACGGCGCGGTTGCGTAATTCGTTCGACAAGCGTGTCACTGACCGCAGTGTCGCGGCTGGTACGAACGTGATCTATGCCAGCACCCATCAGAATGGGGCGGTCATCAAACCGAAACGCGCACGCGTTCTGGCCTTCACGATTGGTGGCGTGCCGGTTTTCGCCAAACAGGTCACCATACCGGCCCGTCCGGTTCTTGGCATTGCTGACGAAGACGTCAAAGGCATGCGTGGCGTGATTGCCGACTTCATTCGTGCCGCCAAATCGGAGGCGCGGCCATGATCGCAGACCTTGAACAAGCATTGAAAGCCCGTTTAACCGACGAACGAGATGCCAAGGGGCTCAAGTTTCACGTCGACACCTATAGCGGCCAACTTGATGACGACCTACTGCGCGAACTCGCCCAGAAGGCACCGTCGATCTACGTGACCTTTTCCGGCATGTCAAAGGCCCGGCAGATGCGCAATGGCGCACACAGCTTCGAAGCAACCTTTGTGCTGATCGTCGCGGGCAAATCCACCAACGACGAACATGCGCGTGGCGGCGGTCGCGGCGGCAAAATCGTCGGTGCATTCGAGCTGATCGATTTCAGTTTCTTTGCGACCTGCGATCTCGATCACGAATTGCTCGACCGGAAATTCGAACCCCAGCGGGTCACCAACCTGTTCAGCGCCAAGGTCGGTCGCGAATACCTCGCGGTTTACGGCCTTGCGCTGACCTGCAAGCTCACGGTGACCGCCGACTGGGACGTTTCCGAACTCGACGATTTTGAAACCATTCATCACACGGCAGCGATTGGCGGCGAAGGTTCGCCGATCATGGAGACCGATCTGCCACAGACAGAGGAAGAGGAAGCATGACGGCGCAGATTTACATCAAGCCGGGTAAAGGCATGACAATCCCCGCCCCGGAAACCGGCTGGCCCATCGGCCCGGAGGGAGCATTCGTCCCGAACACCAGCTTTTACCGGCGCTTCATCAATCGTGGCGAAGCCGAAAAAGCCACCCCGCCGCGCCGTACCACCGAAACCAAAACCGGCCCGAAATCCACAGCGGCCAAGGCTAAGGAGTAACCCCGATGGCTGATATCAGCTTTAACGCGATCCCGCTCGATATCTGGCGACCGGGTATCTATGTCGAAATTGACCCGACACTGGCCTTGAACGGCCTGCCGGTCTTCAAACAGCGCACGGTGATGTTCGGACAGCTTGGCACTAGTGCCGAAGCCGCTGCCGGTGAAATCCACAATGTGATCACGCCTTCACAGGCGAAAGTCCTGTTTGGCAAAGACTCGATGCTGGTCGGCATGGTGGACAAGTTCCGCCTTCAGAACCCGTATCAGGAACTGGTCGTCATCCCACTGGCCGAAAACGCCGAGGGCCAAAAGGCAAGCTGTACACGCACCTTTACCGGAGCCGCCACACGCGGGTTTACCCAACAGTTCTATGTCAACGAAAAGCGTTATCAGCTTGGTGTTGCTGCCGCCGAAACCGCCGAGAGTGTGGCCGGACGGCTTGTCACCATGCTGGAAAACGATCCTTCATGCCCGGTGTCGGCTGCGGCGGCTGGCGCGGTTCTGACCCTGACCTGCAAATGGAAAGGTGAAACCGGCAATGGTCTGGTTTTCCGCACCCGCCACTACAACAGCGATCAAAACACGCCGGGTCTCGGTTTCGGTACAGGCGAATTCACCGGCGGCACCGGAAACCCTGATCTCACGACCGCTATCGATGCGCTTGATGATCTGACTCAGTATCAGGGTTTTGTCACAGCCTTTACCGACGAAGCAAATATGACGGCCATTCGCACTGAATTGGATACACGATGGGGGCCGCTCTCGGCTCTTGATGGCCGTGTCTTTGCTGTCAAGCGTGATGGCGTTGCCGCGATGGGCACTTTTGCCAAAGCGCAAAACACCCAGAACGGCGTGACCAACGATATGACAGAAGACGCGCTGTCTGCACCGTGGGACTGGGCGGCATCTGTCGCAGGAGCTGCTTTGTATTACGGCTCTATTGATCCGGCCCGTCCGTTCCAGACTCTGGAACTCAAGGGCATTATGGGTGCGCCTGAAGGAAAACGACGCATTGCAGCCGAGAACGAATTGCTGCTTTCGAACGGTGTATCTACCCACACGATCGGAAACGATGGCAAGGTCTATATTGAACGTCTTGTCACGACCTACAGCGAGAACGCCACCGGGGCCGAGGATACGGCTTACAAGTCGCTCAATACAGTCATGATCATGTCGTATTACCGCAAATCGATCATTAATCGCTTCAAGCTGAAATACCCCCGCCACAAACTGGCAACCAACGGTCACCCGGCAGCGGGTTTTGCTTCGAACATCATCACGCCTGAAACCGGCATGGCCGAGTTCATCGCTCATTACAAGCTGATGGGTGAGGCCGGGATCATGGACGATTTCGACGGTTACAAGGCCGACATCATCTCCAACAAAAACAGCCAGAAGCGCGGTCGCCTCGATGTGTTCGATCAACCGCGCCCGATTGACCAGTTCCACCAGCTTGCGGTGCGCTCTGCGTTCCGCCTGATCTGATCAAAGAAAGGACGAAATCAATGTCAGACAAGATGTTTGGTGATGCCGTCGTTGCCATGGATGGATATGAACTGCCGACCATTCCGGGTAGTGCCACGGTAACGCTTGGTCTCGCGACCGCGAAGACGCGCAAGGGTCCGCGCGGATATCTCGGGTCGTCTGTCCATATCAATCTCGGCACGCTGAAAGTCGATGTTGCGGCCAGTGCCGGTTTCGACCCGGCAACGCTTTCGGCGGGCAAAGAAGTCACCGCACGGTTTACCGACACCGCGTCAAGTCAGGAATGGGTGTTTCCGGTCATGGTCCTGACCGAAGACCCGGAAATGTCGGACGGTGAAGAAAGCAAATGGAGCCTTTCGTTTGAAGGTTCAAGCGCGGAGAAAGTCTGATGGATGCACTTGTTCTCAAAGACGGAATCAGGATCGGCGAGACGGTTTACACCCGTCTTTCGATTTCGCCACTCACCGCAGGTGAAGCCATTGATGCCACTATTGCCGGAGAAAAGGTCAAGCTCGGCATTAATGGTCAACCTGTCATCGTCGAAAGCCCCACCCTCATCAGTGCCGAGCGGTTGCGCCGACAGGTCAAGCACCTTGAAAGCGAAACCGGCGAAACCCTGCAAGGCCCGATCCAGCTTGGCGATATCCGCAAGATGAGCGAGGGCGATTATCGCGTGCTGCTCGATCATGCCAGCACCATCGACGGTCTGTATCTCGCCCGCGAGGACGGCAAGAAAACCGGGGGGCGAGAAGAAGCCGGAGCCGATGGAGATACTGACGGCTCTGGCGCTTGAGCGCATTGCGCCCGGCGCAATGGCAGGCCGGGAAATCGCACAGACCAGGGCAAGTATCGAGGAAATGATGCTTGCCCTGGCACGCGCCACCAACACCCCGCTTGATAGCGTTCGCAACATGCCCCTGTGGCAGATCATCCGTTACCTCAAGAAGATGGCAAAGGCCGCGCCGAAATGAGCAACGATTTCAATTCACAGGTACAGGTTGATCTGCGCGGCAATCTCGCCGCACAGGCCAAAAGCATGTCGCGTGCCGTGTCAGGGCTTGCCAGTTCTGCCTCGCGGGATTTCGGAAGGCTCAACAAGACCGCTGCCAGTGTTTCCAACGGGATCGACAGCCTTGGCAATCGCTATACCGGCCTTGCCACAGGCTTTGCGACAGGCGCGCTTGCTCGCAATGTGATGAATGTTGATGCACAGCTTAATCACATCGGAACCCGCATGAAAATGTCGGGTGATGAGGTCGATGCCCTCAAAGAAAAGCTGTATGACATTTCGAACAATGAAGCTGTTCGCATCGACGTATCCCAGCTTGTCGATGCAATGGGACAGGTTCTTGCGCTGACCGGTGAGATTGGTTTTGCGGTGGACAATATCGAGAATATCGGTGTTGCATCGCGGGCTGCCGGTGCATCGGCGGGCGACATTGCTACAGTGGTTGCCAATCTAAAAAAACTTGACATTACCGAACCACAAGAAATCGCAAATGCACTTGAGACTCTGATCGCACAAGGCGATGCCGGTGCCGTTGAGTTCAAGGACTTGGCTGCGGAATTCGGGCCGCTGGCGAGTGGGATGGCGGCACTGGGAATGCGTGGACAGGGCGCGCTTAAATTCCTCGGCGGCCTTATGCAGACAACACAAGATACAACAGGTAGTGTCGCAGAGACCGGCACCGCGATTAATGCTCTCCTTCGTGATTTGGGGGATAAAGGCCAGTTTCTTGAAAAGAACGGGATCACCGTTTTTGACGGCGATCAGATGCGCAATGCCGATGCAATCCTGAAAGATATCTTCGCGAAGATCATCAAGGTCGAAAGCAAAACCAAACAAATGGCAATGCTTCGCGATGTGTTTGGTGATGAGAGCTTTAAGGCAGTCAGCAAGCTGTGGACCGATTATCAGGCATCGGGCGAGTTCACCATGCTAGATCAAATGATGAGCGTCCAAACCGGCAACGGACAGATGGTCGATGATGCCATCAGACAAACGCAAACGATGAACGTCGCTATCGAAACCTTGAATACCGCCCTTGCGCGTATGGCCGACGACAACCTTTCTGCACCGATCCAAGAATTGGCCGATGCGATCAGCGGGTTGAGCAGCGAAGAACTTGAAAACCTGTTCGATATCGCCGCAACCGGCGTTGCCGTCGCGGGTGGCATCTGGGCCGTCAACAAAGCGATCCGTGCAACCGCTGGCGGTGTTCGATTTGTGCAGGGTTTACGCAGTGCCAAAGGCGCCGGTGGCCGTGCAGCCGGGGCGCTATCAAGTGCAGCGGCAACACCGGTCATGGTCACCAACTGGCCGGTTGGTCGCGGTGGCGGTGGTTATGGCTATGGTGCCGATGGCGGCGGCAAAAATGGCAAGCCCAGAAGCCCGCGAGTTCGTTCGGGACGTTTTGGTGGTCTGGTCTCGATGGGGGCAAAGGCGTCTGCCGCCACCGGGTTGACTAGCCTTGGCGCCAAGGCTGGCGCACTCGGTCGGGGTATCGGGCCGCTTGCCACCGGCCTTGCCGTCATGAATATCGGATCGGCTGCCGTGCAAGGCGACGGTCGAGGCGTTGCCGGGGCAACCGGGAGCCTTGGCGGTGCATTGGTTGGCGGTAAACTTGGGGCACTGGGCGGATCGCTGGCCGGGCCGATTGGCACGGCGGTTGGCGGTGTCATCGGGGCCGGGCTTGGCGCATATCTTGGTGAAGAAGCCATTACCAGCCTGTGGGACAGCCTGTTTTCAAGGGAAAACAGCCAGAACAGCGGCAATAACGAAGCCCTTGAGCGCAACAATGCGCTTCTTGAGCGTCAGGCCTCGGCAATTGAGGAAAACACCCGTGTCCAAGGTGTGATGGGCCGACGCCAGCGCCGAAACCAGCAACGCGGAGACGCCGCTGGTGCGCTTGAGGGAGGTCAGCCATGATTGATCTGTCCCAATTCCGCGAGGCGTCTTTCCGGGGCATCCCGTTTCACGTTGCAACCAGCTCGTTGCGACTGACGCACCGCATTGACAAAAAATCCTATCCGTTCGGCAAGCGTGGCCTTGTTACCGACATGGGCCTCAATGATGATGTTTTCCAAGAAGCCATTTTCATTCTTGGCGATGACATATTTCAGCGCCGCCGTGACCTTGAGAACGCATTCAGGGTCATCGGTCCCGGTAAATATGTGCATCCGACACGTGGTACGCTTGAAGTCGTGACCGAAACGGTCAATGCCGAAGAAAGTATGACGGAACTCGGCGTTGCCGATTTCACAGTGACCTTTGTGCAATCTGGCAAGGCCATCGGGCCAACCGTTCGCATTGATACGAAGTCAAACGTGCTAACGGCGGCAAGCCTTGCCGAAGAGAACGTTATCGCGGGCTATGATCTTGATGTGCAGGATGCCGCAGACCCCGTGCAGGTGGACTATGCAAAGCTGACAAAAGCGGCGTTTGACCTGTATCGCATGAGCCAGACAATCACGCCCGGTGCAATCACAGGTGCGGCTATCGACATGGCAACGAACTTTGCCATTGAGGTCACTGCGCAGGCGGGGCCGTCACTCGTTTCTGAAGCCTTCTCAATGTCATCACAGGTCGGGGACTATTTCGGGGCTTCACCCGAAGGTGTGCGAGCTTTCACTGGCGTTCTTACGGAAGGTGCCGGTCAGGCATGGAACATGGTGAATGAAAGCGGTGTGTTGCAAGGCACTTCCATTTCTCCCGTCATCAGCAAACTATCAAACCGCTTTATGGCGACCAACTATGTTGCATCAAGTTCGGAAGCCAAGAATACCGGGCTGGTCGGACAGGCGATCTTTGATGCAATGGTGGTAACAGCATCCAAGGCCGTGGCAAATACCCCGTTCGAAAGTGTGCAAGAAGCAATTGGCGCACGCGACACGCTTGTTTCAGCACTATCGCTCGCCGCCAGTACCACAACGACGGCGGACCCGGAACGGGCAACCGCCCGCAGCCAGTCCTTACGCAATCTGCGCACGGCGGTTTCTCGCGATGTTTCTGAAAACATCACCGGATTGCCATGGCTTGAAAAGGAAGTTCCGGCGACGTCCACACCCGCCCGTGTCACCTCCTACCGGCTTTCGGGAACGATTGCGGACGGGCTTGCTTCACGCAACGCCATCCGTCACCCGTCCTTTGTCACAGCAGGCGAAGAAATCCTCTATCTCGCAAAGGGGATCAGAAATGAGTGAAGTACAACTCTATATCCGGGGGCATATCTATGGCGGCTGGACCGACGCGACAGTGACCAAATCGCTTGATGCGATCTATGGCGAGGCCAGACTGTCGCTGACCCGCCTGTTTGATGAGGGTCCAGCAACCGTACCAAGCATCCGCCTTGATGATGACGCCCGCCTGACGGTCGATGGCGAGACTGTCATCGTCGGATATATCAAATCCCGCGACTTGGAACTTGACGAAGACGGGTTTGATTTTGACGTTGTTGTCCAGGACAACACTTCGCGGTTGGTCCGTGGTTCCGTTGTCAATTTCCCGGCTGAGTGGAAAAATCAGACAGCGCTTCAGATCATCGAAAATATCTGTAAGCCGTTCGGTATTTCCGTTTCTGCACAAGTCCCTGTCGGCAAGCCTTTTGAGAAGTTTACCGCCCAGCCCGGCGATACCGCCGCCAAGGTGATCGAGCGTGTTTGCCGCCACCGGGCGCTGATGGTTTATGCAGATTCAAACAGTCAACTGATCATCACAACGGCCAAGGCCGCGACGATGCTGTCAGACGAAATTCGCCTTGATGCCGACAATGGAAACGCGCTTTCCCTGTCGCTGAGCGAGGACATTGCCGACCGTCACAACGAATATATCTGTCATACGCAAAGCCCCGGTTCTGACTGGGCAACATCCGAGCATTCAAAGGTGACTGGTCGTGCCAAAGATCACGGCATCAGCAGCTATTGCCCGCTTGTGATTATTGCCGATGAACCCGGCGATGCCGCAGCTATGACAAAGCTTGCTACCACCACGGCCGCAATCAATGCCGCACGCTCAGAAAGCCGTGAATACCTTGTGTCCGGCTTACGCGGATCAAACGGCAAGCTGTGGGATATCAACAAAAAGGTTCCCGTCAATGACAGCATAGACGGTCTGAAGGCCACGCGCCTGATCAGCAAGGTCGTGTTCTCGATCTCGGATGAAAAGGCCGATGAAACCCGCCTTACGGTTACGCACCCGGACGCCTACGAACTTGTGGCCGAACCGGAAACCAAACCGGGGGAGGTCTGGAATGCGGATTGATAAAATCAAAGACACTCTCGACAACATCAAACTGCGTCTCAAGCTGCTCTTTAGTCGGGCAAGTGTGACTTATGTCTATCAGATAGCGCCGGGCAAGCTCCGCCATCTTCAAGTGCATGGTCTGGGGCTGGACGACAAGATCGAGCATGCCGAGGCATACGGCCTTGCTGGTCGCCCTCTTGAGGGGGCAGAGGCATTCGTAAGCTCGATCTTGGGGCAACGCTCCCACTTGGTTGCAACCATCGTTTCAGACCCGCGTTATCGTCCCACCGGAGACAAGCCGGGCGAGGTCGTCCTGTGGTCGCGCTGGGGGCAAACGATCTGGCTGCATGAGGATGGAGCAATACGCATTTCCGCCCCCACAGCAGTAGAAGTCACCGCCCCCGAGGTCACAACCAATGCGCCGCTCATTAATGTCAACGGCACGAATGTGAACATCACCGCCAACACTGTCGCGATCACGGCTCAGAGTGCATCTCTTGACTGCGACGATATTACCTTTGGTGGCGAAGACGCCCAGCCGGTCGCCCGCATTGGTGATCTTGTCAATGTCACTTCGGGCAGTTCCGCAGGCCTTCATGAGATCGTTTCAGGCTCAAGCAAGATGAGGGTCGGCTGATGGATATCGCATTTGCAAACCCCAGTGAAACCGGCTTCGATTTTGCGACCGATGGCATCGACCTTGTTGTAGGTGACGGGTTGATCACGATGTTGATCCACGCGCTTTTCCGTGATGCCCGTGCGCCCGAAGGCACAATCGAAACCGGTATTGATCCGCGTGGCCATTGGGCCAGTTCGCTGTCGAACAACGCGCCTGAAGGCAGTCTTTTATGGCTGATGCAGCGCGAAAAGATCACACCGGACATGCCGTACCGCGTTGCCGAGACCTTGGAGCAAGCCTGTCAGTTCATGATTGACGACACCCAAGGTGACGCACGGAACGTTACGACGGTGCGTGCAATTGCGCAGAAATCATCCCATCGCGGGCGCATCGAGGCGCAACTCAACCTCCATCTTTCCGGGACATCCGCGCCGCGCCGCTTTTCATTGATCTATGACACCAATACCGGTCGATACAAGTTAGAGGAAATTGCCTGATGCCTTGGCAAACAACATCCATCACAGAGCGGGAATTACGTCTGCGCGAAGGCATTTCAACCGGCCTTAAACTTGCAGCCATCCCCGGTCGTGCATCCAATATTGGTGTCATTTCTGCCGAGGTTGCAGGCGAGATTGACGATCTTCATCAGCATATCGCGTATCAGGCAAAACAGCGGTTCACCAAAACCGCCGATCTGGAAAACCTGAAAAACATCGCCGCCGAATATGGAATGAGCCAGCGCCAAGCCGTCCCGGCAACCGGGGAGATACAGTTTGACGGTGCGGAATCGGTTACGCTTGAAACCGGCACGCGCTGGAAACACGCGAACGGTCAATTCTATGTCACGACCGCTGATGCCATCGTGTCGGGTGGAACGGCAACCGTAACCGCCGAAGCAGAAGCCACAGGCACCGCAGGAAACCTTGTTGCTGGGCAGGAACTTACACTTGTATCGCCGGTGTCGGGCATTGCATCGGTGGCAACGGTTTCAACCGCCTTCACAGTTGGTCGTGAGATTGAAGACACGGAAACCTTTCGCGCACGTATTCTTTATCGTCAAGCTAACCCGCCGATGGGGGGCAGCAATGCCGATTATGTCGTCTGGGCGACCGATATTCCCGGCGTGGATGGCGTCTGGATTTCGCCACAGGCGATGGGCCTTGGCACGGTGACTGTCCGTATCGCGTCCTATGACGAAAATGGATGGCCGGTACCGTCTGAAAACCTGCGCCAAAAGGTCGCGGATCACATTGACGGATACATCAATGAAATCACCGGCCAATGGGAAGGTCGTCCTTCCGGTGCGCAGGTGTTTGTCGTCGTCATCGATGCCAATCTTGTGGATCTCGAATTCTCTGATTTGACCCCATCAGACACCAAGACGCTGAAGGCGATTGCAGGCAACGTTCAAGCATTGTTCAGACGTTCTGGTGAACCCGGACAAGACATTCGCCATAGCTGGTTAACAGCGGCCATTTCTTCGGCTGTGGGCGAGGATTATCACACGCTGGCCAGCCCGAGTGGTCCGATTGCGAACGGGGTCAATGAACTGCCGGTTATCAACGCGATATCGGTTGGCGAGGATACCCTGTGGGAGCGCCCGGAATGACCACAACAGAACAGAAAACATTCGCCTATACAGCCGCCATGATTGCAGGCTTGCCGCAAGGCCCTGCCTTCCCGCGTGAGGGTGCGGAAAAGCGCGACGGATTGATCAGGGCCATCGCCCGCGAGTTCGCCCTTGAGGACGACTTGGTTGATAGCCTGATGAACGAGGCAAGCCCGCTCACGGCATCGATCACGCTCGAAGAATGGGAAGCCGACTTTGGCCTGCCTGATTGCGACCACCAGCACGCAACCACCTTGCAGGAACGCCGGGCGGCTGTGCATGAAAAACGCACCCGTGTCGGTAGCCTCAACCCAAATGCCATCGTCGCGCTGGCCAAGAAGCTTGGATACGACGCCGAAATCATCGAACGCCGTCCGTTTGTTACCGGACTGTCTCGCTGTGGTGACCGGCTGGGACGCGCCACAAGCCGTTTCTGGTGGAGCGTTCGCGTCTACGAAGCCCGCATAACCCGGTTTCGAACCGGGATGTCCAGAGCAGGCGAAAAGCTGATGGGCATTGCGCGTGCCGAAGATCTCGTTTGCGTTCTTGAACGCATCAATCACAGCCACATGAAACTTACATTCTCATACGAGGGCAACTGATCATGGAATATGTAAAACCGCTTAATGAAGCTGATGCCAATGCCCCGTATATCGACGGGGATGCATCACAGGATATCGAAGGATCGGAAGTCCCTGCCGCCGCCATCGAACAGCCGATGCGCGAAGTCGTCAACGTGATCAAGCACTTTCTGGGCGATGAAGCGCCGAATGGAGAGGATCTGACCCAACTTGTACAGGCGATCTCGAAAGCGTCAAGTACCGGTCCGTACGACATTGCTTTTGCTGCTGGTCGAGGTGCCGGTGGGGCTGGGGAGGATGTTTCTGTGCAGACATATGCCTCGGCTCAGCTCGCACGGAATACCAACTTGACGGGTTCCGTTGGGAAAGCCGGTGTCGTTCCAACGGGCTCAGATGTTGAGTTCGATATCGAGGTCAACGGTGTTTCGATATACGCAACCAAGCCGAAGATTGTTGCTGGTGCGACCGACCTTACTGATGGTGTTTTGACTACATCACCGGACCCGTTTGAGGCTAATGCTGGCGATGTGATTAACTTCAAGGTCCTAGCTGTTGGATCGCTGGTTGCGGGGCAGTTAGTGACTTTTACTGTTAAGGGAGCGGGCCGATGAGTTTGCTTCTCGCGCCTCAACTATTGTCTCAATCCTCGGGTCTGTCATTTCAGGTATCGGTGGCGGCAAACACTTATAATTTCAATCTGCGGGATGCTGTCCTTGCGGAGGGTTGGGACGGTGTTACTCCTGCCAGTATAGAGTGCGAAATTGAGTTGGGTGTCGTGATCGGGTCTGTTGACGTAGCGAGTGCTGCGTTTACCGCAAGCTCGTTCCCTGTTGGTTGCAGTATTGTTGTGCTGAATCGGGGTCGCATTCAAGGGATGGGCGGTCGAGGCGGCGGCGGCGGCGGTCAGCAGACACCTGCTGGAAAGCCGGGTGAGGACGGTGGTGACGCAATTTTCACAGATACGGCTTTGTCGCTTGATAATACCGCCGGTGAAGTTTGGGGCGGCGGCGGCGGCGGCGGCGGGGGCTATAATAACGCAGGTACCGGAAATGGTGGTGGTGGCGCTGGAGGTGGTGCGGGCACTGACCCCGGTGCCGGGGGTAGCCACGGTGGTGGATCGGCGCAAAGCGGTACCGACGGCACATCTGAGGTTGGTGGTGTCGGTGGGTATGGCGGTTCAGGTAACTCTATCAAGGCTGGGGACGGTGGTGGTCCGGGCGAAGATGGGGAGGCTCCATCAAGTGGTGGTGCGCCGGGGGTGGCAGGCAAGTCCATCAACGGCAGTAGTTATGTGACGATTTTGGCAGCGGGTGATATCCGTGGCCCGGTTTCAGGTTAAAGGTAGGTGTCCTATGGACCGATATATGCGCGTAGAAAATGGTGTCCCGGTTGGGGTGCCTCATCTCAAACCTCAGAAAATTGAGATCAAGCCCGGTGTCGTCGTCGGGTGCGGTCATTGGCCGCAGGAAGAGCTTGCAAAGTATGGTGAATATCCATGCCCAAAACAGATCGATCCGAGCGTAAGCAAAGAAGTGGGTTATCAATTCAATGACGCGCTCGGGATTTGCGAGGCGTTAGTTGAGCCGATCCCAGTTGCAGAAAAGATCGATGTGGCATTGTCAAAAATTGATGCCGAAGCTGAGGAGATGCGCCAAGCAGTTATCACCCCAGGTGATGGTCAGGCTATGAGCTATCAGGCGAAGGCGGATGAGGCAAAACAATGCCTGGCTGCGTACAGCACCAGCAATCTACCGCCAGAAGGGGCGTTTCTGCTTCTGGAATCTGAGGTTGGCATTCTTGCAAAAAAGGATGGCTCGGTCGCAGAGACGGTTTTTGAGATAGCAGAGGTTGTGGAAATGGCCAGAACGGAGTGGGTACGAGCAGAGGCTGCTATCAACAGGGTACGCTTGCAAGCTAAGGCAGACATCCGCAATGCAAAAGATGCTTCAGAGGTTGAATTGGTTATGGCCAGTGTTGTGTGGCCTTAACATGGATTTAGATGTTACTGCCGGTTTTCCGGCGTATCCGCCACAATCAAGCAATGGGTTGGGTTAACTCATGGAGAATTAGCAATCCGCGCAAAATGGCGTAACACAAGGCAAGAAGTGCCAATATGTCAAAACAACGAGCCGCAATTAACCAGACTGGTGCGGGCTGAAACCCTCCTCCTCCGCTTGAAAGAGCTTGGGTTCGTCCTAAGCGCCTTTCATGAAAATAGATGATGACCAAGAACTGCCGTATCAAGAGCAATCCTATGCCGCCCAAGAACCAGCAAATTACATAAAATACCGAGGATTTGATGCTCGCCGTAAAAGCCTGTGACCCTGCAATTGCCAAGGAAGAAACAAGCCCCCCAGTCAAGCCGCGCAGCACCCAACTTCTGATCGTGTCCCAAACACTTTCAACTGCAACACTTTCGCGCTCCCAATCCGTGGCCAAGGCTTCGTCAAGTTCTGTCGATGAATCGTCCTCATCGCCGATCCACGCCAAGAACCAGCGACGTGAGAATTTGCGCTGAAACTCTGAAAACACGAACACCTTTTCCCCTCCTGAATTGGCGGGGGTTCGGGCGCTCCACCGCCCAAACCGAGTGAGATCGACCACTCACGGACAAACCGCCCCGCCACCGTTGCAACGGCGGGGTTTTTGCTAAAGGTCGGACATGACAGAGTCAATAAACTCTGGAACAAAAAAAGAACAGTATCGGGAAATCCGGTGCAAATCCTGCGGTCGAAAGTTGCTTGAGGCTTTTGGCCGCATCCTAATCCGGGTCAAATGCACGCGTTGCAAGACCCTTAATGCCATCGAGTCCCAATCAGCGGACCACCTCTGAAAGCCCATGAGCTTCGGAGAAAACAAGTGAGTAACGGCAAGCTATATAAAGACTTTTTCTACCCACCTTTTTCGGTCCTCGATGCAAAACAAGGCTGGTGGCAAAACCGCAAGCGCCAATGGCTTGGCTTGGGCATCAAAAGTGAGTTGGGCCGAGACGATACATGGGACAGCCTGAAATCCATCTATTCGGTCAAAGCCAGCCACGTCAAAAACAGCATTCACGAGGAACCGCCTGCTTGGGCCACCACCAGTGTCTTTGACCCCGTACTTTGTGAAATTTTCTATCGTTGGTTTGTACCCAGAGGTGGCTTGATATTTGATGCCTTTGCCGGTGGGTCAGTGCGCGGCATTGTCGCCTCCCGGCTTGGCTTCAAATATATGGGTTTTGATATTCGGCAAGAACAGGTGGAAGCCAATGAAATTCAGGCAAAAGACCTTTGTTCAGACCCCATGCCAAAATGGCGCTGTCTGGATTCCTGTGGAAAGTCCATCCACCGTCATTTCAAAGGGCAAGCAGACTTTCTGTTTTCTTGCCCTCCTTACGGCGATCTTGAAGTTTATTCTGATCTGCCCGGTGACATCTCAAACATGCCTTGGGACGTGTTTACCGGGTCGTTGCGCCATTCCATCAAACAGCAGGCCAAACGTCTAAAAGACAATAGGTTTGCCGCCTACGTCGTGTCCGATATACGCGACAAAGATGGTTCATACCTTGGCCTTCCGGAGGTCGTAAGGTCCTCCTTTTGTGAGGCTGGCCTCAAATATTATGGCGAGATAGTGCTCCTAAATGCCTTGGGTACGCTGCCTTTGCGGGTGCGCGGTCAATGGGAAAAAAGTCGGAAACCCGGCCGTGCCCATCAGAACGTGCTTTTGTTTGTGAAGGGCGACCCAAAACTCGCGAAACAAGATTTGGGAGACATGCCATGCAACGACCCGTTTTAGAACATCATGAAGGCGTCGCGGTAATCCGCGACGACCTTTTGCCGGGCGGCACAAAATCACGCTTTTTGATGCCATACATCAAAACACTTGAAGCCGATGAAATCGTCTATGCTGGCCCCGCGCAGGGCGGCGCACAGGTGGCATTGGCTATCACCGCCTATCAGGCGGGCAAGCAGGCGACACTATTTGTACCGGCTAGAAAAGAGCGCACAAAATATACCGGTCTTGCCGAGCTATATGGCGCACGGATCATTGAAGTTGCGCCAGGACACCTTAGCGTCTTGAAGTCCCGCGCACGGGACTATTGCGAACAGCGTGGCGCACATCTTTTACCCTTTGGTCTGGACCTTCCCGAAGCCATCGACGGGATTGCCACCGCAGCAAAGAGTATCGACTTTACCCCGCGTGAAGTCTGGTGTGCGGCAGGTTCGGGCGTCTTGGCCAAGGCCCTTGCCAAAGCATGGCCCGAGGCTCGTATTTGCGCAGTTGAGGTCGGCAAGGAAGCGCCCGGCGCGGCCTATGTCGCCTCGATCCCGTTCAGCGCCAAATCACCTACCCAGCCGCCATTCCCATCAAACCCCTATTACGACGCCAAGGCATGGCATGAATGCCAGAAACACAAAGGAACGGACGGTGTTCTGTTTTGGAATGTCTCGATCTAAACAACAAGGGCGGGGAAAAGACCCGCCCTTTTCTAGCCTTGCGACTGTGCAAAATAGACTGCCAAACTATGCAAAAAATCGCGCCGCGCTATACCGAGGGCCGAGTTGACCGCTAGATGTCTCATAGCACCATAAAGCAGTGTCTGCTCATATGGAAAAACCCGGACATCGTTTGAAGATACTGATTCAACTGGGAAAAAATGGCGATCCCTGCAGGACTTGAACCTGCAACCTACAGATTAGAAGTCTGTTGCTCTATCCAGTTGAGCTAAGGGACCGCAGTGTGGGGTGGTTACAAACCCCAGGGCATGGCATTGGGCGCCTGCCCGTAAGTATTTCAGGGTTTAACGTCCCCTGTCAGACAAACGGGGCGGAAATCCGCCCCGGTGAATGGTCTTTGACGTTCCGCTATCCAGAAGTCCGCCCGCAATCAGACGACGCGTTTAAACGCGAAGTTATCGGCATAGGCCTTGATCTGGATTTTACGGCGTTTGGGCTGCTCGACGTCGGCGATCAATTTGTGTTTCGCGGCGAATGCCTGTGCTTCTTCAAGCGTTTCGAAATACATTCTGACCTGACCGCGGGTATCGGTGGAACCGATCCATCCCATCAGCTGATCCGCGACTTTTTTCGCACCCGGTTCAAATTCCATAACCCAGTGCTTGGTCGCAGCCTGACCGGACTGCATGGCGTTCTTGGCAGGTTTGTAAACACGGACCTTCATCGGGACCCTCGTCTTGACCGTCAGGATAAGATGGAGATGGCAGTTAAACGGGTTTCTATACCCCCTGCTATCACCCCATCTTTTACACCTTTTGCTGCCAATTGGAAATCCCATTGGAACTTCATAAAACAACAAAAGGGGAAAAGTGGTCGGGAAGGCGAGATTCGAACTCGCGACCCCCTGCTCCCAAAGCAGGTACGCTACCAGGCTGCGCTACTCCCCGAACGAGGGAGGGTTTAGCACCACACTTTGATGTGGGCAAGCCCGTATTATCGTTTTTATCGTAAAAACGTACAAAAAACCAAAGCCCGCAGATATCCTCTGCGGGCTTGCTATTGCTGATTGATATATGTCGTCCGAAATCCGGCCTTTAGCGCGGCAGGCCTTCGACCTTTTCGCCGACTTCAAATCCCATCCGGTCGGATGCCCCACCATTCAGCTCCAGCACAAAGCGCACCGGCTTTGGACCCAGAATGATGGCTTCCGACTGTGGCACGGTGCGTTTTTCAATACCGACAATCGTGCCCTTGGCATCAATGAACAGCATATCGAGTGAGATGAAGGTGTTTTTCATCCACATCGAAATATCCGCCGCCCGGCCAAAATCAAACAGCATGCCCGCGTTATTGGCCATTTCGGTGCGGTACATCAATCCACGTGATCGCTCATCGGGTGTTATGGCCATTTCCACATTGAAAACTTCGCCATCCACCAAAATGCGGGATCGTTCAAACCCGGTTGCCTTTGCATTCAGTCCGGCAACAACTGCTGCACTGACAAAGCACACAACCAAGACCATCTGAAAAAGCGACTTCATACCCCATACCCTCTTAGTCTTCTAACACGCTCACGGGTGTCCTCCCGGATCGTGCCACCCCGCCACGGATCGCAAAGTGTCGTAAACATAGTGTCGTCGGGCTGTCTTCCACGGCTATGCGTCCATTTTATGACACGCAGGATATTTTCCGCTGTGATGGGTAACACAGGTGGTATTTCGATCCCGTTAATGGTTGCCCACACCCCGGACCAACAGCGCGCCACCCCATACGGACTATATCCTCCGCCGCCAAGGACAAGGCTTCTTGGCGCCAATCGGGTCATCGTCCCCACGACTTCCCAGATCGACTGATTGCCCAAAAGCTGTTTCGACAGCGGATCTTCCGCTAATGTATCACACCCACATTGCAAAACAATGGCTTGTGGCACAAAACTTAATGCAAGAGGAATGAAATATTCATGAAGAACATAGCGCATCTCATCATCGTTCATCCCGGCAGGCATCGGCAAGTTGCGCGCCATGCCCCCGGCGATGTCATCAATCGCCCCCGTCTTGGGCCACAGGTCTTCCTGATGCATGGAAACTGTGAGAACCCGGTCATCTTCGGCAAAGGCAATCTGCACGCCATCACCATGATGGGCATCAATATCAACATACAGCACACGATCCAGCCCCGAATCGAGCAACGCATAAATCCCCAAAACCGGATCATTGAAGTAACAAAATCCCGATGCCCGGTCGCGCAATCCGTGATGAGTGCCCCCGGCAGGATGATGGACAATGCCCCCTTTCGCGATCATTTGAGCGGCAAGGATCGATGATCCGGCGGCGGTTGCCGGACGCCGGAAAATTTCCGGGTAAATCGGATTGCCGTTTTTGCCCAATCCGAATTTAACCATCATGTCTTCGGGAAGAATCTGATCACGTTCGGCCTGCATCACTGCATGCACATAATCAGGATCATGAAACCGGGTGAGTTGCGCTGGTGTCGCCACCGGCCCGGTGACATAGCTACTGTCATCGACCCAGCCCAGCGCATGCACCATATCAACCACCAACGATACACGCGGGATAGCCAATGGATGTTTTGGCCCATAGCTCGACCCACGGTAAATCTCGGCCGCGATCATGCGCGGGGGAATTTTGGCATCTCGAAAATCAGGAAGGGTCACAATAAAAGACCGGATCGAAGTGTGAATTCGGGCATGGTCCAAAGGATTGACCGTTTACACAGCTTGGCGCAAGCTCTGATTATCATTAGCTGCCCTTTCCATCATCGGATCGAAAGCCCCCACATGTCATCGCCCCACCGCAAAAGGTTTCGCCGGTACTTTATCGCGACATTGATCGTCATTTTCCTGATTATCATCGTACCGGTTGGTTTTGCCCTGAACGGGCTTTCCGATTTCGGTCTGTCAGGTCGACATGTAGCAGAACTCGATTTCACCCATGACCAAAACCAGCTATCGGGCAGCCTGATATTACCCGATGCCAGTCATCGTGGGCCGATTGCCCTTATCATTCATGGGGATGGACCACAGAACCGATTTTCCGATGATGGCTATTTGCCCCTGATCAACGCCCTGCTGGATCACGGGATTGGGGTCTATACCTGGGACAAAGCGGGCATAGGCGAAAGTTCCGGCAACTGGCTGGATCAATCCATGTCAGATCGCGCAAAGGAGGCCATCAGCGCCTTTGACGCAATAGCCACGGTACGTCCGAAACAAGCCGACAAAATCGGCTTGTTCGGTTTTTCGCAAGCTGGCTGGGTAATTCCCAAGGCCCTGTCGATGAATATTGGCATCGCCTTTGGCGTTGTCATCGGGGGTGCCGCTAACTGGCAGGATCAGGGCGCATTTTACATGCGCCAGCGCCTGATGAGCGATGGCATTGCCGATAATGAAATCACCAAACAGATCGCGCAAAGTCGCCTGCGCGATAGTGCAATTTTTGCCCCGAATGCGGATTATCAAACCTATCGTTCAGCTATAAACGATAGCTTTCCGATGTCAGAAGACCGGTTTGGCTTTGTCAAACGCAACATTACAGCAGATGCCCGGTCCGACCTGGCACGTATTGATCAACCTGTCCTTGCCCTGTTCGGCGCGGATGACCTGAATGTCGATGCCAAAAGCGATTCGGTCATTTATCGAGATGTCCTGATCGGGCGCCATCTACAAAATGACGTCATCCTGATCCCCGGTGCCAGCCACGGATTGTTGCGTAGCAATCTGTTCAACTATCAACTGGCATCAGAAATGCCCGAAGAACGCCAATGGCTATTTGCTGCGATGGGGCGCTATGCCTACGCGCCTGACGTCCTTGACCAAACAGTAAACTGGATCCGTCAGGTCACCAACAGCCCATAGCGGCAAATTGTATCGCTTTACAGTGCTGCCCGACCAATATCCCGATGCATGGTGGTTACAGCCTTAAAACCAAACAGATACCGCAACGGCCCGATATCCTGTGTCCCGGTCGCGCGAAAACCGCATCGTTCATAAAGCGCACGTGCACGCGGATTGATATCAATCACATCAAGACGAACCTGTGATAGCCCGCGTTCCCGCGCCGTGTCGGCCACCGCGGCCAAAAGTGCCGTTCCAACCCCCTGCCCACGTGCAATCGGATCGACAAAAATACCATCCATCAAAAGCGTATCCGCCGCCAGATCGCGTTCAAGCAGATCAAGCAACAACCCGCGCCACAATCCACCCCACGCACCATACACCGAACAGATATCGGACAAACCACCCCCGACGAAGGCGCCTGCCGTGGTTTTAAATCCGGCGACGCCCAGTAACCCGCCATCCTCACCAATCGCACTGATGGCATGGCTCGACACCATCACCTGTTTTAAAAACGCCAATGCCTTGTCTTCGGGGTTCATCACATGGGCGAGCTTTTGACGGAACGCTTCCCAGAACAGGGCACAGGCCGCCTCGCGATGTTTATCGGCAATGCCGGGCTGAAGGGTAAATCCCTGATGCTGCATTTTTGTGTTCCAAGCGCCTTTCCAACCACACCCAAACAAAAATAGACAACCCGTCTGAAATAACAATCACAGGCTGTGACCCAGCTCACCTTTTCAAATCATCAGACCAATGCATCAACACCCCAAACAAAGGGGGGGAAACCGAAATTTCACGCCGTGACATGCTAGGGCCCATTGCGATCAATTGTTACAAAACTTGACGCGGGTAAAATGTCTGCGCATAGTCCCGTCATCTCCGGGGGGGCCGATCGTAAATCGGCTGAGAGGTTTGGTGTTGCCAAACGACCCTTTGAACCTGAACCGGTTAAGACCGGCGTAGGAAGGATCGTATGACCAACACGACACTCACGCCCGCTGCGGCACCCAATCCAACCCAGTTCGATATTGACCTGCGTTCTGCCCGGGTGGCATTTGGCGGCGTCGATATTTTCCATGACCTTGATCTTAACCTGCCTGCAGGCAGTTTCACCTGCTTGCTCGGGCCAAGTGGTGTGGGCAAAAGCACGCTTTTGCGTTTTCTCGCCGATCTGGTCGAAGGCGATGTTAGCGGTAACATCACCTGCTCGGATGGGACTCCGCTTAAGGGTCGCATTGCCTATATGGCGCAGCAGGACTTGCTGTTGCCATGGCGCACGGTGCGCGAAAATGTCGAACTTGGTGCATCCCTTCGCGGGCAACGCCCCGATCATGACAAGGCCGACCGCCTGATTGCGGAGGTCGGGCTGAGCAACGCCGCCCATCTACGCCCCGCCGAGTTATCGGGCGGCATGAAACAGCGCGCCGCCCTTGCCCGCACCCTGATGGAAGACCGACCGGTTGTCCTGATGGACGAGCCATTTTCCGCCCTTGATCCAGTCAATCGGTTGCGCCTTCAGGAACTCGCTGCACAGGTGTTGCGCGGCAAAACCGTCCTTCTGGTCACCCATGATCCGCTAGAAGCGCTTCGTCTTGGCGACTTTGTCCATGTTCTGCGCGGCAGCCCCGCCCGCCTGCAAGACGCCATCACCCCGGCAGGCCATAGCCCGCGCGACATCACCGATGCCGATATCTTGCGCCAGCAGGCCCAATTGCTGCGTCAACTGGGCGCCAATGAAACCGCAGCAGCAGTGTCGGAGAATGCCCAATGAGCATCCCGGCAAAGCACACCCCACTGTCTGAACGGCGGCTTTTGAAAATTGCCCGCCCGATCATCATCATTGTTGCCCTGATTGCGACATGGCAACTGACCGTGACCCTGACCGGGGCGCCGAAATACATGCTGCCGACCCCGGTTGATGTCTGGCACACCCTGATCACCCGTTATGCGGTGTTGTTTGATCATGCGCGATATACCATTGCCGAAACGGTGATTGGCCTGTTTGCCGGGGCGACCCTTGGCGCGCTGGCGGCCATTCCGATGGCGCTATTTACCCCCGTCCGGTTCTGGTTGATGCCGATCTTGCTGGTGTCCCAAGCCATTCCGTTTTTTGCCTTGGCCCCGCTTTTGGTCCTTTGGCTTGGATTTGGCTTGGCATCCAAGATCGCCATGGCAGCGCTTATTATTTTCTTCCCGGTCACCGTCGCCTTTTTTGACGGATTGGCCCGCACCGAACCCGGCTGGCTTGATCTGGCGCGCACCATGGGAGCCAGCCGGTGGCGTCTTTTGACCCATATTCGTTTGCCTGCCGCCCTGCCCGCATTTGCATCGGGCTTTCGCGTTGCCACCGCCGTTGCCCCGATTGGGGCGGTGATTGGTGAATGGGTGGGATCAAGCCACGGGCTGGGATATTTAATGCTGCACGCCAATGCGCGGGTTCAGATTGATATGGTTTTTGCCTGTCTTTTGATCCTGTGCGCGTTTTCGATCACGCAATATTTCATTGTGGATCGCGTGCTACGTGCCGCCCTGCCGTGGCAACCCGACAGCCTGACACCGGTTCGATAACCCCCATCTGTTGCGACCGAAATGGCCGCGACACTAAAACTCATACAAATACGTAATGGCCCCTCAAAACAAAGGTTCATCCATGTCACGCCTGAAATCCATGATCAAAGTAGCCACCATTGGCGCAACATTAAGTGCCGCAATTTTGGGTTCATCAACTCCGGCTTGGAGCGCGGACAAGCTGACCATCCTGCTCGACTGGTTCGTCAATCCCGACCATGCGCCGCTGATTGTCGCCAAGGAAAAGGGCTTTTTTGCCAAGCATGATCTTGATGTTGAATTGATCGAACCATCCGATCCATCCGCCCCACCGCGTCTTGTTGCTGCTGGTCAGGGCGATGTTGCCGTCAATTATCAGCCACAGCTTCATGTGCAGGCCGCCCAAGGATTGCCGCTGACCCGCATCGGAACGCTGGTGGCAACCCCGCTCAACAGCCTGATTGTCCTGAAAGACGGCCCGATCAAGGAAATCGCCGATCTGAAGGGCAAGAAAATCGGCTATTCACTGGCCGGGTTTGAGGATGCGCTGCTTGGCACCATGCTGGGCAATCACGGGGTATCAATTGATGATGTTGAGTTGATCAACGTGAACTTCTCGCTGTCCCCGTCACTTTATTCCGGGCAGGTCGATGCGATCATTGGCGGATATCGCAATTTTGAACTGAACCAGATGGAAATTGAAGGCAAACCGGGCAAGGCATTCTTTGTCGAAGAAGAAGGCGTGCCACCCTATGACGAGCTGATCCTGACCGTGCGCAACGATAAAACAGACGATCCGCGCTTTGCCCGGATGTTGGCGGCCTTGGAAGAAGGCGTTCAGTACCTGATCAACCATCCCGATGATAGCTGGGATGCCTTTGTTGCCGCCTATCCCAACCTTGATGATGAACTGAATATCAAGGCATGGGCAGATACCCTGCCGCGCTTTGCGCTGCGCCCGGCCGCCCTTGATAGAGCACGATATGCCCGCTTTGCCGATTACATGGTCAAACAGGGCCTGATTACCGATGCCCCGGCCCTTGAAACCTATGCCACTGTTATTGAGTGATGATCGCCTAACCGACAAGTCCCCCCTGCTTTCGCATTGCTTGTCCCGGTGATTGCGAAGGCACCGTGAAAGGCCGGAACAACTGGACCGTTCCGGCCTTTCTTTATGTGTGCATCATCAACACCAACCGTTGAAACCTTGCATCGCATCAGCAGACGGTTACCTTATGGTCACCCTATAAAGTGCGACATCTACTGCAGGTCGCATCAACTCACAGTCAGGACAACCAAGTGCAAAGAAAAACCAAGCCAGCACACCACACCGAAACCGGATTTGAAAACCGGCACCCGCTGCCCGATCCGGTCAAACGGTCGTTCTGGCGGTTTTTGAAACGGCGCTATTTTGGTGTCGACGAATGGCCCAAAGCCAAACATCAGCACGGCAAAACCCCGGTCGAGGCCCCAGATCATGACGCCATCCAAAATCCTGACCCGACGCGTTTGCAGGTCACATGGATCGGCCATGCCACGGTTCTGGTGCAATATGGCGGGCTGAATATCCTGACCGATCCGGTCTTTGCCGACCGCGCATCGCCGTTCAAGCGTGTCGGACCAAAACGTTATAGCCAGCCGGGCCTGACCATCGATCAGTTGCCCAAGCTTGATCTGGTGTTGCTGTCGCACAATCACTACGACCATTTCGATCTTGATAGTTTGACCAAACTTGGCAACGGGCCGCGCTATGTCTTGCCGCTTAAAAACGGCACCTTGCTGGAAAAGGCTGGAATAACCGCGGATCGTTATGACGAAATGGATTGGGATGACCAGCTATCGCTTTCCGATGTGACCATCACCCATGTGCCGTCCAACCATTGGTCGAGCCGCACGACCAAGGACCGCAAGGAAATGCTGTGGGGTGGCTATATTCTTGAATTTGCCGATGGCTACCGGTTTTATTTCGTCGGTGATACCGGCTGGAACGAGGCGCTTTTTACCGAGTTGGGGGCACAATATGGCGGTATTGATTTTGGCCTGATCCCGATTGGGGCCTATGACCCGCGCGATTTCATGCGCAATGCGCATTGCAATCCCGAAGAAGCCGTTTCGATCATGCAGGTGATGGGCGTTAAGCAGGCGCTTGCCATTCATTGGGGCACGTTTGTCTTAACCGCCGAACCGGTTGATGAACCGCCTGTGCGACTGGCATCTGCCTGCACGGATGCGGGCTTTGGGCACGGTGACTTTATTGCCCCGCCGATTGGTGCAACCCGGTTCTTTGACGGTAAATCCGCCGCCCCACAGACAACATCGCAAAAGGTCGAGCCCACAGCGTCCCCGGCATAGCAGCCCCCATCAGATCGGTTTAGTGGTTATTCCGTCTCTATGCTAAGCATCAGTGATTGCGTCACAAAACCGTAACATTGATTGCTTTGCCATGAGCTTGACCGTCTTTCTTGCCGTTATGGGTGCTGCCCTGATGCATGCCGTCTGGAATGCATTGGTCAAGGGTGGCCCGGACAAACTGATGAACATGACCGCGATTGTGCTGGGTCATATTCCAATTGTTCTGATCCTGTTTCCCTTTGTGGACGTTCCCGCACGCGAAAGCTGGCCCTATCTTATTGGCTCGATCGGGCTTCATATCGGCTATCAGCTATTTTTGATTCTGGCTTATCGCCTTGGTGATCTTAGTCAGGTGTATCCGATTGCGCGCGGCTCCTCACCCCTAATCGTGGCTGCGGTATCGGTTCTTGTGCTCGGTGTGACGCTTCAGGTCAGTGAATGGCTGGCGATTGTTGTCATCGGCTTGGGGATTTTAAGCATGTGCATCGTGCGTCAGGCTGATGGCATGCGCAACCGCAACGCCGCCCTTGCCGCCATTATAACGGGCTGCTTTATCAGCAGTTATTCGCTGGTCGATGGCACCGGCGCCCGGCTGGCCGGAAGTGCACTTGACTATTATGCTTATCAGACCGTCGGTGACGTTTTGATCTTTGGCCTGATCGCCACAGTTATGCGGCCGCGCATCCTTGTTGATGTCGCCAAGCGCGGCAAAAGGATCTTCTTTGTTGGCGGCACGGCATCCTTTGTCGCCTATGCCACGGTGATGTGGGCTTTTACCCAAGCACCAATCCCGCTGGTGGTCGCCTTACGCGAAACCGGGATTGTCTTTGCCCTTTTTATCGGCGTGTTTTTCATGGGCGAGAAACTCAATCTTGTGAAAGTTTCCTCCACCATGATGACGCTGGGCGGTGCGATTATCCTGCGTCTGTCCAAAAGTCTTTAATCAGTTTTATCAGCCAAGTGCGGTGTGGATACGGGTTGCCACCAAGTTGCCAGTTTCCATCGCACCGGCAACCTGCCCATACCAACGCGTTGATGCCGCCTCACCCGCGTAATAAATCCGCCCATGGATGAAGTCCTGCAACGCTTGGCGGCTTTGCCATGTTCCGGGGTGTGTCGTCGAATAGGCCCCACCGATAAGAGCATCATCGCACCAGTCAAGGACATAGGCTGTGACCGCGTCAGGTGGATTATAGTGATCGTCATCGCCATTGTTCAGCCGATTAACCGCACCAAGCAAAACGTTTGCGGCAAGTTGATGATTGGCCGACATCACGCGCGCAGTATCGCCAAATGCGTGCATATAGACCTGTGTGCCCGTCCCATTCTGGGTGATGATAAAATTGCTATACCCAGTTTCAAACGTAACCGTGACTTTCCTGCCCGGTGCCGGATGCGCAACATTGGCCAAGCCGGTCATTGCCATTTTAAGGTAACAGCCAAGCGGATTGGCGCGGAAGGGGGCTACGTTCTGAAGAGATAAGTCGGCAATGACAAGGTCGTTTTGCCCTGCCTGTTCTGCGCCGGACTTCACCCTGTCAGTTGGAACCGTGACAAGCACCGCGTCATAAAGTTCCGGGTCTTTGTTGAGGGCTTCGACCTTGACCTTGTTGTCGTCGGTATTTTCGATCCTATTGACCTTAACGTTTAAGACAACATTCTGCGCAATCCCTGCGGCCGTCGCCCATTTCACAACCCGGTACCCAAGTGTCTGATCAATCGCATAATCGCCGCCTTCGGCATTGGCATTTTGCTGCACTGATCGGACGTGGTTATGAATAGATCCCCACGGCGGGTTGACCTCAACCGCATCGGAAATGACCTGCCAATTAGCAAATTGTTGCTGACGGAACGTTACGTCATCAGGCGTAACTTGCCCCAATCGCATGTCCACATTCCCAAAATAATCGTCGTTTTGCGTACCGTTGAAATTATTACTGACGGCATCAATATTGTTTTCAACTGTTGTGGTTTGTGCTGTTGGTTCTACTGCATCATCAGGCAACGGCGTAACCGCATCATTCTCGTCAAATGGCAGAATAAAAGTTCCGGCATTGAAGTCCGCATCAACCGGCTGTTGGCCTATATCAGGATCGACGTGGGCAAAGAGCCACGCGGCAGCATCGGTTGTTGCCTCAATCGCCTCTGCACCCCAATCAAAGGCATTACCGCCAACCATGGTACTGTATGTCCGCCCTCCAAGGATCGGGGCTGCTTCATAGATTGTCACATCATGCCCTTTTTCCTTTAATTGGATACCTGCACTTAATCCAGCAACACCAGCCCCGATGATCAAAACTTTTGCCATTAACCTGCCCTCGTAAGCGGCTTTAGGGTGACTTTCGTTTGCGCCTGCTTGAGCGCTCCAAGCTCGACCATAATTGCCTTGCGATAGTCCCCTGCACCACTTTTAGATGGAGATGGAGATGGAGATGGAGATGGAGACTGGATCTTGATAAGTGCATCCACCGTATTCAGGCTTGTCAGGGTTTTCTTCAACAGAACAGAGAATGCCGTACTGACCTCTGTTGAGACTTTTTTCGATGTATTGAGCTGTCCTGTCTTCGCACTCATTTTCGCTTCACTGATATGAAGCTGTCCCAGTCCCGGCGAAATCGCAGCGATGGATTTTTCAATGCTACCCGCCATCGGTGACGTCATGCTCTTTGCCACAAGGACCGCATTCAGTTCCTTTTCCAAGACCATAGCGGTCGTCACCACATCATTGCCTGGCTTTACGTCACTTAAGTCCCGACGCGCCAGAATGGTCTTGCTGACATCGTCAACATTTTGCAATGCAGCCTGAATACTGTTTTGAAGATCGGGATCAAGTGCCATTGCCTGCCTCATTCATGCTTCATCGGGCAGGACCACGGAGCGACCTGCACCTGAATGACGAAAGCAGCAACCGTCTGTGAAAAGACCGGCAACACCAAAAGGCGATGCCGGTCTTAGTCGAAGTATCTTGGGTGGACATAATTGATCAGCTTGCAGGTTGTCTTATTCCATCGCTCAATTATCAAACCCGCGAGCGTGGCCGCCGAACCGATCCGTCTTCAAACCGTGACAGTTCCATCCCGGCCAGTGTGATCGAAGGTTGTCCGGTAGTGATCCAGTCGGCCAGCACTTTGCCCACCACCGGCCCCATGGCAAATCCATGGCCGGAGAAGCCGGTTGCGACAAAGAAATGCTTGGGATTGTCGAACTGATCAATCACCGGCACGGCGTCCGGGGTAACATCAATATCACCGGCCCATGTATCGACGATGCCGACCTGTTTGATCTGCGGGAAAACCTTTTGCAGGTTGGCCATTGCATTGCTGACCCGCACTTTATAAGGCTCGGCCTGATTGGTGCGCCGTCCGATGGTTGGTTGTTTCGAGGCGTCTGATCCCGGCATGCGATCCACCAGATCGTCAAAGAACCGTTTATTGAGGTGAAACTTAAACGTCGCCCAGTTATCAAACAGCCCCGGCGCAAAATCGCGCGCGAATTTAAACCGGCCCAAGGTCAGATCAATATCGGTCATGAATTCATCGGCGATATTCATCGACCCGTCGGTGCGTTGACGAAATGCAAGGCCAGCGGCCAACGTTCCAGCAGCCGAAATATCGGGCACGGGAGTGGTGCGAATAACCGTGCCGCGCGTGGTTTGCTGGGGCAAACGACGGCCCAGTTTGGCAACGAATTTATGGGTGGCGGCCCCGGCGGCACAAATGACGTATTTGCATTTGATCTCGCCACGTTCAGACACCACCGAACTGATCGCACCTCCTTGGGTTTCAATCGAAAGGGCGCCGCATCCCTCGGCGATGACGGCCCCTAGTTCCGATGCCCGTTTGGCAATCGCAGGTGCGGCTTTTTTCGGTTCGGCCTGCCCATCGGACGGGGTGTAAATCCCACCCACCCCCGGTGTTGTTATGCCCGGCGTGATTTTCGCGATCCCTTTGGCATCAAGAACCTGTGTCTCAACACCAAATCCCTTGGTGTCTTCGATCCATTGTTCGTACTCGGCCATTTCAGAACCATCACGCGCAACAAAAAGAACCCCGCCTTGCCGCCATTCCAGATCGGCATTCAGTTCCTTTTCCAGCCCCTGCCAGATGCGGTTACAGGCCATCATCAATGGCATTTCAACCGGATCACGCCCCTGTTGGCGGACAAACCCCCATGCCCGCCCGGACTGGTGCGATGCAATCGTGTCCTTTTCCAGAAGAACAACCTTCATACCCGCCTTAGTCAGGTAATAGGCACTTGATGCGCCATGAATACCGCCGCCGATCACAACGACGTCACATTCTTTGGGTAAGTCAATTTCAGGGTACTGCGTCATGTGGGGCCTTTTAATCGGGTTTCAGATGGTTTTCGGTTTGGTGTGTGGCGCGAACCAAGTTATGTTGCGCGCCAACAAATCTCAACAAAATCAGGTGCCACCATGTCTGATCAGACAAAAAAACAATCCCCGGCAACCATTGCCGCACAGGCTTTGGGCTGGGTCGATGACACAACGCGCTCGGTCACACCGCCGCTGTATCCGTCGACCACCTTCGAACGGAATACGGACCTGAGTTACCATGACGGGCGGTGCTATACCCGTGCAGATAACCCGACATATGATCAGACAAGTGCGGTTTTAAACGCACTTGAAGGCGGCACTGAAACCCGCCTATTTGCATCGGGCATGGCGGCCGCCGTTGCGGTATTGCACGCACTTAATCCCGGTGATCATGTGGTGGCCCCTAAGGTCATGTATTGGGCACTGCGCAGCTTTATGCTCGACAGCAGTGTCCGCGCCGGACTGACATTTGATTTTGTCGATAACGGTGATACCGCCGATTGGGCCAAGCACATTGTCGCTGGCAAAACCAAAATGGTCTGGCTTGAAACCCCGGCAAATCCCGATTGGCAAATCACCGATATTGCCGCCGTGGCCGAGGTTGCCCATGCGGCTGGCGCGCAGGTCGTGGTTGATAACACGGTGGCCACCCCGCTTTTGACCCGCCCGATTGATTTTGGCGCGGATATCGTCATGCATTCGGCGACCAAATATCTGAACGGTCATAGTGACGTTTTGGCGGGCAGCCTGACCACCGCCAAGGACAGTGAATTCTGGCAACGTGTGTGTAAGCAACACGCATCAGGTGGTGCGGTTCTGGGCGTATTTGAAACGTGGCTGTTGCTGCGCGGTATGCGCACCCTTTCGATCCGGGTCGAACGTGCGTCGGCCAATGCCATGGCGATTGCCAAACATTTTGAAAACCACCCGGAAGTCGAACAGATCCAGTATCCCGGCCTTGAAAGCCACATCGGCCATGACATCGCGAAAAAGCAAATGACCGGCGGTTTCGGTGGCATGTTGTCGATCCGGGTAAAGGGCGGCGGCAAACGGGCTGTTGATTTCCACAACCAGTGCAAACTGTTTAAACGCGCCACATCGCTTGGCGGGGTGGAAAGCCTGATTGAGCACCGCGCATCGGTCGAAGGCCCAACCAGCCCCGTACCCGATGACCTGTTGCGGTTGTCGGTTGGCATCGAAAACGGCAATGACCTTGTTAACGACATCGAAACAGCTCTGACCTTAAGCAAATAAGCCATATTGTTCCATCATCGGGGATCTGCCTGTGACGCCATTGCGACTGACAACACCAGCATACAAATTGATATCCTTATGCGGCCCAGTTGCCGCACGCCGATTGGGCGTTGTCACTGCAATTGTAACCACCGCAACCTTGCTTAGTCCGCCGGTAAAAGCCGATGAAGCCCTTGCGAATGATCCGGCCAATACAAACGATGTTAGCGCTAACATCGTGATTACAGATGTCAGTCCCCTTCCGCCTGCACCGGGTTTGATTTTTGATGTTCGGGCCGGGGAATACATCATGCTCGGCGAACTGGTCCGGCGCATTGGCGACGCCAAATATGTCCTGATCGGTGAAAAGCATGACAACCCGATCCATCATCACCATCAGGCTGAACTGATTGATGCGCTGAGCAAATCGGGCAATCGCAATCGTGCGGTCGTCTGGGAAATGTTCACCCGCGATCAGCAGGCTTCGCTTGACCAAAACTGGCAAGATTTGACTGTTGCCGATCTCGGCCTGGCCATGACGTGGGAAGACCGCGGCTGGCCGTCTTGGCAGGATTACGCCCCGATTGCGCAAGCCGCACGCAACAATGATCTGGCAATGGTGGCGGGCAACCTGCCAGATGATATTTTGCGACCAATGATTGCCAATGGTGTTTCGGCCCTGCCAGATGATTTGGCAAAGGATCTTTCGCTTCCTGATATTCCGACTGATATTCAAGTTCTGCTTGATCAGGAAATCGCCGAGGGACATTGCGACACGTTGCCAAAATCAATGCTTCCTGCCTTTTCAACCGTGCAATTTGCCCGCGATGCATCGCTTGCACGTGCGATGTATGATGCCGCGAACAGTGACACCACAGATGGCGCCTATCTGATTGCCGGTGCGATGCATGTCCGCCGTGGCATCGCCGCCCCATGGCATTTACGCCGGTTTGATACGAACCTGACCGATCAGGATGTCGCAGTTGTCAGCCTGATCGAGGCCGATGACCCAAGTGACGATCCCAGCAACATTGAAGATTACGCACTGCGGTTTGGGCCGTCTGATGCGATTGATTTCATGTGGTTTACCAATGACATCGTGCGCGGAAATCCGTGCGATGACCTTAAAATGGGTCAGTAACGCACAAGATCGAGTTCCCCTCGTCCCGTAGGTTTTGGGACCATCTCACCGACTATTTCAGACGTCGCGGCAACCAGTCCGTTGTGGCAACCGGCTTACCCTTGTGCGACTGCATGACACGCGGGCGCACGACTTCCTTGGCTTCTGGTGTGGTTGCAGATTTGCGAACCGACGCATAGAAATCGACCAGTTCCTGATAGGGAATGATCGTCCCTGTACCCGCCTTGTAGGCCTTGGTATAGGGCGGATGGTTACACACGGTCATGCTGAGATGTTCGACCGTGTGGTGGCCAAATTGGGCCCAGATGCTTTCGATGAAATGCGATGTTTTCGGATCAACCGGTTTAAGCCGCACATCCGGGCGGCATTCTTCCATCACGGCATACAGGTTTGGTTCAACCGGACCGAATTCCTCGGCGACAAAGATGGCCGGCATCAGCATGTTGCCGTGGTAATTTGCCCCGTAATAGGCTTGCGCCAGATACAAAAGCCGGTGCAGCTTTTGCGGCTGCAGATATTCGTTATCATTCAGCGCATGATCGATAAGCCTGAATGCTGCTTCGAAAACCGTATTGAGAACCGGCTTGTTCTTCATGCTACGCCCGATGGTCTGACTAGGGTCTGAACCCTAAGAATTAACGATGGGCAATCATACGGCCTATGGCAGACACCAACAAGCACCCACCAGCCCATTTTTCGAAATTTTGAATGATGATTGTTTTACCAAACAGCGATCAGACAGACGTATCAAGATGCGTCCCGCGATAGCCCGCACCATGTACCACCGCATTCACCACGGCGTAAAAAGACGTGCCGCTGTTTGACGACAGATCGAACGGAATGCTGGGATCAAGCAGGCTTGCAAAATCAATGTCGCCTTGTGGCTCAATCGCGCCGTTCTTGTCACTGGAACGGCGTGCGGCCGACATGCCGCGTTGTTCTGTGCGTTGGTCTTTTTGCTCGCTAGAATGCCCCTGCCCCGATTGGCGTTTGTTTTTGCCATCGACATAGGCATTGAACAAAATGCCGTCATCGTCGGGGTTATATCCGAAATGCTGGGAAGGTTCTTCGACCTGACTGTTGCGGTCAACTGTTGCCACACCGCGCGCGCCAGCAGCCATCAGTCGCCCGTACTGACTGACTTGCGTAACGGCCTGCGGTGTATTTACAGCAACAACCATTTTCCAATCCCTGCCGGCAACCAGCAACGCATTAAATCTTATTCAACTGCAACATTATACCCGAAAACGGGAAAAAACGGCAGAAAAATCGACAAACCGGCCGAATGAGGCCTGTTTTAATCGCCTTCGAATTCAACCAGATGGAATTCTTCAACACCACGGTCGCGGATTTTCTGCGCACCGCCAAGGTCGGGCAAATCAATGATAAAGGCGCATCCGGCAACATCACCACCGGCCTTTTCAACCAGATCAATCGCACCCAGAGCCGTCCCGCCGGTGGCAATCAGATCATCCATGATCAAAACGCGCTGGCCGGGCTTGATGGAATCCTTATGGATTTCAATCACATCCGAACCATATTCCAGATCATATTCAACACTGATGGTTTCAGCGGGCAGCTTGCCCTTTTTACGCACCGTGACAAACCCGATGCCAAGCGCAACGGCAACTGCCGGACCAATGACAAAGCCACGGGCTTCGATCCCGGCAATCACGTCGATGTTTTTATCCTGATATTCGGCGGCGAAACCGTCGATCACATCACGCAATCCGTCCGCATCGGAAAACAGCGTCGTGATATCGCGGAACATAATTCCCTTTTTCGGATAATCGGGAATAGTACGGATCAACGACTTAATCGACATGGGAAACTCCGCTTAGCAATCAGGCATAAAAACGCTGCTTGGGGTAAACGACGAACATGGTCGCTGTTTACCCTTCATGAGCGTCACTTGATGCCTCAAACCGATTGCCTTGGCAAGGTCGATCACCCTGCCCGCCATAGAATCCGGTCGTTTATGTTTGTCACGTGATCAGGCTGCGTGGGCAATTGCCGTGCGCGGCACAGATGCCTTGGGGCTCGTGACAAAATCATTGGCAAGTTTCTTGCTGATTTCAGCCCGTATACCACGCGAAAGGCCGGTTTCGGCGGCTTGCCGATTTCCCCATACCGCGCGGTAAAGGCGATAGTCATGGTCATTGATCTGACCGAATACTTTTTCGACTTCCATCAGAGTTTGGACATAACTCTTTTTCATGTCAGCCATCCTGTTGCTCGTGACGTTTCACGAGATATTTCGCGAAACAATGACGGGGCGTTAATGCCGCGTCCTTAGAGCAGCGATATAATCGGTGTTTGTCGGTCTCTCAACGTCAGGACGGTGACAACATCGGGAATATTTTGTGACACCCCGCCTTAATCGCAAAACCCGCGATTTATCAGGCAATGCCGACTATAATATTTCCGTCATTTATCAGCCGTTGCGAAACCAAAAACGCCTGTCTTCTCAAACGAAAACAGGCGTTTCAAATTTTCGCGATTTGTTTGGTTTCAGCCGCGCTCACAAGCACCAGACAGGTTTGGCTTTCAGTTCAACTTTTTGGCGGCCTCTGCCTGCTTGGCTTCCTGATCAATCTGCTTTTGCAACGCCTCGCCATATTCACCGTAAATCCGGCCTTCAAGCGAAAGTTCAAGGAACCGGATGTAATCGCGCTCATCTGAAATCTTGGCGCGCGCCACGGCAATCACGTCAAACGGACTGGCAGCATCAAGATCATATTTCCGGATCAAACCCACCATTTCAGCGGTGATTTGATCGAGTTTTTTACGCGTATCGCTATATGAAAGCGTCATCAAACAGTCCTGTCTTTCGAATGTATCTCTTAGCGTGGTTATGCCTGTTCACCGTAAACCTGACAAGCCCCCACCCCAGGTCTTTCCTGATCAATGCACCGATTCCCCTGCGTCGCTCCAACGACTTTAACTTGTCTTGACGCACATCAAAGCACGCAGCCCGCGTTCAGACGATGTTCGGTCCATCCATGAACCATAGGAAATCCGTGCGGGGCATCCGCGTGGTTTGTCCGTTACTGCCACCCGGGGAAGAAATATGCGCATTCTGTCTGCCTTCAATGCCATGGGCATCCGCAAACGTTTCATGTGGGCGTCTGCGTTCGGTGTGACAACAACTGTGGTCATTGCGCTTTTGATGATGACCATCGTCGAAGAACGCGCCATGGATGCCAAGCTTGATCAACTTAGCCAGAATGAGCTGACGTCGCTTCATGCCCTGATCGTCAATGTTATGGCGGCCCGCCCAGATGATGTTGATGATATTGGTATTAACGTTTTCAACAACTGGTTTGACAGCCGCAACCAAGATTACCCCGGCGAACTTTGGTCGGCATGGGGGCCAACAACGGTCGCCTACATGCAGGAATTTGGTGACAAGCCGATTAAAGCCCCGCGTGACGCCATTGATATCGAGGCCATAGAAACCGGTAAAACCATCGGTCGCTATACCGATGATGGGACCTATCGCAAATCCATGCCGATTGTTCTAGGCGTGACCAAGGGGGCCGACCGCGAAGTTTGTTTTAGCTGCCATGGCGCCATGGACGCACAAAAAGGCGATGTGATTGCAGTCCTGTCGTCCAGTCTGTCTGTTGCCCCGGAACAGGCCAAAACCAACCGCATCCTGATCGGTATCTTGATCGGCGGGATCGCGATTGCGATTGCCACCATTATCGGCATGCGCGTTTTGCTGTCACGTATCGTCACCGGCCCTTTGACCAACCTTGGCACCGACATGACCGCCCTTGCCAATGGCAACACGGATTTTGAAATCAATGCCCTGACCCGCCGCGATGAAATCGGGCGCATGGCGCAATCAGTTGATGTCTTTCGCACCAACGCCATTGCCAAAAAGCAGATGGAGGCCGAACAACACACCGCATTCCAACGCCGCGAAGAACGCATGGGCAAGCTCGAACGCCATATTGAGAATTTTGATAGTCTGATCGCCAAAATCATTGATGCGGTATCGCATTCTGCAGGTGAAATGCAAACAACGGCGCGTGGTTTGGTGCAGGCCGCTGACCTTGCCAGCAAAAGTGCAACAACCGTCGCCGCCGCGTCCGAAGAAGCCACCGTTAATGTGCGCACTGTATCGAACGCTGCCGATCATTTATCCGCATCAATTTCCGAAATCGGTCAACAGGCTCAGCAGTCCAGCCGCGTTGCGCAGGAAGCATCGCGCGAAGCCGAACAATCATCCGCCACAGTTGCGGGTCTGTCGGATGCGGCCAACCGCATTGGTGAAATTGTCGAGTTGATCAGTGACATTGCCGGTCAGACGAACCTTCTTGCCCTCAATGCCACCATTGAGGCTGCCCGTGCTGGCGAAGCTGGCAAGGGGTTCGCAGTTGTCGCCGCTGAGGTCAAAAACCTTGCCAATCAAACCGCACGGGCGACCGATGACATCTCCGCCCAGATCGCTGCCATTCAGGAAGAAACTGGTAAAACGGTGACCTCTATCAGCGATATCGCCAGTGTGATCACGCGGATTACCGATATGACCAACACCATTTCAGATGCGGTTCAGCAACAATCCGAAGCAACCGACGAAATTGCCCAAAATGTCGAACAGGCTGCCATCGGCACACAGGAAGTCAGTTCCAACATCGAACGTGTTAGTGGCACCGTATCGGAAACCGATCAGGCTGCCCATCTTGTCTTGGCCGTTGCCGATGAACTTGGTGGACTGTCGGTTGATCTGCGCACCGAGGTCGACAAGTTCCTTCGCGACATTCGGGCGTCATAGAGCATTCACGAACCTTGATTAGATAACCTGAAGCCAAAGAAACCTTGTATTTTCCCATCGGCGGGCAAAAATAAAGGGATCGATTTGCGAGCAGATGGGACGCCTCCACTGATCTAAACGTCACGCGATACCTGATCAAGCACCTTAAAGGGAGGGACAATCACCGTACGGCTTACTCAATACCCTGAGAACCCCTGCTCCCCTTAGACACCTGACCCTTCAAATCAGGCAATATCTCGCCCCAAATTTTACCGAATGGCATCCATTGAGACAGCGATGCTAGCGCAAAAGATTTAGACTGTTTATAAAGACTGAAGTCATCGGTTGGGGAATTCCGATGCGTACTTTCTGGGGGAATGAGAGCAACCATGTCGTTTACGACAATTTTGGGCATCATGGTCGGGCTTGGGCTGTTTATCGGATCGATTTTTATTTCGACCGATAACTACCTTGTATTTGTTAGCCTTTCGAGTGCATTGATGGTTATCGGCGGCACACTCGCCGCGACATTTATTGCCTATGAAGCACGCTATGTACTGCTTGCCTTAAAACTGATTTTCAAGATTTTTCGCGCCCCTCAGATGGGCCGTGGGCAACTGACCGGCGAAGTCGGCCGTGTTGTCAAATGGGGATATCTTCTGCAGAAAAAGGGCATCAACGCGCTTGAGCAGGAAGCCGAGCGCGTTGGCAAGGACGAACCTTTTCTTGGCTGGGCAATGGAAGTGGTCATTACCGGCTACGACGGCGATGAAACCGCCGATATGCTCCATAACGCTATAGAAAATGCGTTTAGCCGTAATCTGGTCCCGGTTTCAATCCTTAAAAGCATGGCGGCAGCAGCACCAGCTTTTGGCATGATCGGCACACTGGTCGGTCTTGTCATCATGCTTGATAAAATGGCCGATGACCCGACGTCGCTGGGGGCTGGTTTGGCAATTGCCTTGATCACAACGCTCTATGGCATTGTTGCGGCCCGGTTTTTCTTTATGCCCGCTGCCAGCAAAATTCAGCAGCGCGAAGAAATCATGCGGTTTCGCAATTACCTGATTGCCGAAGGCCTGATCATGCTGGCGGATCGCAAAGGCCCACGCGCCATTCAGGACAAAATGAACTCATTCCTTGATCCTGCGATCCACTTTAACATCGATAAATCTGCGAAATAGGGAATATCGCCATGGCACGCCGCAAACCAGGCATGCAGCGCACCGAGGAAGAAGAGATCAAGGAGGACTGGCTAGTAACCTATGCCGACGCCATTACCCTTTTGATGGCCTTTTTCGTCATGCTGGTCAGCTTTTCCAAAGTCGAAATCCCGATCTTTGAAAAAGTGCAGGCCGGGATTGCCGAACAAATCGGCAAGCGTGAGGTTATCCGCCCGACCGAGGTGCTTGAAACCGATCTGAAAGACGTCGTTTTCAATATGGCGATGGACAGTGATGTCAAGGTGTCCACCGACGATGAAGGCATCCTGATGGAGCTTGGCAGTGGCGCGTTCTTCCAGCCAGGATCGGCTAATCTGACCCGTGATGCGGTCGTGTTCCTCAAAGACACAGGCGATCTGTTAAAGCAGCCGCGCTATTTGGGTTTTCAGATTGAAGTCACCGGCCACACCGACGACAGTCCCATCAGCACGGCGCGATTCCCGTCAAATTGGGAACTGGCCGGAGGTCGCGCCATTGCCGTTGTGCGATTTTTGCATGCACTTGGAGTTGATCCCAATCAGAAACGCATGCGCGCGATTTCCTATGGCGACACCAAGCCAAAGCTACCCAACCGCGACGATTTCGGCAACCCGATCGAGGAAAACCGCGAGGCAAATCGCCGCATTGAAATTCGCATATTCCCGAAATATTCCCGCGTTTTCTAAACACCAAATGCACCAAAGAGTGACCTGACGTTTCATCACGTTAATCACCACATCAAGATACGTTACCGTGTCAGAAAACCGGGAAAATTCGCCTATTCGATCCTAAGAACCATTTCATCACGTGCGGCAAAGGAATCCGCCCAGGTTGATCTGGCTTTTTGTTCGATCACGGTCATGGCGGCATCATTATGGTCCGGGTCATGATGGAACAGGGCCAATCGTTTGGCATTGGCCGCCCGGCACAACCGAATGCCTTCCTGCCATGTGGAATGCCCCCAACCGACCTTGGCGGGGAATTCTTCGTCGGTATATGTGCTGTCGTAAATCACCAGATCGGCATTTTGAATAAAGTCTAAAATGGCCTGATCAGGTGTATCGGGATCATGTTCGGTATCGGTGACATAGCACACCGAATTACCATCATACTCAACGCGGTAAGCCGTCGCCCCATTCGGGTGGCGCAAAGGTGCCGTTTTCACAACAATGCCTTCGCCCGGATGCAATTCATCACCAACATTGAAATCCTCAAACGTCAGTTTGGATCGCATGGTCGACAAGGGTACAGGAAATGTCGGGTCTGCCATCTGGGCGGAAAATACCCGTTCCACCCCACCCTGATTGGTTAAATGCCCTGCCATCACCTTAAACGACGCATCCGGGTTATAGGCCGGTACAAAGAACGGAAAACCGTTGATGTGATCCCAGTGGGTATGGGTCAAATAGATTGTGGCGTGGGTGATCTTGCGACGGATCATGTCCTTGCCAAGGTTGCGAATGCCGGTCCCGGCATCAAAGATCAGAACCTGATTGCCAATCCGCATTTCGAGGCAACTGGTGTTGCCGCCATACACAACATGGTCCGGTGACGGGCACGCAATGCTTCCACGCACCCCCCAAAATTTGACCTCAATCGTCATTCAACGGACCCCGGCTGACTTCTGTTCGCATGATGCGAACCAATGATGAAATACCCTTGAAAGATATCACTTTTCCCAGACAAACCAATCACAGATTGTTGTCATCAAGGCGATGTTTTGCAACCGCCGTTCCGATCACGGCATCAAACTGCTGATCGGCACGTCCGCAATTAACCGCGATTTCACATAGGCCGATTGAGTTGTGGTAGTGAAATCCTTCTCCCAAGTTCACGTCTGAAAATGTGCGCGCCCCCGAGATAACCTGATTGTTGAGCACCAGTTGATCTGACATTTTTTGCGCCAGTAGTCCGGTCATCAGGTTGCCATATGCATCGACATAGATCACTTCCGCCAGCTCATCTGGCCAGCCTTGCGCCGTTATATTTCGATCTTTGGCCGCCATTGGGCGTGTTTCAAACGACGTATTGGTCGCAATCATCGCCGCAACCGGCGCAAAAATATCCCGCCCATGGAAACTGGCCGACGGATCATCTGGCATCCAGTCAATCGTGCGCATGGAAACGTCTTTGCCGCGACGCATGATGATTTCAAACAGACCGTTGTCCGGCCCGACAAATGACACCCCATCACTTTGCACAATCACCCCTTCTCGCGCACTGCCAACGCCGGGATCAACCACCGCCAGCACCACATCACCGGGTTTGAATTCGCAACAAAGGGCTGCCAGCAGATAACTCGCTGCCTTGGGATTACGATCAGGTGCATCCACCATCAAATCGCACACTGGTACTTTGGGGGCCATGCGCATCACGACCGACCGCATGGTGCCGCTATAGGGTCCGTTAATGCCAAAATCGCTAAAGATAAAAATCATCACTTTGCACCGTTTTGGGGACAACTTGCTGATAGTCTTGCACAAACAATAACGCCGGCGGGCTACAAGATCACGAAGGATCAACCCACCGGCGTTATATTCAGTATCTTAGGCTTAAGGCCGTATATCCCAAAACCCTGCTGTGACAGCGTTACTTAACTTCGCAGAACTGACCACGACGTTTAAGGTCCGCACACAGCGATTTTGCAGCACTGTCACTAAGCCCCGTCGCCATCAGGCGATAATATGTGCCTTTGCCGGAAATTTCGGCGCGTGTCACACCATGCTGCAAGGATGCCAGCTCACCATAACGCCCCTTAAGGACTTGCCACCCTCGCTCGGCCTGCTGTTCATTGCGGTACGATGCAAGATGGGCGGAACGTCCGCCACTTGCCATCGGTGCGGTGTCTGGGGCCATTGCGTCGGCATCGCCGGGCTGAACCGCGCGGCTTTCGCCCGTGGCGACACGGCGTACCGGTTCACCGGAATTAACGCGCATAACATTTGCCTGAGCTGGCTCGATAATCGCAGCCTCGATGGCGTCGCGTTCCCGTTTGAACTCATCGGCTGTCACAAGCTTCATCTGCGACAGATCTTCGATCCGGGCAATCTGACGGGCCGCATCCATCAAGCCTTGTGGTGCGGGTGCGGGTGTTGCACGCTGGCGTGGTTGGGCGGGCAACAAGGCATCCAGAATGGCGGTCCGTTCTGCAACATGTTCCTGAACCGTGATCGCACCGATTTGCAAGGCGCGGTTCAGCTGGTTCAACCGTTGTTCGACCTGCGACCCGTCTGGTGGCGGACTATCAAGAAAGGCTGACGGCACCTGCTGACTCATTGGCAACAAGGCGCCAAGGTTTGCTGAACGCCGTGCGGAATATTCTTCGGGTGTGATCAGGCCGGTTGATTGCAGATCGCGCAAAATCCCGAACCGTTTTGCAATGGCTTCATCGCCCGCCGAAAGTGCCGCACCTGCCGGGATGCTCGCCGTCCGTGTCGCGGTCATGCCCGATTTTGCCTGTGGCATGCTATTGCCCATGCCAGCCGGTGTATCCATGCCACTGTTCACATTGGACAACCCCGACGGTCCGGTGACAATTTGATCATTGATGCTGAGCGATCCGGGCAATCCGCGCTGCAAACGCATCAGGTTGAATTCCGCCGCATCGCGCAACGGGCGCGGCTGCGTGCCGCTTGCCGTACTCATTAAAACGGTGCCGGGCGGGTTCATGGCGACCAATGTGTCATAGCCATCCTTCGCACGGTCCGGTCGATTGGTGTTTTGATAAAGAACCGACCGCCACAGCATCGCGTGACCGTCTTGCGGATTTTTGCGCAATGCTTCGTCAAACAACTTCTCGGCCGAGGCATAGTCGCCACTGGCAAGTTGCTGCAGACCAAGTGCGGTATAATTTTCATCCGCAAACGATGTTGCTTCGTCCCAGAAGTCCTGATCTAGCAGCGGCGCACAGGCCGACACCCATGAAACCATGCCGATTACAGCAAGCCCCTTGCTGATTTTCAGCCAGTTTGCGGTCCGCTTTGCGGATACCTGCATGGCGCCAATCCCCTATAATCTAAAGACAATTCGTAAAATCATACTGCATTCCCACCCGACAATTGGCAAAAAATTAGTATCGATCACCCCATATCACATTGATTTTGCACTCTGCTTGCCAAGAATTCGTTAAAGAAAAAACCGTAACTGTCATTCAGCTCCGACTTGCCCTTGGCAATAGATACTTCATATAAAAGAGACAGGCAGATCGAGGTGTTAACCTGAACTTCAGAAGAATATGATTTGCTCCGGCGTTGCTCGCCATTGTATGGAATGAGCCCATAACGATATAAAACTATTAGTTTCTCTTTCAGGGGTCGCTCGTGATTGAACCGCAGCAATATGGTCAGCAGGCGTTACAGGAATACCTGTTGCTTGATTATGTGCAACGGCTGGAAACCCGGAAATACGGGCATCGCGCGGTACATATCCATATGTCGCGGATGAAACCGTTTCATCGCCGCGATTATCACATCCGCGTTGCGACCAATACCTTTGAAAGCTATGTGAAACTCTATGTCGGGCGTATCTTTGTCCTGACCAACAACGATCTTATTTTCGTGTGGAAAGACAAATCAATCGCCGATGTTGAACCGGCGGTCGATACGCTGCGCTATCTGTTCCGCGATGACCCGCTGTCACAGGACGACAGCGAAGAAACCGGCTTTTGCACCTGGTACAACCTGAATACCGAGTTTCAGGAATTCCTGCTGCTGTGTCAGCATCTTGATGAACGCGCCAAAAAACTGCAGCAAAACCTCAACATGCGCGCAGCCCAGCAGCGCGACAAGGATGAAACCCTGCAGCCGATTGATGCGGAAAACCTCGCCCAGCTTGAAGAAACCATTCATTCGGCCGACCTTTCGGAACATATCCGTCAGCAACCCGTGTGCGTATTTGCCCATGGCGGGTCCAAGGAACTCCATCCGGTTTTCGATGAATTCTTTGTCTCCATCACCGATCTGCGCAATGCCTTGATGCCAAAGATTGATCTGGCATCAAATCGCTGGCTGTTTCAGCACATGACCGAAGTCCTTGATAAACGCATGCTCAATTACCTGTGCAAGCGGACATTCAAGACACACGCCAGCTCATTCTCGTTAAACTTGAACCTTGGCACGCTGACGTCCAAGGATTTTGACAAGTTTGATGAAACCGTGCGGCGCAAATGGCCGGGCAACGTGATCATCGAACTTAATCAGGTCGATCTGTTTTCCAATTTGGAAACATATTTGAAGGTGCGTGATGATTTCCATGAACGCGGTTATCGCATCCTGATTGACAACCTGACCGTGGAATCGCTGTCCTTTGTGGATCGCAAACGGCTTAAGGCCGATTTCATCAAAGTCGCATGGCGCGAAGAAATGACCGACAATGTCATCCGCAAAAAATACGGCGAGATGGACAGTCTAGTTAAAAACTCCGGGCGTGAACGCGTCATCCTGTGCCGGTGCGATAGTCCAACCGCCATCAAGTTTGGCCAGTCGCTTGGCATTACGCTGTTTCAGGGACGCTACATTGATCAAATGATCGCCCGCCAGCGCCGCGCAAAGCGTGCCGCAAAGGCCGGGCAAAAGCCCGCAGCGACAAAACCGGCCGCCCCAAAACCAGCCGAGCGAAAACCGACAAGCTAGCATCAGGCGCCAAGCAAATGCGCGGTCACCCATAAGACCAATAACCAAAGCCGGGCACATCCCCGGCTTTTTCTTGGCCCGACTTGCTGACAGCACCTGTCAGCAAACATACAATTCAAACCAGCTTGGCTATTTCCGGACTTGGCAACAAAGGAACAAAAGAAGTACAAATAAGCATGCTCTATGCGCTTTGTACCGATTGCCAGCATAAATGGCGCCTGACCCTTGATCGACCGCTGCCCAAGGGCGGTGCGGGTTCCTATGTTGCCTGCTCATCCTGCGGTGCCAAACGCGCCATTGCGCACGCTGAACTGCCGGACCTTTTTATCGGTCACCTTGATTGCGATGCGTTTTATGCCTCCATCGAAAAACGCGACCGCCCGGAATTGATTGATCAGCCCGTGATCATTGGTGGTGGCCATCGCGGGGTTGTCTCGACCTGTTGTTACGTGGCACGTAAATACGGTGTCCGATCTGCCATGCCCGCCTTCAAGGCCCGTGAATTGTGCCCCGATGCCGTGTTCCTGCCCCCTGATATGAGGAAATATCAGCGCGAAGGATATCGGGTTCGCGATATGATGCGCGCCCTGACCCCGGACATCGAGCCGCTGTCGATTGACGAGGCCTTTATGGACCTGTCAAACGCCCATGACATGCATGGCAAGTCACCTGCCGAATGCTTGGTCGAACTTCAGACAACCGTCCGACGTGAGGTCGGCATTACCGTTTCCATAGGGCTTTCCTATAACAAATTCCTCGCCAAGATCGCATCTGATCTCAACAAGCCCTTTGGCTTTTCAATAATAGGTGCGGCCGAGGCGGTTAATTTTCTGGCCGACAAGCCGGTGCGCATGATGTGGGGCGTTGGACCGGCGATGGAACGCAAGCTCCATGACGATGGCATCACCACCATCGGACAGCTTCAGGAACGCGATATCCATGCCCTGCAAGGCAGTTACGGCAGCATTGGCAAACGGCTGTATTACTTTTCACGCGGAGAAGACAATCGTCGGGTCGAACAAAGTACCGAACGCAAAAGCCTGTCGTCGGAAACCACCTTTAACGAAGATGTCGCAGGCCTTGATCAACTGACCAAAATTGCTACCCGCCTGACCGCCCGTGTCGCCAGTGATCTGGCGCGCAAGGAAATTGCTGGCCACACCGTGGTGCTAAAACTGAAATCATCGGACTTCAAAATCCGCACCCGCAACATGCGCCTGACCTATCCGACGTTACGCGAAGACGTCATTCTCGATACCGCACTGACACTTTTGAAAAAGGAAATCGACGGCACGAAATACCGTTTGCTAGGTGTAGGGGTGACCGACCTGTTTGCCGCGGACCAAGCCGATCCGGTGGATTTATTCGCCGAGACGGCAGCGGTCATCGCCACGGACAATGCCACCACAGAGGATGAAACACCCGACCTGCGCAAAACCATCGAACTCCCCCGCCCGACGGCCGAGCAACTGCGTGAAAGCCTGACGCGGCGATATCGCCTGCACAAAAAGAAAATCGTCCGCCAACACCGATTTCGGTTTTAAGGCTTCCGACTTTTAAGGGAGATTGGAAAACAAAAAATGCCCGCCGAACCATCGGACGAGCATTTGCTGGTAACACATTGATCCTGCGATCAGAAAAGTGGCGTCCCCTAGGGGATTCGAACCCCTGTTGCCGCCGTGAAAGGGCAGTGTCCTAGGCCTCTAGACGAAGGGGACGCAGCGCGTTAACGAGGCCGGTTTTTAGCGATTGGGTCGGGTAAGGTCAAGCGGCTTTTTCGCCCCTGTGACGTTTTTTTTAATCCCCCACCCAAAATAGGGCCATAACCGGCCAAATCCCGGAAAAACCAAGCCTCCTTGTTTAACCAGGTGGTTTATTTCACGTTTCGTCCTTCCACATAAGGATGAAAGCATGTTGCGACAACCCGAGCCGATGGTCGAACGGTTCCAGATTATCCCTTTTTACGCCGCGCGCCGAACCAGAAACTGATCCCCGCCACGCCAAGTCCTACTCCAAGGAAAACAAACATCGCGCGATAGCCATCGGGCGATCCGGCTTCATACTGACCTATGATCAATCCGGCAATGCCTTGCAACACAAACAGCCCGGCAAAAGTTGCAAGGTTGATCGTCGTCAGGGCCCGGCCGATCTGATGTTCCGCAACAGCCTCACGCGAGGCCGCGTAGTTAAGCGTCGCACTGCTGCCAAGGAACCCATGCAGCAACAGCAACACCGCGGCCACACCAACCCCCACAGGGCCCAGAAACGCCTGTAACAAACAGGCCGCCGCTCCGACCAGCACCGCAAAGACAATCAAGCCATGCGTCTTGCCCACCCACTTGCGTGATAATTGCCCATAGGTCGGCGGCCCAAGGATCATACCCACCGTCATGATCAGCAGGATATTTCCAACGCCGACCGGCCCGAGATCAAACACATCATGCAAATAAGGTCCGCCCCAAAGCCCACGCACCGTCAGGATCGTCGGATAGCTGAAAAACGCCACCCCGCACAAAAGCCAGACCTGTCGATTTTTCCAGACCGAAACCATCCCGCGTAGGGCCTCTATAACGGTTTCGCCCTTCTGGTCGGCCTTGACCCGGCCCGGCGGCGTATCGCGCACAAACAGGAAGTCAAGAATCACGGCAAAAACGCTCAATCCCGCCAACCCGTAATAAACCATGCGCCAGCCATGGCTTTCGACCAAGGCGGCCAATGGTGTTGCCGATGCCAGAACCCCCAGCAAACTAAACGACACAATCAAACCCGATGTTGCCGCAAACTTTTCGGGTGCCACCCAGCGGGCGGCCAGAACAAGGGCAGACATAAATGCCGCCGAGCACCCCAGTCCAATCACCGCCTGCCCGATCATCAATCCGACGACGCTTTGCGCATTGGCAAAAATCAAAACGCCAACCACCGTCGCCAACATTAGGCAGCCGTTGGTCAACCGTGGGCCATAACGGTCCAGCATCACGCCAACCGGAATTTGCATCAGGGCAAAGGCAAAATGGAAACTACCGGAAATCAGGCCAAGCTGTTCTGGCGAAACCATAAGCTCCGCGCGCAGCGGTTCGGCGAGAAGCGCCTGAGCGGATCTGAAAAACTGACTGAGTGAAAATGCCAGAAGGATCGGGATCAAAACCGTCAAAAAAGCTTTGAGACTGTGAGAAGAAGATGAGGATGGCGTCGTGGGGTGCTTTGTCATGATGCGTCTGGCATAATCCCATCTTGAGATTACGGCAAGTCTTTGCCGCACAGGGCAAATATGCGTTGTTTATTCTTTACTGCCCGACGGACAGATCACCTTCAAGCAGCGGATGCTGACCGTCCATCACGCCGTGTTTTGCCATGATACGACCAAACTCCCCGTTTTCGACAATATGATCATAGGCCGACTGCCAAACCTGCAGGGCAGATGCCGATATTTTTTTTGAAAAAGCCAGATAAAGATCACCACGGCCAAAGCTATAGACCAATTCAAGGTCTTCTCGCGTAAGCGCTGTTTTGTTCAGCTGCTCAAAAAGTTCAATGTCCGAGGAAACCAGAAGATCAATCCGGCCCGCTGCAAGCATCTGGATGCTACTGCCCTGATTGTAGATCGGCTCAAGATTCTCAAAACCATATGTGCGCAATGCCTGCTCATGCGCACCGCCCGCCTGCACGCCAATTGCTTCAACATGGCGCAACCCCTCAATCGAGCGCAAAGGTGGAATTCGCCCCACCAATTGGTACATCCCGACACTGGCCTTAACAATCGGGCCAACCCAGGCATACTGTTCTTCACGCTGCGCGGTGCGCGTCATGGAAAATCCACCAAGCTCCGCCTCATCCTCAAGACGCAGAAGTACGCGCTTCCACGGCAGAACCTCTATTTCCTTATGATAACCGATGGCCAAGGCCATGGCCTGCACTACATCGGCACCAACCCCGCGCAATTGACCTGAGTCGATAAAATTATACGGTGGATATTCTTCGGTGACGAGTGTGACGTTCCGCGCTTTTTGCAAATCGGACGGGTCCAAACCATCAAGCGGCCCCGCCTGAACAATGGTTCCCGTCACCATCACAACCGCAGCAGTCAGCAAAACCCTCAACAAGCACCCGCAACATCGACGCAAAACAGGGTTATTGCGGCAAAGTCGGCTTGTCTGAAGGTCCTGAGCTTCGCCAGAAAGGATCAACAAGGATACTCGCTTCTAATGCTATTTCAGCACATATGAGCCACGAATTTCACGCAACATGACGATTTATCCTCTTAATATATCAGGGTTTTGCGCCCCCACCAAGACATCACGATCACACCGGCAGGGACACATCATCAATCATCAACTGAACGCCTTCGCGCCCTTGCCAGCTATCACGACGCAAATGACCAAGAATATGCAATGGACGCCCACCATGCCTGATAAGCGTCTGGCCCATATCATTATCAAGGCACCGAAATGCGATGGCCTTAAGCCGCCCCTTGCCGTTCGATCCGGTGAGGATACAGCGCACATGATCAGCCCCGACCACATCGGCCTTGATCACCCGGCAATCGACAAAGACAAACCGGGGCTCGGCATTGCCTGCCCCAAACGGCCCCAGATTTTCAAGCGCCTCAACCAAATCAAACGTCGCGCCTGCGGCATGAAGCGCACCATCAACCGTGATGGTCGGGCGAATATCATTTTCGGCAATGATCTTGGCAAAGCGTTCTTCAAGGAATGCTTCAAACGCATCGCGTTTTTCGGGATCAAGCGTAAAGCCCGCCGCCATGCCATGCCCGCCGCCATTGATCAGAAGCCCGGACTGGCGTGCGGCAATGATTGCCGCCCCAAGGTCAATGCCGCGCACAGATCGTGCTGATCCCTTATAGACCCCGTCAACCATCCCCATCACCAAGGATGGCACGTGATACCGGTCCTTAAGCCTGCTTGCGACAATGCCTATCACGCCAGGATGCCAGTCCTCACCACCGACCAGCACCATCGAGCCGACTTTTGATTTGCCTTCGGCGGCACTAATTGCCTGATCAAGGACGATATCCTCAATCGCTTTGCGCTCACGGTTATATTCATCAAGCCTGCGCGCGATATCCTGCGCCTCAGCGGGATTCTCCCCCGAAAGCAGGGTTGTGCCAAGGAAACTCTCGCCAACGCGCCCACCAGCGTTTACACGCGGCCCCAGAACAAACCCAAGGTGATAGGCACTTGGCGTTTCATTCACCCCAGCAATATCGGCCAATGCCGTCATGCCGACATTGGATCGATGACGCATGACCTTGATCCCCTGTGTGACAAAGGCACGGTTCAACCCACGCAGCGGCACAACATCACACACCGTGCCCAACGCCACCAGATCAAGCCAGTTACGCAAATCCGGCGCACGCAGTCCGGCTTTTTCGAGCCAGCCGCGACTGCGCACTTCGCGCAAAATCGCGACACACAGTAAAAACGCCACACCTGCCGCACACAGATTACCAAGACCGCTTTCGTCATCCAGTCGATTGGGGTTCACCACCGCGACCGCAGGCGGCAATTCCGGTTCTGCCGCGTGGTGATCGACCACAATGATCTCGATCCCGGCATCCTTGGCTTCTTGCAGCGGGGCATAGGCAGTCACCCCGCAATCCACGGTTAAGATCAGGTTGGCACCGTTGCGCTGCAATTCCAGCAACGCCGGGGCATTCGGTCCATAGCCCTCTTTCATGCGGTCGGGAATATGGACAGGCACATCGGCGCCAAGAGCGCGGAAAAACCGTTTTAAAAGCGCAGTGCTGGTCGCACCATCAACGTCATAATCACCAAAAACGGCAAGTTTTTCACCCGCCTCAATCGCATCGGCAATGCGCGATACCGCCTTGTCCATATCCTTTAACGAGGACGGATCAGGCATCAAATCACGCAATGTCGGGGTCAGGAAACTTTCGGCATCATCCAAGCCGATGCCGCGCGATGCCATCACCCGCCCGACAATTTCGGGCACCCCGAACCGCTGGGCAATGGTAATGCCAAGTCGCTCATCCAGATCGCGCTCCCGCCACCATTTACCGGTCGCGGATCGTTCGATCCCCATAAAAGTCTTTTCAAACGCATGATCTGTCATGCCCATGAAATAGCGCAATCTTGGGTCAGCTTAAACTGGATAATTTTTCGGCTCATGCAGTTCGGCCCGAACAATGGCGGAATCAGCCAACCATGATAACCGCCCGTGCGTCAAAGATCAGGCCCGCGGATTGTCCCGACACCATTTCAAAACGTTGTCGGCATCCTGTGCAGGTTCCGAAACCGGATAGAACACCTTGGTAATTTTGCCATCGTCCAGAACCATCGTCAGACGCTTGAACAGCCGCATACCTTCGACCTCAAAGTCGGGCATTGCCATAGCCTCCTTAAACCGATGATCGGCATCCGACAACAACGCAAACGGCAAATGAAGACGCTCGCCCGCTTCTTGCTGGTGTTGCGTGCTTTGGCTTGAAAGCCCAAACAGGTTGGTGACACCAACACCAGCCAGTTCTTTGGCGTGATCGCGGAACGAGCAGGATTGCGGCGTGCAACCCTTGGCCCCGGGAATTTGATCCCACCCGGCGGGAGATGGTGTTCCCGGTTCGGCGGTCCGTGGATAGGCATAGACAACCGTGCGCCCGGAAAGAACAGACAAATCAACCGGCTGCCCGTCTGTTGCCGGTAAGGGAAGTGCGGGCACGATTTGCCCGGTTAGCCGTTCAATGACATGAGTGTCACTTTCCATACTCATCGGTCGTTCTCCCTGATCTCAAACGCGGACCTTCGCATGCCGTTGCCGACCGTGTCCGTTACATTGGCAAATAGATGTGGTCGAACCACCTGAAAAGAAAGGGCGATTGCGCATGGTGAAAAACATCACCTACACCACAACGCATTGCACACAGCCAAAAGGTATGCAAACTGGTGCGACAACAATAGCAAAGAAAACAATCAAAACACGAAACGGATACGCGAAATGACCCACAAAAAAGGCCTTCGGATCACCTTGACGATCATCTCCATCCTCGGCGCGCTTCTGTCGCTGCCGATGGTGATGATGTTTGATGCACCGAGATCGGAAAATAATCCGATTACCCAACTGATGTTTTACAGCCTCTTGGCCTTCCCGGCCCTGTGTCTTATGGGCGGTATTCTGCCATGGGTGTTAAAACGCCATCCGCTCTCGATCTGGCTTTATGCGTTAAGCGGCTTGGCTGTTGGCCTATTTTTCGCCGCTGTGGTGCTTTTGCAAATCCAATGTGGCGGGGATTTTTCGTGTTCATAAAAATCATAAAATTTATCTAAAGGTTACAGAAGAAACTGCAAAAATTTCTTCATTTTCTGCAGTCGACGCAGATCAATGGGTCACGGTTAGAAATAATGCTGGCTAAATCTCCGCTCTCAACGAATTCGCTTCGCCTACTGTATATCGCATCTCTCCTTCACAAAGGCAGTGACTTCCCCTCTGGCAGAGGGCGGCACATGATCGGGGTCATCAAAGATTTCATTTGGCAGAATTTCGGATAAGTCTACGAAATGCACATTTAAGTTTGATGACACCGCTTTAAAGAAGTTTTGCGCATTCTCAAACCCATCCAACTTCTGAGTAGCGAGAAGGTAGTCATGTGATACTGGATATCTTACTAGGCAAACAGCCAGCCCATGCGATTTCAATACCTGCACCATTTTTCTGTATTGATCCGCCGCATCAAGATCAAAAATGTTTGGTACGGGCGTATGCAACTGCACCCTTATTGCAATGGTTCGGTTCCAACTATCGGCCTCCTTGTCTTGTTCAGTTCGTTCATTTTCCCCGACAAAAAAATGTATTGGTTTTTGCACCAACGTCCAAAAGATCATTTCCAGGTATTGGCGGTAACTAGGGTTGAGAATAAACAAACTAACCGAAGGATCTGACCGCAAAGCATCAATCCTGTTTTCTTGTTTTGCTGACAGGCGGTAGAACGAGAAAATTTGTGGATCAGCTGGCAGTATTACCCCTTGTAAACCGCCCCTCTGCAGCCTTAACGATACTTTATCCGAAATGGTTTCAAGGTTGTCAGACGCTTTTCCAAGATTGTCCAACCATGCAACAGAGAGCAAACCGCCCTCTACATGCGAATCTCCAAAAGCAACCCAAGGAGCCGTACCATGGAGGAAACGCTCACGATATTGCTGATCGCCAGCGCTGCCTGATGCCTGATTACGAAGGAACAACTCCAGCCCGAAAAGAATAAAGGCAAGTACTAGGAGCCCCCCCACGAGAACAATCACCAAGTAACGATCAGAATTGAAAGTAGATGAACTCACCAGCTTTTCCCTGCAAACCCAACATCCAAAGATAGGCGCCTAAAACCGCGACGACACATCCCGATGCAATGGAAGGCTTCCAACACATCCAGATGGGAACGGGTTTCGCCCGTTTTTCCAGCACCACGTCATATCGTCCCATGATCTGCTGCGTATTGGGTAGAACCCAGACAAATACCAGCAACATTCCCAGAGACATTAATTGTGTCAACCCGCCGTAGACAGTAAGGGCAGAGAACATAACACCAAGGCTTTCAAGCGCGTGCGCAGCAGCACTCGGCAGCAGTGCTTCATAGTGAACCGGCAGAATAATGCCATTCAGCCCAATCATCCCTTTCAGAACCAACACCGACGCATCCCAAGTTTCCGCACGAAATGGAATCCAAGCAAAAACTACCGCGACAAACGTTATAAGAAACCCAACAAGTTTTGGAAGTATAATAAGTTTCTGCGATCCCCACAGATGGTTTATCAGCAAATACGTGCCGTGCAATCCGCCCCAAAGAACGAATTGCCAGTTGGCACCATGCCAAAGCCCCGCCAAAAGCATCACAATCATAAGATTGACATGTCGGCGCATCTGACCTTTACGATTTCCACCAAGGGGGATGTAAAGATAGTCTCGCAGGAAACTCGACAACGTAATGTGCCATCGCCGCCAGAATTCAATGATCGAAGTCGCCTTGTAGGGAGAATTGAAATTCTCAGGAAGACGGATGCCCAACATTTTCGACAATCCAATCGCCATATCGGAATAGGACGAAAAATCAAAATAAATCAGCAGGGTAAAGGAGATGGCGCCAACCCAGCTGTCAACCAGACTTGGAGCAACACCATTTGCTGCACCATTAAAAACTGCGTCAGACCAGTAGACAACAATATCAGCAAGAACCAGCTTCTTGAAGAGACCGATCACAAAGATCGTAAACCCTACCGATAGATTTTCAGTAGCGTTAGTCATCTTCTGTGAAAACTGACTAATCAGACTTCGATGATGAACCAATGGCCCCGCAATCAGATGCGGAAAGAAAGTAACGAAAAGAAAATAGGGGGCAAATTTGTCACGAACAGTCTCACCCTTTGCAGCATCAACAATGTATGCAATTTGTAAAAAAGTGAAAAACGATATCCCTAGAGGAAGCTCTAACTGAAGGACAACAGGTTTGGCTGAAAAAGCATCCCCGATAATATCGGCAAAGAACCCCAAATACTTAAACACAACAAGTACCAGCAGGTTTGCCGCCACTCCCAAGAAAAGGAATGCCTTTTTCCGAGAGGCGTCCCGAGATTTAACGAGGAAATTACCCAAAAAATAGTTAGATACGATTGACATAACCAAAAGCGGCACAAAAACCGGGTTCCACCAACCATAGAAAACAAGGGATGCTGCACATAGAAAGTATATGAAAAGGGACTTATCGTCTTTACGCCCGGCCCAAATCGCAATCGCCATAGTTACGGGCATGAACACGTATAAAAACGCCAGTTCATGAAATAGCAAAGTCTCC